>ENA-ORCW01000019-ORCW01000019.1-marine-metagenome-genome-assembly--contig:-NODE-19-length-348744-cov-12.234573_pt1 | contig 348744 bp, 275 predicted proteins | sample MGYA00237784_ERZ508517 | MGnify/ENA primary metagenome ERZ508517 (study PRJEB26187, sample SAMN06268979) | marine metagenome | isolation source: Tt ae E1 feedstock associated aerobic enrichment on... | reverse complement strand
TATATCATTTTAAAAAGCTGTGCTCAATTCGCTGAGTATCAGCTTTTTTTATTTGATTAGCTTGACGGATATGGGGTGAAGGGGTATGTCAATTTAAAAAAGCTGTTTTGAAAGGATAAAATTTTCAAATGCGTATACCCGCTTAATTTATCGAACAAACGCTGTTAAATTGAGTTTGGGTGATAAAAGCAAAACAAATTGTCATTTAATAAAGTATAAGGTTATTTTTGCAGCCTTTAAGGTAAAAGTTATTTACGGTTATGGTTTTTGGATTATTCAAAAAGAAAAAAGAAAAAGCGAAAAATAAATTCCTGGAGCTGGAGGTAAAGGAAATCATCAATGAAACCCATGATGCCGTTACATTGGTTTTTGATCCTGCAGAGCAGAATTTCCATTACTTGCCCGGGCAATTCGTAACCCTGATATTCGAAATTGAGGGAAAGGAAGAGCGGCGGTCCTATTCACTTTGCAGCTCACCATTTACCGGCGATGATCCAGCCGTAACCATAAAAAGAGTGGCTGATGGGAAAATATCCAACTTTATCAACGACCACATCAAAGCGGGGGATAAGATTAAAGTCATGCCTGCTATGGGTAATTTTATTACCAATCCGGATGCTAAAACCAGCCGGAATGTCGTCGTTTTTGGAGCCGGCAGCGGGATTACCCCGCTTATCTCGATCATCAAATCCATCCTTCAGATTGAAACAGGTAGCAGGGTAATATTGATCTATGCCAACAGAAACGAGGAAACCATTATTTTCCGGAATTTATTAGATCAGCTAAAGGAAAAATTTGCGAATCACCTTCACACAATACATATCCTTAGCCAACCGACAGTGTCGTGGAAAGGATTGGCCGGGCGATTAACAAAAGAAACTTTGAAAGAAATCCTGATGGATCTTCCGGATTTTTCAGTTCAAAAGTCAGATTATTTTCTTTGCGGGCCAACTGGTTTTATGCATACGGTTGAAGAAACTCTGGATGAATTGAAAGTAGCAAAAAGCAAAGTATTTAAAGAAAGTTTTGTTTCATCGGGAACAGAAAAAGATGCAGCCACTTCCAGCCCAGAAATAATTGATCGTCAGGTTACTGTGGTGCTCGACAATGAAGAATATGAAGTAGGTGTCCCGGCCAAAAGGACAATCCTTGAATCGGGGCTCGATCAAAACCTGGATATGCCATTTTCCTGTCAGAGTGGACTTTGCACCGCCTGTCGGGGTAAACTATTGTCAGGCAAAGTACACATGGAAGAATCAGATGGACTGTCCGATGAAGAGCTCGAAAAAGGATATGTGTTGTGCTGTGTGAGCCATCCTTTGACAGATGATGTGAAAATTGAGATTGGATAATATTCCTTCCTAAGAAATAAAATCATGGAGACATTAAAAATTGAGAAGAAGAAAAGGACTTTCTTACCCGAAGACCTGAAAATCACTGAATGGGAAACCATCAAAAAATATTATGAGGACCTTCTGGAAAGAGAAATACCTGACCCTGCTAGTTTGAAAAAGTGGCTGCAAGACCGAAGTGAATTGGAGTCAGTAATTTCTGAGAATTTTGCATGGAGATATATTCACATGACCTGTGACACGGCCAATGAAGAATATTCAAAATCATATTCCTTTTTTGTAAAGGAAATCCAGCCCAAAATTGCCCCATACAACAATAAATTAAATGAAAAGTATTTAGCGAGTCCTTTTGCCGAAGATTTAAAAGGTAGCGGATATTTTATCATGAACCGCTCCATCAAAAAGGCGATTGAAATATTCAGAGAAGAAAACATTCCTTTGTTTACGGAGATACAAACCCTCAACCAGGAATACAGCGCCATCTCAGGGGCACAAACGGTGGAAGTGGACGGAAAGGAGCTGACGCTTCAACAAGCAGCCGTCATCCTGCAATCCACAGACAGAAACAAAAGGGAAGTAGTCTGGAAAAAGATAGCCGAAAGAAGATCGCAAGACAAAACAAAACTCGATGAGTTATTTTCCAAACTGGTAAAGCTAAGGCATCAGGTTGCACAAAATGCAGGCTTCGAAAATTTCAGGGACTACATGTTTGTGGCAATGGGAAGGTTTGATTATTCCATTGGGGATTGCTTTGACTTTCACGATGCTATTAAATCAGAAGTCGTTCCTCTGGCCAATGAGCTGTCCAAACAACGGAAGGATAAAATGAAACTTGAAAAGCTTCGTCCATGGGACAAGGCTGTTGATCCGGAAGGAAGGGAAGCTTTGAAACCTTTTTCGTCGCCCGATGAATTGACGGATAAATCCATTGAAAATTTTAAGCGTTCAGGTGAATTCCTCGGCCAATGTCTGGCTACCATGAAGGAAATGCAACACCTTGACCTTGATTCCCGAAAGGGAAAAGCTCCTGGGGGATATAATTATCCACTTTCTGAAATTGGAGTTCCTTTTATTTTCATGAATGCTACCTCGACTTTACGCGATCTGGTGACACTCATGCACGAGGGAGGACATGCAGTGCATTCGATTATTACCCGCGATCTTGAGCTAAGTGATTTCAAAGAAACGCCGTCGGAAGTGGCGGAACTGGCTTCCATGTCCATGGAGTTGATATCAATGGATCACTGGGACTTATTTTTTGACAAAGAAGATCTGAAAAGGGCAAAAACGGAACATCTTCAACAGGTAATAGAAACTCTACCATGGATCGCTATTATCGATAAGTTTCAACATTGGATTTACGAAAACCCGGATCATTCTTCGGAAGACCGGGAAGCGAAATGGCTGGAAATCTATTCCAATTTTACGGATGATCTGACTGACTGGTCTGGTATCGAGGAATACAAGAAGTTTTTATGGCACAGGCAGTTGCACCTTTTTGAAGTGCCATTTTACTATATCGAATATGGTTTTGCCCAGCTGGGTGCAATTGCCGTTTGGAAAAATTTTAAGCAGGACAATAAAAAAGGATTGGAAGGCTACCTCAATGCTTTGAAACTAGGGTATACCAAATCCATTCCCGAGATCTATGAAGCCGCAAATATCAAATTTGATTTTAGCAGGGAGTACATCAAAGGATTGTTTAAGTTTTTGAAAGAGGAGTTGGATAAGGTTTCTTAGTTAATCTAGGAACTAATAAGCCCGGTTAACGCCCTCCTGCTTTTCCTTGTTTGAATGTTAAAATTCTCTCTTGTAATGACATAATTCACCATGCAGGCAGCTAGTGAAATTGCCGCATACCAGTATGCCTGATACGGAATGGCAAAGAAGAGGGTAATCAATAATGTGAGGATTGTCCAGAAAACCAGGAACCTTTTAGAGCTGGGGAATAGCTGGTATTTTGTCAGGATCATCGAACCTCCTTTTTCTTCCGATTCAACTATCCCTGAAATAATGGGGGTAAAATTGTTCGGCCTTTTCAACAACAGGGAAATTTCAAACTGGTCTTTTTCAACAATTCCCTTGAACCACTTTTTTTGTTGACTTTCCAGGTCTTCTTTATCCGTGTTCAAATCCACCCGGAGGGACTGAATCACTTCACTTTTTGACAACGGGGAATAAAGCGTCTCAACTTTTTGCGGAAAAAACATCTATCGAACGGCAATGCAAGAAATCTCAACATTTACATCCTTGGGCAGGCGGCTGATCTCCACGGTTTCACGGGCAGGGGCGTTTTCAGGAAAATATTCTCCGTAAGCAGCATTTATTTCTGAAAATTGAGTCATATCTTTAATGAAAATGGTGCACTTAACAATGTTCGAGTAATCCATATCCGCCGCTTCCAATATTTTCCCAATGTTTTTCATCACATGATCCGTTTCCTTTTGGATACCTCCTTCGATGACATTCCCATCCGGATCGAGGGCAATTTGCCCGGAAACATACAATGTATCGCCTGCCATAACAGCCTGATTATAGGGTCCGATCGGTGCGGGAGCTTCTTTTGTCAGTATGATGGATTTGCTCATGGTTTGTCATTTATGTGTGTCCAAATATATACAATCTAGTTTCAAAACTGAGAGGAATCCAACTTGTTTTAGATAAAAGATTTTCGAATGGTATATTTGGCAAAATTTTGAACATGGCAATTAAAAATGACTTATTGATCCGTGCGGCGAAAGGCGAAAAAACAGAAAGAACACCGGTTTGGGTCATGAGACAAGCAGGACGTATTTTAAAGGAATATCGTGAAGTAAGGAATAAGCTTGATGGCTTTATCGATTTAGTAAAAAATCCGGATATGGCCGCAGAAGTGACGATTCAGCCAGTGGATATTTTGGGAGTGGATGCTGCGATCATTTTTTCTGATATCCTGGTCATCCCTGAGGCGATGGGTTTACCTTACGAAATGATCGAGAAAAAAGGCCCCAATTTTCCAAACGCCATTCGAACGCATCGAGATCTGAAAAAATTGAAGATTGCTGATGAAGACAGTTTGGGCTATGTGTCAGAAGCCATTCAGGTAACAAAAAAACAACTGAATGATCGGGTTCCACTCATTGGATTTGCCGGGGCACCGTGGACGATTTTCTGCTACATGGTGGAAGGACATGGCAGTAAAACTTTTTCTGAAGCCAGGAAAATGCTCTACACTGAGCCGGATCTTTCACACCAGCTCTTGCAAATGATCACCGATAGCACCATTACCTATTTGAAAAATCAGATCACAGCAGGAGTTGATATCGTTCAGGTATTCGATTCCTGGGCGGGTATTTTACCTGAAAGTCACTACGATATTTTTGCGCTACCTTATATCAGACAGATCTGTGATGCGATCTCCGAAGTTCCGAAAATTGTGTTTGCCAAAGGGGCGATAGCTTCGCGAAAGTCCATCGGTGATGTGAATTGCCAGGTGGTTGGGTTGGATTGGAATATGAACATCCGGGAAAGCAAAGGGCTGATCCCATTTAAAGTGCTACAGGGAAATCTGGATCCCGCTGTTTTGTATGCATCTTTTGATGTGGTTAAGAAAGAGACAAAAGCCATGATCGATGCATTTGGAAAAGACCGGCACATCGCTAACCTGGGCCATGGTGTTTACCCGGATATTAATGCCGACAAGGTGAAGTGTTTTATTGATACGGTGAAGGAGTATTCGGTGAGGGGGTGAAATCCTAAGACTTTTACTAAGATTTACGTTGGTAATCGCAAATTTATATAAAAGTGGTTCTCACCAATCCAAATGCATCTGGAAATTATTCCGGTATTTCTGCAAATCTGAAAAATCAATCTCTATGGTTTGAATAAATGGATCGTCTGAATAATCGATCAGGTATTTTCCGCGCGGGTCAACTATATTGCTGCAGCCACCGAATTCGACTCCGTTTCCATCTGCTCCAACCCGATTGACTGCAGCGACATAACAAGAGTTTTCCATTGCCCGGGCTTGTAGTAAGGTATTCCAGGCATGGATTCTTGCAGTCGGCCAGTTGCCCATGCAAATTAGCAGGTCATAATCGATCGTACTTTTTTCTTTGTTAAAATGATTTCTAGAGGTTTCCGGAAACCTCAGATCGTAGCAAATAATGGGTTTGATGTTCCAACCTTTATGTGAAAAAATAGTTGGGTTCTTTCCGGGTGTGAAATATTGATCTTCCTCCATCATCCGGAAAGGTTTTGTTTTATCATAAATACCATATTGACCATCCGGATACATCCAGATCGCGCGGTTATAAAATTGTTTATTTTCCTTGATGATCAGGCTACCGATGATCAAAGCTTTGTGCTGCTCGGCTTGCTGTTTTAACCAACGGAAAGTAGTGAAATTCATTGGCTCGGCGAGCTTTTCCGCATTCATGCTGAATCCAGTGTTAAACATTTCAGGAAGTACAATGATATTACCTGTTTCAACCTGCCAGAACTTTTCCTCCAACTCTGCTAAGTTGGCTGTTATGTTTTCCCAAAAAATATCGTACTGAACAAGCGTGATCTTCAATTGTGACATGCCGTTATTTTCTCAGCGGGAACTTCATGCGGTAATCGACAGATACATTTCCCTTGCTGATATTCGTCAGCTTACCTTTTAGCAAACGCTTCTTAAACGACGAAAGATGATCTATGAAAAGTATTCCCTCAATATGATCGTATTCATGCTGAATGATCCGCGCTTTCATGCCATCGAATTCTTCTTCATGCTCGTTCCAGTTCTCATCAAGGTACTTGATCTTTAATTTCGAATTACGACTCACGTTTTCACGGATAGTCGGTATGCTCAGGCATCCTTCTTCAAAAGCCCACTCTTCATCAAATTCTTCCAGGATCACAGGATTGACAAATACCCTCTTAAAATCCATCATGTCCTCTTCTTCGAGAGCGGCTCCATCAATGACAAAAAGGCGGATACTTTTGCCAATTTGGGGTGCAGCCAATCCAATTCCCTGTGCGTTGTGCATGGTTTCAAACATATTCTCCACCAACTCCTTCAGGTCTGTTCCGTTTTCAATTTCCTCAGCTCTTTTTTTCAACACAGGATCTCCGTACGCTACAATCGGATAAGTCATATTTAAATTTTTGGACAAATATAAAACTTACAAGGCATTTGTAAATGAAATAAGCAAATTTGGGTTGCTTTTGTTACGATAAACAGAGCTGAACTAAATAATTAAAAGTGGTTGATTCGATGTTCCAAAAAATTATAAATTCGAGGATAAATTTTTAGACATCGATGAACCTTATTTCCAACACTAAATCTGAATTGTTGACAAAAGAAGACTACTGGTCCATCTGGATCGGAGTATTTTTATTATTGATAGGATTGGGAATATTTTATTTTTATCCGTTTCAAAAGATCTCTCAGGAAACAAAAAGCTTAAAAGAGTTTATTGCCACCGAAGAAGAGCAATTCCCCTTTAAAACGGTCAACTGGTATGATGCAAATGATCGGTTAAACAAACTTTCATCAGGGAACACAGAAGTTGGCCAACTGGTCAATCAAACTCTGATGCACCCGAAAAAATGGGTTTACAATCCCATGAGCTCATTTTACAAAAGTACGGCAACCGCTGAAGCCCAGACTGAAGTAAATGAACTAAGCCTGATGGAGGACAAAATGAATCTGGATTATTATAAGTCGGAGGCATTGTACAGACTGGATTTAGCCGCAAATAAATTTTCCTTTGAAGATACCACCGTAAACAATGCCACTAAAGAAATGATAGCATTGTGGCACGATAGTAATGTGGCCTATGTGAAAAACTATCAAAAAGCACAGGTCGAACCCTATAACCTGTTTTTGTCACTTGCCATTTTGGGCATTGCATTGGCAATTATTTTTAGCTTTGGTGCCCATTTTATGGGGATTGGTGCGAAAAAGTTCGTCGTTGGTTTTATCCTGGTATTTATTCTGGCAGTCGTCTCACAAGTATTAGGCAACCAGGCCGATATGAAAAACCTGGGCTTTGGCTATGCAATCTGGGCGATTGTCATTGGACTGCTCATTTCCAATACGATCGGAACACCAAAATGGGTAAAACCTGCTGTTCAGACAGAATATTATATCAAAACCGGATTGGTTTTGCTCGGTGCAGAAATTTTATTCAGCAAAATCCTGGCCATAGGCCTGCCAGGAATATTCGTTGCATGGGTAGTCACTCCGATCGTTTTGATATCGACCTTTTGGTTTGGACAAAAGGTTTTGAAAATTGCTAGTAAGTCCCTCAATATCACCATCAGCGCTGATATGTCTGTTTGTGGGGTATCGGCTGCAATCGCTACCGCAGCGGCATGTAAAGCAAAAAAAGAAGAGCTAACCCTGGCCGTAGGAATGTCGATGGTATTTACCGCTATCATGATGATTGCCTTACCGACATTTATCAAGACGATTGGGATGCCTGAAGTGCTGGGAGGCGCCTGGATAGGTGGAACCATTGATGCAACCGGTGCAGTTGTGGCAGCAGGAGCATTTCTTGGAGAACGGGCATTGAATGTTGCAGCAACGATCAAAATGATCCAGAATATGTTGATTGGACTCATCGCTTTTGGAGTGGCTGTTTACTGGGCAAGTAAGGTGGAAAAAACCAGTGAAACTTCTGTTGGAGCAGGGGAGATCTGGAAGCGGTTTCCGAAATTTATTCTCGGATTTGTAGGCGCTTCCATTGTTTTCTCCATTTTATTTTCATCAAGCGGAGCCGATTTGGGAGATGCTCTGATTGACAAAGGAGTCATCAGAAGCTTTACCAAAGATCTGAGAGGATGGTTTTTCAGCCTGGCATTTGTTAGCATTGGCCTGTCTGTCAATTTTAAAGAGCTGAAAAAATATTTCAAAGGCGGGAAGCCTTTGGTTCTCTATCTGTTGGGTCAAACCTTCAACTTGCTACTGACCTTGCTCATGGCTTACCTGATGTTTTATGTCATTTTTCCGGAAATCACTGAAAAGATCTGATAATGAAGAAGTGGACTAATTTTATATTGGGATGTTTGATATTGATAGGGTTTATTTTTTTATTTCCCAGACTGCTACATCAAGATCCTACTTCCAATAATTTTTTTCAACAAGTTCATCAAAACGATATAGATCCTTCAGCGCTTTTTTATTCCGAAGAAGATCATACTTCTTCATCCTATAAAACTCTTTTGAAGAAATTAAAGGACGAAAAATTAGTTGACCACTAAAAATCTAAAGTCTTTCATGACCAATGTCATCTTATGATTTGCCTCCAAAAAGCCATTTATCGTAAAATCAGGTATAATACGATTTGAACGAGTTCTTTGATTTCCAATCAATGTTGGGGATAAATCCAGCCATTATTTTGTTATAGAAATACATGGATTACTGAATGATCAGGTGAAAGCCGATTTGTGCTAAACCAAAAAATCAATTCTCATGAAACCGAGCACGACGTAATCGACCCATATGGCAATGATTACAAAATGCGAGGTTCTCCCGATAGCTATCGGGATACCATTGAAAATTAAACGATTATAAACAGATGAAAGTGATCAATAAAATCCTTGTTCCAATTGATTTCTCAGAGAATTCAACTGACGTTGTACAAAAGGCTGTCGATTTTGCCAATCATACCGGAGCTGCATTAATACTTTTGCATGTTTACAATCGCCCCTTGTTCAGGTACCACACCAAAGCTGGATATGGTATTGACAAAGTTCATTTGATGGACAAGACTCTCTTGCGATGGGCGGAAAGAAGGATTGATGCCAGGTATCATCAAATGCTTAAGGAATTAAGCGGAGTCCAAAAAGATCAAGTGACTTTCATAAAAACCAGGGGTCTGCTGACCCATGAGATTAAGGAAGTTATTAAAAGTCATAATATCGATCTGGTAGTAATTGGTGCCAGACAAAAGGATCGAAAACACAACCTGTGGAGCTATAAAGCTACAAGGTTAACTCACAAAGTGAAAATTCCAATTTTGATCCTTCCATACAGGTTTGAATTGCACAAGCCAGTGAAAATCGCATTTGCTTATGATCTCAAAGAGATCCACAATTTAAGGGAATTGGACATTATCAAGGAGTTTGCATCCTTGTATCGGGCCCATATCCACTTATTTACAATTACCAATGAAACCTTTTTGTCTGAAAAAGAAGAAGGGAATATGGATCTGCTGAAAGAGTTCTTTGGTGATTTTTCTCCGGAAATTCATGTGATCAATGATGAAGGAGTTGAAGAAGGCATCCATCATTATCTCTCCATCAATGATATTTCATTGCTATCTGTACTTCACCGGTCCAGGGGCATCATTGAAAAAATATTTCATAAGAGTATTTCAAAAAGAATAGCCATCAATTCAGAAGTTCCGGTGCTTTCGATTGATGATCATTAACCGTAAAAGCCAGGAGTCATGAAACCTTTTTCAAGGATACTTGTTGGTTTGGATCTCACAGAGATGGACTTCATTTTATTGAGGTTTATGCATCATTTTATGCGTATTTATCCTCACATCAAGGACCTTTATTTTATTCACGTAGAAAAAGACCTCGAGCAAGCATCGATTAAAGAAGAGGGCACTTTGAAGGGAAATATCCCCATAGATGAACAATTCAAAATGAGGATGAGGGAAGAGGTTGAAAAATATTATCGAAATGATTTATCGTTAAATGTGCGATATAAAATTGTAGAAGGAGATCCTCTCAAGCAGCTACTACACTGGTCGAGAATAAAACACATCGACCTGATTGTAGCAGGAAAAAAAGTTCAGCAAAAAGGTCGTGGCATTGTTATGCAAAAGCTTGCCAGGAAAAGTGATTGTTCGATACTATTTGTGCCGGAAAATTATAAACCGAGATTCAGAAAAATATTGATCCCTGTTGACTTCACCAAAAGGACGGATAATGTCTTTGAAACAGCCTGCATGATCAGGAATCAGCTACCTCATTCTAAGTTTATCTGTCAGCATGTGGTAGAAGTTCCCTCCGGTTATACCAGAATAGGGAAAACATATGAGGAATTTGCAGAAATCATGACAGGACATGCCCGAAACAAATGGAAGAAATACATTGAGGAGCACGATATCAAGTGCCTTGATGTGCAACCGGAGTTCATATCAATTGAGAATGGAAGTGTGGCTAAAAGCATCATTGATTTTGCGCATGCTCAGAATATTGATATGATCATGATGGGGAGCAAAAGACAAACCAATGTTTCGGCATTTATCCTTGGTAGCGTAGGAGAGGATTTGGTCAACAGGGATAAAGATATCTTACTGCTTCTTGTAAAGCATCAAAATAAACCATACGACTTTTTCAAAGCAATGCAAAAAGTGTGAACGAAAAGGTCTGGAATTTTTGTTTTCAAAGTATACACCCATGGTTATGAACATCGATACACTTACCGAAAAAATTTATAAAGAAGGAATTGAACAGGCCGAGAGTGAAGCCCGGATGATTCTTGAAAAAGCTCAGGAGGATGCAAAAAAAATAATCGAAGAAGCAAAGGAAAATGCTGTCAAAGTATTGGAGCATGCGGAACGGGAAGCAAAAGAGCTTAAACAAAATACCCTCACTGACATCAGGCTGGCTGGTAATAAAGCTACTTCTTCCTTAAAACAAGAGATTAAAACTTTAGTAAAAGCAAAGGTTTTTGATGAGCAAATAAAGGAAACATTCCTGGAAAGGGATTTTGTAAAGGAATTGATGCTACTGGTAGGCAAAGGCAATGCAGACAATATTGATAAAATCATTTTGCCGGAATCATTTAAAAGGGATTTTGAGTCATTTTATCAATCATCAGTTTCGAACGTGTTGCCGGAAATCAAAGTAGATTTTGATAAAAAACTCTCAAACGGATTTCGCTTTGAGGCAAGTGATTCGGGTTACCTGATCACTTTTACCGATGAGGATTTTATCGAATTTTTCAGCCCGTTTCTGAATGCTCAAACCCGAAGAATATTATTCAATGATTCGAAATGAGTTCTTACTACTATTTGATATCGTCCCTTCCGCAATTGGAATTTGGTCAATACCAAAAGATACCGGATTACGAAGGCACACTATTCTTCGTTACTGAGATGCTTAATGAGGAAGATGAAAAAGAATTCCGGAAGATACTTTATCCATCAGACGTCAAAAACCTCATCAACTTTATTGCAGAGAAAAAAGGTTTACCAATTCCTTATCCTTACGTTCTGAAACCAGGCTTTTTTAAAAGCAGTCAGATTTCTGATCTCTGGCAAGGAAAACTGAATCCCCCTTATTTCATGTCGGAGCTCATTGATGAAAACAGGGGCCGAATTCAGGAAATCGATTTGACTGGTTTTGAGAAAAGGCTATTGGATAATTTTTACAGGTGGGTATTTGAAGGAGGAAATTCGTATCTGAGATCGTGGTTTAAATTTGATCTGACGCTAAAAAATACAATAGCAGTTTCAAATTCAAGAAAATACAAATTAGACTTTAAAGATCCATTACTTGCTGATTTAATCGGTCAAACTAATGGAGTTGGTGACCTGGCTGATTTCACGATCAGGGATGAGCTGAATATTTCACATCACGACAATAATCCCGCGATTCTTGAGAAAATACTCGACAAGATCAGATGGAATTATATTGACCTGATCTCGCCATTTTCATACTTCGATGAAAAGGCTGTTTTCGCCTGGTTCCTCAAATTTCAGATTCTCCATCGATGGATTGGAGATTGGTCGAATGATAGATCTAAAGAAGTGATAAATAGTTTGTCGACCGAAATATTGAAAGAATTTCAATTACCTGAACAATTTAAAGTGTAAAAAACCAATCAAAAATGACCAGGGGAAAGATTACCGCAATTATTTCAAATCTCATTACCATAGAGGTAGACGGGCCTGTCGGACAGAATGAGATATGTTATATCCTTCATGATGAAGTGAGACTAATGTCCGAGGTCATTAAGGTTCGCGGGAAGTCAGCATATGCCCAGGTGTTTGAATCAACCCGGGGAATCCGGGTCGGAGATAAAGTAGAGTTTACAGGTGAAATGCTGGAAATAACATTAGGGCCGGGTTTGCTTTCAAAAAATTATGACGGTCTGCAAAACAACCTCGATGACCTTGAAAATATCTTTCTTCAAAGAGGAATTTATGCACCTGCTATTGACCCGGAGAAAATCTATGAATTCACGCCAATGGCAAACAAAGGAGATTTGGTGAGAGGTGGCGATTGGCTTGGTGTTGTTAAGGAAAACTGGATCGAACATAAGATCATGGTTCCTTTTAAGGTTCATGACCTGGTAAAACTCGTATGGATTGCTGAAAAAGGAGAATATAAAGTTAAAGATATCATCGCCAAAGTTGAGAATGAAGATAAAGAGGTGATCGGGATCTCGATGATGCAGAAGTGGCCAGTTAAAGTACCCGTCACAAATTACAAAAATAAACCCCGTCCGTTTAAGCTATTGCAAACAGGAGTGCGGGCAATGGATACGCTCAATCCGATGACGGAGGGTGGGACCGGATTCATTCCCGGTCCATTCGGTGCCGGTAAAACTGTCTTACAACATGCGATTTCCAAAAACGCCGATGCAGACCTGATCGTGCTGACCGCTTGTGGTGAAAGGGCAAATGAAGTTGTCGAGATATTTACTGAATTTCCTGAACTGGTGGATTTGCGTACCGGGAGGAAGTTGCAGGAGCGGACAACCATTGTGTGCAATACGTCCAATATGCCTGTTGCGGCGAGGGAGGCTTCGGTGTATGTGGGTATGACCATCGCAGAGTATTACAGGAGTATGGGTTTGAAGGTGTTGCTACTTGCCGACTCTACTTCGAGATGGGCGCAGGCGCTTCGGGAGATGTCGAATAGAATGGAAGAATTACCGGGCCCTGATGCCTTCCCGATGGATCTTTCCGCCATCATAGCTAATTTTTATTCGAGAGCCGGTTATGTGGAATTATTCAATGGAAAAACCGGATCAGTCACTTTTATCGGTACGGTATCTCCAGCTGGAGGAAATTTAAAAGAGCCTGTAACGGAATCCACTCAAAAGGTAGCAAGATGCTTTTATGCTTTGGCACAAAAACGTGCTGACGCCAAAAGGTATCCGGCTATCGAACCGCTTGATTCTTATTCCAAATACCTCGAATACGAGGAGTTTTCAAAGTTTGCTGATGAAAACATCGAAAAAAGATGGGTGGATACCGTGTCCAAAGCAAAGGATATTCTGAGAAAGGGTATTGAGACCTATGAACAGATCAACATTCTGGGAGATGACGCTGTACCGATAGAATATCACGTCCGATTATGGAAAAGCGAATTGATTGATGCGATCATCCTGCAGCAGGATGCATTTGATGAAATCGATCAAAACACACCCGTTGAAAGACAACAATACATGCTGAAAAAAGTGCTGGAAATATGTGATATGGATTTTGAATTTGAAGATTTCGAGGAAGTCAGCACTTTTTTCAAACAGCTGATCAATCACTTTAAACAAATGAATTATACCGGATTCCATTCAGAGGAATTTAAGAAATATGAGGAGGAAATCGGCAATATCATTCAACAAACTGCAGTGTAAAATGAAACATACCAGGGCATTTCAAAAGATATATACTCGGCTTTCAGAGATTACCAAGGCAACCTGTACGCTTACGGCACATAATGTGGGTTATGAGGAAATGGCCATTGTGGATGGCAGGCCTGCTCAGGTGGTAAAAATAAATGGAAGTAAGATCACCTTGCAGATTTTTCCTGGTACGGAGGGAATTGCTACAAATTCTGAAGTGATCTTTTTGGGCAAACCTCCGGTTTTGAAAGTTAGCGAGGATCTGACAGGTAGATTTTTTAATGCCTATGGCGAGCCAATTGACAATGGACCTGAGATCGAAGGGGAAGAAGTTGCTATTGGCGGTCCGTCTTTAAATCCGGTAAGAAGAAAACAACCGTCTGAACTTATCGCAACGGGAATTGCGGGAATCGACCTGAATAATACCATCGTCACTGGGCAGAAAATCCCATTTTTTGCCGATCCAAATCAACCCTACAACGAAGTCATGGCTGAAGTGGCGCTAAGAGCGGATGCCAATAAGATCATCCTGGGTGGAATGGGTCTGTCGAACGATGATTACCTGTTCTTCAAAAATAAATTTACCCATGCCGGTGCGCTGGACAAAATTATTTCATTCATTAATAGGACTGATAATCCACCGGTCGAGCGATTGTTGGTGCCGGACATGGCTTGTACGGCTGCGGAATATTTTGCCTATCATAAGCATGAAAAAGTCCTGGTTTTATTGACCGACATGACACTTTATGCTGATGCGCTGGCTATTGTTTCCAATAAAATGGATCAGATCCCATCTAAAGATTCTATGCCAGGTTCGCTGTATAGTGATCTGGCAAAGATCTATGAAAAAGCAGCTCAATTCCCGGATGGTGGCTCCATTACCATCATCGCTGTCACGACATTGAATGAAGGAGACATTACACATGCCATTCCCGATAATACAGGTTACATCACGGAAGGTCAGCTGTTCCTGCGAAGAGACACCGATATTGGAAAAGTGATCATTGATCCATTCCGAAGCTTGTCCAGGTTGAAACAAATTGTCCAGGGTAAAAAGACCCGGGAAGATCATCCGCAGGTGATGAATGCCGGAGTTCGTCTCTATGCTGATGCGATGAATGCCCGTACAAAAAGGGAAAATGGGTTTGATCTTTCGGAATATGATGAAAGATGCCTGAAGTATGCCCTGGATTATTCACGTAAGTTGTTGGCAATAGATGTGAATATTGGAACAGATGAAATGCTTGATACGGCCTGGGGATTGTTCAGAAAGTATTTTAAAGCGCATGAAGTGGGAATTAAGGAAAGCCTTATCAAAAAATATTGGTCCGGCGACTTGCAAAAAGAGGAGGAGCTGGATTTCATTGAGAGTGAAGCAGATTTCGAATAAAAATGGCTTTAAAGATCCAATACAACAAAACTTTCTCGCAGCAACTAAAAAAGCAGTTGGTGATCAGGGAAAGAGCGCTTCCCACCTTAAAAAGTAAGGAGACTGCTTTGAGAATTGAGGTGAAAAAAGCGGCCGAAAGGGTAGAGAAAATTCAAAGGGATCTTTTGATTGAAGTTGACGAGTTAAAAAAAGCAGGAATATTATTAAGAGAATTCCCGGATATTTTAAGAATAGATCAATATAAAATAGGAATTAGAAATGTAGCGGGTGTAAAGGTGCCATATCTGGAAGAGCTGGGATTTAGGATTGAAACTATAAACTTTTTCAACAATTCAGCCTGGTTGCTGATGGGCATTGAAAGCCTTAAAAAGATCGTCCAAAGAAAAGTGGAATTTTCCTTAGCTAAAAAGCAATTCGAAATACTGAACTACTCCAGGAAAAAAACCACGCAAAAAGTGAACCTCTACGAAAAGGTTCAGATCCCGGAATTCAGAGAGTCTATCTTAAAAATTAAAAGATACCTGGAAGACGAGGAAAACCTGCTGAAGGCAGCTCAGAAGATTGTAAAGGAAAGACATCTGGCAAGCGAAACGGAGCCATGAAAGAATCAATGAAAAAAATGACCCTTTTGACTTTTTACAAAGATAAAAAGCAAATTATCGACCAGCTGCAGGAGTTGGGGGTTGTCCACATTGATTCAAAGGTCGAGGAAGCTTCCGGGGAATTATTGGCCTTGAAAAAGCAAAAAGAAGAGTGGGAAAGATCTTTGCAGATAATAAAGGAATTTGACTCAGGAGAATCATCTAACGGACAGCTTTCGGATATTGAAAATCAAAATCCAAAGGATCAGATATTTAATCTCGACCATCAAAGAGAAGAGATCCGGAATAAATTGGAGTGGTTGGAAAAGGAGAGTCAACAACTGTCGCCGTGGGGAGAATTTGATTGGAGTAGAATTGAACTATTGGAAAACAAAGGGGTCTTTATTCGATTTTTTTCTGCGACAAAAAAGGAATTTAATAAGTTTGAATTTAAGGACTGTCTGCCACAGGTAATTGGCAGGGAAGGATCCAGGCTCTATTTTGTAGTAGTCGGCAGAAAGAAGAAAAATGAAGAATTGCCATTTGAAAGGATCAATTTACTAAGGGAATCTTTGAATGATATAGGCAGGAAGAAAGAACAACTATCCATTGAATTGATGAATGTCGAAAATCAACTCGGCTCAATGCGAAGATTTGTTCCAAAGATTAACCGCCAAATTGATACGATTTCTGATCAACTGGCAAATTTTCAGGCTTTGGAAAGTTTTGAAAACAAAGCGAAAGGAAAAATAGCTGTAATTCGTGGCTGGTTTCCGGAAGAAAAGGAAAACCAGATATTAAAGCTCATCAATGAAAATGAATTGAGTTTTCGGTTTGAGAATCCTAAACCCGCCGACGCAGTCCCTATTATTCTCAAAAACAGAAAATATCCAAAGATCTTCGAGAAGATTACGGAAATTTTCCAGCTTCCAAATTATTATGAATTTGACCTGACTCCCTTTATCGCAGTTTTCTATCCGATCTTTTTTGCTTATTGTCTGGGCGACGCTGGCTATGGACTTATACTGATCCTGATCTCATCAATAGGAGCATTTACATTTCTCAAAACGATGAAAGGCGTTTCGCTATTGGGATTGGTATTGGGAGCTTTCACCATGGTCATGGGCATAGTAAAATCAGGAACTGTCTTTGGTATACCGATTTTACAAAATCAGGAGATAACTTTCTTCAGGTTTCTGGGAAATTACGTCGTCGTGACTGATGATCAGGATTACCTCTTCAATGCCTTTAATGTTGCCTTAATGATCGGTGTGGTCCAGATCCTTCTGGCAATTTGTATTTCTATTGTGAGGAAAATTAAATACAAAGGTTGGGTGCAATCTCTTAGCACATTTGGGAAGCTTTTTATTATTGCCGGGATCCTCATTTTATTCCTTGGGGGCATTCAGAAAATGGAATTCTTTATTCCTTTAATGGTATTTGGAAAAGTTTCGCTGGTTTTGGGAATAATACTGGTTTTAGGATTTCATGATATGACTACATCATTAGCCAGGAGGATCGGGAGCGGCGTTTTGCCCATTTATTTTATTGTCACCGGATTGCTGGGGGATGCGCTTTCTTATATCAGGCTGTTTGCCCTGGGAGTTGCATCATCCATTTTGGGTCTTGTTGTCAACCAGATTGGATCTCAGATCCTGGATGGCGCTGGAATGGCAGGAATTTCACTTGGAATTATCTTCTTAATTTTCGGACATACACTCAATTTTTCCCTGGCCTGCCTTGGGGCATTTGTTCATCCGCTAAGGCTAACTTTTGTTGAGTTTTACAATAATGCAGAATTCCAGGGTGGTGGGGTGGAATACCATCCCTTAAAGAAACAGGTAGCGCAAGAAATAAACTGAATTAAAATATAAATCATGGAAACAATAGATTCACTTCCCCTCATACTAGCTTTTATTGGTGTTGGATTGATCATTGGCCTGCCAGGCATTGGCAGCGCTATTGGTACGGCAACCGGTGGGATGACGTCTGTGGGAGCCCTGAAAAAGAACCAGGGGGCCTTCGGGTCATACATCGTTCTGAGTGCTCTACCGGGAACTCAAGGATTATACGGATTTGGAGGGTATTTCATTATGCAGGATCTGCTTACTCCCCAGATCTCCCTTCTGCAGGGTGCGGGAATTTTGGGAGCCGGTCTGGCGCTTGGACTGGCAGGTTTGTTATCGGGAATTTATCAGGGAAAAGTTTGTGCAGGAGGGATTGATGCCATTGGCTCAGGTAACAAAGTTTTTGGACAAACGCTGATTTTAGCCGTATTTCCCGAGTTGTATGCAATTGTAGCTTTTGCAGGAGCATTTTTGATACGGGGAATTATAGGCTAGGATCTATTTGGCAAGAAGAAATAATATTGCTTTTTTCATTATCGTGCTAATACCTTCGTAAGCCGAATGCAACGAATTCCTGTCAATTATCATCTGAATTTAAATCAGCGTTGCATAATTTTTATTAAAATAAAAGGGAATTCTTAATTTACACCAATCATAAGGTGTAGATTGATAGCCTGTTAAAAATTATCTGGGGGATTATTCTTTATATTTAAAAAATCATAGTTGCCTCAATGAGGATAAAGGAAGACAACTTTATATTAAGCACTACAAGAACCTATATTTTAATTGTTCTTTCAGCGCTATGCTATTTCATTTTTGCTTACTATACCCAAAGGCATGAATCTACAGCCATATTCACCCTGTATTCCCTGCTGTTCGTTTCGTACTTGTTCATACTCCGAACTGAGCTGTCAATCAGTCAATTAATTATTTCCGGACTGATCTTTCGGGCGATTTTTATCATTTCTGTTCCTTCACTATCAGATGATTTTTACCGGTATATTTGGGATGGCCGTTTGACAGCAGGAGGTATCAATCCGTTTGACTTATTTCCCGCACAGGTAATCAATAACCCGGTTCTGGATATCAAGCATATTAATCATGAATTATTCATGAAGTTGAATTCCTCGGATTATTACTCGGTATTTCCTCCGGTATGTCAATTTACTTTCTGGGTCTCGGCCATTATCAGTGATGGAAATTTACTGGTTGGAATTATCGTCATCCGTCTTTTTATCCTGGCTGCTGAGATAGGGATAATATTACTTCTCCAGAGGATGTTCAGGATCTATGGGTTCAATCAAAAATTTACTGCAATCTATTTTCTCAACCCATTGGTGGTAATAGAATTGGCGGGTAATCTGCATTACGAGGCACTGATGATATTTTTTGTCATCGCTACTGTTTACTTTATGAAAAAGAACAAGTTTATTTTTGCAGGTTCGATATTTGCCCTGGCCATTTCTACAAAGATATTGCCATTGCTGCTTTTGCCTTTCATTTTTAAACGAATTAAGTGGAATCAGTCGCTTCAATTCATTTTAGCAACAGCAGTCATTACGGTGATTACCTTCCTGCCTCTTCTTAATTCAAATTTTATATATGGGTTTACAAGAAGTTTGCACCTCTATTTTCAAAAGTTTGAGTTTAATGCAAGTTTTTTCTATCTGTTCAGAGAAGCGGGGTTTTTAGTGAAGGGAATTGATATAATTGAAATTGCCGGAATAGCATTGGCGGCAATTGCGATTATCATCATAATTATTGTGGCGGTCAAAGAGAAAAAGGAAAAACATTTATTACTCGGGATATTCGTCTGGCCATTGTTTATTTTTTTCTCACTTTCTACATATGTCCACTCATGGTATATTTTGCCTATACTGGCTTTTTCCGTTTTTTCAAGATTCAGATTTCCCATTGTGTGGACCTATTTCATCTTTTTGACCTATCTGGGTTATTCTGAAAGTGGATATCGGGAAAATCTATGGATTGTATTAATGGAATACATCATTCTATATGCAGTCGTGATATATGAGCTAATCACTCATAAGAATAAAAAACCGCTGGTTTCTCTCAGCTAAAGGTTGCTGAGATACTCTTTAGCTTCGTCACGGATCAAACTGAATTCGGCTTTTTTTACAGATTGCCGAAAATACTTTTCAGCTTGTGTTTCGTTATTTTTTTTCAAGTAGATCCTGCCCATGCTTAGGTAAATTTGACTGTCCATGTGAGGACTTCGCAAATCGAGCTTTGAGCCCATCTCATCTGCAAGGAGATAAGATTCTAAAGCAGATTCGTAATCATTCAGATATTTTTCCTGGTAATTTCCCAAAAACAAATACCCGACGTACTTAAAATAATAATTTTCACTTTCCACAAGCGGGTCGATCAGTTCTTTTGTTTGATCAATTTTATTTTCAAAGATCAGAGACTCAGCGTAGTTGGCGGTAAAATTTAGGTTGTTGGGATAGGCATCAAATAATTTTTTGGCATAAGGAGTGGATAAATGTGGCTTTTCTTCATAACGAAGGAGGATGTGAAAAAGGTAAATGTTACTTTCAACTTTCGTGAAAATGGCTTTGTCTGCCCCTTTTTGCAGCATTCTTATTCCTTCCTCCTTGTCGCCACTTCTAAAGAACCAAAGGAAAGGTTTGAAGAAAGGATTTTCCTCCGGATATTTTTCACGATAATAATTATAAATCCCACAAGGAAAATAATATTCAGGAAATTGGTTTACCATTTCAAATCCTTCCTTGATGTATCCGTAACAGCTTTTTGCTTCTGATAAGGCTTTCAGGTTTTCTCCATTATCAACATATAATTGTGCCAGATAAGCATGCGCAGCGAGTGAAAAAAAGCTGGCCTCCACATCTTCATCATTATCTTCGAGGACGGATTCACTTAACTCTAAAGATCGTCGCAAATAACCTTCAAAAGTTGTGAAATCCTTTGATCCGATTTTGAAAGGCTTTTTTTTCCAAAAAATATTGAATGCTTTCAGGAGATATACAGCGGAATGCTCACCCATCGTTTGATGTAAATCATCAATAAGTGGTTCGGATTTGTCGAATTCGAGATTATAAATGTAATCAATGGTAGAATTGATTTTTGAACTAAGTTGAGGGTTTCCATTGATGCTGATTTGTCCATGACCCAAATGGTTAAATAGGGTTAGTAAAAAGATAATTAAATAAATCCTTCCGTCTGGGTTGATGAACATGTAAAATATTTCAGTTAATAATTTCTTAGTAACGATTTTTAGTCTGATTTGATTTATTCGATCAAAGCACGATTAATGAAATCATTCAATGGACGCATGGCAGCATAAGCTTTCATGCAATAGTCCAAAAAATCATCACTAAGCAAAGTTTTGTTGTCTATTTTATGGACCGCCAGATAGCTCTTATGCTTTAATAATTCTATATTTTCGTTTCCGTCGTCATATCCTTTTGGCGGTCTTTTCAGCTTTTCTCCCTCTATTTCTTCAAAGAAATTTTTAAAATCACCGTTTTCGATGATTGACTTAAATTCCTTTGCATTGTAGTCAATTTCTTGTCGAACCTTATTTAAAACATCATTTGGCGGTTGATAAATTCCCCCTGCAATGAAAGAATTTTCATCTTCAATGTGCAGGTAGTAAAGAGCGAAAGGTGATTTTCGTCCGCCGCGTGAAATGGCCGCACCGAAATTGTTTTTGTAAGGACTTTTGTCTTTGCTAAAACGCACATCCCGGTAGATCCTGAAAATACAATCCTTTGGTTTCAGTTGCCCGATCTGGGGGTCCAGCTCACTAAGACGATTGATCAAAACGCCGACAATTTCTTCAAATTGCTTCGACACTTTTCTGAATTCACTTTTATTGGCTTCAAACCATTCCCTGTTGTTGTTTTTTTTGAGATTTGAAAGAAAGAATAAGATGTCCTTAAAATTCATAGTATGTTTGGTTTAAAGGTAGTCGAGTATTTTTTCAAGGCCCATTCCGCGAGAGCCCTTTAATAGAACGATGCTATCATCAATTTGAATGGTTTTCAGGTAATTGATTAGCGATTCTTTGTCGGTAAAATGGACGGCACCCGGATACTCATTTTGGGCAACCTTCATATTCGTGCCACAAACAATTGCCTGATTGAAATTGTATTTTTTAAGCTGAGATCCAATCTTTTTGTGTTCTGGAATGGTCTCTTCCCCAAGTTCAAACATATCTCCTAAGATAACCATTTTACTGACTCCATTCATTTCAGCCAGATTTTGCAGAGCAACTTCCATGGAACTTGGATTGGCATTATACGCATCCAGGATGATGGTATTTGTGCCTTTTTGCACAATTTGTGAACGGTTATTGGAAGGTTGGTAGTTTATGATCGCCTCCAAGGTATCTTCTTCCGGCACTTCAAAATACTTACCCAGGCAAAGTGCCGTAGCGATGTTATCAAAATTGTATTTTCCCATTAAATTTGTTTGCAAGACTTGACCACTTTCCGTTTTGAGTTTGACAAATGGGTCGGCACTTAAATATTCACAATGGTAGTAGTCGCCTTTTTTAGGATAAAACAGTGGTTTGGAAAATCGTTTTGACATATTCATCAGGATCTCTTCCCTGCTGTTGATAAATACCTGACCTTCATTTTTTATGAGAAAATGATATAGCTCGCTTTTTGCCCGAATGATATTTTCAAAACTACCAAATTCCCCAACATGGGCCTTGCCAATATTGGTAATCAGACCGTGAGTAGGCTTTGACAAAGAACAGAGAAAATCAATTTCTCCCACGTGATTAGCGCCCATTTCAATAATGGCCAGCTCGGTTTTTTCATCAATTGACAACAATGTAAGTGGAACGCCGATGTGATTGTTGAGGTTGCCTGCTGTGGCTAAAGTTTTGTATTTTTTGCTCAACACAGCATTGATCAGTTCTTTGGTAGTAGTTTTCCCGTTGGAGCCGGTCAAGCCGATCACCGGAATGGGCAATTGTTCCCGGTGATGTTTGGCTAATTTCTGTAGCGTTGACAATACATCATCGACCAGGATGGACCTGCCTTCTATCTCAAATTCTTTTTCGTCGATTACTACCCATTTTGCTCCACTTTCAAGGGCTTTCAATGCAAATTGATTGGCATTGAAATTTTCTCCTTTCAATGCAAAAAAAATAGTGCCTTCTTGGATTTTTCTTGTATCAGTACTAATACCTGTGGATTCCTTAAATTGTTGATAAAGAAATGATAGCGTGTTTTCCATTTATGAATAATATTCACCAATATTTGAGCTAAATTATTAAACTATCGTTACACTTAAATGAAGATTTATCAATTAATCGCACGTGGTCATACTTTTATTGACATCTTATTTATTGTGAGATTTGTTTAAATTATTTTTATGGTTGGGGAAGTGATCGATATTTTATGAATGTGATATTCAAATTTTTGATTTTTGGTTCAGTGCTGATAGCTGGAATGCCTGATGTATTGGCCCAATCCACCGATCTACTTATTCAATATGACAGCGTTCCCGTTTCTATTAATGACAGGATCTTATCTATGTCATGGGGTGGGGGCATCAATTCAGCACAGCTAAACCATGCCGATCTGGACCTCGACGGAATAGATGAGCTGATCGTCCTGGATAGAAATTCTCAGCAAATTCACATTTATGCTTTGGTTGATGATCAATATTTGAATAAGCCTGATTTTATATCTCTGCTTCCTCCAATTAACCGTAACTGGGTTGTATTTGCCGACTACGATTGTGATGGAAATCAGGATATTTTTAATTATCGGAGCGGAGGTATAGTCGTTTACAGGAATATCTCAGATGGGGAGAGAATTTCATGGGAAAAAGTCGCCGATCCACTCAAAACGGTTGGCTTTTCCGGATCGATCAATCTGGTAGTTAACTCCGCTGATATTCCCGCCATTCAGGATGTTGATGGTGACGGAGACCTGGATATTTTATCTTATAATTTTGCATTGGGGGAAGACATTCTCTTTCATCAGAATATGTCCGTGGAACGAACAGGAAATTGTGGCGAGTTGGATTTTGAAATTACCAATCGTCAGTGGGGAGAATTTAAGGAATGCGACTGTCACACTTATGCTTTTGATGGACTAACCTGTGCGGAGGTTTCTTCAGGGAGGGTGGCACATACCGGTGGGAAAAGTCTTTTGACAAGGGATATGGATGGCGATATGGATCCTGATTTGTTTTTAAGCCATTCAGACTGCAATGATCTTATTTTCTTTTATAATGTTGGCGATCTTTCAAATCCACTTTTTACTGGTTTTCAATCTGAATTTCCATCTCAGACAGACCCTGTTTCCATACCCATTTATCCGGTTATTAAATTTTTGGATGTCGATTCAGACCAGGTTGAAGATTTTATTTCTTCTCCCAATATCGATTTCAATTTTGAATTCAACTCCGATTTCTCAAGCTCACTCTGGCAATATTCGACAGTTGGTTCAGGTAATACAGAAGGTTTTCAGCTGGTAAAAAAGGATTTCCTTCAGGAGGATTTGATTGATTTGGGAGAGCTATCCCAGCCGGTATTTTTTGATATCGATGCGGATGGTGATGCAGATTTACTGGTTGCAGCAAACGGGAAGGAAACTTCAGGCATTTTTTATGGCTATGTTTCAATATTCGAAAATGCAGGGAATCGGTTTGTTCCGGAATTTAAACTTGTTGACACAAATTTTTTAGAACTGGTTGATTTGCAACTACACATTCCAAAAATCAGATTGGTTGATCTCAATGAAGATGGTGTGAAAGACTTTTTCTATTGTGGATATGATTATCAGCAAGGTGTGGTGAAAAGTTTCATTTATTACAATCGGGCTGATGCCGGTCAACCAATGGATTTTTCCAACGAATTTTCAGAAGAAGTTTCTTTACCGCTGACCCTTTTTGATAATCCTGAATTTTCAGATGTCGACGATGACGGAGATCCTGATTTGCTGATTGGCAAGCGCAGTGGGGCTTTGGATCTTTACACCAACAGGGGCAGTTTAAATTTTGAGTTAGCGGAAAACGATTATCTGGGAATTGGGAGGGATTTTACTTTGACAAAATTGAATGTATTTCCTCAAGCCACTGATTTCAACAATGATGGAAGGGAAGATTTGCTTATCGCCGATACAAAAGAGATCAGTGTTTACGATGATTTTAAAAATCAATCCGAACCATTGCCTCAGATATTGAGAACGTACAACTACTATACGGATGCAGAAGATTCCATTTCCATGCAGGTCCATAATTCCATCGCAACCAGGGATCTTTTTGGCACAGGCTTTCAGAGCCTGATCATAGGAGGCAGTGGAGGAGGGTTGCGATATTACCGATTGCAAAGGGAAGTTGATAATCCGGATGACGTCGTCTCCGATATTGTGATTTATCCGAATCCGGTCCAAAATAGCGGTTATGTAAAAATTGAATCATTGAAGGCCGGTGTGCTGACTATTTACTCACTTTGGGGCCAACGTATAAAGGAGCTAAGCATTAATGAAAAATCTGTCACTCAGATAGATACCTATCCACTTGCCGCCGGAGTCTATGTTCTGTTTTTTGAATCTTTTGATGGCAGCACCTCCACAAAAAAATTACTTATTACGAAGTAACTTTTCGACGATCATGAGGAAGTTGGAAGATATATTTAACTTTTTCAATTCTTTTTGATTTTCCTCATTTACCATTAAAATAAAAAATCATTAGTTTTACCGGCAAATAAACACATGGAATTGGCATAAATGATTGATATACATCATTTTATCCAAAATTTCAACTAGTGTCATGTCAAATGCAATCGGACCTGTTGGGTTTGCAAAAAGTCAACCCGTATTCCCCCTCTCGAGAGGGGTAGGGGTGTGTTTTATGAAAAATGGACTTTTTGCAAACCGTAATAGCTGGTGTGACAAAACACTGATTGGTAACTAATAAATCTCATTATACACATATTTTAAAATTCAAAGCAATATGAAAGATGCAGTAGCAATATTATGTGGGGGTGGCCCTGCTCCCGGAATGAATACAGTTGTTGGTAGCGTTTCAAAAGTTTTCCTGAGAAATGGCTGGAAAGTTCTCGGCTTGCATGGCGGTTATTCAGGACTTTTCTCAAAAGATGCCAGAACAGAAGATATTGATTTTCTATACGCTGATGACATTTTTAATAAGGGAGGATCTGCATTGAAAATGAGCAGGTTCAAACCGAAAGATTCCGATTTTGAAAATAACTTCAACCTTGACCTGTTCGTGAAAAATAATGTCAAACTACTGGTGACTGTTGGGGGAGATGATACTGCTTCTACAGCAAACAGGATTGCTAAATTTCTCGAGGATAAAGGTCATCCAATAAAAAATATTCACGTTCCCAAAACAATTGATAATGACCTGCCACTGCCGGAAGGTTCCCCTACTTTTGGATACCAGAGTGCAAAAGAAGCCGGGGTAGCAATTTGTAATACCGTTTACGAAGATGCGCGAACCAGCGAAAACTGGTTTATTGTATCTGCAATGGGTCGATCTGCCGGTCACCTGGCTGCTGGTATTGGTACAGGATGTCATTTCTCCATGATCATTATCCCTGAAATGTTTGATAGGACTGAGATCACGGTAAGTAAAATTGTCAACCTGGTGGTATCAGCTATGATCAAGAGGTCTATTATGGGAATACCATATGGGGCAGCTATTGTTTCTGAAGGGGTTTTTCACGTTTTGAGTGATGAAGAGATTAAAAATTCGGGAATAACTTTTTCATACGATGACCATGGACATCCTGAACTTGGAAAGGTTTCGAAAGCTCATATTTTCAATGAAATGGTTGAAAATAAATTGAAGGAATTAGGGATGACCATTAAAACACGACCGGTCGAAGTAGGCTACGAGGTGCGCTGTGTGAGGCCAATCGGTTTTGATCTTGTCTATTGCTCGCAATTGGGGAATGGGGTTTATAAATTATATCAGCAGGGAGCAACAGGTTGCATGGTTTCTGTCGATCCAAAAGGAGATGTCAGTCCACTGTATCTGAAAGATCTGCAGGGCCCTGATGGGAAAATACCACCAAGATTAGTTGATATTCACGGTCAGTCAGCTCAGACCTGGATCAAGGATATGTTGCAGTATGTAACCAAAGACGATTACGAAGCTGCTAAAAAGTACGTTTCCAATCCTGAAGAGTACGATTTCAACAAGATTTTGAATTGGTAGAATCTTAATTGAGAAAGTAATTCCAAAATCAAATCTTGTAAAAGATGAACAGGATAATCGGTATTTTTCCGATTATCCTGTTTTATTATCACATAAGGTCGTGAACGCATATGAAGATATTTTCAATGCCGAAATGAAATTATGAAGGCATTAAATGAATGTTTATTGGAGAGAGCTAAAAAGATAAGATAATAATTACCGCTCCTTCTTCTCAGGTTCCTTCTCCAAATTGAAAAGTTCGTTGAGCACGTCAGCTAAAATTTCGGCATCGTCTCGTTTGCATGCTGCTTTCAGGCTAAGAGCGGGAAGTTTGACGATTTTTTGCATGATGGATTTGGTGATGGAGTCGACCATCTTAGCTTCTTTCGGATCGAGCTTTTTCACATATTTGGCCAACTCTTCTTGTCGAATATCTTCCAAAGCGTTTTTGAATTTTTTAAGTGTCGGAGAGACAGAGACTTCCTTTGACCACTTGTAAAATTCTACCAGGCTTTCGTCGATGATCTCTTCGACCTGACCGATCGCCTGAAGCCTTTTTTCCAATGCCTGGTCAGTTTTTGCCTTGATGTGGTCAATATTATGCAATGAGACACCGGGAACTTTTTCCACTTTTTGCTCGATAGTCCTTGGAATGGAAAGATCGAAGAAATGCTTATATCCAGGGATCTTTATTCGGCTGACAAAATCATAGCTGATCAAATGTTGGTCAGTAGAAATGGAAGAAATAATGACTTCAGATGATTTGACAAGCTTATTAAGTTGATAAAAATCTTCTGCAACGAACCCACATTCCATTGCCAGCTCCTCTGCTTTGTCCCGGGTTCGATTGATGACGGTCACATTTTTGAACCCAAATTCTTTCAGGTTTCTTACTACATCTGTGCCGATTTCTCCGACCCCAATTGCAAGGATTTGTGGGTCGATGATATTATGTGTCAAATCTTCAATCAGATCTACAGTTGCGTAAGAAACGGATGCAGCTCCGTCTTTAAATGTAGTCTCTTGTACCACTCTTTTATTGGTAAAGAAAATAGCATGCATCAACCTGTGCAAAACAGGGCCGACCACATTGGCATCGGCGCTCACCTGGTAAGCTCTTTTCACCTGATTGATGATCTGAAGATCGCCAACCACCTGTGATTCAAGCCCCACAGCGACTTTGAAAAGATGCCTGGCAGCTTCCTTTCCATTAATTTCAACAAAATGAGAGGCTAATTTTTTTGTGTATTTGATGCCTTTTTCAGCAGCAAGTAATTTTATAATTGATTCCGGTTGTACATCCAAAGAGCTAAAGTAGATCTCTGTTCGGTTACAGGTGGATAATATCAACAAATCCTCAACCTTCAGCACATCATTGATCTTATGCAAAAGTCTGAGAGATTGTTCTTCATTCAGCGCTACCAACTCCCTCGTTTTAAGTGGAGCATTCTTGTACGAAATACTTATCGACTTAAAATCCTGTTTCATTTCTTCTATTGGCCTACAAAAATAGTATTTTGATTTTAAAGATTAATAGTATTATTGTCGATATTATTACCAATTCCCATTATTTAAATTAAATTCAAATTGACCTTTTACTAATTTATACCTCTAAATCGGTGAAATGTTAGCCAAATTGCATTAGTATTTGTATTCAGATCAACCATTAATAACCATACATGATTTTTTAACCAAGCGTTGCCTCAACTTTTTTATGCTAAAGGATTTAATTAAAGGATTTAAAAATTATTTCAATTTTACAAGGACTGAGACCAGGGGATTTTATGCCTTGGGCTTCATACTTTTATTGATCATTTTACTACCATTTTTTGCTGAATGGATACTGCCTGAAAGTAGACTTGTCAGCAAAGAGGACTATCAGAAACTAGACAGCTTAGTCAATGTTATTGAAGAAAGGAACAAAGTGATTTTATTTGAATTCAATCCCAATAAGATTTCTCAAGACAGTCTGGAATTACTCAAAATTGATGATTTTGTCATCAGCAACTGGATAAACTATCGCTCTGCCGGAGGAATATTTCAGGTGAAAAGTGATGTTCAAAAGATCTATGGTTTTTCAGATGAAAAGTTTGCTCAGATTAAACCTTATATTCTTTTGCCTGATTCGGTCAAACGTATACATTCAGTTGAGGTAAATTTGGAAGAAAAGAAAATCAGAGAAACAGAAAAACCATTAAGACCGGAGCCAAAACACTTCGATATTAATACAACAACAGCTGAAGAGTTGAAATCTATCAATGGAATAGGAGAGGTTTTGTCAGTTAGGATAATAAAGTATAGGGATTTGCTTGGCGGTTTTATTGGGCAGGATCAATTTGAGGAGGTCTATAACCTGTCAGAGGAGGCCTACAATAACCTGAAGGAATTCACATATATTGATGAAAGCTTTAGACCCGAAAGAATAAATATTAATGAAGCTGAGTACATTGAGATTCTCAGGCATCCATATATTTCAAAAGAGTTGACGAATAAAATTTTTGATGAAAGAAATTCTGAAGATGTGATTCTGACGAAAGAAAAATTCGCTGAACTCGTTGGAAACGATTCGGAGTTTATGAATCTTTTACCTTATATTGAGTTTTAATTTTTGTCAGTTTCTGAATGCAAAAAGTACTTCAACAATACCTAAAACGACTCACAAATCTATCTGGCAACAATCGATCTATACTTCTGTTGCGATTGATTTCCAATCAATTTGTCGATTTACATTCTTTTGACTTTATCGAGAATAAACCTTCATTTAGCATCATATCAGATTTAGTAGGAGGCAAACCGAAGATCAAGCTTTCCAACATGTTTGACAGCCGCAGCGAAGATACTAATAAGCTCAGCTTGCGATTGAAGCAATTGTACCGGATCGAAAGATACATTTACCAGGAAAGGGGAGCAAAAGACCTATATGTTGGCTGGCCATTTGCACGAGGAAAATTTGCGGATGGAACACCTGTTAGATGTCCGCTACTATTTTTCCCGGTAGAGCTGGAAATAGCTGAAGATTCGTGGTACCTGAAGGTCCGGCAGGATGTGAATGTCACATTCAATAAATCATTTTTACTGGCTTATTCACACTATAACAAGGTAAAACTTGATGACGATCTTGTCGAAAGGGTTTTCGATGACTTTGATAAGGACAGCACCGTTTTTAGGACTTCTCTGTACCAGGTGATCAAAGACAGTCCGGTTGAGATAAATTTTAACCAGGAAAACTTTCTCGATCAACTAACGACATTTACCGATTTTAAGAAAGCGGATTTTGTAAAAAATGAGAAGGATGGTGAGATCAAGCTTTTTCCCGAGGCGGTCTTAGGAATATTTCCGCAGGCAGGTTCTTACCTCGTTCCGGATTACAACCATATGCTTGAAAATGAACGATATTCGGATATTGAAGAGTTTTTTGTGTCGCGTACTTTGTTGGAGGACAAAGAAGATTACATTCATCATTCGGAGTCATTTTACGATTTTTTGAATAAGGTAAAAGAGGAAGAAACATTCACACCTTTCAAAATGGATGCCTACCAGGAAAATGCTATTAAGGCAGTTAAAAGGGGTAATTCATTGGTTGTTCAGGGCCCTCCCGGAACAGGGAAGTCCCAGATGATCTGTAACCTTGTCGCAGATTTCATTGCTCGTGGCAGAAGAGTTTTGCTGGTTTGTCAGAAAAAGGCCGCACTCGATGTTGTTCATCAAAGGTTGAAGGAGCAGGAAATTTCAGATTTTGTGGCGTTAGTTCATGATTTCAAAAATGACAGGAAAGGGATTTATGAACAGATTAATAACCAGATAGAAAGGATTTATGAGTACCAGCTAAAGAATAACAGTTTGGATTCTATTCAACTGGAAAGAAAATTTCTTCAATCAAGTCGAAAGATAGATCAGATCACTGAAGAGCTGGAGGAATTTAAATTCGCCCTTTTTGATGAGAAAGAAGCTGGTGTTTCCATCAAGGAATTATACCTGAAGAGCGATCGCAAAGCTCCTTCAATAAATGTAAAGCAGGAGTATAACCATTTCAAAATGAATGAACTTCAGCCTTTTCTGGATAAGCTGGGTATTTATTTTGAGTATTATAAGAAATTTTCCCTTGATGATTATACCTGGAAAAACCGGCACTCATTTGCTGGATATTCCATATCAGATATGCAAAAAATGAGGGAGATCATTCAGGAGATCCCGGGAGTTCAGGAAAAATTCAGCAAGAAAGTGGAGAAGTTGCTTGGCTCAAAAATGGATTTTAACTCAGGTTGCAAGATAAATGAAGGGGGCGACAAGATCCGCAAGATGTGTGAATTATTGGATAGTGAAAGGGTTTACCAATATTTCTCGCATATCATTCAGCTTAAGGATACTACACCTGATCTGTTGTGGTTGAACAATTCTGAGAAAAATCTGTTGACTTGTTTCAAAGAAAATGGCCCTGAAGTGACTCTTCGCAAAAAGGATTTGGGCAAGGTACAGCTCATTCTAAAAGAAAGAATGGATGCCAAGAGTAACCTTTTCAAGTATTTGAAGTGGGTATTCTCTTCGACGGAAAAAACATTTCTTAAAAAAGTATTATCAAAAAATGGGTTGACGACAAAGAAGAAAGACCTGCGGATATTGGAAAGTAAAATTGACAACCGCCTTAATCTGGAGCATAATCTGACAAAATTAAGTGAGATTAAATGGATGCAGGAAATGCCAAATACATTCAAAGTGAATGATTTCATTAAGTGGTTTGATAATCACAAAAAGGCAGTAGGGGCGATGAACATTTACTATCAGTTCAGGAATTTTCGTGAGTACCTGTCAACTACCAAATTGTCACTTGATGAGTTTAAGGAAAAAAGCCTTAAACTGGTTGAATATTCTGATGGCTTGCCATTGAAAAAACAGCAGTGGTTGAATTATTTTAAGGAGTCGAGAATTGATAGCATCCTCGTGAATCCGAAAATTGAATCCAGAATGCTTTCTGAGCTTGAGTCGGATTTTGACTCTCTTTGCGACTTTGATAATCTTCATGAAAACCTGCAGAGCTACGAAAAGAGCATTACCGAAAAGCTTATTGAGATTTATGAAGGTTCCGGTAAAACGGTAGATATGGAAGAAGTGTTTTTGAACAGCCTGAGCCTTGCCTGGATTGAATACCTGGAGAGCAAATATCCTGTGCTGAGAACAGTGAATTCCCTACGATTTGAAAAAATGCAGAAAGATTTGCAGGAGGAGGTTAAAAATAAGCTGAAAATCAGCAATGATATTGTACTTCTTAGAGCTCGGGAGACTACCTATGATAATGTTGAGTTTAATAAGCTCAACAACATGGTTACCTATCGGGATCTTGCCCACCAGGTTACAAAGAAAAGAATGATCTGGCCCATCAGACGAATGATAACCACTTTTCCAGAGGAGCTGTTCAACTTAGTACCATGCTGGCTGGCTAGCCCGGAAGCGGTTTCTGCTATTTTTCCTATGGAAATGATGTTTGACCTGGTCATTTTTGATGAAGCTTCACAATGCTTTACCGAGCGGGGAATTCCGGCAATGTATCGTGGAAAGCAAATTGTCATTACAGGAGATTCTCAGCAATTGAGTCCATTTGATTTATACAAAGTTCGATTGGAAGATGAAAGTGAAGAGAGTAATGAACCGGCGCTTGAAGTAGATTCACTATTGGATTTAGGAAGCAAATACCTGATGCAGGTGCAATTAAAGGAACATTATCGAAGTAAATCACTCGACCTGATAGATTTCTCGAATCAAATCTTTTACAAAGGCAACCTGACCCTGCTTCCCGATAAAAGATTGGTAAACAGCCAAAAACCAGCTATTGATTACGTAAAGGTTAACGGAGTTTGGGATAAAAATCAAAATATTACGGAAGCTGAAAAAGTGGTGGAAGTGTATGATGAAATTTCAAAGAGCAATCCGGATAAGGAAATCGGGATCATTACCTTTAACATCCACCAACAAGATCTTATTCTTGATCTCCTTGACGTATATGCCATTGAAAATAAGCTTTCCTTGCCGGATTCTTTGTTTGTGAAGAACATTGAGAATGTCCAGGGAGATGAAAAGGATATTATTATTTTTTCCATTGGGTATGCCCCGGATGAGAAGGGTGTGATGCGACATCAGTTTGGTACCCTGAATGTGCAAAAAGGTGAAAACCGGTTAAACGTCGCAGTCACTCGGGCTAGGGAAAAGATCATCATTATTAGCAGCATTCTTCCACAGGAATTAAAAATAGAAGACACTAAAAATGAAGGCCCAAAGGTGCTGAAGAAATACCTGCAATATGCCTTTGATGTAGCAGATGGAAAATTTAAACCAACTATTCGACCGAAAACACACGGCGTCGACTGGTATCTAAAGAAAAAGGTAATTGAACTGGTTGAGCGAAAAGAGTCATCTTATCAATATGTTGATGATTTACCTTTCTCTGACCTGACTGTGAAGAAGAATGAAAAATATCTCGGGTTGATCTTGACAGACGATGATCTGTATTACCAGAGCATTTCTGTAAAAGATATTCACGTGTACACTCCATTTACCTTAGCGGCCAAGAACTGGAGATTTAAAGCACTTCTCTCACGGGAATACTGGCACAACAAAGAGGAAATGAAAGATTCCATTTTGAAGTTTACCGGACATTGCGATTCTGATTAAGTATTATTCCGTTTTGGATTTTTGCAACTTAAACCCTACCGACAATACGTTTCTGAGCGTATCGTGGCGCATGTACTGATCAAGCCTTAAACGGTATTTACCAGCTTCGGGAAATCTGAAATTGTTCAGGAAAGATTTTTCCAGGTCGTAAATATCTCCTACACCGCTACCGATAGGCTTGCCGGTCTTTTGATTGAAAAGGATAATGTTGTGAAGTTTTTCCTGTAAAACACTTCCTGTGCTATCTTCCACATAATATTGGATATAAAGGTTTTGATAAGGATAGTCCAGGGTACTTCTGACAAATAAGCTTAAGTCATATGGTTCCGTTTCGTCTTCGATTTCAAATGGAAAATATACCGGATCAGTAAAAAGCCAATAACCGTCCTCGAAATCTTTTTTCTCTTCATAAACAGAGCTGTCGCCGCATGAACTTAAAAAAATGGTTGATGCAAAGATCAGTATAATAAAAAAGCTACTGTTTGTCATTACTTGGATTTTTTCTGTTTTTATTCCTGTTTTTATTATTCCATCTCCTTTTTTTCTTTTTCTTCCTATCCTTCTTCTTGAATTTGGTGTCCATTCTTTCCAGATCCTTGTTGAGAGTTTGATCTGTTCCAAGATTGCTGGCGAGTTCATTTTCAAATAATGTGGCTGGTTTTATGCCTTTTTTATTTAGTTCAAGAATTTCATGTACTCGCTGAGCATCTACAGGAATCCAGGAATTTTCATTTTGATATCCAAACCAAAGTATCTTTTTAAAGATGTCTGTTTTTTGAAGAATCGCATCACCTTTTTCTGTCAAAAGTGGTTCTTCTATTTCTGGTATATCCTTCAGCGCTTCCATGTAAGTGTCGAGCTCGTAGTTCAGGCAACACTTTAACCTGCCGCACTGCCCTGATAATTTGCTTGGATTCAGTGAAAGGTTTTGATACCTGGCAGCTGTAGTGGAAACACTTTTAAAATCTGTCAGCCAGGTTGAGCAGCAAAGCTCCCGTCCGCAACTGCCAATCCCTCCAAGTCTGCTCGCTTCTTGTCTCAGGCTAATTTGTCGCATTTCGACCCGAATCTTAAATTCGCTGGCTAATATTTTTATAAGCTCCCTGAAGTCAACCCGGTCATCAGCAGAGTAATAGAAAGTCGCTTTTGTCCCATCTGCCTGATATTCTATATCGGTCAGTTTCATTTCGAGCTTCTGGTCCATAATGATTTGTCTGGTCCGGTAAAGAATGGGAAGTTCTTTTGCCTTTACCTCCTCAAATTTTTCAAGATCTCGCTGGGTAGCAATGCGATATATTGAACGGACACTTTCGTCATTCTCGACTTTTTTCTTCAGCATTTGCAGGCGAACCAGCTCACCTTGAAGGGAAACATAGCCAATATGATGTCCGTTTGGAACATCGACTACTACTGCATCACCGGTATATAATTGGATTTTATTTGTATTTCGGAAGAACTCCTTGCGGCCATTTTTAAATCGGATTTCTGCGACATCGAATTTTTTACCCATCGGCTCATCCATGTCGATTAGCCAGTCAAATACATTTAATTTATTACAACCCTCCGTACCGCAGCTTCCATTATTTTTACAGCCCGCAGGGCTATTATCTTTATCAGTTGTTGCACACGTGCTACATCCCGCCATAATTCAACTCGTTTAATAATCGAATAAATTTGAAATTAATAAAATAGCGGTAATTATAAAATTCAGTTAGAAAGGGTCATCAGATCCTGACCAATGTCCTTTCTGTAATAGACATCCTGCCAGCTAATTTCCGAAACCATTTTGTACGAATTGTCAAGGGCTTCACCGAGATCTTCGCCGAAACCTGTTATGTTTAACACTCGTCCTCCGCTATTAACGATCTGACCTTCAGGGGTCAATTTCGTTCCGGCGTGAAAGACGATGGTATGCTCTACTGAATTGTTTAAACCGCTAATAGGGAAACCTTTTTCGTAACTGTCAGGATAGCCGCCAGAAACCATAACAACTGTGGTTGCTGTGCGATCATCCAACTCAAATTTTTGGTTTTCCAATGTGCCTTCGGCTGTGGCAACCATCAGTTCGAGCAAATCACTTTTTATCCTCGGAAAAACAACCTGGGTTTCCGGGTCTCCCATCCTTACATTGTATTCAATTACAAAAGGCTCTCCATTGACATTCATCAGACCAATGAAAATAAACCCTTTGTAATCAATGTTATCTTTTTGCAGACCATCTATGGTCTGTTTTACTACTTTATCTTCAACTTTTTTGAGAAATCCTTCCTGGGCAAATTGGACGGGCGAAACTGCGCCCATACCTCCGGTATTCAGACCTGAATCATGCTCTCCGATACGTTTATAATCCTTTGCTTCCGGTAGAATTTTGTACGATTTGCCATCTGTCAAAACAAAAACAGATAGCTCTATTCCGTCCAGGAAATCTTCTATCACTACCGTAGAGCTGGCTTCGCCAAATTTTGAATCAACCAACATTTCTTTGAGGGAAGCTTTTGCAGTATCATGATCTTCGGCGATGATCACACCTTTTCCTGCTGCAAGACCATCTGCTTTTAGAACAACGGGTAGTCTCTGACTTTCAATGTACTGCAAGCCTTCCTTTAATGTTTGGGCAGTGAAGGACATTGATTGAGCAGTGGGAATGTTATGCCGGATCATAAAATCCTTGGCAAATTCCTTACTTCCTTCTAAGGTTGCCCCATCCTTCCCGGGGCCCACAATCTTAAGATCAGAAAGTGAATTGTCATTTTCAAGATAATCCCTGATCCCTTCTACGAGCGGAACTTCAGGCCCTACAATTACCAGGTCAATATTTTTGTTGGTAATAATATTTTTTATAGCAGGAAAATCAGAAACTGAAACATTAATGTTTTCTGCAATTTGAGAAGTTCCCGCATTTCCAGGCGCTACATAAAGGTTACTACATTTTGGGCTTTGACTAATTTTCCAGGCAAAAGCATGCTCCCTTCCTCCAGATCCTAAAATGAGAATATTCATGGTTTTCTAAGTTATAGAGGTGATTTAGTTAGCGTAATCCGAAAGGAATTTTACCCTCATAAGCCGGATATCTTCTTCATCGTATTCATCTCCAAACTCTTCGATGGCGTCTTCAATTTTATCTGAATGAGAATTCATAAAAAAGTCAAAGATTTCTTCCTGTCTGTCAATGTCCATGATGTTATCAATATAGTATTCAAGATTGAGTTTGGTTCCTGAATAGCAAATATGCTCAATTTCGTTTATTAATTCAGCATAAGACATATCTTTTGAGTCGGCAATTTCCTGGAGGTCTATTTTTCTGTCTATTTGCTGGATGATATAAATCTTTGTTTTTGATTTATTGACAGAGGATTTGATAACGACATCCTGCGCTGTTTCAATTTCATTTTCCTCCACATATTTTTCAATGGCTTCGAGAAATGGTTTACCAAATTTATTGGCTTTGCCAACCCCTACTCCATTGATCCTGGTAAGTTCTTCTTTAGTAGTAGGATAAATGGTTGCCATTTCTTCAAGGGAAGGATCCTGGAATATAACATATGGAGGTAGGTTTTTCTTTTTTGCTACTTCTTTTCGAAGTTTTTTTAAGATATCATACAGATTTTCGTCGTATGCCTTTCTATCCACAGGTGTTGTTGCGTCGTTTTCCGTCAGGGCTTCAAAATCCTTGTCTTTTACCAAAATAACAGACTCAGGAGATTCTAAAAATTTAAATCCTTTATCGGTTATTTTCAATACTCCGATGTTTTCGATGTCTTTATGAAGATATCCATGCAAGAGTGTTTGCCTGACAACTGAGTTCCAGAATTCTTCTTTTTCTTCAGACCCCTTTCCGAAAATGTCCAGTTCGTTATGATGATAACTTTTTACATAATCATTTTCTTTTCCAATGATCACATCTACAAGGTGCTTCAATCCAAACCTTTCTTCCGTCTTAAGAGCTGCCTGTAACGTAAGAAATACAAATTCCTGCCCCTCATATTTTTCCGGCGGATATTTGCAGATATCACACCACATCTCTTTTCCACAAAGTGTGTCTTTGTATTCTTCGCCAAAGTAGTGGAGCAATTGCTTCCTGCGACACATAGAAGATTCCGCATAGGAAGACATTTCCTCAAGTAATACTTTAGAATTTTCCCTTTCGGTAACAGGTTTATCTTTATTGAATTTTTCCAGCTTCAGGATATCCTTGTAAGCATAGAATAAAATACAATTCCCTTCCAATCCATCCCGGCCTGCCCGGCCTGTTTCCTGGTAGTATCCTTCAAGCGATTTGGGAGTGTCATAGTGAATGACAAAACGAACATCTGGCTTGTCGATTCCCATTCCAAACGCAATGGTAGCAACGATTACATCAACTTCCTCATTCAGGAATGCATCCTGATTATTCATCCGCACATTGGAATCAAGGCCCGCGTGATAGGGTGCTGCTTTTATATCATTCACACACAGGAAATCGGCAATTTCTTCAACTTTTTTTCTGCTAAGACAATAAATGATGCCTGATTTTCCCTTATGATCTTTGATGAATTTTATAATCTGTTTTTTTGCATGGTGCTTGGGCCGGATTTCGTAATATAAATTTTCCCTGTTAAAGGAGGATTTAAAAATGTCAGCATTCTCCATTTGGAGATTTCGCTGAATATCCAATTGCACCTTTGGGGTGGCAGTGGCTGTCAGAGCAATGACGGGCATGTTACCAAGAATGGCGATGATCGATTTGATACGGCGATATTCCGGTCGGAAGTCGTGGCCCCATTCCGATATGCAGTGAGCTTCGTCAATTGCAACAAATGAAATATTGGCTTCTTTCAGAAAAGCAATGTTTTCATCTTTTGTGAGAGATTCAGGTGCGACATACAGCAATTTTACTTCCCCCGCAATGGTCTCTTTCTTTACCCTCGTAATTTCTGCTTTCGATAAGGTTGAATTTAAGAATTTCGCATTGATCCCTACCGCATTCAGTTGGTCAACCTGATTTTTCATCAAAGCAATCAGCGGTGAAATAACAATGGCTGTGCCATCCAGTATGATAGCAGGCAGCTGGTAGCAGAGAGACTTGCCAGCTCCCGTAGGCATGATAACAAATGTGTTTCTTCCGTTTAGTACATTTTTAATAATTGGTTCTTGGTTTCCTCTGAATTGGGTATAACCAAATACTTCATGCAGTTTATTCTTCAACGCATCTAAATTTTCCTCAACTGTTGTAAGCATTGCCATATTCAATTAAACTAACAAACTATTATAATTTACCTGAAAAAATCTTAAATGAAAAGCCTTTTCATTTATATGCAGTAACGAGTTAAAAGTCCGTAATATTTAAATTGTCAAAGATTTCGTATGAACTATGAAGCGAAATATATTCATATGAAATAGCCCGAAAAATTTTAGTTTTTGACCCTTCTGTTATATTATTGCCTCTGCTGGATATCAATCAGTAGCGTTACATTGTCAGGTAAACAAATTTAACACCTTTTTTGTATATAAAACATAGTAGAATCATTTATTTATCTGGAAAATTCACAACAAATATTAGAATTCATTAAATAAATAATAAATCATTTTCAATCATTAAAGATATGGACGGTAGCAATTATGTAATCATCATGGCAGGAGGTATTGGAAGCAGGTTCTGGCCATATAGCAGAAATAACTATCCTAAGCAGTTTTTAGATGTGATGGGTGTAGGCAGATCTTTGTTGCAATTGACCTTTGACCGGTTTACCAAGATTTGCAGTAAGGAGAATATCTACATTGTTTCAAATGAAAAATATTCCGACTTAATCAGGGAGCAGCTGCCTGGACTTGCCGATTATCAGATATTATTGGAACCAGACAGAAGAAACACAGCCCCATGTATTGCCTATGCTGCCTACAAAATAGCTCAGAGAGATCCAAAAGCAAACATGGTGGTAACACCAGCTGACCATGTTATCTTTAAAGAGGATGTTTTTGAAGATACAATAAATCAGGCGCTAGCCGAATCGCAAAAGTCAGATAAACTCATTACTATCGGCATCAAACCGACCAGGCCGGAAACAGGATACGGCTATATCCAATACATCCACGAATCGGATTCCATTATTAAGAAAGTAAAGACCTTCACAGAGAAACCTCAGCTCGAATTGGCGAAAACGTTTCTTGAAAGCGGAGACTTTGTTTGGAATGCGGGTATTTTTATTTGGCGTGCCGACACCATTATTCGATCATTCGAAAAATACTTACCGGATATTGCAGAACTTTTCAGCTCTATGAGTGAGGCTTATTTCAGCGACAGGGAAAAGAGTTCGATTGAAAATGCCTACGCTGTGACAAAATCAATTTCTATCGATTATGGAGTGATGGAAAAAGCTGATAATGTGTATGTTGTTGAAGGAAATTTTGGATGGTCAGACCTGGGAAGCTGGGGATCCCTACACGATATCAGGGAAAAGAATGATGGGGATAACAACGTAATTGATGGAAATGTACTGACTTATGACAGTAAAAATTGCCTGGTTATGGGAGAAAAAGAGAGGTTGGTAGTTATTCAAGGCCTGGACGGATATCTTGTGGCTGACTGTGAAGATGTCCTTCTAATCTGCAAAAAAGATGACGAAAAGCAATTTAGAAGCTTTGTAAACGATGTGAAAAATGAAAAAGGAGAGAAGTACGTTTAAGAGCTTCTTTGCCGGATGGCTTCATAAATTACAATACCTGCTGAAACTGAGACATTTAGGGATTCGATTTTGCCTAGGAGGGGTATCTTACACTTTTGATCGGATATTTTCAGCAGGTCATCATTTATCCCATTTTCTTCGGAGCCGAGAATACATGCAAGTGGTCCGGTCAAGTCACACTTAAACAATTCATCATTTGTCTTTTCCGTACAGGATATAATTTTTAGTCCACTGTTTTTTAAATATTGAATGGTTCGATACAGGCTTTTTGACCGACAGATCTTGACGTAGTTCAATGCGCCTGCTGATGTTTTCATCGCATCACCTGAGACCAAAGCTCCTCCCAGATCCGGAGTAATGATCGCATCGATCCCGGCACATTCGGCAGTCCGGACGATTGCCCCAAAATTACGGACATCTGTCAATCGATCTAAAATAAGGACAAATGGATCTTTTCCCTCACTATAGCAAGTTTCAATCACATTCTCAATAGAAAAAAACTGAACAGGTGACAGGAATCCAATAAATCCCTGGTGGTTTTTTCGTGTAATTTTATTGAGCTTTTCGATGGGCACTTTTTGAAAAGGGATTCTCAATGAACTAAGCCGTGCAATCAATTCTTTGGAAGCATCGGATTGAAGGTTTTTCTGAATGAGGATTTTTTCAATTTCATTTTCAGATTGAATTGCTTCCTGTATAGCCCTCAATCCGAAAATTATGTTTTTTGAGGGCTCTTTTCTATGTGATCTATTTTGCATGAAGTGCTACTTTTTTCCTTTTCGCCACAATTCTACAGCCCGGAACCAGTGCTTGTCGAATTTACGGTCCCTGACAAGGGTATAATGATTATCGGCAAACACATTCTTGATTTTCACAAAGGTAAATCGAATGGCAGGCATGTTTATGTTTTGATTGTAAATCCATTCCTCATATTCTTCATGCCTGAACACCTTATCGGGCTGGCCATAAACAAGGTAGATCATCCCCATATCTGTTCGCCAGCCTTCCTTATATCCTGTAAAGAAAAAGTTTGCTTCATAAACCCGATTATAGAATTCTTTGATGGTGCTCTGCGCCAGGTTCTGAGAATTCAATAATGAAAACCAATAATTTTCAAACTGTGACTTGGGGTTGTCTTCCGTTGAAAGTTCCTGGTTTTCATCCCGAGTGGAAATATATTTCAAAGGTTTGATCAGATCTTCATAAGTGCCGAATTTGGGGAATGGCTCTTTTTGAACTCGAAAGGCTACTCCTTCCAACGATGATGTATCTCTTTGAACAAAGTAAAGTCCTTCGTTAGCGAAACTTGTTATGGAATCTTCTTTGACACTGATTAGCTTACTGATGGATAGCGATTTAGAGACTTGGTTATCATCCACAATCATTGGTGGAATGGCCATGTCAAATTCCGCATCATAGTAATAGATCCATAAGGTTTCGTCACGTTGATCATTGGAAGATTGGAATCTTACCTTCTGATCCGTTAAGAAGTAATTTTGAATAATTGGCACATTTTCCTGATCGTCGAGAATGAAAATATTAGCCTTGCCGTAGTTCAAGGATTCCAGCAGACTTATGCCATAAACCAACTCTTCTTCCAGCGCCTCAGGTTTTATTGTGAATTCGATTAATTCGTATTCATCGTTTTGTGGCAAGACCAGGCGAAACAGGTAATTATTATCGTAATAACCTACCATGTGTTTGCTCATATTAATTGTATCTGACTTTAAGACCTCAGATTCCTTATAGTCAGCTTTATATGCCAGGTAAAATTTATAATCATCCTGCCAATTATTGGATGAGTTTTTATTCAAAGTAAGAGAGATTAAAATTTGAACTGAATCTTCCTGAAAGTAAGTAGTGTAATCAAAATGCAGGTAACAATTTGGGTCATACTGATAGCTGATATCATTTTCCTGAAAAGGTTCCTGGGAAAATAGGGAAGAGGTGAAGAATAAAAAGAGCCCAAACAGCAAGAATTTTTTCAAAGGCATTGATAAAAATTTTTTTGAAAATACTAAAAGAATTATCAATAGGTCATTACAAATTAAATTTATTTACTTTACGATTTAAAAAAGCAAACGAAAAATATCGGATGGGAATATATACGACAGAAATTACTTCAGATAAGATCAAATCCGACAATCCTGTCCATCAGAGACTACTTAAGGCATACTATGCGGCTATTCCCTATATCAAGGGGGAGCTGCTTGAGATTGGATGTGGAGAAGGAAGGGGAGTTGAGCAGTTGGCTCCAAAAGCGAAAAGCTATGTTGCGCTGGATAAAATAAAAGAAGTAGTTGATAAGCTGTCAGAACTTTACCCTCAGCATCGGTTCATTCAGACAAATATTCCACCCATCAAAGATTTGGACGACAACCAGTTTGATACAATCGTCACTTTTCAGGTGATTGAGCACATAAAAAATGATAAACTGTTTCTGGAAGAAATTAAAAGGTTGCTGAAACCAGGAGGGCGTGCCCTGATTACAACACCGAATATTAAAAAATCGCTTTCCAGAAATCCCTGGCACATTCGTGAATATACTGCAGAACAGCTTGAGAAATTATGTCAATCTATTTTTAAGAAAGTGGACATGAAGGGAATTGACGGAGATGATAAAGTAATGGAGTACTATAAAATGAATAAGGCTTCTGTACAAAAAATAATGAGATGGGATATCTTAAATTTACAGTATCGATTGCCGGCATCAATTCTTAGAATCCCCTATGAAATTCTTAATCGCATGAATCGCAATAAATTAAATGATGACAACGATTCACTCGTTGCCCGGATCACTCATGAAGATTACATCGTTTCGGAAAATGCGGATGAAAGCCTGGACTTATTTGTAATTGTAGAGAAATAAAAAAGCCCCGGTTCCGGGGCTTTTGTCTTTATGATTTGTTTTTATCATCTACTTCTTCGTATTCCACATCGGAAACGTCTGAGTCACTTCCTCCTTCTGTGGATGCGTCTGGCCCTCCGGCGGCTTGTTCACCTCCTGGTGCTTCTCCAGGTTGTGCACCTCCGGAAGCAGCGTAGATTTCCTGACTAGCCGCCTGCCAAGCATTGTTCAATGCTTCACTGGCTGAATCAATGGCTGCCAGATCCTGGCTTTTGTGCGCTTCTTTAAGTTTAGTCAAAGCTTCATTGATAGCTGTTTTGTTTCCTTCGGACAGCTTTTCGCCATATTCTGACAATTGCTTTTCTGTCTGGAAGATCAGCGAGTCTGCTCCATTCAGCTTATCAATTTTTTCTTTTTCTTTTTTATCAGCTTCTGCATTAGCTTCTGCTTCCTTCTTCATTTTTTCGATTTCATCATCGGTCAAACCCGAAGAAGCTTCAATTCGGATCTTTTGTTCTTTGCCTGTTCCTTTATCTTTTGCGGAAACATTCAGAATACCGTTTGCATCGATATCAAATGCTACTTCGATCTGAGGAACACCTCGTGGTGCTGGTGGAATTCCATCCAAATGGAATCGGCCAATTGTCCTATTGTCTTTCGCCATTGGGCGCTCGCCTTGCAGCACATGGATCTCAACAGAAGGCTGATTGTCAGCAGCAGTTGAGAATACCTCCGATTTTTTGGTCGGGATCGTCGTATTTGATTCGATCAATTTAGTGAATACACCACCTAGTGTCTCAATACCTAATGAAAGTGGCGTTACGTCAAGCAGCAATACATCTTTCACTTCTCCCGTTAACACACCACCCTGGATTGCAGCCCCAACAGCAACAACCTCGTCAGGGTTTACACCTTTAGAAGGCTTTTTACCAAAGAATTTTTCTACTTCTTCCTGGATCTTAGGGATCCTGGTTGATCCACCTACTAGTATTACTTCATCTATATCAGAGGCTGACATGCCAGCATCTTCCAAAGCCTTCTTACATGGTCCGATAGCTCTTTTGAACAATTCATCAGTGATTTGTTCGAATTTAGCACGGCTTAATGAACGCACCAGGTGCTTTGGCACTCCGTCAACCGGCATGATATAAGGCAGGTTAATTTCGGTTGAAGTCGAGCTTGAAAGTTCAATTTTCGCTTTTTCAGCAGCTTCTTTCAATCTCTGTAGAGCCATAGGATCTTTTCTCAGGTCGATACCTTCATCTTTCTTAAATTCTTCTGCAAGCCAATCGATAATTGCCGAGTCAAAGTCATCACCACCTAAGTGAACGTCACCATTGGTAGATTTTACTTCAAATACACCATCCCCTAGCTCGAGAATTGATATGTCAAATGTACCACCACCGAAGTCATAAACAGCAATTTTCAGATCTTTGTTCTTTTTGTCAAGGCCATAGGCCAGTGATGCCGCAGTCGGTTCATTAATGATCCTTTTTACATCCAAACCGGCAATTTGTCCTGCTTCTTTGGTAGCTTGTCTTTCGGCATCATTGAAATACGCCGGCACGGTAATAACAGCTTCTGTAACGGTCGTTCCCAGGTAATCTTCTGCTGTTGATTTCATTTTTTGAAGGATGATTGCAGAAAGTTCCTGAGGTGTATAAAGCCTGTCACCAATTTTGATCCTTACGGTGTCATTATTACCTTTTTCTACTGAGTAGGTAACGTTTTTTCTTTCTTCGCTAACTTCAGAATATTTTTTACCCATAAATCTCTTTACAGAGTATATGGTGTTTTTTGGATTGGTAATAGCCTGTCTTTTCGCAGGATCACCAACCTTTCTCTCTCCTTCTCCATTGTCTAAAAATGCTACAATAGAAGGTGTGGTTCTTCTTCCCTCACTATTGGGAATGACCACCGGCTCGTTACCCTCCATTACAGCAACACAAGAGTTCGTGGTTCCTAAGTCTATACCTATAATTTTTCCCATGATGTATATTTTGTTTCTTTATTTTCTAATAACCAAATCCAATTGATCAATGGTCATGCCAATAGGTAGAAATGGAATTAATGGTGTCAATATGTCATAATAATGTTTTGAATTCTGCCAGCAAAAGCTCAAACCCAATGACTCTGTCACCGAAATTTTCATAAATTGTCATCAAATCGGGCTGGTTGTAATAACTGTCCCAACTATTGGTTGATACTTTTTTCAATTAAAAGGTATTTTGGATTCAATTATTTAAAGCTTAATTATTGGACCAGATTTTTTACATCTAATTTTTAGATTTTGTTTCGCAAGAGATTATTACGTGACTCTTTCCTTGCTACAGGCTTTATTTTTCTGCTGATTCTTTTTTTTCTTAAAATGAGCCAGATAGAAAAGCTCTTTAGTTTATTCGATCCGATCAGTCAGGCGCTGGGTGATGTGGAACTGACAGATCTAGCATTCAGCGAGCTTAGACAACCCAAGCCATATAATCTCGATTCTATTCAAATAGTTCTGGTAAATATTGGTGATCTGGATCGAGGGAAAATTGGTGAAGAATTGGACATTATCAATAGCTATGATCCTAAAGTAATCGGAATTGACATTTTCTTTGAAAACCGTAGTGCCGATACTTTGGGAGATATTAAACTTGCCAATGCGCTTTCTAAGATTCCCAACCTTGTGACCTATTCCAAAGCTATCAATACTGAAGGATCAGAAGACGTGATGGAAAAACTGGAAATGTCTCATCCGATGTTCCAATATGGCAAAACGGGCGCTACCAATTTGTTTACAGATGCTCAGGTCCAGCACCAATACAAAGTATGTCGAACTTTTCCGCCGGTATTGGGCATAAATGGTGAGCAGGAATTGTCATTTGCATTGCAGGTGATGGCCAATTACAAGCCTGAAAAAGTTGAGAAGTTTTTGGAATTTAGCGACCGGGATGAAGAGATCATCAATTATACAAGTAATATTCAGATTTTCGGAGAATCCTCAATAGGAGTGAAATTTATAGCATTGGACGTCGAGGACGTTTTTGACAGGAATTTCAACCCGGATGTCATTAAAGATAAAATTGTCTTGTTTGGATACATGGGTGATACTTTCTATGATACAGCCTGGGAGGACAAGTTTTTCACTCCCATGAATAAACGATATGCTGGCCGATCCAATCCGGATATGTACGGAATTGTCATTCATGCAAACATCATTCAGATGCTTTTAGATGAAGATTATATTGATTATCAGGGTAATCTTTCCGCATTTATTACCGCTGTAATCATTTGCTTTCTAAATGTATGGTTTTTTTCATGGATTTATTGGAGTTTACCGCTTTGGTATGATGGCCTGACAAAGGTCATCCAGCTAATGGAACTGTTTATTATTGTATTAATAAATATATATGTGTTCCATTGGTTCAGCTATAAAACTGAACTCACTCTTGCTGCGGCTTGTGTGGCCCTGGCAGGAGATTCGCTGGAAGTCTTTTATGGGCTTCTGGTCAATATGTTTTCACACGAAGGAAGAAACAAACTATTCAAGATTCATAGAATTGTTAAAAAAGTTAAACGATCATGAAACAACTACTAACCACAATACTCATTTTAATCGCTGCATTTCAGGGATACTCACAAGACTATGTATTCCGGGTGATGCTAAATAAAGGATCTAATACTTACGGCTCAGCAAGTTCCTGGGAAAAGCTTGTGACAGGAACTAAATTGACAGACAAGCAGACTTTGAAATTAGGGGATGATTCCTACATCGCCCTGCTTCATTCATCAGGTGTTACGATGGAGCTAAAAGAGTCCGGCGAGTACAAAGTGTCAGACCTGAATTCAAAGATATCCAATAATCAATCTTCGCTCCTTCAGAAATATTCGCAGTACATCATGGATAACATTTCTGAAGAAGATCAAAGCCGTTTAAATGCTACAGGAGCTGTGAAAAGAAGTATTTATGACATTGATGTATACTTAAATGAGTATGGTGAATACTACAGTAACATGCAAATTTTTGACTGGGACGATATAGAAGGTGTTGATTCCTATATCGTGACAATCCGAGACAAATTTGATGAGGAGATTTTCAAAAAAGAAGTTTCAAGATCTGAAATAGCCGTGGATTTCAGTAACCCAAAATTGAGAAGTCAAGAATTAGTCGTTGTTTATTTTGATATAAAAGGTGAAGAAAATACTAATTCAGATGGTTTTGGTTTAAAACCTATCAACGATGAGAGATTAACTGTTTTGCAAACCGAACTAGAGTCATTAAAATCAGAATTTAAGGGGGAGACTGCTTTGAAAAATTTGGTCATAGCAAGTTATTATGAAGAAAACGGATTGTATACCGATGCAATTACCTGCTATAGGAAAGCTATGGCTCTTTCCGATGATGTAGATGGGATGTACGAAGACTTTTTGATCAGAAACGGATTTAAAGACAAAACAAACTAATCAATCAAATCAGAGCTCAACAAAACTGTTCTGGCATTCCGCTTAATTGTTAGAGAGATTTAGTGAGTAGTTGCTCCCAAAGTGGAAAAACACCTATTTCTCAGTCCATTTTTTCTTATTGACGGGCTTTATCTAATGTAATATAATTCACGATAAGTGCATTTTTCGAATTAAAATTGACTTTTCCAGCTTCTTTGTCAATTTTGAGCTACAGTTTTTCTACCTATGTATAAGTCAAAGCAATCCAAAAAATAATATCCTGTTAGGATCTGTTTTATAGTTCTAATGCTATCCGTTGGAAAGGCTGTTCCAAACCTGAATTTGTGTTCAAATGCTTTGCCTTATTTTGCTTAAAACAAATGCTGCAAATTTTATTTTAATAAATGGATAAAAAGACAAAAATAAAATTGAAAAATCAGGGTTTTACAGGTACGAATTTTGTGGGCATTCCTGAAAATTCGAATGACCAGTTTCCTTTTCATTTTTACAAAAAAACATTAGATTTTTCTAAGAATTTTTAATCTAAAAGTGCCACTATTCTGTCTATTGCGGCATTCATAAAAGTCAAGTTTTTGAAGCTGTTTTTTGTTCGATTTTTTTTTGGCAAATTTGTTTCCCTTTTTTTTAAACGCAAGATAAAATCATTGTTTTTAACCCTGTAAAATGACGATAGATAGTCAGGATATTTGGTCTAAGTGTTTAGGTAACATCAAGTCAAAAATTGGTGAACAGGGATTCGATACCTGGTTCAAGCCAATCAAGCCTATAAAACTTGATGGCAAGGTATTAACCATTCAGGTTCCCAGTCAATTTTTTTATGAATATCTGGAGGAGCATTATGTTCATTTGCTGAGAAATGTGCTCAATGAAGAGTTGGGAAATGATTACAAACTTGAATACTCAGTTGTAGTCGACAAAGGAAATGAATTTAATAAGCCATACATTGTCAATCTTCCAAATAATGGCAAAGCTTATTCAAAAGGAAACGGGCATTCTATCGCCTACACCAATCCTTTTGATTTACAGACCATTGATCGGGAAAGGCAGAACTCCAATCTGAATGTTCACTACACTTTTGACAATTTTATTGAAGGGGATTGCAACAGATTAGCAAGGTCAGCTGGTGTGGCAGTTGCACAAAAGCCTGGTGTCACTTCATTTAACCCATTAATGCTCTATGGTGGAGTTGGATTGGGAAAAACACACCTCGTGCAAGCCATTGGCAACGAAATCAAAAAGATCAATGAGAAATTCGTCTTGTATGTGTCTTCAGAGAAATTCACCAACCAGTTTTTCGAAGCCATCAAAAACAATAATATCCAGGAGTTTTCAAATTTCTATTTACAGGTCGATGTGTTGATCCTCGATGATGTTCAATTCTTCGAAGGAAAAGAAAAAACACAGGAGATCTTTTTTCATATTTTCAATCACCTGCATCAAAATGGTAAGCAGATCATCATGACAAGCGACCGCCCGCCGAGAGATCTTGTCGGATTAATGGAAAGGTTGGTTTCAAGGTTCAAGTGGGGGCTTACTGCCGACCTGCAACAACCGGATTACGAAACAAGGATGGCCATCATCCAGCGAAAAATGCAGGCGGATGGCATAAATATTCCTGAAAATGTGATCGAATACCTGGCATACAGCATTGATACAAATGTCCGGGATCTGGAAGGTGTTTTGATCTCTTTGATTGCCAATGCTTCGTTGATCAAAAAGGAAGTGGATCTGGAATTAGCCAGGGAAACATTAAAAAATATCGTTCATGATATTGACTCGGAAGTTGGCATCGATTACATACAGAAGACGATTAGTGAATATTTCAAAATACCGGTCGATCAGCTAAAAGACAAAACCCGCAAAAAGGAAATCGTCATCGCCAGACAAATCGCCATGTATTTTGCCAAAGATTATACAAATCATTCCCTAAAAACCATTGGTGATCATTTTGGAGGAAGGGATCACAGTACGGTTATCCATGCTGTTCAGGCTATCAGTGACTTTTGTGATACGGATCCATCATTCAAAAAGACAGTCGAGGATATCAGAAAAAAATTAAAACTGAAAAACGTCTGATATTCCATTTGAATTTTGGTCTGATCCAGTAATTTTATTGCATGAGACCATATATTCTTGCCGAAAACAATTGGAAATCCATTCGTGAAAATAAAATTGAATTAGCTATCCTGCCTTGGGGAGCTACGGAAGCTCACAATTATCATCTTCCGTACGCGACAGACAACATTCAATGCGACTACATAGCAGCGGAATCTGCCAGAAAAGCCTGGGAGAAAACCGAGAATTTCACAGTTTTGCCTACCGTTCCATTTGGCGTAAATACAGGTCAGTCAGATATTTTACTGGACCTGAATGTTTTGCCATCAACGCAACTGACCATTCTCAAAGATCTTGCAACGGTCCTCAATCGACAGAGAATTCCAAAATTACTATTGATTAATGGGCACGGTGGGAATGATTTCAAACCCTTGTTGCGTGAGTTAGGATATTTGTTTCCTGACATGTTTTTCACATTGTGTAATTGGTATACGGTTTTGGATATTGGCGATTATTTTCGAAAGGAAAACTGCAACCATGCTGGTGAAATGGAAACCAGCGTGATGATGACCATTGAACCTAAATTGGTTTTTCCATTAAGTGAAGCAGGAGATGGCTTTGAAAAGAAAAGTAAGATTCAGGGAATACGCGAAGGCTGGGTCTGGGCTGAAAGAAAATGGAGCCAGGTGACCAAAGATACCGGCATTGGAAATCCAGCAAATGCTTCAGTTGAAAAGGGGAAGAAATTTCTGGTTGATCTGACGGATAGGATTTCAGAGTTAATAATAGACCTGGTCCATGCTGATTTAAAAGATCTGTATGCGTAATTTGGTAGATAATAATAAATCCCTGATGTGTAATTGCTATATCAAGTTTCAAGAATTCAATCTTATCTATAACACACTTATTTTCGTGTAGGTGCAGGACGGGGGATGAACCGATTGTCATTACCTTAATTTAAAAATTCACCCTATCAAACATGAACAGAGTGGCATTTAAAATGAAGCTCAAGCCCGGCCAGGCTGAGGAGTATGAAAGGAGACACAATCAGATCTGGCCCGAATTAAAAAAACTATTATCAGATTCCGGAATTACCGAATATTCCATTTTTCTTGACCGGGATACAGATATGCTGTTTGCTTTTCAAAAAGTTTCAGGTGATATTGGTTCACAGACTTTGGGCGAAAATGAAATAGTCCGAAGGTGGTGGAAATACATGTCTGACATCATGGAAACAAACCCTGATCATTCTCCTGTGTCAACCTCTTTAATTGAAGTATTTTATATGAATTAGCCTTACTATGTTTAAATTAATAAAGTCAGCAGTCATTTTAAGTTTACTTTTTCTACTTGTCTTTGGAATTTCCTGTGTAGAGCAAAACGGTCAAGCGGAAGTTGGCTGGACAGGAGAAACCATGGTTACCAAACCATGGACACGTTGGTGGTGGCAGGGAAGCGCTGTCACAAAGGAGGGAATTTCCCATGAATTGGAAGTGCTGAAGGAAGCCGGATTTGGTGGGGTGGAAATCACACCAATTTATGGTGTTGCAGGTTATGAAGAACAATTCATTCCTTTTCTATCGGAAAAATGGGTGGAAATGCTGCTTCACACACTCCAGGAAGCTGAGAGGCTGGGATTGGGAGTCGACATGGCTACGGGAACTGGATGGCCATTTGGAGGTCCATGGATTGATGAAGATTATGCCTGTAAAAATTTTGTGTATAAAACCTTTGAACTAAAAAGCGGAGAGGCACTAACGGAAAAAATTAAGTATACACAGGAACCTTTTGTCAGAGCGGTAGGGAATCAAATCTATGAAATGCATGGTATTTACAAAGTAGAAGGTCAGCAACCCAAAGGGACGATCAATGAACCCTTAATGAAAAGACGAAGAAATGAGATCACCATTGATCAATTGGTCCAACCCATTTCTGCCAATCAAAATTTACAGTTATTAGCTCTTGATCAGGTTCGTTTTGAAAGGGATTTACCGGTTGTGGCGATAATGGCATATTCAGAATCAGGAGAAAAAATAAATCTCATGGATCAACTTCAAGAGAATGGTTCTTTGAATTGGACAGCGCCGGAGGGAAGCTGGACGATCTATGCTTTGTTTGAGGGAGATCATGGAAAGATGGTTGAACGAGCAGCGCCGGGGGGGGAAGGAAATGTGCTGGACCATTTTTCACAGGAAGCTATTGATAAATATTTGTCTAAGTTTGATTCTGCTTTTACCAATCAAGATATTCGAACGCTACGTGCATTTTTTAATGATTCTTATGAAGTGGATGATGCAAGAGGTTCAGCTGACTGGACACCGACACTTATTGATGAATTTGAAAAAAGAAGGGGATATGATTTGCGGAATTACTTACCCGCATTATTTGGCAATGATGAAGATGCCATTAATGAAAGGGTGTTATGCGACTATCGTGAGACAATCTCTGAATTGCTTTTTGATAACTTTACACAAAGGTGGAAGGACTGGGCGAGCACCAAAGACGCTATTATTCGTAACCAGGCACACGGTTCGCCTGCCAATATCCTCGATCTTTATGCACTTTCTGACATTCCGGAAACGGAAGGTAATGAGGCTTTAAGGGCGAAAATGGCCACTTCAGCCGCCCATGTTTCGGGAAAGGAGTTGGCCTCCTCCGAATCAGCCACATGGCTTAACGAACATTTTCTTTCCAATCTATCTGATATAAAAAATGCAGTGGATCTGTTTCTTCTCAATGGTGTCAATCATGTATTTTACCATGGAACGAACTACTCTCCAAGCGATGATCCGTGGCCGGGATGGTTGTTTTACGCAGCTATTCATGCGAATGACAGAAACCCACTTTGGAACGATTTTGTAGCTCTAAACGGCTACATAAACAGATGTCAGTCATTTTTGCAAGCAGGGCATATCGATAATGATATTTTGCTATATTATCCGGTCTATGATCGCTTTTCAACACCAGGAAGGGAAATGATTGAACATTTTGATGGAGTGGAGGAGCAATTTGAAGGAACATACTTTAAGGTTGCCGCTGAAGAAATGCTGGAAAAAGGGTATGCATTTGATTTTATTTCCGACATGCAAATCCAGGGGTTGGAATATAAAGCAGGCGAACTTTTTTCAGGCGAGATTACTTATCAAACAATAGTAGTTCCTTTTTGTAAATATATTCCACAATCGACTTTTCAGAAATTAATCGATTTGGCTAATAGTGGGGCAAATGTGATCTTCTATAACAACCTCCCAACACATTTTTCCGGCTTAGCAAATTTAGAAGAAAAGGAAGCAGAATTAGGCGAAATCAAGTCTTCTTTAGAGTTTATTAATAAAAATGGTGCGGAAATCCATGAGCAAGGAGGAGGAAAGCTTATTAAAGGGGAAAACCTGGAAACATTACTTACTACCGTCTCAGTTGAAAGAGAGTCTCTTACTGATCAGGGTTTGCAATTTATAAGAAGAGAAAGAAACGGACAGACTTTTTATTTTATCAAAAATGCTTCGGAAAGTGAATTTGACGGATGGGTTAAAATAAATGCTGTCGGAGAAACCGCCATGCTTTATGATCCCATGAATGGAAATTTTGGTAAAGTTAAGACCAGATCAGAAGGAGACACAAACCAGATTTATTTACAGCTTAACTCTCAGGAATCAGTTTTTGTTGAAATTTTTGACAAGAATGTAGAGGGGCCTGAATTTAATTATTTTAAGGAGGCTGAAACCATTCAGATTGAAGGTGAATGGGGCATAAGTTTTTATAACGAAAGCCTTGAGAATGAAATTACTGTCACCCTGAATTCCCTTACTTCCTGGCCGAATATTGAGGATAATGATTTAGGATCGTTTTCGGGGACGGCACGATATACGTTGAAATTTGATCATCCCGAGCTGAAAAATGAAATGTTCAGATTGGATTTGGGTGAAGTTCATGAAAGCGCAAAAATCATATTGAATGGTAAGGAAGTCGGGACGCTTATCGGACCGGTTTACGAGATTGACTTTTCTTCTGACATGCTGAAGGAAAATGAAAATATCCTGGAAATTGATGTGTCTAATTTAATGGTCAACAGGATTATAGATCTTGAAAAGCAAGATGTGATGTGGAAGAAATTTTATAATGTGAATTTTCCTGCTCGGTTGCAGGAAAACAGAGGGGAAGACGGACTTTTCACTGCCAAAAACTGGGAGCCAATAACATCAGGATTGTTAGGACCGGTTCGATTGATTGCATTGGAGAAGATCGAATCGATGGAATAAGCCCCTGCCTTGTGGGAACCAGTTCATTTCTCAAAGTTTCATAAAAGAATCCATTGTGAAACTTTGAGTTTCTTGGTGCAACTTTGCGTAACAACAAATCATTAATGAAGGATTAGAACAAGCGATAATCCTTAAAAATAATACCTGTGATATTCCCATTTTCCTCGTTTGTTCATTCCTTCCACATACACCCTGCCCCTTATTTTTTCGATAATCTCGGTTAGCTCCTGCGGGGTTTTGATAGGAATTTTGTTGATGTAGCAAATAATAAAACCTTCCTCCAAATTCATCTTTTTAATGAAGCCATTTCTAACCTTGACGACCCTCACCCCATGCTCAATGTTTAACATGTCTCTTTCAACTTTTGATATTTTTTCAAAGTCAGCGCCCAGAGTTCGCGATGAAAAGATCTCACGTTTCAGTAATTCTGTTGTGCCTTCCTGATTGAAAAGTGTAGCAGTTGTATTGCGGATTTTATTATCCCGTTTGTAAGTTATGGTTAATTTATCCCCTGGCGAATAGTAACTGATCAGCTCCTCGAATTCAGCGCGGCTTTCCAGCTTTTCATGATTGATTTCGAGTATCACATCTCCCTTTGCCAGTCCTGCCACTTCTGCCGGTCCGCCTTGTTGTATATAGCTCAACACGACACCATTATAGTTATCCAGGTTAAGTTTTCGGGCAATGTCGCTGTCAATATCCAAAACATCTCCTCCAAAGAATGCCTTCTGAACCATTCCATATTTGATGATATCTCCAGCTACTTTTTTGACAATTTCGGATGGAACCGCAAATCCATATCCTGCATAGGATCCCGTTTTTGAAATAATTGCCGTATTGATCCCAATCAATTCCCCCTGAAGATTGACCAAAGCTCCTCCGCTGTTTCCTGGGTTGATAGCGGCATCTGTCTGAATGAACGATTCCAGGGGAAAAGTACTTTTCAGTATATTCAATTCCCTGCCCTTGGCGCTAACAATACCAGCTGTAACTGTAGAGGTTAGATTAAAGGGGTTTCCAACGGCGAGCACCCAGTCGCCAACTTCTACTCTTCTGGAATTCCCGATTTTTATAGAGGGAAGATTCTTTGCTTCTATTTTTAATACTGCCAGATCTGATGATGGATCTGTTCCAACTACATCAGCATCATAGCTTTTCTTTCCTATGGTCACTTCAATTTTATCAGAATTGTCAATGACATGGTTGTTGGTTATGATATATCCATCCTGAGAATAAATAACGCCTGATCCGGAACTAATGGATTGTCCGACACTTTCTCCAAAAAAGTATTCCATCCAGGAGGAAGCATACCGCGTTTCAGAAATGGTTTTGATATAAACGACGCTCGGTGTACTTCCCTTCGACGCCGTTACAAAGTTAACATCCTGAGCATCAGGAATATTAGGAAGGTTAATTTGGGTTCGCTCATCAATAGGGTTTTCATGGCGAACCATTTTTGTTTCTGTAATTGAGTCGTCTTTAACATTTTTCTGGCTGATTAAACTCTCATTTGAGATAAATACTTTCTGGTAAAAAAGTGCTCCCAGTATGCCAGCTATAAATCCAATTATGATCGTTCGCAACGTACCTTTCATGTTCATTTGATGAATTTATTCCTTCAATTAATCTGCAAATAAAATATACATTTGGGTTTAAGAAAAGGTTACTAAAATTAAGATCACAAAAATCTGAAAATTATTACCTTTGAATCGCTATGGGTTTACGGTCTTTACTTAGCAGGCCTTTTGCTGCCTGGGTGAATTACGAACAGAAAAAATGGTCTTCCAATCCTTTTGAATCACAAAAAAAGGTGTTTGAAAATAATATCAGGGCGGCCAAAAACACACAATTTGGCAAAGATCATCATTTTGATGAAATCAGAAATTACCAGGATTACAGGGACCGCGTTCCGATCAAGGATTATGAAGGGATAAAACCCTACGTTGAGAAAATCCTCAACGGTGAAGAAAATGTGCTGTGGCCTAAGAAACCTATTTATTTTGCCAAGACATCTGGCACCACTTCAGGTACAAAGTACATTCCTATTACTAAAGAGTCGATTCCCAATCATATCAACAGCGCGAGAAATGCTTTGTTGAGTTATGTTCATGAAACGGGAAAATCGACATTTCTCGATGGAAAATTGATCTTTTTATCAGGAAGTCCCATTCTGAATACAAATGGTCCTGTCCCGACCGGGAGACTTTCGGGAATTGTCAATCACCATGTTCCGGGTTATCTGCGAACCAACCAGATGCCATCCTATGTGACCAACTGCATGGAAGACTGGGAGGCAAAAGTAGAAAAGGTCATTGATGAGACCATTGATCAGCGGATGACTTTAATTTCCGGGATTCCTCCCTGGGTGCAAATGTATTTCGACAGGATTGTCGAAAGAACAGGCAAACAGATCAAAGATGTTTTTCCGGATTTCTCCATGTTTGTTTATGGAGGGGTCAATTTCGAACCTTACAGGAAAAAATTGTTTGAAACGATTGGAAAACAAATAGATAGTATTGAAACTTATCCGGCTTCTGAAGGCTTTATAGCCTATCAGGATAGTCAGGCCCATGAAGGACTTTTGCTACTACTGGATTCCGGGATCTTTTTCGAATTTATACCAACAGATGAATATTTTGATGAAAATCCCAGCCGCCTGACACTTGAGGAAGTGGAGATCGGGAAAAATTATGCGATCATCATTAATAACAATGCCGGCCTCTGGGGATATAATATTGGTGACACAGTTAAATTTGTATCGAAAAATCCTTACCGTCTGGTAGTGACCGGAAGGATTAAGCATTTTATTTCAGCGTTTGGAGAGCATGTCATCGGCGAAGAAGTTGAAAAAGCCATGAAGTATGCACTTTCTAAACATCCTGAAGTGGAATTGGTTGAATTTACGGTTGCCCCGAATGTGACTCCTGGTGACGGTCTTCCACTTCATGAGTGGTATGTGGAATTTCGAAAGTTACCGGAAAATATGAAATCCTTTATTGAAGACATTGATTTGCAGCTTCAGAAATTAAATGTTTACTATGAAGATCTGATTACCGGAAAAATTTTAAGGCCTCTTGAAATAATAGCTTTGAAGCAAGATTCGTTCCGTGACTATATGAAATCGATTGGTAAGCTGGGAGGGCAAAATAAAGTACCCCGTTTGGCAAACGATCGTAAGATTGCGGATGAGTTAATTAAATATCGGTTGATTAATTAAAAAAATTAAGCACTTTTGCAGCTTGTGATTTTTTAAAGATTGGAAAATAAGAAAAAACATATTGCCATTCTTGGCTCAACTGGATCGATAGGTACTCAAGCCCTCGAAGTCATCAAAAGTCATTCGGATAAATTTGTTGCTGAGGTTTTAACAGCCAACAATAGTGTTGATCTGCTTATCCAACAAGCGATCGAATTTCAACCAAATGTTGTTGTTATTGGCAATGAAGATGAATATGACAGGGTTTTTGATGTCCTTAATCCGCATGATATTAAAGTCTATGCCGGTGAAAATGCTTTGTCCTCGGTTGTGGAAATGGACAGCATTGACATGGTTCTGACCGCTTTGGTAGGGTATTCTGGCTTGAAGCCGACACTAAAAGCCATTGAAGCTGGCAAAAACATTGCTCTTGCCAACAAGGAAACCATGGTAGTTGCCGGGGATTTAATATCCAGAATGGCTTACGAAAAGGGAGTAAATATCTACCCGGTAGATTCAGAGCATTCTGCAATTTTTCAATGTATCGTAGGTGAGTTTAACAATCCAATCGAAAAAATTATTTTGACAGCTTCAGGTGGGCCATTCAGGGGAAGGAATAGGACAGAACTGGAAAATGTTACTGTTAAAGAAGCATTGAAACACCCCAACTGGGACATGGGCGCGAAAATTACCATTGATTCAGCTACATTGATGAACAAAGGTTTGGAAGTGATCGAGGCGAAATGGCTGTTCAATGTTGACGTTTCAAAGATTGAAGTGATCGTTCATCCTCAATCGATCATTCATTCCATGGTTCAGTTCGAAGATGGTTCGATCAAGGCACAAATGGGATTGCCTGATATGAAGTTACCCATTCAGTATGCCATTTCTTACCCTCAGAGAATATCTTCAAATTTTCCAAGATTCAACTTTACCGATTATCCTTCGTTAACGTTTGAGCAACCCGATACCAACACCTTCAGAAATCTTGATTTTGCATTTGAAGCGCTTAAAAAGGGCGGAAATATACCCTGTGTTTTAAATGCAGCAAATGAAATAGCCGTACAATTATTTTTGGAAGAAAAAGTGGGCTTTTTGGAAATGTCTGACATTATTGAGTCTTGTATGGCTAAAATGCCTTACATTTGCAATCCTCTTTTTGAAGATTATGTTCATACAGATAAGGAAACAAGAATTATAGCAAAAGAAATAACAGTGTAATGGATATTTTGGGTGTATTAGTGATGATAGGTCAGTTTGTGCTGGCTTTATCGATTTTAATAGGGGTGCATGAAGCCGGTCACTTGTTGGCAGCCAAGGCTTTTGGAATGAGGGTGGAGCAGTTTTCCATCGGATTCCCTCCAAAAATTTTCAGCTTCAAATATGGCGAGACAGTGTATTCACTGGGATGCATCCCTCTGGGTGGATTTGTGAAAATATCAGGAATGATCGACGAATCGCTGGATACCAAGCAGATGTCGGAAGAGCCCAAACCGTATGAATTTCGAGCCAAACCAGCCTGGCAGAGATTGATTGTCATGATGGGGGGGATCATCGTAAATGTCATAATTGGAGTGATTGTTTTTATTTTTATCACCTTTTTATATGGAGATTCTTACATTTCAAAAGACGACCTGAATGCAAATGGCATTGCGGCGCTAGGTATAGGTGAGGAGATCGGGTTAAAAGACGGCGATAAGATTGTTTCTGTTAATGGTAGGGATTACGAAAAAATGAAGGACCTGCTAGCATACGATGTTTTGCTAAGTGACAACAGCTATTACGAAGTGGAAAGAAATGGTGAGATCATTCAAATTCCCATCCCGATTGATTTGATCGAAAAATTAAGCGATGAGGACAATGAAGAAGGATTTATCAGCTTCCGAACGACATTTTGGGTTGATAGTGTGGAGGAAAACATGGGTGCGATCAATGCAGGGATAAAAAAAGGTGACAAAATAGTTTCCGTAGCTGGAAGTCCTATTCACTACTATGATGAATTTAGGCAAGTATTACAAGACTATAAAGGAGAAAAAATTCCGGTAGAAGTTGTAAGGAAAAATAAGGCCGGACAAGAGGAAACCCATTCAATGGATGTTCAGATCAGAGACGATGGAAGGATGGGTTTTATAGCGGGCTATCCATTTGAACCGACACATGTTTCATATAGTTTTGGAGAGTCGCTAGTCCTTGGGCCCAAACGTGCGTTTCAATCTGTTTTTGTAACCGTAAAAGCCTTCGGCAGGATGTTCCAGGGTAAACTCGATCCTCGGAAGTCGTTGAAAGGCCCGTTTGGAATCATGCAGCAGTTTGGTTATGAATGGAATTGGTTCAGGTTTTGGTCTTTGACAGGCTTACTTTCCATGATACTCGCATTCATGAATTTCTTACCAATACCTGCGTTGGACGGTGGACATGTGGCATTCCTGTCATATGAAATTGTCTCCGGCAGAAAACCTTCTGACAAATTTTTGGAAAATGCACAAAAGGTTGGAATGGTAATCCTGCTACTTCTAATGGTTTTTGTGATTTTTAATGATTTTCTATAGGGTAGGAGCCAAAATTGAGTTTTAGTAGGATTGGTAGAGTTAGAACCAGTTGCTGAAGAATAGTTGTGAGTTGTTAATTGAACTCGCAACGTGCAACACGTAACTCGCAACAAATAAATGTACAGATATCTCCAAAATGATCGGTTGGTTATAAAAAACCACTCAGTCAAACCAAACCCTAACAACCAGTCTCACCATTCCTCTTCTTCGATCGCCTTTTGTTCACGATACATTTTTTCAAGCTCTTCTTTACTAGGACGGTAAAGTTCAAATTCTACTCTTCGGTTGAGCGCCCGGTCTTTATCAGTTTTTTCTTCTACAATTGGCTGTGAACTACCGTAACCAAAAGCTTCCACCCGGTTTTCCGGAACTCTGCCAAAATATGTAATGTAGTCCATAATATTTTGGGCGCGCTGTTCGGAAAGATCTTTGTTAAATGAGGCGCTTCCTTCTGAATCCGTGTGTCCTGATATGCGAAGCTTGAAATCCGGATTATCCAATAAAAAATTAGCCAGCTTATCCAGATCGTAATACATGCTAGGCTTAAGATCGGAAGACTCTTTGTCAAATTCGATTGATGAAAATTTCATTTTGCTGGAAATGGATTCAGCAATTTTATTTATCTCCATATCATCTTCCAGGAAGAAAAATTCTTCAATTCTAAAAAATTCGTCACCCTGAATTACTAGCATGTATTGTGAATTGTTGATCAGGCTAAATTCAAACGTTCCATCCTTGCTGAGATATTGAGGGGCAACTTCAATTCCATTTGTGACATCAATGATAGAAACTATTCCCCGCTGAAAGGGATCGCCCGTCTCACTTTCCATTAAAGAACCTGTAACGGTTGTCGTTGCTAGTGGATGACCCTCCATCGGTAGAGGAAATGAATAAAGATCCAGGTTGTTAAGATCATTTTCAATAGACCGAGCATAAAATAATTTCTCAGAATTTCGGTCAATCGTGAAATAAAATTCACTTCCCGCGCCATTGATCAATGGGCCAATGTTTTTTGGCTCACTCCATCCATAGTCAGTCTGATTGGATTTATAAATGTCAAATTCGCCGAAGTTTAAAAGCTGACCATCTGAACTAAAATACAATACATGATAAACAGGATGATAAAATGGGCTCAGATCATTTTTTCTCGTGTTAATAATAGGACCGGCATTTTGTGAAGGCATCCATTCTCCATTTTTATTTTTGTATGTGAAATAAATATCCGACAATCCAAACCCCCCAATTCTATCCGAGGCAAAGTATAATGTGTCTTCAGTATGATTGAGATTAGGATGTGAATCCCATCCCTTTGAGTTAACGATTGTACCCATATTGGAAATGTTTCCCCATGTGGAGTCAGGTTGTAATTCAGCGGTAAAAAGGTCACAATTTCCGTAAGAATCCGGTGCGTCACAGCGAGAAAAAAACATGGTTTTTCCGTCCTTACTCAGGCAAACAGAACCTTCATTAAACACACTATTAATATCTTTAAGTGGCGAAGCTTCCTGCCACACACCATCATCCAGAATACTGTAAAATATGTCTTCATTGGAGATCATGCTGATCGTTCCGGGTATAAAATTTCTTTTCGAAGTAAAAAGCAATAAATGATCATTGATGGATAATACAGGTCCATAGTCCGAAACATTGGAATTGATGAGATGACCCATATTTATTTTCACTCCCCTGGGTGGCTGGATGGTGTCAACTTCTTTCCGGTAATCTACCAGTTCATAGTAGTAATCTATAGGAACATATTTTTCTCGTTCTGTTCGGCTTATTGAATCATAATAAATTTCGAGAGTTTCAAGATCGATATCCGGACGGTGATGTTTTAAAACCAGTCTATATAAAAAATTTGCGTCTTCCGGATCTCCATACAACTCTGTCAGCTTGGCATATTGCCAGAGAAGCTCGGTATCCTTATAAAAATTTTGGATACCAAAATTCATGATGTACTCGTCTAATTCCAGATATAGGTCCTCCCAATTTTTGTTTTCTTCCAGCGACCTTATCCTTTGTCGCTTTTTTTCGTCAAAGTAATAGGGAACTTTATTGACATTCTCGAATTTTAATATTTCTTGTATGGGGAATGAAACGGCTTCAGTATCAGTTTTTTCCTTTTCTTTTTTCTTTTTCTTAAAAAACTGACTATATCCGGTATTATATGTACAGATAAGAATAAAAAATGCCAGCAACCACCTGCCGAAACTCATGTTGAGAAATGTTGAAATATGACAGTTTTAAATCAAAACCGATTCAATATGTCATAAAATTATTATTAAAACAAGTAACTTCAGCTTTGGCATGAGGCTTGCAACCTATAGGACTTCTTAGAATTAGAAGTTAAGAATGTCAATTTGACATAATGTGGATTTGAATATATGAGCGAGTTAAAATCTTCTTATTTCAATAATTTATCATTTGCAGCATATACTGATGATGAATCCGGTGATATTATTCAACTGATCTCACCCGACGACAATGTTCAGCAATCGGATGAGAAAATTCCGGAAGAACTTCCTATTCTTCCTATCCGAAATACTGTATTGTTTCCGGGAGTTGTTCTTCCTATTACTGTGGGTCGGCAAAAATCGATCGAGCTGGTTAAAAAATCTTACCGAAGTGATCGGATCATTGGTGTTATTGCTCAGAAAAACAATAAATCTGAGGATCCTTCTTTTAAAGATATTTATCAAATTGGGACTATTGCCAAGATCATAAAGATGCTGGTTTTACCGGATGGCAATACGACTATTATCATTCAGGGAAGAAGTCGCTTTTCAATAAAAAGCATTGTATCGGAAGATCCATTTATGATCGCTACCGTAAAATTGCTGGAGGAAAAATTTCCAAATGAAAAAAGGAAAGAAACCAAGGCAATCATTCAATCACTTAAGGAAGCTGCTATTAAAATTTTGAAGCTTAACCCTGAAATTCCTCAGGAAGCTCAAATTGCATTGGATAATATTGAAAGTCCAAGCTTTCTGACACATTTCCTCTCTTCAAATATAAACGCGGAAGTAAAAGACAAGCAGCGCTTACTGGAAATAAATGATGCCAAACAGCGATCGACGGTCTTATTGGAATTCATGATGAAAGATATCCAGATGCTGGAATTGAAGCGAGAGATCCAGGATAAAGTGCACACGGATATTGACCAGCAACAGAGAGATTATTTCCTTCGGCAGCAAATTAAAATATTGCAAGACGAGTTGGGTCAGGAAGGACCTGATTACGAATTGAATCTTGTAAAACAGAAAGCCAGGAAGAAAATATGGCCTAAGGAGGTGCAGGAACATTTCAACAAAGAATGTGATAAAATTGCCAGAATGAACCCCGCCGCAGCGGAGTATCCTGTTCATATGAATTACATTGAGTTTTTGGTGGATCTGCCATGGAGTGAGTTCACCAAAGACAATTTTGATCTAAAGCGGGCAAAGAAAATATTGGATAAAGATCATCACGGCCTGGAAAAAGTGAAAGAAAGGATCCTCGAATACCTGGCTGTTTTAAAGCTTAAAAATGACATGAAAAGCCCGATTCTTTGTCTTTACGGGCCTCCTGGTGTAGGTAAAACTTCTCTTGGCAAGTCCATAGCGAAAGCATTGAATAGAAAGTATGTGCGGATGTCTTTGGGTGGTGTTCACGATGAAGCGGAAATCCGTGGTCACAGAAAAACCTATATCGGGGCAATGGCAGGAAAGGTTATTCAAAACATTAACAAAGCGAAATATTCCAATCCGGTTTTTGTTCTGGATGAGATCGATAAGGTAAGCTCAGATTTCAGGGGAGATCCTTCGTCTGCATTGCTGGAAGTTCTCGATCCGGAACAGAATAGTTCATTTATGGATAATTACCTTGAAATGGAATACGACCTTTCAAAAGTACTATTCATTGCAACAGCCAATTCACTGGAGTCTATTCAGCCGGCCTTAAGAGATAGAATGGAAATTATTGAAATCAATGGTTATACCGTTGAGGAGAAACTTCAAATAGCGAAAAAACATCTTGTGCCAAAACAGAGATCAGAGCATGGGTTAAAAACTAAGGATGTTAAGATCTCTGATAAAGCCATTGTCAAAGTGATTGAAAACTACACAAGGGAATCAGGTGTTCGTAACCTTGAACGTCAGATTGGAAAGGTAATCCGGTATGTGGCAAAATCCGTTGCCATGGAAGAGGAATATTCACCAGTGATTTCCGATAAACATATTCAGGAAATACTCGGGGCAGAAATATTCGATAAAGAGATCTATGAAAACAATGACGTAGCTGGTGTTGTGACCGGGCTGGCATGGACGCAGGTTGGAGGTGAAATATTGTTCGTCGAGTCAAGTATAAGCAAGGGAAAAGGCAAACTAACGCTTTCAGGTCAATTAGGAGATGTGATGAAAGAATCTGCTGTGGCAGCATTGTCATACCTGAAATCCCACGCGGACCAACTAGGCATTCATTACAAGGTATTTGACCAATATGACCTTCATGTCCATGTGCCGGCAGGAGCTGTTCCGAAAGATGGTCCATCGGCTGGAATAACAATTTTTACTTCATTGGCCTCTATCTTTACTCAAAGGAAAGTAAAGTCCAAGCTGGCTATGACAGGTGAAATCACCCTAAGGGGCAAGGTTTTGCCGGTGGGGGGGATCAAGGAAAAAATCCTGGCAGCCAAAAGAGCTGGTATTTATGAACTGATTTTGTGCGATAAAAATAGAAAAGACATCGAAGATATTGATGAGAAGTATGTAAAGGACCTTACTGTTCACTATGTTTCGAATGTTGAAGAAGTAATAGATATTGCCCTGCTTAAAGAAAAGGTAAAAGGGTACAAGGATTTTGTGATTGACGAAGAGAAAAATATTTTAGAAACGACAAAGGTCTGATTTTACTTCGGTTTAATTGAAATTTTTTGGGATGGCTTTCCTTTTAAATATCTCGAAAAATTAAAAGTTGTTTTTCATTAAATAGAAATCATTCACGTTTTAGAATAAGTATGTAATTAATTGCATTAAAGACAACTCAGCTGATGAGTAGCATAATGCAAGTGTTTATAAGAAATTAGAAATATTTCAGAAATGGAAATAGAAGGCAGAACATTGACTCCAAGGGAAATAGTTAAAGAGCTTGATAAATACATCATTGGTCAGAACGATGCAAAGAAAAACGTAGCCATTGCCCTGCGTAACCGATGGAGAAGAATGAATGTAAAGTCAGACATTCAAAATGAAATCATCCCCAACAACATTTTGATGATAGGGGCAACGGGAGTAGGTAAAACTGAAATTGCAAGGAGAATTGCCAAGATATCAGATGCACCTTTTACAAAGGTTGAAGCTTCAAAATTTACAGAAGTTGGTTATGTGGGTCGTGATGTCGAAAGTATGGTAAGGGATTTGATGGAGCAAAGTATCAACCTGGTCAAAACCAAGAAAAAAGAAACGGTTAAGGAAAAGGCAGAGCAAATGGTAGAGGAAATTATTCTTGATGCCCTGATCCCTCCAATAAAAGGAAACGCTACGGTTTTCAAACCTGGTATTGAAAATAATACCGATGGAACTGAGATTGAAAAACAATTAACAGATGTAGAGCTAAATGAAAAGACCAGAGAGCGGTTTCGTGAAAAAATTCGCAACAAGGAGCTGGACGATCGAAAGATTGAAGTCTCGGTAAAAACTCCGGGAAATTCCGGTGTTGGAATGATCGGTGGGGGAATGATCGATGAGGCATCCATGATCAACCTACAGGAGATGATCGGCAACATGATGCCAAAGAAAACCAAGAAACGCAAGGTGACCATCGAAGAGGCACGGAAAATACTGATGGAAGAGGAGTCGGCCAAATTGATTGACATGGATGAGGTAAAAGAGGAAGCTATTTCCAAGGCGGAAAATTCAGGGATCATATTCATCGATGAAATTGATAAAATAGCCGGAAAGGGATCAAAAGGATCAGGCCCTGATGTTAGTCGGGAAGGTGTACAGCGGGATTTGCTTCCCATCGTGGAAGGTAGTGCTGTTTCAACAAAATATGGCGTTGTTAAAACGGATCATATTTTATTCATCGCAGCAGGAGCATTTCATGTAGCCAAACCTTCTGACTTGATCCCGGAATTGCAGGGGCGGTTTCCAATCAGGGTAGAGTTAGATAATTTAACCAAGGCAGATTTTATTAGGATACTGAAGGAGCCAAAGAATGCATTAACCAAGCAATACCAGGCATTGTTTGAGTCCGAGGAGGTTGAAATAGAATTTACAGACGAGAGCATTGAAGATATTGCTGAAAAGGCTTTTCATATCAACGAAGAAGTTGAGAATATTGGAGCAAGAAGACTTCATACGGTATTGAGCTCTCTTTTGAATGATTTATTGTATGATGTTCCTGATGTAATAGGAGCTAATGCAAAAATTGTTATCACTAAAGAAATGGTTGACGAGAAATTATCAAGCCTTGTTCAAAACAGGGACCTGAGCCAGTATATTCTTTAACCCAAAGTTCTAATAGCAGATTTGGGTTTAAAATTTTTTTGGATAATCAAAGAATAGCATCTTTCCTTTACCTTTATCGATTTTTGCCCAACTGTCGAAGTCAAATCTAATGGCCGAAACACCGGCAGTTGGAATATTGTCGATATAAACATCACATAAATAATTGGACAATTCTGTCCAGCCTGGATTGTGTCCAAAAATCATAAGCGCAGCGACGGAATCATCTACCTGTCTGATGATGTTGATTGCTGAAGATATACTCGCCAGGTAAAGATTTTCTGATTTCTTAATTTTGTCAACTGGATAATCTACTTCCTTGGCTATTTTTTTTGCAGTAGAGAAAGCTCGTTTTGCGGAACTGGAAATGATTAAATCCGGTTTAATACCTTTTTCCTTAAGTCGTTCTCCCATTTCAGGTGCATTTCTTTTCCCACGTTCGTTTAAAGGCCTGTCAAAATCATCCAGATCAGAGTTATCCCAACTTGATTTGGCGTGTCTAACGATATATAAGGTTTTCATTTAATAAAAATAGCTAAAAGAAACTGATTAAATGAAACTTGTAAAACATAAGAACGTATGAATATTTGAACATATAAAAATATTTATTTAAATGGCTACAATTAAATTGGATAAAGAGAAATTCTTAAGTGATATATTCGACTATGATAAAAGCACCGAATGGAAATACAAGGATGATATCCCTGCAGTAATTGACTTTTATGCAGATTGGTGTGGACCTTGTAAGATGATCGCCCCGGTGTTAGAAGAATTGTCAGAAGAGTTCAAAGGCAAGGTTAAAATTTATAAGCTAGACACGGAGGTTGAGCAGGAGTTGGCGGCAGTATTTAACATTCGAAGTATTCCTTCTTTACTTTTCATTCCAAAAGAAGGACAACCACAAATGTTGACGGGGGCTCTGCCTAAAAATTCTTTAGAAAAGGTAATTAAAGATGTGTTGTTGAAAACCGAGACAGAAGTAAATTCGTAAGAAAAAGATAAAACAATAACTCAAACGTTTGGATTGAGAGTTCAAAATGAGTTATAAAAAAAATAGCCACAAAGTGTATGTTCCTCCAAGATTCATGCACTTTGTGACTTCCATCAGTTGAAAAAGTGAAATAAAATTAATGCAGCATTGCTTTCAAAAATATGATAAAAATCATTAATCTAAAAGCAATTTTTTAAAATCTTTCTTAATATTTTCAAATTTTTTATCTAAATGTTAATAAATTAACTTGGTCAATAACTCATAGAAACTTTTAATATTTACATTTCCGGGGAGCTTTATTTCCAATTTTTGTAATTTTTTTAATGCTTTATTTCCTACAAACTCAACCTTATACCAGGCCCGATGACAAAAAATAGCTTTTCTTTGTTCAAATAATAACCTCCTCCTATAAAAAGCGGAAAGGATAGTTTTACGTCCTTGGTAGTTGGATACAGGCTACCCAATATTACAATTCCCAAATCCCTTTGAGTTTCATTCGCATTGAAGTTGAATGCATTTATTGCCAAAAAACCAATACCAATTTTATAGGGTTGATAACGAGCAATTTTTCGTTTGTGATAAAAGCTTATTTGAGCCAATGCTGCCATGCTGATCCCGGTGAGATTGCTGACTTTATCATCCCCTTCTTCCGGCTGTGTGATTTCAATCAATCCGGCAGGAAATGAAACATCTATATCAAATCCATATGACCTTTTATTATAGATCTCTATTGTTTTTTCAATACCCTCTCCTCCATACCTTGCTTTTATGTGGCTAAAAGTCAATTCAATTTTAGACCATTCAGGCAGATCATAAGTTTTTTTTCGGATCAACTGATTTAGTTGAATATTGTCAATCTGACAAACAGGAGAAAGGTAATTGTTGTATCTGGGAGAGTTTTCTCCGGGACATACAACGATGTTATCAAGTTCTCTAAGCTCGATAAGTTCGTTTTTCTTATTAGTGATTTTAATGTCAATAGATATATACTGCCTGCCATACAAGTCATTTTGCCTGTCAATGACCTCAGGTTCAAAATCAATGATTACATCCTGAATGGTATTCTCGTAAAGAATTGGTTGTTCGATCTGATTAAGCAGTCTCTTTCCCTCTCCGTAGTTTATGGCAATAAAGTCAAATTTTCTTGGTTTTTGGTATTCATTTACGTTTAGTGAAAACCCGGTATTTTCTCCATTATCCTGAATCTCAACTTTCTTTTCTATGATATTCATTGGGATTTGTAGCTCTACGACAGCTCTGTTGGGATTATTTAGCAAAGAGTCTGAAGATATAAGAGTAGCCCCCATAAACTGAAAATTTGATCGATGTAGGCTTTTGCCTTCTATTTTCACTTCAATTTCTTCCCCTGGATGTACATTCAGATTTCTGGTCCATTCTTTACCTTGCCTTAAAATGGTTACATGCTCAATTGTTGGAGGTGGGACAATATTAAAGTTGGTGAGAAAAAGCGCTTCATCGCCATCTTTTATGTAGAGATATCCATCTGATTGCTGATGATATTTATAAGTTCTTAGCCAGGCCAAAACCCGATTGTTGTTCAGGTATCTTCTCACAAACAATTCACCCACTAATTCACCTCCGGGTTCTTCTATATCTTCTATTCGATAGGTTTTATTCATCTTCAGGCTGGGATGATTATCAATTTGCACTTGCAATTGATCTTTATCCGGCCCCATAATCTCTACCTCGTCTGCATCAAGTGACAGGAATTTTAACCGACTGGCTTTAACGACAAAATCTTTCTTAATAGTTGACAAGGTAAAAGAAAGCTGTCCATCGTGAAAAGTAGGACGTTTGGTGGTCAGGTCTAGTTCGAGGGTGATATTGCCAGTTTCGTGAGGTAACATATATAGCATCAGCTTCCCGCTATTTACATCCAGGCGATAGTCATAATTCTCCTTTTTCGTCCAGGCGTTATTGAATCTTATGTTGTAAAAATTATTGGTAATGATTTCGAAGGATTTCTGTTCACCCACAAATAGCTGATTATCTTCAATATACAGATCTGCCGAAGTGGATGTATATGGCAGTAGCTGAACGGGAAACATAATTTCTCCCATATCTTCCTTTAGTGTGATCTTGAAAACAAATTTTAAAAACTGGCTTTCGTTGAGATTAAAAAACTGAACTTTTGTCTGGTAATATGCACTATCAAAAAGATAGAGAGAGTCTATTTTTTCAAAATCTCCGGAAGACATCAACTCAATTTTTTTAATGTTATTCAACATTTCCGGATTTGGAAATAATTCTACAACTGCAAAGGGTTGGGATTGATCATAATAAAAATTCAGGTGCTTGCTTCCCTGGTATAAAATTGAGTTGTATCTCAATGAATAGACATTACTATCCAGACGTAGCTGCACATCATTGATATATCTGTTTTGAGCTTTTACATTAACTGAAATTAAACTTATTGCCAAAATGGCAATAACTAGTTTCGCTAATCTCATGAAGTTTGTTTTAATTAATCGTTAAAAGACATATCCAAAATTCAATGTTATTCTGGGAGTTAATGAAAATTTGTTTTGCTTAACATCATTGAACACCTGGTCATATGCCTGATTAGGATCGTAGTTCTTCTTATATGACCGGTACCCTATACCTACACCGATATTAAAATCTACGGTGATTCCTCCGGTGCGACTATTTTTAATATATTTTTCTCCATATCGCTTCATCCATCTGTTTCCAAACATAAATGCATATTCAAACCTGTTTTCATTAGCATCTATTTCAAGTTCAAAATTTACTTCATCAGATGTCAATGAATCAATCACGTTACTTTTGTGACTGAGAGAGGTAAATCTCAATTCATGGCCAAAGTAGAACATACCGAGCTTTTTCTCATAGCTGTAAAACTTTTGCCTGATTGAAACATCAAAACCATTGGAATATGTTTCATTAAGCTCAATATTGCTTTCATTTTTGAAAAATGGATCTCTCAAATATGCGATTTCCATTTCATAGCCCAACCTTTCCTGGAAGTAATATTCGATAGAAAGAGGCAATCGTCCAAAGATCGTTGACAATGGGTTCGTTCCAATGATAATACCCTGGAACTCATTAATTGTGGGTGTGAAGTAACGAAAATTCTTGATTTTATATTTATAATCCGGCTTTAAATAATCACGGTTGCTACGGGCTTCCGTATTTTTGCTTGACTCCTCTATTAATTTGTATGAAGGTTGATCGCCTTCATAGAAAGGCCTGTAATATCCAGCAATATTACCCTGCTCATTATAAAACTCCCATACTCCAACGTTTTTTCCATCCTTGATTTTGCCTTTCATGTAAGGGGATCCATCCTTGTAGTATCCGGTATAATTGCCTTCGCCATTCTCAAAGAAGCATTTTCCCTCAAGTGAACCATCTTCATAATAATAGTTCCACTGCCCATGATTCTTCCCATCTTTGATAAAACCATCAATTTTTAGCTTTCCACTTTCATAATATTCGTGATACTCCCCCTCTCCCTTTTCAAAAACTCCGTCAGCCCTGAAAATCCCTGATTCGTCAAAAATTTTCCAGTATCCTTCTTTTTTACCACTCCTTAATGCACCCTCCGAACTGATCTTTCCAGTCTCATGGTAGTAAATCCATTTTCCTTCTTTTTCGCCATTCGCATATTCGCCTTCCGAGGCCTTGATTCCATTGTCATGATAAAAAAACCACCAACCGTTTTTTAATCCCTCTTTATAATCCCCTTTGGCTTTAATATTTCCATTCTCGTAATAATAGGTCCATGTGCTGTCGCTTTTTCCATCAACATTTAGTCCTACAGCTTTTAATCGGCCATCATTATAATACTCACGGTAAATTCCCTTATCATTCTTATAATTTGCTTTAGCCTTGATTGTGCCATCTTCATTAAAATAAGTCCAGGGACCGGTTTTTAAATTGTCATCGTACCGTCCTTCGACTTTTAATTGTTTATTTTCATAGTAATATTTCCATTCGCCCTCCTTTGTGTCTCCATAGATATTTCCCTTCATATTCAGGTTTCCATTTTCGAAGAAGAATTGCCACAGACCATGATTTTTCCCATCATTAAGGTTTCCACTCATTTTAATGCCACCCTTTTCGTAAAAATACATCCAAAGGCTATCCGGGATGTTGTTTTTGTAATATCCCCTAGTCTGGATAGAACCATCGGAAAAAAAGGATTCATAAAGGCCGTGTAATACAGGGTTAAGGCTATCTTTAATCGAATATCTTTCTTTTAATATTGTCTTTTCATCGTCATAGTAAGTCTGGACCTTTTTTGTTTGCGCAAGAGATTCAGTTGCGAAAAGAATATAAAGACAGGTAAAGGCAATGACATACATAATCCCCATTTTTTCAATTTTTGAAAAAAGGGCACATCTGAGTCCTCTATCCGCTAGGAGTTTGATATTCATTACCTGTTAGCTTAACAATAGAATTGATGTGGTTGGTCACAATTTTTGCACAACACTTGTAACGAAAACCCTTCAGATTCTATTTAAGTGCACAAACTACGCAGTTTAAAGTTTAAATTTAAAATTTCTTTTGTGAAACGGTGAAATAGGTAATATTATCTACAGAAATTAATATTTTGTACAATAATTATCCGTTACAATGACTATGGAAGATTCACTTCAAGTACACAAAAAGTTAGCCAGGCAGGATTTGTTTGAATCCGAAGACTTTTATGGATTGGATGAACTTTTAACTGAAGAACACAAAATGATCCGGGCCGCGATCAGGGACTTTGTCAAAAGAGAGATCAGTCCATATATCGAAGATTGGTGTCAGAATTCTGTTTTTCCCGAGGAAATAGTAGGCAAGTTTGGTGAAATGGGGGTATTTGGCCCACAAATTCCAGCTGAATATGGTGGTGGAGGAATGGACTATATTTCCTATGGATTGATCATGCAGGAAATAGAGCGAGGTGATTCGGGAATGCGATCAACAGCATCAGTCCAGAGCTCTTTGGTGATGTATCCCATTTATAAATTTGGAACGGAGGGACAAAGGAAAAAGTACCTGCCCAAATTGGCAAGCGGGAAATGGCTGGGATGTTTTGGTTTAACAGAACCAGATTATGGGTCTAATCCTTCAGGAATGCTTACCCATTTTAAAGATATGGGAGATCACTATCTGCTAAACGGAAGCAAAATGTGGATTTCTAATGCTCCGGAAGCTGATATTGCAGTTGTTTGGGCGAAGGATGAAAATAGGCGAATTCATGGATTGATCATTGAGCGTGGGATGGAAGGGTTCAGTACCCCGGAAACCAAAAATAAATGGTCACTCCGTGCGAGCAGCACAGGTGAATTGGTATTTGATAATGTGAAAGTGCCGAAAGATAATTTATTGCTTAATAAATCAGGTCTTGGAGCTCCGATGATGTGTCTGGACTCTGCGCGATATGGGATTTCCTGGGGTGCAGTTGGCGCAGCGATGGATTGCTTTTTCCAGGCAAAAAAATACAGCCAGGAGCGTATTCAGTTTGAGAAGCCAATAGGTTCGTTTCAATTGATTCAAAAGAAACTGGCAGAAATGCTGACGGAAATTACCAAAGCTCAATTGCTTTGCTGGAGGTTGGGAAACCTAATGAATGAAGGCAAAGCCACAACTGCACAAATATCACTTGCAAAGCGAAATAATGTTGAAATGGCTCTAAACATCGCCAGGGAAGCAAGGCAGATCCATGGTGGAAACGGGATTACAGGTGAGTTTTCCATTATGAGGCATATGATGAACCTGGAATCTGTCATCACATACGAAGGAACACATGATATTCATCTATTAATATTAGGGAAAGAAATAACTGGTATTTCTGCATTTAGCTAGCCCATCAAATGTATCCGGAAATTTTATAAACCAAAATTCCCATCCATTCCTTTATCAGAATATCCCAGGACATTAGCGCTTCGACAGAAGGAAGAAACATATGAAATGAAAAACGGTCTTGGTCTCGTGAGGAGATGAAATCACATGAAAAAGGCTGAACATCAAGCCCTACTTTTTCGAAACAACCTATAGACCGTCTCATGTGATAGGCAGATGTGACCAGCACGTGTTTTTTATTTTTATCAATAATTTCTGCTGTAAAAACAGCATTTTCCCTCGTATTTCGGGATTTATTCTCAATGATGATGTCTTCTTCATTTACTCCACAAAGCATGAAAAAGTCTTTTATCCGGCTACTTTCTCTTTCCGGTTCGTGAAAAAGTTTGGCTTTCCCTCCCGTGAAAAGAATTTTCCTGATCTTACCAGCTTTGTATAAATAGATAGCATGAAGTACCCTGTCGGCTCCTGATTTAAAATAAAGCCGGTCATGCGGTTGTCGTTCGGGGTCTACAATGCCACCTAAGACAATTCCAGTTTCATAGTTGTTCTCAAGCTGATTGATTTCGATGGGATCCACTTCCCAGGATCTCACTATTTCATTGATGATGAAGTTATTTGTGAAAAATATAAATCCAACCAAAACAAAAATCCTAATCCGCTTTACCCAAATCTTATTTCCAATAAAAAATGAAATGATCAAAAGCATGCTCAGGACAAAGAATGGCTTGATTAAATAGATTAAAAGCTTTGAAAGAATAAAGAACATTTTGAATTGGAATTTTATACTATTTGTTAGCGGTACTGCCAAACTACACCGCTAATCCTGAATATTAAGGTAAAAAAAAAGTACTGAGAAAATCCCAGTACTTTTTAAATGAAGGTATGTCTTTTTTAGTAAATTATGTTATCCCGGATAGAAGCAATTTGTTCAGTAAGGTTATGAAGAACTTCATCGTTTAATACTTCATGACCCTGGTCATTTTCAATTTTTTCTTCAGGGTTAAATGTTTCATAACTTTCGTGCAGATCTTCCAGACTGCTAATGGTTGCCTCGATCCAATCACCTTTATTGTCAACACTTTTCAGCAAGGCGATCATGTCACCAAGAGGCTCTTTTTGTTTAGCCAGAGTGCTGATCAAAGGAGCTAGGATCGTCATTCTCTGATCATCTGCTAAAATATCCTTTGGATAAGTATCGATGATCTGAGTAGTTATATAAAGGCCTTCTACGAAAGTCCCCCCGATAACCAGTGCTGCTACATTTTCTCTTTCGTTCATTTGAAGGTAATCATCACTATTTTTTATACTTTCATCAATAATGATCGCCAGAGAATCAGTATTGCTGAGATTTTGTTCGAAACGGCTTAAGACCTCCAGGTCAATAGCATCCTGAATGCCAATTGATTCGCTCAATTTCATACTAACATCCATGTAATTAAGCGCTTCCTGAGTTTTACCATAGCTGCTCAGATATCCAATATCAGTGGCATAGACTCCCAAATTGAATGCTGCTTTGTGCTGGGAGATTGTATAGGATTCATAATTGTCAATGCTATTCGGGATATTGGGATTAAAGTCTGCACCTGTACTCTGAATGATATATGGTATTTCTGATGGTGGCGGAATTTCATAAAGAACTTTATCGATTTGTTCCTTTACACTCTCAGCAGCTTCTTCAAACTCTTCTGATGCGCTACCTTCTTTTTTCTTGTCACTTGTACAGGAAACAATAAATGTAAGGGCAAGTAAAACGGAAGCTATTCCCTTAAAATATTTTTCAATGTGTGCGATCATAGTTAGATGTATTTTCTTGGTTTACTTATAGTTCTATTTCGAATAAGAGATGCTAATATATCAAAGTTTACAGTTATAATTAAAAATGTGATTTAAAAATACACAGCGTCTCCTATACTTTATGAAAAATGAAATAATTACTAAGATAAATTAGTACGAAATCTTAAGTCATCAAAACAAAATATCATAGAATGATAACGTTTTTCAAACAATGGAAAGAAGTTTGTAAGGTTAAATAGCAAGCAAAGTCTAATAACTTTGTACGATTAGTTTTATGTTCCGTTGACGGTTGTAAACTATTATATGTTGTGTTAATCTAAAGCATAGTTGAACTCTTACTTATAGCTAATACATGTTGAAAGAATATAAATCCAACAATAATTTAACATAAACAATTTTTTTTTGGCGGGTTTATGTCGATTGGATTACTTAAATTTATCATACTTTAAATTTGATCAAAGTACGGATTGAAAATGATGAAGGCGAGGGATTTTATTACTTTAAGTCTAACCGACAAAGTGAAAATGCTTTATGAGCAAGGGAGTTTTGTCGTTGCCATCAGGTACTATGGGTATAAGGTCAATTTGTACCTGATGAAAAATTACTATGTTGAGGTTTTTTACAATCACAAAAAAGACCGGATAGAGCGAATAGATTTATTGGATTATACCCATTCCCGGTTGAAATTTTATACTGATCAAATTAGCCTGCCCACAGATATTAATCCCTTATCGTAGTAAATATATCTTTCCAACTCCATGTTTAAATGCTCGATCTGCAGAGGTCGCACGCAATTTCATTGGTTCCCCATCCTTGAACACTTTCACTCGGTATAGATAAACGCCATTTGCCAATTGATCGCCGAATTCATCCTTACCATTCCAGGCAAAATCACTCATGTTATTGCCAATTTTAATGGGGCCGATTTCATCCATAGTGATCTCCCGAACAACAATTCCGGACACGGTCATTATTTGAATAATGAGATCATCCGGTGGCTCACTTCCGGTTAGAGTAAATACAAACCTGGTGTTGGTAGAAAAAGGATTTGGATAGGGGAAGAAGTTGGTAATCGTAGATTCATTGATGACCTCAAAAGTGACCGCATACGGCTCAGAACCCGATTGATTACCCGATTCATCCGCGGCCTGGACTGACAGGGCATAAATCCCATCTTCAAGATTTTGAGGGTTAAATTCAACGTTAAATTCTTCATCCTCAGTAGCTGGTGTCCAGATCACATTTGGGTTAGAAAAGCTGATACGCTCAAAATTACATCCTTCGCAAGGTCGTTTCAAACGGAGTTCCATTCCTAAGGTGTCAGTCTTTTTTAGGGTAGTATTATCATCTTTCAACCTGACCAATATCTGGGGAGAAGGAGAAACAATGTCACCGTCCATGATGAAGCTTCCATCGAAAGTCACTTCCAGAATGGGATTACTTTGATCAGAAAGTACTTCAGCGTAATCTTCCAGGTTGATTACATTGTTATTGTAGGTTTTTTCAGATTGTAGATATGGATTGGCAAAAACCCTTAGACTCCCCTCTCCAACTTTATCTAGTGTCTTCGTTTGGATATCAAAATCAGTTTTTTCCCATTTTTTCAGGGGTGAAATGGTGACAGAATCAGTGAAATTTTGATTGGATGTTTTGTTGGAGTAAGTGTAGCTGACAATTAATGAATCCGTGAAATCTTTTTTGGAAATATTCTCGAATGAAAATGAAGATTGAATATCCTCGCCTTCCTGTACCTCAATTTTACTATCAGGATCGTCATTGTAAGTAAGGATGCCGTCCGGAACACCCTCATAAGTTACCAACCAGCTTTCTAGCTGTCCGGGAGTGAGATTTGTTTCATCTGATGTTTGAAATCTCAACTTAATTTGTGTGTAAGCTTGGGGGTCAATGGAACTGATATCCACGGGACTGCTTGTGACGTTGCTGAATAGAATGTTCTCATCGTTAGATTCATCCAATCCAATTATCTCTATTGAATTCACGTCTGTGTTTGGAACATCCAGGCTTCTATATTGGAAAAACAACTGATTCCATGAACTGGCAGGCCCAATAACTGGTGTTTCAATTGTGCCACTCGTTATGGTCCCTATTATCACTTCATCCATACTAATTTCCTGTTCGGCGATCGGTGATACTGAACTTTGGTCGGAAGTAATGAATATTGCTTCACCGGGTTCCATTCCTTTTCTTCCCAGGAGAATAAAAGGCTGCCCGGCTGATAGCCCTGTGATATCCGAAATAGTTGCTCCAATACTTTCCATAGCATCGAGTGATGTAGAAGGAATAGTAGCATATTCTACATTTCCAATGGAAAACATGAGGACAAAATCTCCCGTCGGTACAGCGTCTATACCTGCAAGAATGTATTCCTGGGGAGGTGTCAATTCGTTATTAATAAAATTATTGATGACCTGAGGCACACGCCCACAAGTTCTTCTGTCCAAAACGTCAATGGCAGAAAATGGCAGGATCTTATATGGGGCTGTCGTAGAGCTGCTAAAACCAAGCATGTTGACAGAATTATTTGTGCAAACCTGTCCGGGATAGATCAACGCAGCATCATTGATTTTCAACTCTACATTATTAAAATCCAGATCAGGATGGTCTGCCCCATAAGTTCTGACAAATAAATTCGTCGTAAACTGTTCGAATTCCCATTTTCTTAGATCCTGATTATCAACGACCAGATCTTTTTTGGTATTTGAAAACTGTGGAAAATGCGACATGTCCCAACCTTCATCACCATTTTGTATGAATGTAAAGGAGGTTGTTGTCCACTCATCCAATTCCCCTTCTCTTGGTGAGGCAAATTTCGTTCTCCAATAAAAAACGGTAGTATCGGAAATTGAAAAAATAGAATTCAGGTCGATATCCCACTTTGCGATAACCTTTGCATTTGTTCCTGTTGATTGAAGAATAGGACTATTAAATTGATCAGTAGTATCAATTTCAAACAAGAATTGTCTTTCATCCATCAACAAATCCAGTGATTGTGAGATCAATGTTATTCTGCTACTATCTATTATTTGAAAAGGCGAAGGATACCGGTTAATGGTACCGCCCAGGGGAATAAAATATTCGAAAGATACCGTATTGTTTAGCTCATTCAATTCCTCGAGTTTATTCTTCGGATCAAGAGCAATGGTAAATGTGTTGATGCCGAAAGACTCAATACCAGCTGAGGCAACTTCAATTCGTAAGGTATCCTGATAATAGGTAGCTTTATAAGTAGCTGTGTCTAATTGAATGGTGGTGCCATTGCTTAATTCACGGGTGACAAATACATCCAGGCTATCCAGCAATGCTTTCCCAAAGTTTTTAACAGCAATGCCAAGATTAAAGCTTTCGGAAAAAACATTGATCGGTTGCCCATCTGTTGATTCGGCAAACACATCCTGACTTTCAATGCTGTAATCCGGCAAAGTTGCTCCAAATAGTTTTACTGCTGGATCGCCCTGAAGCGCCATTTGTTGAGCCTGGGCGATATTTGTTGGATCTTTAATATATCGGTCAAGGTATCGGATAGCAACTTCTTTTTGAATTTCTCCAATTCCCTTTTCGATGAACGTACTATCTCCATAACCTACTTCGTAAAAGATATTGGTATATCTTCTTAATGTACTTGAATTGCCAACACCACTATGTGCGATAAATGCAATGGCCCCACGTTCTTCGGCATTGATCCAATCCACACCAAAACCAATTCCCGGGAAGTAAGCATCTCCTGCATTACAGCCATTGACCAAAAGGCTTGTATATTTTCCTTTGTTGTTATAACCCAGGGCATCATTTGTCACATATCCGATTTCGATATCAGTAAGGTTTGAACCCGAGTGGCCAAAAAAAGTAATAAGCGATTTTCCTTCGTTGACAAGATCCGAAATGTTAATCAATTCGGTTTCATTGTTGGTTTTTTTGCTTTGTGTCGTTACCTCTCCACCCAGATAAACATTGGTGGCGGTTTGTTCAAAGCCGTTCACAAATGCTTTGAACAGGTTTTGTTGTGCCGTTCCCCTTCCACCACTTAGATGGATCAGTTCTTTTCTCCACAGGTCATCAAACTCTAGCGATTCCATTTCCTTTACCTTTTCCAGATAGGCAGCGGCTTCACTTGGATTCGTCACACTCAATCTACCTGTGGGTATTTCCGGGTAATTATCTGTTGTCCGGATCCCAGCACTAAAGATCATGTCATTACCCGGATATCCTCCTGTCGGGACCAGATCAGGGTATTCTTGTGAGTTTACATCGGATCGGTGTGAATTGTAATTTGGTGTGAGTCCTTTACCGATAATGAGGAGATACTTTGAATTGCCTTGTTCGTTTAAGTAACGGGCAAAATTGTAGATGGCCATGGAGCTTGTTTCTCCATAATTGAATTGATTGAAAAGCTGTCCGATATTAAAAGTTAGTGTGTCGTAATTTCCACCCTGAGAAGATGCCCGGTAACTGGCATACGCTTGAATGACATCCTGATAGCTCCCTGTTGGAGTTCTCAATTTTGGATGGGTAATGATAACAAACTCGCTTTGCGAGGGGTTAAAATTTCTAAAATTCACCTTTTCAATGGCCGGATTAGTGTAATATTCATTGGTGACCAATAATTTTCGGGAAACGGACGTATTGGGAATAATGGCATTGATACTGGAACTGACCTGGTTATATCCAATTTGCACTAAATTCGTCGGATCAGTTATATCAAAAATTCGAGAACTTGCAGGCACATTGGTTATTTCCACATACGATTTATTACTACTATTTTCACTTAAAGTGTAATATTTGGACAGCTGAGAGTTCTGCTCAAAATTTTCAGGATAGCTGAGTTTTACATAAGAGACCGAAACAAAATCAGGGGAAGTATTGACGCCTGTTACATTTACCCTGATAATTAGTTCTCCTGAGGCCGAAATATCTGACCATTCCAAAGCTTCCTGTAGCCTAAATGAATAGTAATAATCAAATGTAGCAGATGTCAGAAGCCTTAAATTGGATGTGCCGGAGCCAACATAAATATCCGCTTTGTGTTGTAGATTGTTGGCGCCAATTAAGACCATGTCAAGTTCTGGCACGTCCGATCCGAAATTATTATAATCAGATAAGCCGGAAATTAGAAAATCAGAAGATTCGCCCTTTCTGATAGCCGGTCCGGTCCAGCCTTCCCCATAGTCAAAGGCCGTGATAAAGTTCTCTGCGCTGGGTTGTCCGATCGGATAGTGTAAGCCCAGGGAATATCTATCGGTAAGAACTGTCAGTTTTTCATCAAAATGATAATTTTCAGCGGGCAAAGCCGATACATTATTTTCCTTGAAATTCTGAATTCTTTTTCCGTTTGATCCGGTTAGTGACCAGGTGAGAAAATATGCTGATGTATCGGAATAAATGTTGTAATATTTATGGGGTTGAGCCTCAGGAGTGATATACAGGCTTTCATCAAGTGTACCATCATTTTTCCGGCCGTAAAATTCAAGGTAATCGGATGGGTCAAAGCGTGCATCTAGCTGACCTTCGAAATGAATTGCAATTTCATTGCCGCGATGGAATAGCTGGATGCGTCTGGGATCAACATTATCAACCGGAAAACCGACACTTTGTAAATCTGCATAGCTGACCCGAAAAATGCCATCCTGCGCAGTTTTAATTTTAAAATACTGCTGATTGTAATTGATCCATTCATTGCCATAAGGTTGAGCAAAAATAGATTCTGCATTTGCCCATAAAAGCATACCCAAAACCAAAAAAAACCTCATGTATTTGTCAATTCTCATTTTTGCTATCCCATCCGTATTTTAATGAAAATACATGGGAATACAAGGCTTCGGCCTGGTTCCCAATATCCGTTAATGCATAGTCGATTTGAAGTCCTTTGATGTTGATACCCAACCCAAAATTGGGTTGAAATGAGTGACTGCTACTCCCATCAAATTCTTTAATTTGTTGAAATTCACCAACCCCAAGACGCGCAAATATTTTCTGCTGATACCCCAATTCTAATCCGGCTTTTGGTGCAAGCGAAAACAGACTGAATTTAGCAAGTGTATTCCTTTTACCATCAAAAGTAAGCTCTAGATCTACTTCCGCCAATGCGCTGAATTTTTCCTTGAAATAAAATATCCTGGATACTCCGAATATTAACCTTGGAAGAGTGATCTCTATGCTATTCGATGGGATCTCGTTTCCTGTTTGGAGATAAACATCAGCCACCAATTCCGAATTGTGAGTCCATGCATTGAAAGTTCCGGTAATGTCTCTTGCCATGACAGCAAAGCTCCATTTCTTATGGGAGAACTTAGCTCCGATATCCAGTCCAAATCCCCAGGCTTTGGCAAAGTCACCTACATTTCTATGAATAATTTTGAAATTTCCCCCCAGTTGAATTCCTTTTAATTTAGGAATTTTCCTGGCATAGCTGAAAATAAAGGCATAATCAGCTGCGGAGAAAAACTGTATGCGGTCGTAATTGATCGCGCCATTGGCATCATACAAAAATCGGGTGTCAGGAATATCATCAATGGCAAATCGTATAGCCGAAATCCCAAGGTAGCTGGAAGTATCGGTTCTGGTAGCAAATCCGAGGTAGTCATAGTTGGCAATACCGGCAAAATAGGAGGAATGCATCAACGATCCTTCAAAATCGTTTGTCAGGTCTGTGAGGTTTGCCGGATTCCAGTATCCCGCCGTCACATCACTTGTAGAGGCAACAACAGACTCAGACATGGCCATTCCTCTCGCACCAACACCAATCGATAAAAATTCATTGCTGTATTTTGGCGCAGATGTTTGTCCAAATGCTTTGGTCAATGTGAAAAAAATAATGATGAAAATTACCGCTCGTACCAAGACCTTAAATGAAGATTAATACCTCAAAAAAATAATTCCTGTAAATATATAAAAGTAACTCTCTCTATGTGTCATCCTTCAGGCATTACATGAAAGATTGTGTTCGTTTGTGAACATGTTTTTTGGATTTTCCTGATAACCTGTATGTCAGAAAAAAGAAATTTGTACTACAAGCTAATATTTTTTAACTAGTACTTGGCTATACATAGTACGTTTTCGTAATATTAACTGGAACTGAAATTATAATCAGAATGAACGTCGAGAATACACAGGTACAGATGAGAAAGGGGATCCTGGAATTTTGCATTTTACATGTCATTTCCAGGGGGGAGGTATATGCATCTGATATGTTGGAAGAATTGACTTCTGCCAAGATCATTGTAGTTGAAGGAACTCTTTATCCACTTTTGACAAGGTTGAGGAAAGCAGGATTATTGGAATACAAATGGGTGGAATCCTCTTCCGGCCCACCCAGAAAGTATTATAAATTAACTACAGAGGGTGAGGAATTTCTAAGTAAATTGGATCAAACTTGGAATGAGCTCATGAAATCAACGAATCAGATAATCTCTAACAAATCTTAAAGGAATATTTTTAGTCATGAAAAAGAATATTAGTATAAATATAAGTGGGATCATTTTTCATATTGAGGAGGATGGGTATGACAAGCTGAAAAATTACCTCGATTCCATTAACCGATACTTTGGCACTTTTGATGACAGCCACGAAATCATTGCTGATATTGAAGGCAGGATCGCAGAAATATTTTTATCCAAGCTGAAAGATGGAAAGCAGGTGATCAGTCGTGATGATGTCGACTCGTTGGTCGCTACGATGGGCAGTGTGAAAGACTTCCAGGCCATTGAGGAAGATACCAGCTATATTGAGGAAGAACCTGCCACTAAAAAACAGCAAAAAAGTAAGAAAAGGGGAACAACTTCAGAGAAAACAGAAAGTAGCTATGCAGAACCCAGAAGGGTGTATCGCGATGGTCGTCGCAAGATTTTGGGTGGAGTGCTCTCAGGTTTGGCACATTACTTTTCTATCGACCCACTTTGGATCAGGTTGTTGTACCTTCTTTTGTTTTTCGGTATATCGGCTTCCGACGCAATAGGCCCCATCTTATTCATATTCTATATTGCAATGTGGATCATTTTCCCTATTTCCTACGAGCTGGAGGAAGAGGAAAAACTCAAAAAGATGTTCCGGGATCCCGATCAGAAAGTGCTTGGAGGGGTTTGTAGTGGGATAGCAGCCTATTTTGGAATCGATGTGGTCATTATCCGTTTGTTATTCTTTCTGTCGATCTTCTTCGTAGGTACCGGTATTATCCTTTATATCATTTTATGGATCATTTTGCCGGAAGCGATCACCATTACAGACAAAATGAAGATGACCGGACAACCGGTTACGTTGAGCAATATTGAATCAAATATTAAAAAGAGCTTTAATGTAAAAGAAGGTGAGGAGACTGTATTTGTAAAGATCCTATTGTTTCCATTCAGGATGATTGCAGTGGTCTTTGACTTTTTGAATAAATCATTGGGGCCATTATTGGCTTTTTTAGTGGATGCCCTTAGAATCATTGTTGGGATCTTGTTGGTCATTATTGGTATAAGCCTGGTCGTTTCCACCATCCTTGCCATTGGAGGTCTATTGGGATTATTCAACTTGTCAGAATATGTAGTGTGGGAAGAAATCCCAATCCATATACTTACCAATGACCTGACCTGGTGGAATGTGACTGCCTTGTTTTTCGCACTGGTAGTTCCTTTTATTTTCCTTTCCATTCTTGGGTTCATCACCATTACCCGTAAGAAACTATTAAACGCAACCATAGGATGGTCATTGCTTGGTTTGTGGATTATGAGTATAGTCGTGTTGTCGCTGTCGATCCCCAAAATTGTTTCGGACTTTGCTTTTACCAGTACATTAGAGGAGAAGCAAAGCTGGGATATGAATGATAAAACTCTCGTTCTAAAGTATAATTGGATAGGGGGTGAGTTTACAGATGAAGTTGATCTGAATATAAAGATGGCAGATGATTCCCTGGTGAGTTTGGAGGAAGATTTTACCTCAAAAGGACGGGATCGGAGCAGGGCATTGGAAAATGCCGCTATGGTTACTTATTTAGTAAATCAGAAAGACTCCGTTCTCATATTTGACTCACATATCAGGTTTAACGAAGATGCCAGGTTCCGCTTTCAGAACCTGGATTTGACGCTTTTTATACCGGAAGGGCAAAAATTTATCATGGACCGTGAACTAAATAATCTTTTAGGCAATTATTTAAGCAGAAACGATTTTAGTATGTCAGATATAGATGATCATGTCTGGTATTTTGAAGGGGGTGATCTAACCTGTGTAGATTGTATCAGAGAAGAAGATTTGGAGGAAGACAGAGGCCAGGATGAAACCATTTATGAGGAATCTGCCAATGATCGGGAGTACAAATTCACTGATTTTGAAGAGCTTGAAATTCATGGGGATTTTAAGGTAGATATTGAAAGAAGCAGCAAGTACCTGGTTTTATTGAATGGAAAGAAAGAAGAACTGGATCAACTGGTTGTGGAACAAAGAGGTGATAGGCTATTGATTCAAAAAAAGGGCTCGGATTATGTTTCCTCAGATGATAATATAAGGATCAGACTTCAACTTCCTGAAATCACCGACTTACGTTTTACTGCAAGTAGCAATGTTCGTATCAGGGAATTTAATGTTAAAAATGTTAAAATGTTTGTAGATGGCAGTTCAAGTGTCGATTTTGATAGCAACGTAGAGCGGTTGATCATTGATACGGAGGGATCTTCTCAGGTAGTTTTATTTGGAAAGGGGCAGGAACTGGAAATTAACAGCCATGATGCATCCAAGGTCAATGCCCTGGATTATTATGTTGATAAAGTCGAAGTAAGCTCGAGAGGGGTATCTGAGTTGAAAGTTTTTGCAACGGATAGAATTTCCATCATTTCAAGGGATGGAAGTTCAGTGGAATACCGTGGTAATGCAGAAACAAAGATCGAGCAAAAAGATGACTCCAGGGTAGATAAAAGATAATAACAATCGGTTATATATTTTGAAGGGGAAAATCCCGGATGTTCTATCTCCGGGGTTTTTTTATGTTTTTATCAAAAGCTGATTTCTTTTTGAAAATTGCCGATATGCGATTATAACTAAACAGCGCCCATTGATTTTCCCGGGTGATCCCCAGGATGAAAGCATCGCCTTTTATTTGAGGAAAAAATGTTATGGATGGGCCACCCGTCAGGTTGAAATTATCAAATGTAAACTTCACCCATGGCTGGGTTGCGGACAGACTGTCATAAACCGGCTCAGAGTGTGGTTCAATAAATTGATCCGCCTGGAAATACTGGAATTGATCCAGGTAATCCATCAAGGCTAATGTATCGAGGTTTTCTATGCCATCTATAGAAGGGAAATTTCCTTCTATCTCAATTTCATAACTTTCTTCCGGTTCCTGAAAATATTCAATTCCCATAGCATTCAAAGTTGTAGGCCCCACACTTACCAACAACCGGTTTCTCCAGTCAATGGCTGAAATTTGAAAAATTCCGGTTATAAAACTTTCATAGCCAGGTATCTGTACGACATAATATTCATCATCCTTTGACTGAAAGATGGACATGGTTTGGTTTTCATTTGCACCGGCTGTAAATGACTGTACCAATTCGCTGCCTTCATAAAATTGTGCGAGAATTCCTTCATTATCCAATTGTTCTGAAATATCGTGCTCCTGAGTAGTTCCAACCGACCGGACGATCTCAACCTTCTTCATCACAGAAAGCAAGACCATCATTATATTTTCGTCCGCCTTATGACTCCCATTGATCACCCACCCGGAATCCGTTCTCAACAATACATTATCCAACTGATCAGATTTGATGGTAATTTTATTGACAGCGGCAGTATCTTCGATCTGGAACTCAGCATAATTTTCAATGGTCGTTTTCTGATTGGAGGGAAAAAATTTAAGCGCCAATGAAACCAGAACCAAAAAGGCCAGCACAATTAATAGCCGCATGTTTTTCTTTTTCTGATCCATCTAAAATCGCGTATATTTTCTTTTTCGAATAATGCCTTTTGCCACACCAAAAACAATTAATAAAACGATAGGCGTAACAAGATTGAAAACCTGCCAATAGGTCTTGTCTTCCCTGACTTTCACCGTATCCAATGGGCGGATCTTAATTTCTTTTCTTCGGGCATTGATAATACCATCTTCATCCAATAAATAGGTCAACGCATTGACCATGAAATCACCATTGGCAAATGTCCGCTGGGTAAAGGGGTCGAATCCAAGCTCAACAGGTTGATTGGTTTCCGGGTTGAAATCATTCCTGATAAAATCACCATCCGATATGACAATGATCTTCGAGTCGACCCCATCCGGCACGAATTCTGATTGATTGATACCTTCTGGTAAAATGCGGTTTTTGTACACGGAGGTAAATTTACCTTCCATCAACCAGGCTATAGCATGCCTGCCCTGAGTGAAAAGTTCCGGTTTCAGATCCGCCCTCAGATCATTCAGGCTGACCCGTACAGGCGCCGTAACAATTCGAGTATTTTCTGAGGTAAAAATAAGAGGTGTTTTGCGAATCCCGTCTGCTTTTACCGTATCGACCGTTCCGGTAAACCTGGCATAAGTGGCATCGGAGTTTTTCACAATAAGATGATCGCTGTATTGATTGAGAATAGGAAAATAAGGCCATTTCATCAGCTGAACTTGTGGTTGATCCCCCATATTTCCTACTACAATTGGGTAAACTCCACAATTCAGATCCAGGATATAATCCCGGTTGAAGCGCACTCCGTATTTGAAAAACAAATTGTCCAATCCCAGTTCGATCGGCAAAGCTACCGTTCCAACTCCACTTGCGCTGTCCATATCGACATGGAGAATATCAAGAAGAAAAACAGCTTTCCCACCCTTCATTATAAACTGATCAATTTTATACTGATCGGCTTCTGAGAATTCTTCTTTTGGTTGCGCAACAATGATTGCATCCATTCCCGACAAAGTTGCTCGACGAGATAAATTGACATGTGAAACAGAATACAAATCCTTTAATGACATGACCAGAGCAGATGTATGGATGGAATCCAATTCTCTGTGTCCGTGGAGGAAAGCGACTTTCTTAAACTCACGCTGGGTCAACCTTCTGATGGCATTAGCCAATTCATACTCAGCATTTTCAATGGATTGATTCAATGCCTCCTCCGAGCCCATGCTTCTGTTGCCTTTGAGCAGCATGGTTCCGGATTCCCGTGTTCCAACGCTCACCAAGGCTCCAGGCAAAATGATCTTTTCAATCTTTTGACCATCCTGATTATCGAAAAGTCGGGTGGGTTGAATTCCCTTTTGGCCCAGGCTCATAAAAAATTCATTTCTCGCTTTTTCGCTTGTCGCGACCGTTGGATCAGTAAATGTAAAATTCAGGTTATCGCCTGCATAGATCTTGAATTCCTCCAATGTTTCCCTGACACTTTTTTGGAGACGTTTGAACCCCGCAGGCAGGTCTCCGGCCAGATAAACCTCTATAAAAACTTCATCTTCCAGGTTTCTGAGCAATTCAATTGTGGCATCTGAAATGGTATATCTTTTTTCTTCTGTGAGATCAATTCTGAAGAATTTAAAATACGATAGCTGATTGATAACGATGATCAGCATGATCCCGATCAGGTACCAAAGCAAATGCTCCGTTCTTTTGCTGTTCAGTCTCACCATTTTCTGCTCCCTAAAATTAAGTTTGTAGTCAAAAGCATGATCCCGATCACACTAAAAAAATAGACCAGGTTCCGGGAGTCGATCAGCCCTTTGCTCATGGAATTGTAATGATAGATAATGCCGAGCTGATCGATCGAATTGGCATAAGTTCCCCACCAGTTGATGGAAGCAATGGAATTGAATCCTGTAAAGAAGATAAAGCAAAGAAAAACGGCAATGATAAAAGCAATTACCTGGTTTTCTGTAATGGAACTCGCCAGAATGCCAATCGAGGTAAATACACCTCCAAGCAAAAGCAAACCGATATAAGATCCTGTTGTTCCCGCTGCGTCGAGATTGCCTTCAGGATTGCCTAACTTATAAATAGAATAATAATAAAGCAGTGTCGGTAATAGCGAAAAGAATACCAAAGCGAATCCTGCGAGGTATTTACCCAAAATAATTTCCCAGTCTCTCAGTGGTTTGGTAAATAAAATTTCGAGTGTTCCGGCCTTTTTTTCTTCCGAGAACATTCTCATGGTAATAGCAGGAATGAGAAACATGAACACATACGGTCCATAGGAAAACAATGTGGACATATCTGCATAGCCATATTCCAACACACTGGTCTCAGGAAATACCCACATGAACATGCCTATTCCAGTAAGAAAGACAAAAATGATGATATAGGCTATCAGAGAATTAAGGAATGAATTGACTTCTTTCAAAAATATTCTCCACATGGCCTAGTTAATCGTTAGTTGTCTGAAAATATCTTCGATTTGGCTTTCCTGTTCGGTCAATTGCAAAAGGGTTAATTTTTTTTCAGTGGAATACTGATAGATTTTCGGACGGATATCTTCATTGTCATTGGGAGTCAATTTAAACTTATTCTCACCCATATTATCTACTTCCTCCACACCTGTAAATTTTTTGAAGTCGGCTTCATCAATTGTTTCCTTAAACTGGACAATGATTCTGGGTTTTGACTGAAGCTTCATCAATTCTCCTGGCGTGGCATCGGCAACAATTATTCCTTTATTGATGATAACTACCCTGTCGCACAATGCCTGCACTTCCTGCATGATATGTGTTGAAAATATGACTGTCTTATCTCTACTGATGGATTTGATCAGGTTTCTGATCTCAATGATCTGGTTAGGGTCAAGGCCGGTAGTAGGTTCATCGAGAATGAGTACTTTGGGATCGTGAAGCAACGCCTGGGCGAGCCCCACTCTTTGCCGGTATCCTTTTGAAAGCGCACCGATCTTTTTGTTTTGCTCCCTTTCCAGGCCACAGATTTCGATCATTTTTTTGACCTGTTTTTTTATTTCTCCTGCATTTTTGAGATGCAATGATCCGGTAAAATGGAGGTATTCATGCACATACATATCCAGGTATAGCGGATTGTGTTCGGGCAGATAACCGATATTTTTCCTCACATCCATGGAATTGTCTTTAACATCCTGATCGCACACCTTAATCGTCCCACTTGTCGGTGGAAGATAGCAGGTCGCGATCTTCATGGTGGTCGATTTACCTGCTCCATTCGGCCCCAGGAAACCAAGGATCTCACCCTCCTTTGCCTCAAAGCTGATGTTGTCTACAGCATTTTGAGCGCCGAAGGTTTTCGTAAGACCCATTACATTTACAGACATTTGTGTGCGTTTATTTAAGGCTCCGAAATTAAAAAGTTTATGACAAGTAAACGCAATTATAGGGCAATATTTTGGTCAGGTATGTTTTCAACCAATATTTGGCGGTAATTCACACCGTTTTATAGACTCAAATGTTATTTTTGCGCTTTATCTGGAATTTTTAATATGATGAAGAGACCCATCATTTTTCTTTTCTTACTTGGATGGATCTGTCTGCCTGTTTTCGCTCAGGAAAACAGCTTCCTGGAAAATCTGGAAATAGGGGTGGATTACAAACAAGGCATGGTTGTCAAGCACGACAAGTATATGGGACATCTCTCAAAAGGTATCACAAGAGGATTTGAAATTGATATTCTTAGAAGAACAACTGGCAAAACCGAATGGCAAAGATTGGCCAACTACCCGGATGTCGGTTTGTCCATTGTATTTTTCAACTATCCCACTGATATTTTAGGGGAAAGCTGGGGCATCAACTATGTAACGGATTATTATCTGATTAGGAAAAAGCGGTTCCAGTCAACATTTCGATTAGGACTGGGCTTGGGTTTTCATACCAATCCCTATCACAAGGAAACCAATAACAAAAATATCACTTACGGATCTCCGGTAACTTTTAGCATTCAGTCCAAATTGAATCTCAAGTACAACATTTATAAAAATATAAGCCTTCATGGAGGCTTGGCCTTTCAGCATTTTTCCATGGCAGATATCAAACGGCCGAATAAAGGGTTGAATGTTTTTACCACAGATGTGGGCCTCACGATGTTGCTGAATAAAAATGACCAGTTTATCCAGGCAACCGAAGAGGAAAAGAATTATAGCAGAAAGGTTCGATATAATATTCTATTCAATGCCTTTTTTGCCAGCTATCGCTCCGCGGATCAAAAGAAATACCCGGTATATTCACTCAGTTTGTTTGCTCAGAAACCAGTTGGTAGGTTGTTTGACTTAACAATGGGGATAGATTTTTTCAATAACTATGTCTTGAAAGATGTCATGAAGGATGATAGTTCGCTGGATCCTGCATTGCCGCTTCCCGATCATAAGAAAATCGGGTTTGCAATGGGAACGGAATATCACATGAATAAAATGGCTATAGCCTTTAGCATCGGATATTATGTGTACAAACCCTACGATTTTTACAGTGATCTCTATCAACGATATGCGTTGAAATACTATTTCTCTGACAAGGTTTTCATCAATGGAGGTTTCAAAACGCATGGAGCGGATGCCGAAAATGCAGAATTAGGAATCGGTTACAGGTTTTAAAATGAAGAATTTTATAAATGTCATATTGATCTTATCCATTTTACTCTCTTCGTGTGAGGATTCATTCGTAGATAGGTGTTTTTCAGGAGATGCTGGGGAAATGGTATTAGTCGAAATTCCGGAAGATAGCGCCATTACCCGTATTTTTTTCCAGGGGGAAGCCGAAGTTTTTTTAAGAGATGGCGAGACACAAAAAATCGAAGTGGAATTTCCGGAAAATTTGCTGGACGATCTGGAATTTCAATATGAAAAGGGTAATTATCGGTTTTATAACCACGTCACCTGCAAATACAGGAAAGAGACTTATGCCCCAAGGTTGTATCTGACCCTGCCGCATATAAAAAGGTTTGATGTGTTGGAGTTTGTAAATGTATATTCGGAAGACACCCTGCGATATGACAATGTGAAATTCTATTCATTGGGAACAGGGGATATTGACATTAAAGTGAATATTAATAAACTAAATGTCCAAAGTGATTATGTGTCTGACATCACTATTTCCGGTAAGGTTAACCAGTTAAGTATGTGGTATGAAGAGCTGGGACGGTTTTACGGGCAAAATCTCGAAGCCAGCGAAATATCCATCGGGCACAACGGTGAAAACTCTGTTCATTTAAACCCAATCAATAAACTGAATGCTCAATTGCACAACATCGGTGATCTTTATTTATACAATGAGCCAGAGGTGATGGAAGTGAGTGAGGAAGGTTCGGGGAAGGTAATTTTTGTTGGGGAGGAGTAATTTTAAAATTTAAGGGAAGAACATTCTCTCATGCCAATTCACCAGATATCTCCTAGCAGTCGATATGTATAAATACACACCCTCCCTGTCATTTCGATTTGGAGCTTTCCGCTTTTCGCGGATTGCTTAAAGGAGAAATCCGGACAAGCTGGTAGAAAAGAAATAGCTATTTCTGACAGACCAAGCCCGGTTACTCAAGCCTGATTCCTCCTTCATGCCAGCATCAACAGGTTCCTCCCTTTGGTCGGAATAACAAAAAGGGAAAATTTCATTTTCGAACAATATTTACCTTAAATCAATGCCAATTGATTTCGGTTTGCGAAGGAAATCTGCACAAAAACAATCTATTCACCCCTGGTCTGAGCCTAGCATTGTGCAACCAACTCTTTTTCCACCGAAACTTTTATCTAAGGTGGGACACAAACATTTACATATTTCAGTGGTGGGATTAAGAAAACATCTTAGTCATGTCATTAATCCATTCATCCATAAATCCAACAAATCCTGATTCAGACAGTGAAGGGTGAATAGGTGTTAGACGGTTTGGGCATCCTTCCTTTCAACTGGCTGAAATGCTTCAACCGTCAGACACCTTACTATCATCCCCAAATCCAACAAATCCCGATTCTGACAGTGAAGGGAGCATGACAATTGGAGCTTCTCGTCTCCGATTAACGAGATTCCCACACTCCACTGTGTTATGTTCGGAATGACGGTAAGGGGTCGACTGTCGTTTTTTATAGTTATTAATTTCCGTTAGCGATCCTTTGCCATAAATCCAACAAATCCCGATTCAGGCAATGAAAGGAGAGACTCTATTAGAATACATCACCATTATCGTAGTGGCTTGAAGGGAAAAAGGCAATGGATAAGGTTTTGACAGTTGTATCCGGGTTAACTAAGTCAACTTCTCATCTACCGGAGAAGTCTCAACAGCTTCGCGTAGCGATTCAATTTTTTCTTCCTGCTGCTCACCGAAAAATGATTTTTGGAAGATCAAAATGATGGAAACACCGATAAAAATGGAAGCATCGGCAACATTAAAAATTGGCCAGAGGGACATATGCTGCCCACCAAAAATGGGTATCCAGTCAGCTACCCGGCCTTCCCAGATATCAACGTAAAACATATCTATCACTTGCCCATGGAACCATGGTGACGGCGCATCAGAGGGGGCGTTTCCCAACAATTTCCCATAAAGGATACTATCGATGACATTACCAACCGCACCACCTAAGATGAGCGCAATCGACCAGCATAATCCCTGGGGGACACCCTTTTTGATTAAATAATATAAGTAATAACCGATTCCTCCCATGGCCAGCAACCGGAATGTAGTGAGCGCCAGTTTTCCGTATTCAGAACCGATCTCCAGGCCAAATGCCATACCCGGATTTTCTGTATAGTGCAGTTTGAACCAGTTTCCAAAAACAGGGATCTCACCAACCAGGCCCATATCCATATTGAAATGCACCACCAGTTTGACGATGTGGTCGATGATGATTACCAGTAGCGCTAATAGATAAAATTTCAAATATTTCATTCTTCCAGTTTTAGGGCAGCTTAGTACATTCTTAAACTACCTTGATTTGTACACCAATTTTCAGGTCATCTATTTCCAACTCCTCCGCTCCTCCGTTAAGATCCGTTTTTACCAGTTCTTTGGCCTGCGTTTCGGTGCAAATATATTGGGCATTTTCTGTCAACGATTCAATAACAAAACTATTATTTGTTTCAAACTCAATGGCAATCTTATCCTGCACTTCCAATCCCTTATCTTTTCTCAGGTTTTGAATTCTGTTAACAAAATCTCTCGCCAGGCCTTCTTTTTTCAGCTCATCTGTGATGTTAATATCCAGCGCCACGGTAATTCCATTTTCGCTTGCAACAGTCCATCCCGGAATGTCTTCCGATTGGATTTGCAGGTCATCATCTGCCAGGCTTATGGTTTGCTCAGCTAATTTAAGATCAATTTTTCCGGAAGTTTCAAAGGAAATAATTTCTTCCTGGCTTAGCCTTGCTACAGCCTGGGAGATTTCCTTCATCATGGGTCCATATTGCTGACCTAATTTTCTGAAATTAGGCTTGACTTTCTTTGTTACCACACCTGTTGTATCGTGTACGTATTCGATGCTTTTAAGATTGACTTCATTCAGGATGATGGATTCAACAGCCTGGATCTGCTCCTTCATTTTCTCATTCATCACCGGGATCATCGCTTTGGCAAGTGGTTGCCTTACTTTCAACTTGTGTAACTTTCTCAAGGAATGAACCAAAGATGATATATCCTGCGCCAATGCCATTTTTTGCTCGAGGTCCTGATCGACATGGGAAGGGTCATATCCTGGGAAATCCTCCAGATGGATAGAGCCTCCTTCATTTTCCTTGCTGGTCAGATCCAGGTATAACCTGTCCGCATAGAACGGAGCAATTGGTGCAGACAATTTTGCAATGGTCATCAAACAGGTGTAAAGTGTTTGATAGGCAGCTTTCTTGTCTGCCGACAATTCTCCTTTCCAAAACCGTTTTCTATTCAATCGGACGTACCAGTTGCTCAAATCATCGATGACAAAGCTCTGTATTTCCCTGGCCGCCTTGGTGGGTTCATAATCCTCATAAGCAGCATCTACCTTTTGGATCACGCTGTTAAGTTTCGAAATGATCCATCGGTCGCTTTCCGTTCTTTCAGACAAAGGAATTGATGGCTCGTTGGCATCAAAATCATCGAGGTTGGCATACAATGCAAAGAAAGCGTAGGTATTTTGAAGTGTACCAAAAAACTTTCTTTGCGATTCAACTACACCGTTAATATCAAACTTCAGGTTATCCCACGGATTGGCATTGCTGATCATGTACCAACGGGTAGCGTCGGGACCATATTTTTCAATTGTCTCGAATGGATCAACGGCATTGCCCAGTCTTTTTGACATCTTATTGCCATTTTTATCCAACACCAGCCCATTGGCGATTACATTCTTAAAAGCCACGCTATCGAAAAGCATTCCGCCAATGGCGTGAAGGGTAAAAAACCATCCGCGCGTCTGATCTACTCCTTCAGCAATAAAATCGGCCGGGTAATTCTTTTCAAAAATATCTTTATTTTCAAATGGATAATGCCACTGGGCATACGGCATCGCTCCAGAATCAAACCACACATCGATCAGGTCTGCTTCGCGCTTCATTTTCTGACCACTTGGGCTTACCAAAATGATGTCGTCAACATACGGCCGATGCAGGTCGAAGCTATCATCGATTTCAGAATCCATGAATCCTGACTCGATAGATTTTTTGACCTCTGTTTTTAATTCTTCAACCGATCCAATACAAATTTCTTCATTTCCATCTTCTGTTCGCCAGATGGGTAGGGGTGTGCCCCAGTACCGTGACCTGCTCAGGTTCCAGTCTACCAGGTTCTCCAGCCAGTTGCCAAACCGTCCGCTTCCAGTCGAGGCCGGTTTCCAGTTGATGGTCCTATTTAATTCTACCAGTTTTTCTTTGTAAGCCGTGGTTCGTATAAACCAGCTTTCCAGCGGATAATAAAGAATTGGCTTGTCTGTTCTCCAGCAATGAGGGTAGGAGTGAACATACTTTTCAACCTTAAAGGCTCGGTTTTCTTCCTTCAGCTTGATGGCAATTTTTACATCAATTGGCATGTAATTGTCATCAACCACGCCCTCTTCTTCGTATTCAGCCTTGACAAACTCTTCAGGAAAATCGGTCACTTCCTTGACAAACTTGCCTCTCTTGTCTACAAGTGGAAGATCTTCATTGTTCTCGCCCTTTACTGTTATAGCGGGGATTCCGGCTTTCAAAGCAACCCTTTGGTCGTCCGCGCCGAATGTCGGTGCAATATGAACAATTCCGGTACCATCTTCAGTCGTAACGAAATCACCCAGAATCACTCGAAAAGCCGGTTTTTCTGGTTTTACGTAAGGCAATAATTGCTCGTATTCCAAATTTTCGAGGTCACTTCCCTTTATTTCTTTCACAACCTCGAAAGGAATTAACTTATCGCCTTCCTTGTAATCCGATAATTTTAAGTCCTTAGCTTTTTCGTTAAAGTAGGCAGTTACTCTGTCTTTTGCCAGGATGACTTTTACTGGTTGATGCGTATATGGATTGAATGTATCAACCAGTACATAATCAATGTTTGCACCTACAGCCAGGGCTGCATTTGATGGAAGAGTCCAAGGGGTAGTGGTCCATGCCAAACAAAACGTCTTTCCATCTGCTTCGATTTGGTTATTGCCCTTTGTGATCAAAAACTGAGCGGTAATGGAGGTATCTTTTACATCGCGATAGGTTCCAGGTTGATTGAGCTCATGAGAGCTTAGGCCGGTACCTGCAGCAGGGGAGTACGGCTGAATGGTGTATCCTTTGTAAAGTAAATTTTTGTTATAAAGCTGCTTGAGGAGATACCAAAGCGTTTCAATGTAATTTTTGTCAAAGGTGATGTAAGGATTTTCGAGATCGAGCCAATACCCCATTTTTTCGGTAAGGTCGTCCCATTGTCCTTTGTATTTCATCACAGCTTCCCGGCATTTCTGATTGTACTCCTCGACGGAAATTTTCTTACCTATATCCTCTTTGGTAATACCAAGATCCTGCTCGACCTGAAGCTCAACCGGCAATCCATGCGTGTCCCAGCCACCTTTTCTTTCAACCATAAATCCTTTGAGGGATTTATACCGGCAGAAAATATCTTTAATAGCCCGTCCTATTACGTGGTGAATTCCCGGCGTGCCATTGGCGGAAGGTGGGCCCTCATAAAAGGTGAAAGAAGGTTTCCCTTTTCCGGCATCCAGTGTTTTTTGAAATATATTGTTCTCTCTCCAGTATTCTAATATGTCTTTCCCTATCTGGGAGTAACTAACGTTTTTGTATTCCCTGTACTTCACGAGATAAAAAATTTAGTTCACTATCCTTTTCTTCTCATTAACAACATCCTCTTCACTTTCTCCATTTCTACCATTCAACGAAATACGCTTGAGATCGATTTCCTCATCTTCATCTTCCTGATAAAAATCATCATAGTGTTCAATTATAGGATGGGTTTCTTTGTCTCGTTTTCCATCATCAAAAGCCATGAGCATCGAAGGCAATACGATCAGGTTGGTGAACATGGCGACGAGCAGGGTAGTTGATGTTAATATTCCAAGGGTCATTGTTCCTCTGAAATCGGAAAAGCTAAAAATTACAAATCCAAAAAACAGGACAATCGACGTATACATCATGCTTGCGCCTGTCTCACGGATGCTTTTGGAAATGGCAATCGGGACAAAAAACCTATTGGCAAAAAGCTCTTGTCTGTATTTTGCAAGAAAATGGATGGAATCATCAACCGATATACCAAATGCCACGCAAAAAATAAGCGCCGTACTGGGCCGAAGTGGAATTCCCAGGTATCCCATTATTCCGGCAGTGATTGCGAGTGGAACAATATTGGGAGCAAGTGAGATGATGATCATCTTGATGTTTCTGAAGAGAATGGCCATCACTACAGCGATCAGAATAAAAGCCAGGATCAGGCTCGTTCTCAGGTTCTGAATGAGAAAATTATTCCCCTTGACGAATAGTAAAGTGGAGCCCGTGACTTTTACTTCTACCTCATCATCGGTAAAAATAGAATCGATCTCAGCCTGGACTACATTTGTCAAAAGTGAATCCAGCTTATGCGACCCTATATCAGCAACTTTGTAAGAAGACCGGATAACCTGCTGAGTGGAGTCCACAAAAGCGCCCAGTACTTCGGATGAATCATTCTGATTTTTCAGATATCTCAGCAAATATGCGCTTTCCCGTTTATTGGGTAAACGGTAATAGCTTGGGTTGTTATTCCAAAATGCCTGATTTGCGGCCTTGAAAATGCTTACCATGGAAATAGGCTGGGAGATATATTCTGATTTACTGAGCTGATCTTCCAACTCTTCCACTTTTCTTAAGGTTTTCAGATCAGTAGCCCCTCGTTTCTTTTTGGTATCGATCATGATTTCCATGGGCATGATACCGCTAAAATTCTCCTCAAAAAATATCAGATCCTGCTTGACAGCGCTGTCTTCGGGAACATCGTCTACCATATAAGAAATGGAACCCAATTTGAAAATGCCAATAATGGCCAGGACTGTAACAATACCGGTAACGGTGAAAACCCTGTAGCGATGTCTGTGAACAAGAAGATCAAGATTTGTTAGAACCCAATCAATGAACCAGAATTTCAGGTGTTTTAATTGCTTGCCCTCTGGTGTTGGCAAATAGGAAAATACTGCCGGAATTAATGTTGTGCTGACAAAAAATGCAGCGATGATATTAATGGATGCAACAATTCCAAATTCTTTTAATATGGTAATATTTGTGAATGCAAGAACGAGGAACCCGATAGCAGTAGTAAAATTGGTAATAAGCGTTACCAACCCGATTTTCCGGATCACTGAGCTCAATGCCCGGCCCTTGTTACCATGTTTGTTTATTTCCTGGTGATATTTATTTAACAGGTAGATGCTGTTCGGTATCCCGATAACGGCGATAATAGGTGGCATGAGCCCCGTGACCATGGTTATTTGATACCCGAAAATAGCAAGGGTTCCCATTGACCAAATAACCACCGTAACTACGATGATAAGTGGAAAAACCACCGCATCCCAGCTGCGGAAGAAGAACAGCAATATCAGCGCTGATAAGACCAAGGAGAGGATAAGGAACATTTCCAGCTCAGCCTTTATCTTACCATTGACATCAGACCTGATATAAGGAAGGCCGACAAAATGAACATCAATGTGTGTTACTTCTTCAAACTTCATTCCGATGTGCTTGATATCCTCAATGGCGACATCCCTGAATTTGGTGTTCAGGATTTCTTTATCAATAGAAACCATGATAAAAGTAGCGCCATTTTCCTTGTTGATGAGTTGTTGAGCATAGAACTTCTGGTCACCAATAACCGTAAGCATGCTATCCAACTCTTCCTGGGTATCCGGAACCGTTGCGATTATGGGCTCAAGGTAAAAAGATTTCGATTCTTCGTCTTTTGAAAGTTGTTCCAGGTTGGCAACGGAGATAACTTGTTTAACCCCTTTAACCTTAGCCAATTCATCTGTGAGATAGGAGAATCTTCTGAAATTATCCAGGTGATACAGGCTACTGTCTTTGATGCCCAGGGCGAGTACATTGCCATCCTCGCCAAAGATACTTTTGAATTCTTCAAAAAATATCATTTCCGGATCATCAGACGGAACAATCTTGGCAAGGCTATAGGAATATTCGACCGTCGAGGCGAGATATGCCATATAAACCGTGATGGTTCCGAGCAAAATGATAATAAAAAGCCGGAATTTTAATACGTTATGAGCTAGTTTTGTCCACATTGTAAAAACGAGCACAAAGGTAATGATTTTTGAATACTTTGGGCTCGCGAAGAATTATTTATTAACAACAATTTTACTTATATGAGGTTTAGAGGATTGTTGGTTTTTTCCTATTTTCTATATTTCGGTAAAGTAATAGCTTTTCTTGGAAAAATGCACAAATTGGTTACCATTAATAGCTTATAATTATCTAAACAATACAATTATTCAAATAATATTGTTTAAACTGGAGTAACTTTTGGCACAATTTTTTATAGTTTGACCTATTATTTGTTAAAAGGAATGATGGCAAAGGGCGGCATTTAATGGGAATGTTTACAATAAGATTAAAATAAGCTAACTTTGTCGAAATGATATTAAAGTAGTTTTGGTTTGAAAAAAATAATCAAAATACTGGCATTGGGGATCTTTATCACTATCCTAAGTAAAAGTGAAACTTTTGCTCAACGTTACAGCCATGACAATTCACTAGGTGGAATTGAGAATGTCAGGTTTGTCGCTGAGCGAAATGGTGGTGTCATTGAGTTTACCTGGAATATTCAGACCACGAGAGAGATCACAGCCGTCGAAGTTAGAAAAGGGATCATCAGCACCGATGAAGAGATTGCCTGGGAGGTACTAAAAGAGTTTAATGTCGAGGAATCAACATACGTTGATTATGACCCAAGTACCGGCAAATTATACTACAAGCTGGTGCTGATTGGAAGTGATGGCACTGCGAGAGAGTACGAACCAAAATACATGGTTAAAGGCAAGTCGTAATTGAAATTACTATTCATCTACTTATTCCCACTATTTTCTTTTTGGTATAGCCTGCCAGACGAGCAAAAGTGGTTGGTAGATGAGCAAAGTGTCTTGGTGATTCATGGTAAGACCAATATCAACCAGTTTGAGTGCAAGCTGCCAAGTAAAAAAGAACGCGATACACTTCTTATAAAAGCTTTTACGAATACAGCACTAAAATTTGACAGGGGAAAAGTAAAGATAGATCCTCAGGTTTTTAATTGTGGAAATGAATTTATCAAAAGGGATTTTCTGGAAACACTGAAAGCAGATGAATATCCCTACATCTATATTAATTTTGTTGATATCTACTTCAATGACCTGGAGTCTTCAGCAGACAGTGAGGCAGAAGGGAATGTAAAAATTTACATTTGTGGGGTGACAAATAGTTACCCAATAGATTTTATCATCGAAAGGAAGGAAAATGGCAAAATGTCACTGATAGGTGAAAAGGAGTTGAAGTTGAGCGAATTTAACATAAAAACCCCATCAAAAATGATGGGGTTAATCAAGGTATCTGATGAAATCAAGATTCAGTTTAATCTTCTTCTCAGCAGATTCGAAAATTAGAATCCGATAACTGCCTCAATCATTACACCGTTAAATTTTCCTTCCTGATATCTGGTTCCATTGAAACCATCACCATCATAGTTTTGACTCACATATTCCAGCTTCGCTAAAACGTTCTTGGTCATAAACCAACCTCCACCAATATTTACTCTATTGATTTTTTGTTCATCAGCATTGTCAGTCCTTTCACCGTTTACCCCATTGTATCTTCCACCAACATAAAGCTGCTCTTTTCCTCCAAATCGATACAATACCTCGGCACCAAGTTGTGTAAAGCCACCTCCAACGTCGTTGTTTCCATTATTGGCTACTTCAAATATTCCGAAGAATTCCAGGCCCCCGTATTTAATAAATGGATTGATTTGAAATGCAGTTTGATAGGCGAAACCAGGATTAAAGCGTGGGTCGAAATCGCTTCCGCCAGATACTTCACTTTCGAGCGTATTGTAGTATCGTCCACCAGCCCGGTCTCCGCCATAAATGTAATCCCGGGTACTGCCACTTGTACTGTTATACAAAGAACCTGTCAGCCTGAACCTGAATTCATCGTTGATTTGTTTGTCATAACCAAGTTTTCCGTAAAACACCATTCCACCGTCCCCTTTGATCGGGCTCTGGTTTAATCGACCATTGGTTATACCCGCAACTATCAAAAAACTCGAGGGTTGAAGTGTTAATTCAAAATGAGGTTCCGTGGTGAAAGCATCCATGATGTAATTGCCTACAAATGGATTGTAAATGGCTGCCGCGTTATCTGACCTTCTGAAGTGAGCATCACCGTAATTGATTTCATCCATGCCGACCCGGATTGTTGCGATGTCCATAAATTCGTCCAGCAAACCTTCACTTATCCAATCCAACCGGTCTATCTGCAGGTATCCTCCTTTAACATAAGCTTCAGAGTGGTGCCTGGAAGAGAGATAGGTTCTCAAGTGCATTCTCAGGCCTTCTGCCAGCTGTACATCCAGGTTAAGGTTAGCTGTAGGAAGGTTAAAATTTGAGACAAGGTCTACCAACGTATCACCCGGATTGCTGTTTTCATGGGATAATCCCTGAAACTGCAGTGCAAAATCACCTCCAACCTGTACATGTAAGCCATCAAATTCTACATCCGTCGTTTTTGGTGTTTCAAAAACATTCAATCCTTCTTGTCCGGGCGCCCTGAAATACTGTAATCTATTCCGTTGCGCCATAGCTCCACTCGTAACCACTATGAGCAAAGCAACCAATAGCATTCTGAAATTAACTGAGGTTCTCATGATTCGTTAAGTTTTATGATTTATAGATAAAACAACCGGCTACTTCGAGAAGGTAACATCAAAGACGATTTCCAGATCATCTCCGGTTTTGATGCTTCCAAACATGGCAGTCGGCGGATCGACATTAAACTCCGTCATTTTCATTTTTGTCGATCCGGTACATTTAATATCTCCATTTGACAGAACCGAGCAACTCGATTCAAGCGTAATATTCTTTTTTGTTCCGGCAATGGTCAAATCACCGCTGGCTGTTACTTTCGACCCGGAAATTGATACATTCTTTGAGTCGAAAACAATGGACTTGTGTTCTTTGGTTTTAATTGCCTCATATGCATTCTTATCCATTCCGCTTTTACCGCTTTTCAAGCTTTCTGCCTCTACGACAATGTGAATGTCACTGATGGAACTCAGGCTATTATCACTCACGGTGGCTTTTAAATAACCTTCTGAATTTTCGGATTTCATTTCCCAGTCATGAAGAGAGGAAGTCCCGGCTATGTGGATGTCATATCCTGATTTAAGGTTGTATTGAGTCTGGGCACTTAGCTGAAAAACAACCAATGCCAGTGGAAGTAAAAACAATTTTCTCATGGTGTAAATGATTTATGATTTGAAATTAGATTCTGGATACAAGAATTGTCATGACAATTGTCATGTATTTGTATGATTTTAATTATTCTTTTGGTAAAAGCCAATATAAGTCCAAAAAATACAGATTTTTCAAATTTATTTCGACATGGCAAGCAAGATATCATGCTGAGTAATGATATGAATTTTGTTGTTTTCATCTCTTACCAACAGCGCTTTGTGATCCTGATCAATTAACGATGTCAATACATCGAGGGTATTATTGAGGGCAACGAACCGTAGCGGTTCTTCCATGATGGATTTTATGGGTTCGCTTTTAAGTTCAGGGTTGGCTATAAGTTGGTGAAGTAGTTTTGAATCGGCGACACTTCCGACAAATTCATCATTTTCTACGACAGGAAGTTGTGAGATCCCTCTTGTATTTAAAACCTGTATAGCTTCGCCAACTGTAATAGAGCTATTAACTGTAAATAAGGAGTCTTTGCCATTTTTTGCGGTGACGATATCCTTTGCTGTCGCAAATGATCGGGATTCCACAAACCCGCGATCTTTCATCCAGTCGTCGTTGTAAATTTTATTGAGATACCTGGTGCCATGATCAGGAAGAATGATGACCATCAGATCATCTTCTTTGAGATGGTCTTTGGCATATTCCATGGCTCCATATACGGCAGAACCGCAAGACCACCCCACAAATAAACCCTCCTGTCGGGCTAGTTTACGGGTCATAATGGCTGAGTCTTTATCAGTGACTTTAATAAAAGTATCAATCAGGTCAAAGTCTACATTCTTTGGAAGGATATCTTCACCAATCCCTTCCACCATATATGGATAGATCTCTTTTTCGTCAAACTCGCCCGTTTCTTTATATTTTTTAAAGACTGAACCATAGCTGTCAATTCCAACAGTGATAATATTGGGGTTTTGTTCCTTCAGGTATTTCGAAATACCGCACATTGAGCCTCCCGTTCCTACACCGGCAGCAAAGTGTGTGATTTTGCCTTCAGTCTGTTCCCAAATTTCCGGCCCGGTAGTTTCATAGTGAGCTGCCGTGTTGGATAGGTTATCATATTGATTGGCATAAAAGGAGTTGGGGGTTTCGGAAGCTATTTTTTTGGCTACGGAGTAGTAAGATCTTGGATCATCTGCTGCCACATTGGTCGGGCAAACAATTACTTCGGCACCCATGGCCCGTAGAATGTCAATCTTTTCTCGTGATTGCTTGTCGGCCAGTGTAAATACACACTTATATCCTTTGGCGATAGCAGCTAATGCTAATCCCATTCCGGTATTGCCGGATGTTCCTTCCACTATGACTCCTCCCGGCTTTAGTTGTCCGTTCTTTTCTGCATCCTCAATGATTTTCAACGCCATTCTGTCTTTCATGGAATTGCCCGGGTTAAAGTATTCCACTTTTACCAACATGGTACCCTTTATTTCTTTATTTACTTTATTGAGTTTAACAAGAGGAGTATTACCGATTGTATCAATAATATGGTTGTAATACATAGTGCGAAGTTTGTTTTAAAATACAATGAATTGTACGTTTTAGAAAATGCTTTTGTGACTATTTTATGTCATAAAGTTGTCTGAATGATCTGGCTGAAAAAGATGCTGTTGAAAAACACTTTCTCCGTTCCATACCAGAAAGCCCTGAAGTTGGGGTTGAATGAAAATGCGATCACTTTTCCTTTTCCGTTTGGCACCACCATGACCCCCGCGCTTTCGGAAAGGTTATTGAGGTTTTTATCAGATATATACCCTGAAATCAATGGGTTGGAAGTGAATATAATTGGGTTATTGAATGTCAGGCTTGTTGATGCTTCCAACCATAATTTGCTGTCTTTAAAAACCGGTAAATGATCGCTTTGATACCCGTAACACAATGGATGAGTTACATCAATCTTTGTATTGAAAATAGCGCCTCCCATGTTTTGAGCTCCTTTGAATTTTTCCCGCTGATTGTAGGCAATGTTTTCCAGTTCGACTTTTTCCTGAAATTTCAGGTTGACACCAATAACATTTTTATTCTTCAGCCATTTTACGGCATCATTCATGGCAATGATAGTTCCTCCCTCATTTACCCAATCCTTGATATTGTTAAGATCATCCAGTTCATTGTAACTGCCGTCTGCCATTAAAATGGTGTTGTAGGCATACAAGTCAATCTTTGAGAGGTTTTTCATTGGAACCAACGTGACGGGAATGTCCATTTTATTGTCCAGCAAATGCCATATCTCTCCTGCTTCATAGGCATTGACTTTTTCACCTACCAGCATCAGGATTTTAGGCTTTTCAATAGCAAGGAACTTTGGACTTCCCAAGTCAATTCCCGTTGAGGTAGCGCCTGACGGAAGAGAAACAACATCTACTTTGTATTTTTTTGAGTACCTGGTAATAATTTCAAAAACCTTTTCCTGATCCAATGTTTGATTTCCCAATGGAATGAGAATGGAACCAAATGAGAAATCCAAAGAATTATTCATACGAAATTCTTCGGTAGCTACTTTTACCTTTACACCAGCCTGCAACAGTTTATTAAGAAATGCCGGAGCCTGGTATTGATCCCAGTTAAAAATATATGCATAGTTGCTTTTTTCGGGAAGCTTCATGTCAATTGAGTCGATAGAAGCTAATTTTTCGGAGTTTTGGATTAGCCGGGGAACACTCTTGTCACTGAATTCCGCATACTCAATGTTAAAAGACAGGTCAAGCGACCAGGCTGAAATGTCATAAAATAAGCTGTCCTTAAAAGTTTTTCGCTTCTCAAATAATGCTTTGACTAGAAGATGCTGTCTTTGATTGAGGGGAATTAAGTAGCTGCTATTTTCATTGAATGATTTGTTTCCAATATTTATGTCTTTGTGAGGTATATAAAGGTCAATTTTGTGCTGAAGTAGAATCTCGGCTAATTTATTCAATCGGTACTTGTCGTTTTGACTCCCAATAATGATGACATTGTTCGCTTCGTTTTCTCCAAGCTCTATCGCATCTCTGTAGAACTTTGATTGGTAACTCAAAAGTTCATCTTTCATTTCAAGGCTTCCTTTAAGAGTTGACAACGTGACCGTCAATTGATTTTTGATCGTTTGGGGGAATCTTAGTATTCCATTATCGGTTTCCCTGACGTGCCCACGAGAGGAAGCTTGTTCGAACAAAATTCCAATGGATCCATGAAGGTCCGGATATGTTGAGCCCTTTCCGTAGTAAAAGTCATCGAAATTTTCCTTGGTGAAATACAATTGTTTTTCATTGTCCAATGCCACAGCGTGATAGTCAGCAATTGCCTGTGTCAACGTAACATTTTCATCCGGTGTAAGGGGATGCTTTCTGCTGGGAACACCAGGTTGGAAAAATAAGGTAGAATTGCTGCCCATTTCATGATGATCAGTCAAAACATTTGGCTTCCACTCGTGAAACAAGGCTATCCTTCCCTTGCTCTCAGGTTGCTGTATCAGCAACCAATCCCTGTTTAGGTCAAACCAGTAATGATTGGTTCGGCCGGATGGCCAGGGTTCATTGTGCTCCATGCTGTTCACATCGGCAATCAGGTTTTTTGATTTGTTGGAGTTCACCCATGTAGAAAATCTCTGTAGGCCATCCGGATTGATGCTTGGATCAAGCAGAATTACGGTATTGGATAATAGTTCATCAATAATTGGATTTTCTGCAGCCGCCAGGTAATAGGCGACAAGTAAAGCTGAATTGCTGCCGCTGGACTCATTACCATGGACGCTGTATCCCAACCAGGTGACTAGTGGAATATCAGTAAGTTCCTTTTCATTTATTCTTTCTCCTGTAGACAGCTTTTTGTGTTGATTTTTTAATTCCTCAATTTTAGAATGGTTTTCAGGGGAAGTGATAGTCAACATAACGAGCGGCCTCTTTTCATGCGTTTTTCCGTATTGCTGAATGGTAATTCTGTCCGATTGGTTTGCCAGGTGGTGCATGTAGTAAACAAGCTTGTCATGTGTAATGTGAAATTCACCCACCTCATGACCAATTACTTCCGAAGGCGTGGATATATTTTGATTATAGGTAATATCCTGAGGAAGGTAGTAAGAGAGCTCAACATTTTGAGCAAACATGTTCGAATAACCAAACAACAAAGAAGCTATAGCAAACAGTAAAAATTTCAGACCAATTTGTTTTGTGTACTTATCCATCTTTCGGGAACTTCTCCTTTTTGTGCTAACTGGTAATCAGAATAGCTGCAGGGAATGATCAAATTTCTTTCATACATAAACTTTCCATGGGGATAGGGAACCTCCATCCACCACTTTTCACTCAATTTACTTTTGTAAAAGACAATAGTAGCCGGCTCCTCGGGCATGGAAACAACATATCTCAGGTAGTGATTTCCTCTAAAATTACTTTCATCCTTGCGGTGATAAAATCCTTCGATAAAATACCAGATCATGGTGGCGACTACGCTTGCTGTCTTTTTATTGGCATCGTCGTATTCAGGATTGTATTCATAAAAACCAGCTGAGCTCATTTTTTCATTCAACCCCGCATACCAGCATATCTGGCATGCCTCTTCGCCTGTCAGGCCAAATGGTTGGGCATTTTCATTGCCCGGAGCATCAGATGACTTAATAGCTGTTATGTCAAAACTCATAAAATCAGCTTCCCTGATCAATGGTTCCATTTCCTTGATACTCTGTCGCAAATAACCAAGTCGATAAGAATCAAAGTAAAGCTTTTCAAGGATCGACAATGTCTCATTATCAATTAAGTATGATTGATATGCCATCTGGCATAAATTAAAGAGAAAATTATTTTCGTACATCATGATATGATGTAAGTGGTTTTTGTGATTAACTGAGGAAGACCCATCTTCCAGGTCGAGAAAGGCGTCAATATTTAAAATGCTCACCAGTTTTTCGAGGCCTTCATAGGCAAGATATTGCGCATATGTAAAATCATGCGAGCTACCGATCAAAATGGGCAAGATGTTTTTTTCTATGAGAATAGCGCATATTTCCCTTACCCTTAAATGCGTCTCCTCCAGTGATATTCCTGTATTGACATTTCCCAGGTCGACAATTCGGTACGAGCCTGATCCTTTCTTTAAACGATAAAGTTTTTTCCTGATTTCGTTAGCTCCCGATTCGCAACCTTCATTGTTGTTTGTTCCCCTGGTTTCATCGATTCCAATCAATGCAATATTGGCATCACGATAATCCGGCTGCTTTTCAGTAAAGGCGGAAATGCTTTTGTAAAAAGAGTGAGAGTCCTTTATGTCAGAATAGACTTCTTCAGGAATGGGGGAGAAAAATATTTTAAGATCCATGATTACAATTAAAAATAAAAAAAGGGAGAACTTTTACATTCTCCCTTGAAATTTATTCATAAGGTCGTTAACCTCCAAAATCGTCAAACCGAATATTTTCAGGCGGAACGCCCATTTCATCGAGCATTTTTGTTACGGCAGCATTCATCAAAGGAGGCCCACACAAGTAATATTCTACCTCTTCTGGTTCCGGGTGGGTTTTTAAATAGTTTTCATATAATACCTGGTGGATAAAGCCTACATAGCCATTACCATCCTTGTCATCCAGGCTTTTCTTTACTTTCCAGTTGTCTTCTTTGAGAGGCTCGCTCAAGCCTATGAAAAAGTTAAAGTTTGGAAATTCCTTTTCAATTTTTTCAAAGTGATCCAAATAGAAAAGCTCTCTTTTCGACCGACCTCCATACCAGTAGGAAACTTTTCTTTTAGTTTTTTCAGTGTGAAATAAATGGAAGATATGCGATCTGAGAGGCGCCATTCCGGCTCCACCACCGATGTAGATCATTTCCCTTTCTGTTTCGTTGATGAAGAATTCACCGTAAGGACCTGAAATCGTTACTTTATCTCCTGGCTTTCTGCTAAAAACGTAGGATGAACAAATTCCAGGATTTACATCCATCCACTTACCAGCAGCACGATCCCAAGGTGGTGTAGCGATCCTGATGTTCAACATGATGATGTTTCCTTCTGCCGGGTGATTGGCCATAGAATAAGCCCTGAAAATAGGCTCATCATTTTTCATTTTCAGATCCCATAAATTGAACTTGTCCCAGTCTTCCTTGTAAACATCCTGCGGGTGTTTCAATTCCGGGTGAGGTGTAATATCCATTGTTTTGAAGTCAACAGAAACTTCAGGAACGTCAATCTGGATATAACCGCCAGATTCGAAATCCAGGGTTTCTCCTTCGGGCAGTTTTACAACAAATTCCTTGATAAATGTTGATACATTGTAATTGGAAACAACTTCGCATTCCCATTTTTTGATCCCGAATATTTCTTCAGGGATCTTTATTTTCATGTCATTCTTTACCTTCACCTGGCAAGATAGTCTGACATTTTCCTGCTGTTCAGTTCTGCTCAAATGGCCAACTTCCGTAGGAAGAACCTCTCCACCGCCGTCAGTGATTACACATTTGCACATGGCACACGTTCCACCACCACCGCAAGCCGATGGCAAAAATATTTTATTATTACCAAGAGTGGATAAAAGTGATGAACCTGCACTTGTTACCAGTGGTTTTTCGGTATCACCGTTGATGATGATATTAACATCACCTTGTTGTACCAGTTTTGATTGTGCGTACAAAAGCAGAAATACCAATATCAATATGACTATCGTAAAGGCTACAACTGATGAAATAATTACTGGACCCATTTATCTACCTTTTTTTGATATTTATAATTGGTTGCAAATATATTTATATAATCCTGATTTTACAGATCAACGTATTATTTTTTCCCATTTGATCAACTAACATTCAGTCAACAAAAATGTTTGACTTAGTTGAGCATATTTAGCAAGGTGGAAAGCTTGCTCTTTAGCTGTCGCCGATCGATAATAAAATCAATGAAACCATGATCAAGCAGGAATTCCGAACTTTGGAAACCTTTCGGAAGATCTTTGCCGATCGTTTCGCGGATGACCCGAGGTCCTGCAAATCCGATCAATGCCCCTGGTTCAGCAATATTGAAATCACCGAGCATAGCATATGATGCTGTTACACCTCCTGTAGTTGGGTCTGTAAGAATAGATATATAGGGTATTTTTGATTCCGAGAGAAGGGCAAGTTTGGCAGATGTCTTTGCCATCTGCATAAGGGAATATCCTGCTTCCATCATCCTGGCCCCACCGGATTTAGAGATCATGATGAAAGGAATTTTATTATCAATCGAGTGCTGGATTCCCCGGGCGATTTTCTCCCCTACAACCGACCCCATGGATCCGCCAATAAAGTTGAAGTCCATGCAGGAAACTGTTATGGGAATATTATTCATTTTTCCATGAGCAGTCCTGACGGCATCCTTTAGATTGGTTTTTCCCTGTGAGTCCTTAATTCTCTTGGGGTAGGGTTTGCTGTCTTTAAATTTCAATGGATCGGCAGATTCCATGTTTGCATCCAATTCGGTAAACTTGTTGTTATCAAACAGGATCTCAAAATATTCCTTGGAACCGATCCTCACATGAAACTCATCATCCGGGCAGACGTAGCAGTTATTCTTTAATTCCCTGACATGGATGATCTTACCACTGGGAGTTTTATACCATAAGCCATCCGGAACATCCTTTTTTGCTTCTGTTGGTGTCTGGATGCCTTTGTCTTTTCTAAGAAACCAAGCCATAAAGTGTTAGTTTGTATTGCAATATAGATAAAATGAATAGGAAATTACTTGACTTCTTCATAATCTATGTATTCCCCTCCCTTATAATTGTTTCCGAATTTATCATCCTTATTATCAGGCATTTTATCGATTTTGATCTCCCCTTGCTTTCGATAATTCTTTTGATAATATTTTTTTCGTTCCTGTGGGTCATGTCCCGTCATTTTATAAATTCCTTTAAAGACTGAATTTATTAATCTGATAAAAAGCAGGAAGATGATAATGAAAATTAAGAGTTTTGTCATGAATAAGTTTCTATCTACTGAGATATAGATTTCTCTCTGAATAAAGTTTTAAGAAATAATCATCCAATAAATCGTCAATAAAGTAAATGGATTCCCCGGTAGATTTCATCTCCGGTCCAAGCTCTTTATTAACGTTTGGAAACTTATTAAACGAAAATACAGGTTCTTTGATTGCATATCCGTGTTTTTTTGGACTAAACTTGAAATCCTTGATTTTATTTTTGCCCAACATAACCTTCGTTGCATAGTTCACATAAGGTTCGTCATAAGCCTTGCAGATAAAAGGAACCGTCCTGGAAGCTCTTGGATTTGCCTCGATGATATAAACTTTGTCATCCTTAATGGCAAACTGGATATTGATCAATCCTACAGTTTTTAGTGCAAGGGCGATTTTTTTTGTATAAGCTTCTATCTGCTGAATAACCAGGTCGCCAAGGTTGAAGGGAGGTAACACTGCATTGGAATCACCGGAATGTATTCCGGCAGGCTCAATATGCTGCATGATTCCGATGATATATACCTCTTCTCCATCACAGATAGCATCAGCTTCAGCTTCGATTGCACCGTCAAGGAAATGATCCAGAAGAACCCTGTTTCCTGGAATATCGCGAAGGATATTCACAACGTGGTTTTCCAATTCCACCTCATTGATGACTATTTTCATGCTTTGCCCTCCCAATACATAAGACGGTCGAACGAGCAGCGGGAAGCCTATTTTCTTGGACATCTCCAGAGCTTCATCAGCTGAGGTGATGGTTCCGAATTCAGGATAAGGGATTTCATTTTCCTTCAACAAGGTGCTGAAATGGCCCCTGTCTTCTGCAAGGTCAAGCGATTTGAAATCTGTCCCTATGATCTTGATACCATACCTGTCGAGTTTTTCTGCCAACTTCAATGCTGTTTGCCCACCAAGCTGAACGATCACTCCTTCCGGTTTTTCATGAAGAATAATTTCATAAATGTGTTCCCAGAATACAGGCTCGAAGTAAAGTTTATCAGAAATATCCGGGTCGGTCGAAACGGTCTCAGGGTTACAGTTGATCATGATCGTTTCATAGCCGCATTCTCTTGCTGCCAGAACTCCATGAACACAACAGTAGTCAAATTCAATACCCTGACCTATTCTGTTTGGCCCTGCTCCAAGTACGATTATTTTTTTATTATCTGATGATTCAGATTCATTTTCTTCTGCGAAAGTAGAATAGTAGTATGGGGTTTCGGCTTTGAATTCAGCTGCACATGTATCAACTAATTTGTATACGCGGTTGATCCCCATTTCTTTTCTTTTCTTAAAGACCTGGCTTTCAAGGCATTTGATCAAATGAGCTATTTGCCTGTCCGCATAGCCTTTTTGTTTTGCTTCCAGCATCAATTCCCTGGGAAGGTTGTCTAACGAATGTTTTTCAATCTCTTTTTCCAGAAGGATCAGTTCCTCGATCTGCTGCAAAAACCACTTATCTATTTTGGTTAACTTTTGGATCGTGCTGAATGATATTCCCAGCTTAAAAGCGTCGTAAATGTGAAATAATCTGTCCCAGCTTGGATGCTCAAGACTATGAAGGATTTCTTCTCTGTCTGTCAATTCCTTTGCATCAGCCCCCAGGCCATTTCTTTTGATCTCCAATGACTGACAGGCTTTTTGGAGGGCTTCCTGGAAGTTTCTTCCGATTCCCATAGCTTCCCCAACCGATTTCATCTGAAGCCCCAGAGACAGATCCGCACCCTGGAATTTGTCGAAATTCCATCGAGGTATTTTCACGATCACATAGTCAATGGCAGGTTCGAAAAATGCCGGTGTCGATTTCGTGATCTGGTTTTGCAATTCATCAAGATTGTAGCCGATAGCTAGTTTAGCAGCTATTTTCGCTATTGGATAACCGGTAGCTTTTGATGCCAGGGCTGAGGATCGGGATACCCTTGGATTGATCTCGATACCAATGAGGGTGTCATCATCCGGATTAACGGCAAATTGAACATTACATCCTCCGGCAAATTTACCGATTCCATTCATCATCTTTATCGCCAGGTTACGCATCTCCTGGTAAACCGTATCAGGCAGGGTCATGGCAGGTGCAACCGTAATGGAATCTCCTGTATGAACCCCCATCGGGTCAAAGTTTTCTATGGAACAAATGATGATGATATTCCCACTGCCATCTCTCAGCAATTCCAGTTCATATTCTTTCCATCCCAGGATACTCTGTTCGATCAACACCTCATGGATAGGTGAAGAGTGCAGACCATTTGTCAATGCTTTTTCAAATTGTTCGTAGCTGTGGACAAATCCTCCACCTGAACCTCCCAGCGTATATGATGGTCGAATAACAAGTGGAAATCCAATTTCCTGTGCGATTTCTTTACCTTCCAGAAATGAATTGGCTGTTTTGCCTTCGCAGACATTGACACCAAGTTCACCCATTTTTAGCCTGAATTTTTCGCGGTTTTCTGTCGTGTCAATCGCATCTATGTCCACACCGATTAAGCGAACTCCATACTTCTCCCAAATCCCTGCATTATCGCAATCGATCGCAAGGTTCAGAGCTGTTTGTCCACCCATTGTGGGTAGCACAGCGTCGATGTTGTGCTTTTCAAGGATTTCAATGATGGATCGTTTGGTTAATGGTTTTAGATAGATATTGTCTGCAGTAACATTGTCGGTCATGATGGTAGCTGGATTGGAATTGATCAATGTTACTTCAATTCCTTCTTCTCTCAGCGACCTTGATGCCTGCGAACCTGAATAATCAAATTCGCAGGCTTGACCGATTACAATGGGACCACTTCCGATGATTAAGACTGATCTAATGCTGTTATCTCTTGGCATATAGGATGGGATTTCTGTTTAAAATTACCAATTTCAAAATTCCGGCAAAGTTATAAGGAAATAGGGATTATCGAAATGAATTCCTCAAATGAATAGAAAAAATTAAAGACTTCTCAATTAATTTTTGACTGAGTAGTAATCTCTTAATGATTAAGAAGAAATGTTGAATTTTTTGAAAAAAACGAAATATTCGGTTTGAAAGGTTGAAATCAAACCGAATATTTTTGTTTAAAGGTGAATGGCTCGATTATCTGTCGCTGCCAGACAGGCTTCTTTAAATGATTCTGTAAATGTAGGATGGGCGTGCGACATTCTGGCTATATCTTCAGCTGATGCGCGATACTCCATGGCAACCACCGCCTCAGCAATCATGTCAGCTGCCCTGGGGCCGATCATATGTACTCCGAGGATCTCATCCGTTTCCTTGTGCGACAATACCTTGATCAGTCCATCTGTATCCATGCTGGCTCGTGCCCGACCTGAAGCTTTGAATGGGAATGATCCTGATTTATAGGATGTGCCGTTTTCTTTTAACTGCTCTTCTGTGTATCCTACAGAGGCAACTTCCGGCCACGTATAAACCACACCGGGAATGAGTAAATAATTGACATGAGGCTTTTGACCAGCCAATGTCTCCGCAACAAATATTCCTTCTTCCTCCGCTTTATGAGCAAGCATCGCTCCTTTAATGACATCTCCTATTGCATAAATATTATCTACTGAGGTTTGTAATTGATCATTGACCTCCACACGTCCTTTGTCATCTACTTTTACACCCGCATTTTCAAGATCCAGATTGTCAGTGTAGGGTCTTCTACCAATAGATACCAGGCAATAATCTCCTTTTAATTCAATGGTCTCGTCTTTTTGATTTTCAGCTTTGATGGTAACTTCCTTTCCGGATGATTTCACCTCTGTCACTTTGTGTTTGAAATAATATTCAAACCCTGATTTTTTGAGGACTTTTTGTAGTTCCTTTCCCATGGTTTTATCCATTGTTGGGATAAGTCCATCCAGGAATTCTACCACACTGACTTTAGCCCCTAATCTTGCATATACCGATCCTATTTCCACACCGATCACCCCACCGCCAATCACAATAAGGTGCTTAGGAATTTCCTTCAGATTCAAAGCTTCCGTGGAAGTAATGATTCTTTTTTTATCCAGCTTAATGAAGGGGAGTGTGGCAGGTTTAGACCCGGTCGCAATGATCACCTTATCTGTTTCCAGAGTAGTTTCCTTGCCATCATCCGATTTTACTTTTATCTGGTTTTTGTTGATGAATGAACCATGTCCGTGGTGAACATCGATCTTATTTTTTTTCATCAGGAAATTTATTCCGTCAACTGTCTGTTTGACAACACCATCTTTCCGGCTGATCATTTGTTTCAGGTCAGTTTTGAGATTGCTCAGGTTAATGCCATGCTCTTTGAAGTGGTTTTTGGCATTGTAAAAATGTTCCGAAGAATCCAACAATGCTTTGGAGGGGATACATCCAACATTCAAACACGTACCGCCTAAAGTGCTGTATCGTTCAACGATCGCTGTTTTAAATCCAAGTTGGGCACATCGGATAGCCGCTACATATCCTCCTGGTCCTGAACCAATTACAGTAACATCATATCTCATAAAGCTAAATTAAAGTTTTGTATTAAATGATTTGGTGTCGCGAGTCGCCTGTTATCGGTTGCTGGTTTCGGGTTGCCGGTTGACAAACCGGCAACTCGTAACGGATGACCGACAACTTCTAACTTACCTACAATATTCACAATGGTAGTTAAGTTTTTATATTCCTAATAATAACCTGGTGGGATCTTCCAATAATTCTTTTACCCTCACTAGAAAGCTTACGGATTCCCGGCCATCAATAATTCGATGGTCATACGAAAGAGCCACGTACATGATTGGCCGTATTTTGACTTCGCCATCAATCGCAACAGGGCGCTGTACGATATTGTGCATTCCGAGAATTGCAGATTGAGGAGCATTAATAATAGGTGTGGAAAGCATGGATCCAAACACGCCACCATTGGTGATGGTGAAAGTACCTCCCTGCATCTCATCAATGCTCAACTTTCCATCCCTAGCCTTAGTCGCCAGACGGATAATTTCTTTTTCTATCTGGTCAAAGGACATTCCTTCAGCATTTCGAATAACAGGGACAACCAGACCTCTTGGAGTTGAAACGGCAATGGAAATATCACAGTAGTCATTGTAAACCAATTCTTCTCCATCAATCATTCCATTAACTGCCGGCCATTCCTGAAGGGCGAGACAACATGCCTTCGTGAAAAATGACATGAAACCAAGATTCACCTCATATTTGTCTTTAAAGCTTTCTTTATATTTTTTGCGAATGTCCATGATGGGTTGCATATCCACTTCGTTGAAAGTGGTTAGCATAGCCGTCTCATTTTTTACGGAAACAAGACGCTTGGCTATGGTCTTGCGAAGCTGGGACATTTTTTGTCGGTTTTGCTCTCTGGATCCGGGGATCTTTGGCGCACTTTCTTTTTCGTCCTTTGCCTCAGCTTTAGGCTCTTCTTTTTCTTTTTTCACAGCATTCAAGGCGTCTTCTTTGGTGATCCTTCCATCTTTACCAGTTCCCTTAACTTCAACCGCACTCAGTCCCTTTTCGCTCATGATCTTTGCTGCAGCTGGGGACGGATGCCCTGTCGCATAGGAATCTTCATGTTGTGGGATGGCCTTGGAATCTTCTTTCTTTGTTTCCTGTTCGGGTTTTTTGCTTGGGGCAGATCCTTCAGTTTCTTCAATTTTACAGATCAGGTCGCCAATTTTTAGAGTATCCCCTTCTTTTGCCACAATTTGGAGGATTCCTTGGGTTTCAGCAGGGAGTTCAAAAGTGGCTTTGTCTGATTCAATTTCAGCCAGGGCTTCATCCAATTCGACATGATCGCCATCTTCCTTCAACCAATTAGAAAGCACAACTTCAGTAATGGATTCCGCTACTTCAGGCACTTTCATTTCGATAACTTTTCCGGTCTTTTTGGACCCACCTTCACTGGATTTGGATTCTGTTGGTTGATTTGATTCTTTTTTTGAATCGGATTTTGGTTCGGAGGATTGCCCGTTTTCTTCGATCTTACAAACCGGAGCTCCAATTGAAAGGGTTTCACCTTTCTGGGCCAATATTTTCAAGGTGCCGGAAACTTCAGCCGTTAGCTCAAAAGTGGCTTTATCAGATTCCAATTCACAAATGACTTCATCCATTTCTACATGATCGCCGTCACTTTTCAGCCATTGTGAAATGGTTACTTCAGAAATTGATTCTCCTACAGAAGGTACTTTTATTTCTATACTCATTTTTGGTTGAATTAAATTTTGAATGCTCTTTTTACCAGTTCCTGCTGTTCTTGCTGGTGAACTTTACTGTAACCTGTTGCGGGCGAAGCGGCAGGCTTTCTGTAAATGCCGTCATGAATCCTGTCTTTGTATTTTCTGAGAATATAAGTCCATGGGCCCATGTTTTCCGGCTCTTCCTGGATCCAGACAATCTCAGCTCCTTTAAATTTTTTCACTTGCTTAAATAGTTGTTCCTGTGGCCATGGGAATAGCTGTTCAATTCTTATAATAGCTATATCTTTTCTCTCATTTTCCTGTTGTTCTTCCAAAAGATCAAAATAAATTTTTCCCGAACAGAACAGGATCCTTTTGACTTTTTTAGGATCTGCGTAGTCATCTGTAATGACTTCCTGGAACTTGTTATCTGTAAAATCTGAAATTGGAGAAATTACTTTTGGATGTCGGAGAAGTGATTTTGGGGACATCACTACACAAGGTTTTCTGAATCCCCAGGTTAATTGCCTTCTTAGTAAATGGAAAAAGTTTGCCGGTGTGGTAATATTGGCTACTACCATGTTGTAGTCCGCCGCTAATTCCAGAAAACGTTCCGGACGGGCACTCGAGTGCTCAGGCCCCTGTCCTTCATAACCATGAGGTAGCAGCATCACCAAACCGTTCATTCTCTGCCATTTTGTTTCAGCACTGGTGACGAATTGGTCGATCAATACCTGGCTACCATTTGCGAAATCTCCAAACTGGGCCTCCCATAGAACAAGGGCATTAGGTGTAGCCATGGCGTAACCATATTCAAAACCAAGAACGCCGAATTCGGAAAGCAGCGAATTGTAAATTTTAAACTTTTCCTGCTTTTCCTGGATGTGGTTAAGATTCAGATAGGGTTCATTCGTCTCGGCATCAAATAATACAGAATGTCGATGAGAAAAAGTACCTCTTTTAACATCCTGGCCAGACATTCTGACGATTTTATTTTCCATCAAAAGGGAACCATAAGCCAGAAGCTCCGCATCGGCCCAGCTAAGCTGCTCCTTCTCAAAGAAATTGGACTTTCTATCTTTTAATAATTTGTCAACCTGCTTGATCGGCTTAAAGCCTTTCGGGATAGTTGTCAGCGCTTTACCTACTTTATCTATTACACTTTTATTAATAGAAGTGTCAGGGGATTCATCAAAATCCTCAGGTTTAGCTCTTTTTAGCTGCTTCCACTCTTCTTCCAATTTTTGTGGACTATACGGAAGCGGCTTTTGTTTTACCTGGTTAAGGCGATCCTGAAGCAATGCCCGGAATTCTTTATCCATTTTCTTGGCCAGATCAGCATCAACATCTCCGCGCTCAATCAACTTTTTTGAATAAACTTCCCTCGGGTTGGGATGCTTGGCAATGATGTTATAAAGTTTTGGCTGAGTAAATTTTGGTTCATCACTTTCATTGTGCCCATGCCTTCTGTAGCACAGCATGTCAATGAAAATATCCCTGCCAAATGTCTGCCTGAAATCGACTGCCAACTGAGCTGCAAAATTAATCGCTTCTGCATCGTCTCCATTGACATGTAATATCGGGGCATCGACAATTTTCCCGATATCCGTGCAGTAGATCGAAGATCTCGCATCATCATAATCGGTCGTAAATCCTACCTGGTTATTGATGACAAAGTGAATGGTTCCGCCAGTGGTGTACCCGGGCAACTTTGACATCTGTACGATTTCGTAAACAATTCCCTGACCGGCAACAGCTGCATCTCCGTGAATCAAAACCGGTATAGCCGATTTGAGATTACCCTTGTATTCATCATCAATTTGTGCCCTGGTGTAGCCGAGAACAACCGGGTTGACTGCTTCCAGGTGAGAAGGATTTGGAGTTAATTTAAGGTACAGGTCATGCCCATTATCTGTAGGAATTTTCGAGGAATAACCAAGGTGATACTTAACATCACCATCACCCATTGTAAGATCGGGCGACGAGGTGCCTTCAAATTCAGTGAAAATCTCTTCATAGGTTTTACCCATGATATTGGCCAGCACATTCAACCTTCCTCTGTGGGCCATTCCGATAATCACTTCATGAACATCAGCCTGTTCGGCTTTTCTAATGACCTTGTCCAGGAATGGGATGGCATTTTCGCCTCCTTCCAATGAAAATCTTTTTTGGCCGATGTATTTGGTATGCAAAAAGTTTTCAAATACAACTGCTTCATTGAGTTTGGAGAGGATTCTTTTTTTCTCATCTCCATCAGGATTGTACGAATAGAATTCTTCCTCAGCTTTTTTCTTGAACCATTCGATGATATCATGGTCGCGGATATGCATGAATTCAAATCCGATAGAACCTAAATAGGTCGTAGATAATTTGTCTATAATGTTTTGCAGGGAGGCTTTGCCCAAGCCAATTATTTCCCCGACATCAAAGTCTGTTTTAAGATCGTCCTGATTTAAACCAAAATCTTCAGGGCTTAACAGAACCTTATGTTGTCTTCTCTGCCTGATAGGGTTTGTATCTGATTTAAGATGACCCCTTGAACGGAAGGAGTGAATGATATTTCTGACCCCGATTTCCTTTAATGCATTTTGACTGGTAACAACAGTTCCCTTGCGGCCATTTTCACCATATTTTTGTTGTGAAAATTCAAACCCTTCAAAAAACTTTTGCCAGGTTGCATCTACTGAATTGGGATTTTCTTTGTATTGGGTGTAAAGCTCATCAATATAGCCTACGTCTGCATTGGAGATATAGGAGTAGCGATCCATCTTGCGTTTATCTGATTAACATGGGCAAAGATAACAATGTTTTAAAAGTAATTAAAATTGTATAACCGTTTATACGAATATTATGAACTTTTCGATACCTGATCATATTAATAAATTAAAATTCTCTCTATACAGCTGATTATTAGAAAAATACTCCTATTTTTGCACCTCATTTTAAAAACCTGTCTTCTACTGATAGGCAGGATGGACGAGTTCCTAACTTTAATTAAACTAACAAAATGGCAGTAAAAATTAGATTAGCGCGTCGAGGACGCAAAAAACTGGCAATTTACAATGTAGTTGTAGCAGACGCCAGATCACCACGAGATGGTAAGTATATCGAGAACCTGGGTATTTATAATCCAAATACAAATCCAGCTACGGTCGATATTGACGAGGAAAAGACTTTTGACTGGATCATGAAGGGAGCATTACCCACGGATACAGCAAGAAGGATCCTTTCTTATAGAGGGATTATGCTTAGAAAGCACCTTCAGGTAGGAGTGATCAAAGGTGCTCTTACACAGGAAGAAGCGGATAAGAAGTTTGCAGATTGGAAGGCAGACAAGGATAATAAGATCCAGGGTAAAGTTGATTCCCTGCAAAAGCAAAAAGATCTGGATACAAAGAAAAGGCTGGATGCTGAGAAAAAGAAAAACGAAGCACGTGCAGCTGAGATCCAGGCAAAACAAACTCCTGAAGTAGCGGAAGCTGAAGAAACGGAGGAAGCTGTATCAGAAGGTGGATCTGAAGAGGTTGTAGCTCAGGAAAGCGCAGCGGAAGTAGTAGAAGAGCCAAAAGCTGAGGCTGAAGTAGCAGAGGAAGTTGCAGAAGAAAAACCTGCTGAGGAAAAAGCTGAAGAAAAGGAATCTGACTCTGTAAAAGCTACATCTGACAAGGAAGAGCCTAAAGCAGAAGCGAAAGAAGAAGCTGAAGTAGAGGAACCAAAAGCAGAAAAAGCTGAGGAGCCTAAGGAAGAAGTAAAGGCTGAGGAGCCAAAAGCTGAAGTGAAAGAAGAAAAAGCTGAAAAGGAAGAAGCTCCTGAAGCAGAAGATAAAAAAGAAGAAAAGGAATCTGACTCCGCTAAAGCTACAGCGGACAAGGAAGAGCCAAAAGCTGAAGCTAAGGAAGAAAAAGAAGAGTCTTCCGAAGAAGAGAAAAAGTAAATTCATGCAGCTTGATGATTGCTTTGAGTTAGGCTACATTGTCAAGCCACATGGTACAAGGGGAGAGGTTCAGGTTTTCCTGGATGTTGATGACCCCGCAGAATATTTGGAAATGGAATCAGTATTTGTGGCCTATGGTCAGGATCTGGTTCCATTTTTTATTGAACACATCAAAAAGGCTGGGAAGAACATTGTCATAAAATTTGATGAAATAAACACCGTTGAGAAAGCGGAAGAACTACGTTCCCTCCAACTATTCCTACCGCTTGATTTTTTACCCGAATTATCCGAGGATCAGTTTTATTACCACGAAATCATTCAGTTTGATGTTAGGGATGAGAAATTAGGAGTTTTGGGAAAAGTAAAAGAAGTTTACCTCAAAGGAAACCAGGACCTGATTGTCATGGAATACAAAGGGAGTGAAATCCTGATACCCGTGACGGATGAAGTCGTCACATCCGTTGATAAACAAGCAAGATGTATTTTTGTTGATTTACCGGATGGTTTGCTGGATATTTACTTGTCATGAGAATTGATATCATTACCTGTTTGCCAAAGTTGATTGAAAGCCCCTTTCAACATTCTATTCTTAATCGTGCTGAGGAAAAAGGAATTGCAAAAGTGGTCATTCACGATCTTCGTGATTATGCCCAAAACAAACACAAACAAGTCGATGACTACGCCTACGGTGGTGGAGCTGGGATGGTGCTGATGATTGAACCAATCTCAAGATGCATTGATGATTTGAAAAGTCAGCGAGCCTATGATGAAATCATTTACATGAGTCCGGATGGAGAGCTTTTCGATCAGAAAATGGCCAATCAACTCTCTTTGAAAAAAAATCTCATCATTTTATGTGGGCATTACAAAGGTGTGGATGAGCGGGTCAGGCAACACATTATTACAAAGGAAATCAGCATCGGAAATTATGTGCTTTCCGGTGGGGAGTTAGCAGCTGCTGTCATTTCAGATGCTGTCATTCGATTACTTCCCGGCGTGCTAAATGATGAAACCTCCGCCCTAAGCGACAGTTTTCAGGATAACCTGGTGGCACCACCCGTTTATACCCGTCCGGCGGATTTCAATGGCTTGAAAGTTCCCGATGTCCTGATGTCCGGTCACGAAGCTAAAATCAACGAATGGCGACATGATCAGGCAGTAGAGAGAACAAAGAAAAGAAGGCCGGGGATGATGGAAGAATAATATTATCCCAAGAGAATGCCATTCCCCCTTCAATTAGAAAATGGATTCCCACAATAATTAAAAAAATAGTCGCACATCCTTCAAAATTGCACAATAAATGACCAATTCCTTCAGTCGACTCAATTTAGTCGTTGAGGTGTTTCCTGGCAAAACTTATGAATTGTTCCCAGTCGTATTCGGTTACATCATGTCCACCAGTTCGTATGTGGTATCCGATGGTATGATGGATGGGTTCGTTGGTGGCAGGCATGACTGAATTTGTCAAGCCCGTTTTTCCGTATAGTTCATAAACTGGGCTTGCGTAATATCCCCCAAGATATTCACCTTTAGGGTCTGCCCACCGGTCATCTTCTGCGCTGGCAATGTAAACCGGCCTTGGGGCAATGAGTGCGATCAGCATGTGTTGATCCACCGGCAATGCATTTTCATTGTGACTGTACTTTTTAAAATTCTTGTTAAACCAATGGGGGAAGCTTTGATTGATGATAGCTGCAGTTTCGCCATATTTTCTTCTGAAAATAGCTGCCCCTCCACAACCTGAGTCGTTGGAGATGACCATATCAAATCTCGTGTCTAGTGCACCTGCCCAAAGAGATGTTTTGCCCAGACGCGAATGACCAAATAGGATGAAGGAAGAATCGTGGAGAAGTTCATCGGCTTTGAGGAAATCCAAAACGGTAGATAATCCCCAGGCCCAGGCGGAGATCGAACCCCATTCATGGTTACTGGGCTTTTCCTGACCATCCTCATAAAAAAACGGATGGATACCATCTGTAAAATCGTTTCTGTCGGGATCCACATCTCCATAGTAAATTGTGGCTATCCCAAAGCCTTCACCAATGATCTTTTCAATGGGCCACCGATGACTCCTTTTCCCTCGCGAATCTTCTGTCACCCGATGCTCTGTGATACTGGAATCAGCATTGTTTTGAACCCATGAATCCGTAAGAACGATGTTGGGGTCATTGATGACGGACTGATTCCCATAGAAGTTATATCCAACAAAGACAGGTGGAAATGTGACATCGTTCGGCAAATAAATCAACACGTTGATGGTGAGCTGAATGCCATTGCTTTCATAGATAATAGCTATTTGTTTCCTGATGGCATGGCCATTTAATGCGGAATCACTTTCTTCTACCACTTTCACTGAGGTCCGCTGTAATATTGTTTCAGGATGGTATCCGTAAACTTCATTTTTATAAAAATCCAGGATCTCTGGCCTTCGTTTGAGCTCCCAATCCTCTGCAGTGTGAATTTTCTCGCCATTGCTCAATGTCAGTAGTTCCGGTAGCACGTAGGGTTCGATGGCTTCCTCGTTATAGTTTGGCTCCGGTTGCGCAAAGACACCGATGCTAAAGAAAATACTGGCAAATAGGAAAGTAACTAGAAGTATCATTTTATTATGATATGCTTTTAACAGTTTATTAAATAGAATATACAAAAGCATTTTTAAATAATAGTCGAAAGGTGGGAATTCGATGGGTTTATAAAGTTTATGTAAAGAAGGTAGGGAATGGTGGAGAAGTAGTTCATTCTTTTAAAATTCTGATTTAACGGTCTCAAGTAAAACTTCATAATAATCCCTTTTTAGAAGTTTGGATTTCAACCATGAATAAAATGTCATGGCCTGTAAGTCCTCTTGTTCTTCTGGTATGGTTGTCAATGTTTTCTCGATCAATTCCCCAACTTCATGCTCATTAAAGTTTATTGGATTCTGAATGTACTTTTTGATCAAATTCAAATAGGCTTTCGTTCTGTGGTAAAGTGGCTTTGAAAAGAAATGTTGATAACTTCTTTCAACAGATCGTATTCTGTTGAGAGCTATATCCAAATTATTCATTTCAATTTGTGCAATTATTTCCATAATTCCCTTCTTAAAGACCCATTCTTTTCCCAGATTTTTTTCAAACCATTTATCCGAATGCTCTAGTTTATTATTAATCGTCAGAGCATTTTTGTAGTCACATTTTAAGAAATAGTAAATGGCAAGATTAATTTGAAGTTTGATGAGATCTTTAGTAGAGAAATATTTTGAATTTTTGGCTAATTCCGATTCTAGTATTTCGATGGATTCGTTCAATTTTCCCTGATAAATTTTAACACCAGCACTCAATAAAATGTATTTAGAATAAAAGAGCATCAATTGACTTTCATTGTAAGCGAACAGATCAGATTTCATCTCATTTAAATATTCTGCTGCCGGTTCAAACTTTCGATTCCGGTATAATACATGGGCAATCATATAAAGAATGCTTAGTTTGTAAAAATGGCTGTTCCTCGAGAAACCAAATTGCTCTTTAGCTTTTTTGTATTGGTCTATCAGATAAGGTTCAAAATTATAGTAATCTTTATTTGCCAGGATTGCGCTTCTTGAGATTGATAAAATATTGTATAAAATCTTGGGCCTTGATATGACTGCGTTTGTTAAGTTATAACTGGTTAAAACAAGTTTGATCACACCCTCAAAATCAACATCCTTCCCTTCAAGCATTACGCATTTTAATTCCTTTTTTATCAGGCTGCAGGCAATTGTTGCACGTTCATCCTCATCAGCTAAAACTTTTGCCCCTACCTTTTTACTAATTATATCGTTTACATCATCTGCATAATCTGAATGGACGTTTTCAATTTGTAGTAAATAGATATTGTTGAGCAGGTCGTATTGTTCATTTTCCGAGGCAATTTCTTCTGCATTTTTTAAATAAGACCAGGCAAGTTGGTCCATTCCCCTTTCAAAAAGGTATTTTGCAAGGGAAATAAAGCCCATTACCGAACTGGAAGCTGTTGTATCTTCTTCAATTCTTTTGAGGACAATGTAATTGGACAACTTTTTTAAAAGTCTCTTTCTTACTGCGTGGTACGCTTCCTTATTTTCCTGATCATAAAGACTGGCCTCCAAATCTTTAGGTTCAGGTTCGCTTGTAATGAGATCAAAAAGCTCGAGATCTTTTCTTTTATCCAGTTTTCTCTGGCTATGAATGAATGAACGAAAGTCCTTGATTTCACTTTCGTTCATAGTTTTTATCAATAGTTTTAATCTGTCCATACCCGTTTAAAAAGTCCGCTTAAAAGAGGTGTTTGACTTAAAAATAAGGAATATAAAGACTTCCATGCAAAATTGAAAAGTCCGGTTTTATAAAAAGTTGGTTTTAATGCCAAATGATACCACTCTAGTTTAGCTCCAGCAATTTTAAATTTTTTATCATGAAAGATTTCATTAACAAAAACTGGATCAATATACTAGGCGGCCTTTTCTTGTTCGTCGCTTTTTTGTACTTCTTCGAATTGGCAATTGAGGAAGGTTGGTTGCCTCCCGCAGCAAGAGTTGCCATTGGTCTTTTGACAGGCATCTCAGGACTTTACTATGGATATGTGAAATTCAAAAAGCAGGCAAATTTATCGGCTGAATTGCTGGCTGGACTTGGAAATGCTATCGTTTACGCGACTTTTGCGTACGCGAGCTTTTCGAGTGCCATTGAATGGTCCACAAATACGATCATGATATCTATGTTGTCCTTTACCAGTCTTGTCACTTTTATCAGCTACAAATATGATATGCGCAAGCTGGGATTTATCAGCATATTCGGTGGACTGATTACACCTGTTATTCTGAAAGCTCCGGAGGAGCAGGTTTTGGCATTGTTTATTTATGTCTTCATTTTAAATGCTGTTTCTCTTTATTTAAGTGCATCGAAGAGGTGGTCGGAATTGAGCATAATGTCTTTTATAGTTACGGCAGCTATTTACTTGACATATTATATTTACTTTGATCCAATTGACTGGCAAAAGCCTACTTTTTATGCTTCTTCATTTTTTGTTGTGTATTTCGTCGGTTTACTGCTTCCGGGCTTTTTTGACAAACAAAATTTCAATGGACTTAATCTATACCTGGGGTTAATCAATGCCATTAATTTCATTTTTTGGTCTATTCTAATATTTAGTTCTTTTTCTGTACCGTATGCGACTCCTACTCTATTTGTAGGAATACTATTTGCCTTGGCGGCACTAGTCATATACAGAAAAAGTGGAGAACTGATCCTTCCTTCAATAGCCTATTTCATTCTTAGCATTGTTCTCATCGCCATATCAGGTTCCGACCTGTCGGGGATTTTTACAAAAGGGGGATTCAATTATTTAATCAATGCGTTTATATGGACGTCCCTTGTTGCAATGGTGTATTTTTCAGCTCATTATCTAAAGTCAACCATAGCCCGGAATATCAGCATGGTGGCATGGGTGTTCGTTCTGATCTACTGGTTTTCTGTCGCCTGGAATGTCGAATGGATTCCTATTTTTGGAGTGAAGTTTATCCCTTTCTTAAATCCTGGCGCGCTAGTTTGGATGTTTCTTGCCAGCTTAGGATTTATATTTTCAAATAATGTCTTGAAGAAATCAGATTCTGTAGCAGAAAATGAAGAAGCACATCAATACAAATTGATCTCACTAATGATAGCAATTATAAGTCATGTGGTAGTAGGAGGCTTACTGACGATTCAAATCCAGAATTTATGGGATGCTTACCAACTTAATTTCATGAAAGTGACAACTGTTTTATCTATTTCGTGGATGGTTTATGCGCTCGGTTTGTTTTTGTGGGGTTCTTACACGAATCAGAAAGCATTTAGATTTTTGGGTTCAGCGGTGGTGATTTTAACTTCACTAAAAGTATTTATCTTCGACTTGCGGGGAACATCAACCATATACCTGGTTACATTTTTATTTGTTTTGGGGTTATTGACATTGCTTATTGCGAGGATTGATAGCTACTGGAGAACAAAATATAATGATCCAAAACCAAAAGAACTTGAAGATTAATTTTTTTTGACAGAGCTCTGTGAAAATTTCTACAGAGCTCACCTTAAAATTATTTGGTAATTATTTTTTATAAAGTTTTACTCATGAAAAAGATACAAAAATGGCTTCCGCTTTTTTCCACTCAATTCCTGGGAGTCTTAAATGATAATGTTCTCAAGAATGCCATCATTTTTATTGGGCTTTTCTGGCTGGCAAAAGATGATCAACCACTGGTTATTCCAATAGCATCAGCTTTATTGGTATTGCCATTTTTACTTTTTTCACCTTTAGCAGGCAAATGGTCACAGACGATCTCAAAAAAGAAAATTTTTGAAACGGCAAAGTTGCTTGAGATTCCTATTATGATCATAGCATCGATCGGCTTTTTCATGCAATCCATTTATGTGGTAATGCTGGCAATGCTTTTAATGGGATTACAAAGTGCGCTTTATTCTCCCTCTAAATATGGCTTGATAAGAGATGTTGGTGGTGTGGAAGAAGTTTCTTTTGGCATTGGGACCATGGAACTACTCACTTTTGTAGGAGTACTCCTGGGACAAGTTTCAGCAGGCATAATTTCGGACTTACAAGGTAATTCTGTTTTGGTCACTTGTATTTTCATGATCGTATTGGCTGTGTTAGGCTGGTTTACAAGCCGAAAGATTAAGGTGGAAGAACCAGTTGCAACAAAGGAAATTCACGATTCGGTAAATCCAATTAAGTTTTTATATGACTCCTACAAATGGTCAAAAAAGATAAAAGGCCTTAATTACACCATTTTGGGCCTGGGAGGTTTTTGGTTGGTAGCTTCCATGCTTCAAATGAACATCTACCTTCATGCTCCTGATTTTTACGGAATGAGCAATACTGAGACGTCAATTGTTATGGCGCTTATCGCAATCGGTATAGGTGTAGGTTGTTGGGTTGCGGGGTTAATTTCGAAAAACAAGGTCGAGATTGGGATGGTTCCTCTGGGTGGTATCGGGTTAAGTATCTGCCTAACTTTATTTGCCACAGTAAATTTAAATTCTAATCTTTTCATAATTCTTCTTGTTGTCGCCGCTTTTTTTAGCGGTTTTTATAAGGTACCCCTGAATGCCTGGCTTCAGGAAAGGGTAGAAGGCAGAAAATTGGGAAATATTCTGGCATACAACAATATGGTGGCCTTTGCTTTTATCCTAATTGCCGCTAGCATCTTCGGATACTTTTCAACACAATTTGATACGAATGTTGTATTCGTCGTAATAGCAGTCATTTCCTGGATAATGACACTTATCACCTTGCTGAATATCCCAGCCATGATGATTAGGTTTATGGCTGATACATTGGCAAAAGTTTATTTTAGATATGAAGTTGTCGGAAAGGAAAATATTCCGAAAAAATCCGGAGCTCTGCTTGTTACCAATCATTTGTCATTGATTGACCCCCTGATGATCGTAGCTGTCGTTCCCAGGATGGTTAGGTTTGTAATGGCGCAGGAATTATACGATCATCCATCGATCAATTGGTTGGTTCGACGTTTGAATGTAATTCCAGTGTCATCCAAGTCTGACAAAGAGCGACTTGAAAAATTCAACCAAATATGTCAAAAAGAAATAAATGAAGGCCACATAGTATGCATATTCCCTGAAGGTCAGATAAGTCGCATTGGACATCTGTTAGAGTTCAAAAGAGGAATAGAACATATCTCAAATGGAATTAATGCGCCAATTATTCCAATCCAGATCGAAGGTGTAAAGGGAACGCCATTTTCTTTTGAGACCGGAGAATCTTCGCCTATTAAAAGACTTACATCTTTTCGAAAGCGAATCCATGTGGCAATTGGAAGACCCATTGACCCTCCGGTAAGTGCTTATTTGATTCGACAGCAAATACAAGAATTGAATGCGGAAACATTTCAAAAGAGAATCGCCAGTCATCATACTTTAACTCATTTTCTGGACAGGAAGATCAGAAAATTAAAAAGCAACGTGAACATAATTAATGCGAATGGAGGCCACTGGTCGTATTTTAAAATGTTTTCTGAAACAAATAAGCTCAAGTCAATACTAATTGAAAAAGCAAAGGAAAATGAAATCATTGGGGTTATTCTTCCGAATTCAAGAAATGGACTATTGACCAACATTGCTATTTCTATGTCCGGAAAAATCTCAATTAATATACCACCTGATATAAGCGAGGAAGAATTAGATATCATTATCAAAAGTCATGGAATGACCACAATTATTACCGATGAATCATCGGATTTGAATGAAATATTATCTAACAGACTAAAAGTTTTTTTTATTGAAGAATTACTAAATGCAAATCCATCAAAATTATTTGACAAGATTAATCCTTCAGTTAATAATCTAAAAGGTAATAAATCTGATTTGGTTACAATAATTTATGAAAGAGATGAAAAAGAAGTTTTGCAAGTAATCCCGCTTTCCAATGAAAATATTTTAGCGACCATCAAAGGATTGATGCAAACACATCAGTTAGGATCAAAAGATAGAATTTTAAGTGTGCTTCCATATAACACATATTATGGATATATCCTCAATATTTGGTTGCCACTTTTGACAGAAATGAAAGTTGTCTTTTGCGATACAAGCATTGATGTGGAATCGGTTGCGCGAAGTATTCTTGATAAAAAAGCGAATATTCTTTTGGCACATAGCAGTTTGGTTGAGGCTTTGTTTCAGATAGATAGGGGAAAAGTTTGGAAAACTCTTGATTATGTGCTTACCGGAAAGGAGCCAATATCACAATCTATAAAGGAAAAACTTCAAAACGAATTTGATTTACATATCAGTGAAAGTCTGAGTTTTTCGGATATTGGCACTTTAGTTTCTGTCAATACACCTGAATACAACTTGGTTGACATCAATGGTCAATCCATAGAACAGCCGGGTTCCAAGGAAGTTAGCTATGGTCGATGTATACCAGGTTTAGCCGTAAAAACGGTCAATACTAAAAATTTCGATCAGATTCTTGATGCGGATCAACCAGGTATTTTACTAGTTAAAGGAGCCGCAATCAGTCAGCAAAACAGCTTGTCAAACGAAAAATTGTATAAAGGATGGTATGTCACAGGTCAATTGTGTTCTATTGATTCCCATGGATTTATTAGGTTGGTTGATGTTCAATGAAATTTTGCTTAGGGATATTATGTGCTTTTTTAAATCTTAATTTGCTGTAAAATTCTTGATCTACTCTCACATTAATCCTTTTTAATGATAATTATCATCTTAACGTTTCCTTTTCCTTCCCTAACTTTAAGCTTAAATTCAGGCTGTGAAGGAAGTGAAAACACTGGAAAAAGTATCTTGCTACCATTGCAACGACATTTGCTCGGATGAACACCTTGTCTTTGATGAAAAGGATTTTTGTTGCAATGGCTGCAAAACTGTTTATGAGATTTTGAAGGACAATGACCTTTGCACCTATTACGATCTGGACAAGAATCCTGGCATCAGCCTGAAAAGTAAAAGCTTTGAGGATAAGTTTGCTTTTCTGGATAATGATGAAATTGTCAAAATGCTCGTCAATTTCACTGAAAAGCAGAAAAGCCGTATTGTTTTTTATATCCCCGCTATTCACTGTAGCTCATGCATCTGGTTGCTGGAAAACCTCTATAAAATTCATGAGAGCATCGAAAACAGCAGGGTAAATTTCGTAAGGAAGGAGATTTCTATCGAATACCTGCATGACCAGATCAGTTTGAGGGAACTAGTTGAATTGCTCGCTTCCATCGGGTATGAACCTTATATCTCTCTCGAAGATGAGAATAAGAAAAAGCAGCATTCCGTGAACCGGTCGCTCTACATTAAAATAGGAGTTGCGGGATTTGCATTTGGCAATATCATGTTGCTCAGCTTTCCGGAGTATTTTGGGTTTTCAGGATTAAGCGATGGTTTTGTTCAAAAATTCATTACCACACTAAATTTACTTCTCAGTATTCCTGTGGTGTTTTATTGTGCTTCAGATTATTTCAAATCTGCTTTTCAAGGTTTAAAGCAACGGTTTGTTAGCATTGATGTGCCAATTAGCCTGGGTATTTTGGCCTTATTTCTGCGAAGTTTGTATGAAATTATTTTTGATGTAGGACCGGGGTATCTAGATTCGCTGGCAGGATTGGTGTTCTTTCTTTTGATCGGCCGATGGTTTCAGAATTATACTTACGATGGCCTATCGTTTGAACGTGATTACAAGTCTTATTTTCCATTAGCCATTTCAAAAAAAAAGGAAAATAAATGGGAAAGCATTGCTGTAGCGAATCTGAAAAAAGGGGATTGGATAGGTGTGAGAAACCAGGAGGTGATCCCGGCGGATGGAATCTTACTATCTGAAGAAGCTGAAATAGACTATAGCTTTGTTACCGGCGAGTCTGAACCGGTTCGGAAATTAAAAGGAGATTTGATCTATGCCGGGGGCAGACAAACAGGAAGCCTGATCGAACTGGAAGTTACCAAACCTGTTTCACAAAGCTACCTGACCCAACTTTGGAATAACGAAGCATTTCAGAAAAAAGAAGAAACCGGAATGCAATCACTAGTCAACGTCATAAGTAAATATTTTACGATCGTCATACTGCTGATTGCTGTTGGCGCTTTTGTCTTTTGGTCATTTAAGGATGTAGGCCAAGCATTTTATGTTTTCACGGCAGTTTTGATTGTCGCATGTCCATGCGCCCTGGCATTGTCAACTCCATTTACATTGGGAAATGTCATGCGGGTGTTTGGCAAGCTGGGTTTTTATCTCAAGAATGCAGGAGTTATCGAAAAAATGACGGAGGTCACACACGGAGTATTTGACAAGACCGGTACCCTGACCATGGGTAGCGGTGCATCGGTCCAGTTTGAGGGAGAGTTGAGTGATGTAGAAAAGAAGGCTGTTGCAAGCATTACTGCCAATTCCACGCATCCTCTTAGCCAAAAGATAAAAAGGTACCTGAATTCGGGCGGGCAAATCGTTGGCATCAAAAATTACCGTGAAGAAAGCGGCAAGGGAATTTCAGCGGATTTTGATGGAAAGAGGTTTTTGCTCGGATCAAAATTATATGTTTTAAATGGCGAAGCAAAATGTTCAAAGGGTGAGGATATCTCAACAAGTGTCTATTTAAAGATTGACGATAATTTGAAAGGCCGATTTGTCATGAAAAGCCAGTTTCGGGAGAGGCTGGAAAGTGTATTGATCCACCTTGGTAAAAAGTTAAACTTATGCCTGGTATCAGGGGACAATGAATCGGAAAAGGATCAGTTAAGTGGTATTTTTCCTGAAAACTCATCACTATTATTTAATCGGCAACCCATTCAAAAACTGGAATACATAAAAGGCTTACAGAAAAGTGGAAATAAAGTCATGATGATCGGTGATGGGCTGAACGATGCGGGAGCATTAAAACAAAGCGATGTCGGTATTTCTGTCATGGAGCGATCGGCGAATTTTACACCCGCATCCGATGCTATTTTATTCTCCGGGAATTTCCGGTTGTTGCATCGTTTGTTTTCGTTTTGCTTTACGGCCAGGAGGATCATTATCGCCAGTTTTGTTATTTCATTTTTGTACAATATTGTGGGACTTTCTTTCGCGATTACGGGTCACTTATCACCGTTGTTTGCTGCGGTACTTATGCCGTTAAGCAGCATCACTGTTGTGGCCTTTGCAACAATTTCTGTCAATTTTATGGCTAAACTCCGCGGATTGGTTTAGGAATATTTTAATAACCGATATTGAAATTGTAATTGACAGGAATTTCGTATTCTCGATAAATAAAATTTCAATTACACCAAATCCACAGCTATGAACCGTAGAGAATTTGTCATTTCATCCTCCCTTGCTTCAGGAGCATTATTTGCCCCATTTAGTATTTTTGGAAAAGAACAAAAACTAAATGTTGGAATAGTAGGTACCGGCTGGTGGGGGACAGACCTTCTGATGCCGGCATTACTAAAATCTGGTCATTTTGAAATAATCGGCCTGTGCGATGTTGATTCCGCGCATCTTGACAATGCCGCTAAAAAGCTTTCAGAGACCTCATCATTCAAGGCAAAATTATTCAAGGATTATCGGGATTTGTATGAAATGAAAGGTTTGGATGCTGTAGTCATCGCTACTCCCCCTCACTGGCATGCCCTTCAATTAATTGATGCAAGCAAAAAGGGATTGCATGTATTCCTGGAAAAACCGGTCTTTTATGATATCTCGGAGGGTCAGGCGATGCAGCAGGAAGTTGAGCAAAGCGGAATACTCGTCCAGGTGGATTTTGAGCGTTTGAGAATGAATTCCTATCAGGAAGTCACAGATTATATCAGTCAGGGGAAGGCTGGAAAAATCTTCCAGGTGGAAGCTCAGATTAACTTTCACCTGAAAGGGATTGACACGGTTGAAAAGGAAATCCCGGAAACGCTCGATTTTGATGCATGGTGCGGACCAGCACCTGTCGGGCCGTATTTATGTCCAAAAGATTCCGATTCTACCACTATCAATTGGCGGGCGATGGAAATGTATGGTCGTGGCCATTTATATGATTGGGGCATTCACCACATTCATTCCATCAGGAATATTTTAAAATTGGATTTACCTGATTCAGTTACGGCCTTTGGTGGAAATACAAGGTATGTGAATTGCGATACACCTGACTACCTGAATGTAAGGTTTGATTTTGGGGACCTGCCTGTTATCTGGAATCATAAAATATGGGGGACGGTTCCTTATACTCCGGAAGTTCAAAATGGAATATTCCTCTATGGAGAAAAGGCAACGATTTTTGTGTCGGATGAAGGGTGGATCGTGACTCCGGCGGGAAAAGATCAGGAAAAGGAAAAGCACGGCTTTGAAAGTGCGGTAGGGAATGATGTCATTGCAATCATTTCAGATCATATGACGGAATTTGCCAATGCTGTGAAGACCGATTCTCCTGAAAATTTGTTAACCGGGTTAAAGGATAGCTGTCTCACAACCGAGTGTGTGAATTTGGCTGATATTGCTTACCGGACAGGAGAATCCATAGCATTCGATCCTGATGCCTTGAAAATCACAAGCCCATCAGCAGCCAATTCATATTTAAAAAGGGATTACAGAAAGCCCTATAATCATCCTTTTAAATCTTAGCGGATTGAAATTATCCTGTTAATTTTGCTGAAAGCAATCAAAAGCATTTTGTAGTATGTCCGTTATTGTCCTTTTGATCATTTTCAGCTTATTGGTAGCCATTATTTTTTTGATCGCTTTTATCTGGTCGGTTAAAAGCGGGCAATATGAAGATACCTATTCACCCTCTGTTAGGATTCTCTTCGACGAAAAGAAAAGATCAGATAAGAAAGAAAAAACAGATAAGAATTCTCCGTCTTCGGACGAAAACACAAGCGACAAATCAACTATGTGATGAAAACTAAATAGAAATAAAATTACAGAAGCTATTTATTTTACAATTCATTACGTCTTCACAATTCTTTTTTATATTTTAATTCTCAAGCCCAATACCACAATTTTCTTCTCTTAAAACCTGACGAATATCATTAAATTCAAACTGCATTCAGTTTAATTTTCGGAATTAGTGAATAACCAAGTAATCCTATTATGCAACTAGAGAAATTTAAGTACGACAATACCATTGTCAAGTATTTTGCCTTTGCTACGACTTTTTGGGGAATTGTTGGGATGTTGGTCGGGCTGATTGCAGCCATCCTGATGTTTTATCCGAACCTGTTTGGAGGTTTACATGATGGCTGGAATAGTTTTGGTCGCCTCAGGCCATTGCATACCAACGCTGTCATTTTTGCCTTTGTGGGCAATATGATTTTTGCCGGTGTTTACTACTCCATGCCCCGCTTGTTGAAAACTCCCATGTACAGCAAATTTCTGGGATATGTTCATTTCTGGGGATGGCAGCTGATCATTGTTGCTGCGGCGATAACCCTGCCATTGGGTTTTACCACCAGCAAGGAATACGCTGAATTGGAATGGCCGATTGACATCATGATTACCCTCGTATGGGTAGTCTTTGGGATCAATATGATCGGTACTGTTCTCATTCGCAGGGAGCGACATATGTATGTGGCAATCTGGTTTTACATCGCTTCCCTGGTCACAGTGGCAGTGCTTCATATTGTCAATTCTATAGAGTTGCCAATTTCCTTTATGAAAAGCTATTCCTGGTATGCAGGTGTTCAGGATGCATTGGTGCAGTGGTGGTATGGCCACAATGCAGTGGCGTTCTTTTTAACCACACCATTTCTAGGGTTGATGTATTATTTCCTGCCAAAGGCAGCCAACCGTCCGGTTTATTCCTACAAGCTTTCCATCATTCACTTCTGGTCGTTGATTTTCATTTATATATGGGCGGGTCCTCACCATTTATTGTACACCTCTCTTCCCGATTGGGCGCAATCACTTGGAGTCGTATTTTCATTTATGCTGATCGCTCCATCATGGGGAGGGATGTTGAATGGATTGCTTACCCTGCGTGGTGCATGGGACCGCGTCCGTGAAGATCCGGTATTGAAATTCATGGTTGTAGCTATTACAGCATATGGTATGTCGACTTTTGAGGGACCGATGCTTTCATTTAAAAATTTTAATGCTGTAGCGCATTTCACGGATTATATCATTGCCCACGTTCACGTCGGAGGACTTGGATGGAATGGCTTCCTTACATTCGGAATATTGTATTGGATGATCCCGAAAATGTGGAACACCACTCTTCACTCCCGCAAGCTAGCGAACATGCATTTCTGGATCGGTACATTGGGGATATTATTTTATGCACTGCCATTATATGCCGCATTTTTTGTACAAAGCTCAATGTGGTTCCAGTTCAATGAGTTTGGAAAATTGGAATACAACAACTTCCTCGATACGGTCACCCAAATTGTTCCGATGTATGTATTCCGGGCATTTGGTGGGGCTTTATACCTGGCAGGTGCCATTATCATGGTTGTCAATCTCTGGAAAACCATGGCAAAAGGCAGCTTTCAGGCAGAAGAGGAAGCCGAAGCGCCGAAACTGGAAAAGAAAAAAATATTGGGAGGTCACTGGCATGCTGCCCTGGAAAGAAAACCGGTATTATTTACCGTTCTTTCCCTGGTGGCTATTTTGATCGGAGGGATTTTCGAAATGGTTCCAACGTTCCTGATCAAATCAAATGTCCCAACTATTGAGAACGTGAAGCCCTACACACCACTCGAGCTTCATGGCAGGGATATTTACATACGCGAAGGATGTGCGTATTGTCATTCGCAAATGATACGACCTTTCCGGGCGGAAGTCTTGCGATACGATCCCAATGACATGGAATATTCCAAGGCTGGTGAGTTTGTTTATGACCACCCGTTTCTGTGGGGTTCCAAACGTACAGGTCCGGATCTTCACAGAGTTGGAAAGAAATATGGTCATGACTGGCATTACAATCACATGTATGACCCGACCACGACATCACCGGGTTCATTGATGCCAAGTTACCCTTGGTTATATGAGAATAGCTATGACAAGGCTGCTACGGAAGATAAAATATCAGCTATGCGAACACTAGGGGTTCCCTATGAGGAAGGGTATGAGGCTCAGGCAGTGGCAGATTCAGAAAAACAAGCACAGGAAATAGTTGATCAACTAGCCGCTGGTGAGCCATCTATTCAGTCTCATCCGGATCTGGAGATCATTGCGTTGATTGCGTATTTACAAAGGCTGGGAACAGATATTAAAGTGGAGGAAAACTTAACTGAAAATAAATAATATGTTTAAGCACTATTTTGAGCGCATAGAAAATATTGAAATATGGCCGGTTATCTCGCTGATCATTTTCTTCCTGTTCTTTACAGGTCTGTTGATCTATATTTTCAAAATCGATAAGAATTTTATCAACAAGATGAAAAATTTACCGCTCGAAGATGATGAAACGGAAGTCCGGTCAAATCCTTAAAATGAAAATCAATGAAAACGATTAATAAAAATATAATCTATTTACTCACCATTTTCTTTTTAACGTTCTCAGCTGGTTCCGTGTCGGCTCAAACAGCAGAAGGTAGCGGAACTTCTCAGGAAACTTTGATCATGATTGTAATGGGTCTGGTTTTGCTGGTTGCCATTTTGGTGCTAGTAGTAGCTATTTATATGGTAATGGTCATCAAATCCATTCTGAAACGTGAAGAAAAAATCGCTGCGATGGAAAAAGGTATTAAATACATCGAAGAAGAAAAAGAATCGTGGTGGACCAGGATCAATAATAAACTAAACAGGTCTGTTCCTGTTGAAGAGGAAAGCGAAGTTTTATTGGATCACGATTATGATGGCATCAAAGAGCTGGACAATCATCTGCCACCATGGTGGAAGGCATTGTTCTATTTTACGGTTATTGTTTCGGTGATTTATTTATTTGTTTATCATGTAATTCCAATTTTTCCATTACAAGAAGAGGAATATGCGATGGAATTGGAAAAGGCCGAGGAGCTGCAGGCAAGTTTGGCAGCCTCGGGTTCAGTTGAAACGATTGATATCAACAATCCTGAGCCAAGCGATGATCCAACTGATATATCCAGTGGACAATCAGTGTTCAATATTAACTGCCTTTCCTGTCATGCAGCGGATGGAGGCGGAGGTATCGGACCTAATTTAACTGATAATTACTGGCTTCACGGAGGCGATTTCCAAAGCATTTTTGATACCGTTCATGAAGGAGTTTCCGGAACGAGTATGATCGCCTGGAAAAACGTGCTTACTCCTGTACAGATCAGGGATGTTTCCAGCTACATCCAGACATTGGTGGGAACAACACCTGCTAACCCCAAAGCGCCTGAAGGTGAACTATATGAACCGTCTGAGATGTCAGTAGACCAGGTAGAAGCATCAGCAGATACGGTGGCTACCGAAACAGATAGTTTACAGACGAATTAAAATAGAAGCAAAGGTAGAGTGAATGGAGAACTTATATCAGTTTGATGAAGAGTTCAGAGATAGTATTGCTACGGTTGATGAGTCCGGAAAGAGGATCTGGGTTTATCCTAAAAAACCAAAAGGGAGCTTCCATACAAGGAGGGTGATTGTAGCAATTATTTTACTTGTTTTACTACTTGGTGGGCCATTTATTAAAATTGGTGGTCATCCATTCATGCTGATCAATGTATTTGAGCGGAGGTTTATCTTTTTTGGCATACCATTCTGGCCACAGGATTTTTATATTCTCGCTCTGATGATGATTGCTTTCGTTGTCTTCATTGTCCTGTTTACGGTAGTATTTGGAAGGGCCTGGTGTGGATGGGCATGTCCGCAAACCATTTTTATGGAAATGGTTTTTCGAAAGATCGAATACTGGATAGAAGGTGGGGCAATTCAGCAGCGGCGACTCGATCAGCAAAAATGGGATTCCAAAAAAATGTTTAAAAAGACATTAAAGCATCTTGTTTTCCTGTTAATAGCTATTGTAATTGCCCATACAGTGATGGCTTACCTGATTGGGATTGATGAAATGAAGGAGGTGATCACTCAACCACCATCAGAACATTTGGCAGGATTTATCGGACTGGTGTCATTTACAGGCATCTTTTACTTTGTTTTTGCCTATCTGCGCGAGCAAGTCTGCATTGGTATTTGCCCTTATGGAAGACTACAGGGAGTTTTTTTGGGGAATGATTCCATTGCAGTGATGTATGATTGGTTGCGTGGAGAGAAACGTGGTAAACTTAAAAGGAATAATGAATTTAATGAAAAGCAGGGCGACTGCATCGACTGTAAAATGTGTGTACATGTTTGCCCGACAGGAATTGACATTCGGAATGGAACCCAACTTGAATGTGTGAATTGTACTGCCTGCATTGATGCCTGCGATGAGATCATGACAAAGGTCAATAAGCCAAAAGGTTTGATCAGGTATGCATCCATTAACAGTGTGAAAGAGGGTCGGAAAAAATTATTGACCAGTCGGGTATTTGGATATTCGACCGTTCTTGCCGTGCTTGTTACCATAATTGTTGTTTTATTAATCACAAGGACAGATGTGCAAACAACTATATTAAGGCAGCCGGGTATGCTGTATCAGCTTAGGGAAAATGACCGGATCAGTAATATTTATGATGTCAACTATGTGAATAAAACCTACAATGATGTGAAGGTAGAGCTGAAAGTTGCAGGAATTGATGGAGCGACCATTCAGCAGGTTGGAAATATTACAGATATTATTCCGGCTTCTGAAAAAATTAAATCCAATTATTTTATTGAATTACCAAAGTCAGCGATAAAAGGTAGAAATACCGATATTGATATTGAGGTTTACATCAATGGAGAATTGGTTGAAACGGAAAAAACGAATTTTATCGGACCATTTTAAATTAAAAGTAAGATGAACTGGGGTTGGAAAATCGCGATCACTTATTCACTTTTTGCCATTGGCACTCTGACGGTGGTTTTCATTTCATCCATGAAAAAGGTCAATCTGGTGGAAGAAGATTACTATGAGAAAGAAATTAAATTCCAGGATCAGATTGACCGGATCAAAAATGCGAGAGAATTAAGTGATGATTTCAGCATTCAGTTTGATGCGCTATCTGGGAATTTACAAATCCGATATTCCGGTGGAGAAGCGTTGAATGGAAATATTCATCTTTATCGACCCTCTGATTCAGACCTCGATATGAATATCCCGCTGAATCTCGATCAAAATGGAAAGCAAGTTATGGATACGCAAATGCTCCTGAAAGGACTTTGGGTGGTAAAGATATCGTGGGAAGCTACTGGTAAGAGTTATTATAAAAGCGAACAGATCAATATTCAATGATACTCTGGACCGCATTTCTTTTGGGACTATTAGGCAGCCTTCATTGTCTGGGGATGTGCGGCCCCATTGTTTTTGCATTGCCAACATTTAGCCGATCCTTTCCAAAAGTGTTGACATCCAGGATCCTGTATAATTCAGGGCGTATTTTAACATACGGGTTCCTCGGAGTTTTAATTGGCTTAATAGGTGAGGGGATTTCTTTCGCGGGAATTCAGCAAAAACTTTCCATCGTTGCAGGGGCATTGATCATTTTTGTAGCCTTGTTTTCCAATCAGGCATTTGTCTCTAAGCTTCATTTTCAGTTAAATGGATTTAACAGGCTGATTAAAGAAAAACTAGGGGATTTTATTCGCAGAAAAACAGTTTTTTCTTCCTTCCTGGTTGGCCTGGCAAATGGATTTCTGCCATGTGGCTTGGTTTACCTGGCTATGGGAGGGGCATTGGCTGCCGGCAGTTGGTCTCAGAGTATGCTTTACATGATAATCTTTGGATCGGGAACGCTGTTTGCCATGCTGGCATTGGGACTTGCAGGCAATTATTTGGGTTTAAGAGTGAAGGCTTCCTTTAACCGGATCATTCCCTACGTTGCAGTTTTTCTGGGAATATTATTAATCGTCAGGGGATTGAACCTGGGTATTCCATACCTCAGTCCGGAAATCCATTCCGGTGTGGATGTTGAGGTTTGTCACTGAAAAAACAAGCCATTCTTATAGTAATTCTGAACTAAACCTTTTAAATTGTAACTTTTAAGTTACTATCAAAGTATATATTTTTTGAACAAGGTAAGAGAAATAATTGCTTATGAAGATCATTTTGAGAATTTCTTAAAAAAGCAAAGCAAAAAAGTTCAGGACAAAATTTATAAGATATTAGAGGCAATTGAAACTCTTGAACGTGTTCCTGAAAATTATTTAAAACATATATCCGGAACCGATGGCTTGTATGAAGCCAGAATTAGGTTAGGCAGTAATATATGGAGGGTGTTTTGTTTTTTTGATGGGAATAAATTGGTCATTTTACTGAATGGGTTTCAGAAAAAGACACAGAAAACTCCAAAAAATGAAATAGAAAAAGCGAAGAAATTAATGAATGAATACTATCAGGAAAAGCGAAGAAGATGAAAACAAAAAGTTGGTCAGAAATCAAGGATAATGTTTATGGAAAAAAGGGCTCGAAAAGAAGGGATGCTTTAGATAGGGAATTTTCCAGCTTAAAAATTGGGCTATTGCTTAAAAAAGCCAGGGAAGAAAAGAATTTAACCCAAGAACAGCTCGGTGAGTTGGTCAATAAGAAGAGGACATATATTTCAAGAGTTGAAAATGATGGGAGCAACCTCACTTTAAAAACACTTTATGAAATTGTTGAGAAAGGGCTTGGGGGCAAGGTGAAGATTTCTATTGAGCTATAAGGACAATGATTAGGTTAGCTTACCATTCAATTAAACCCAAAATTGTCATTAGATAATCCCTGCCTCGTCGGCAGACGGGCTTCCTCGCTCAAAACCCTACGCACCCCCGCTGTTTTGACGGGCCTGCGCTCATTTTTTTAGTAATTTCTAAACAAACCGATTTGGCGCCACCTCAGTAAAATAATATTTGGTATTCTCGTGTACATTTTCGGTTTCAAGCAATTCCGCAATACTTAAAAACCTGGTCTCATCATGCTGATGATCTGTATGATTATCTGTTTTGATATCATCAAGGTTTAATTCTATACCCAATGTCATATAATGGGTGCCAAAACCCGGGTCTTCAAAGAAGTTGTCTTTGTAAATGTGATTAAAGATCCCTAAAAATTTGTATGCAAAATCCGGGTTAAGCTTTCCTATTTCAGCCTTGCAGATCCTATGGATGGCATCTGAAAAAGATTCATTTTTACGGATTCTTCCTCCGGGGACAAACCAAAATCCCCTGGCCGGTTCATTTTTTCTTTTCCCAATCAGGACTTCATTTCGCTCATTCCGAACAATCAGGTCTATAGCCGGCAGGATTCCATTTTTAATAAGGTTGAGAAAATCTTCATCTGACAAATGCATGCTGTTATTTTGTTTAATTTCTTTGATCAATTGTTTGAAAATTGGACCTTTTTCTTTGGAATTTATTTGTCATTTGATCAATTGTTGTTTGAAGTTTAATAATACTATACCAACCCCCCTCAAATTGGCCGAATTTTATTAGGTGGCAAGATTATGAAATCCCACATAAAAATTACAATGCTTAACATAAATAAAAACCTCATTCTTTCAGATAACTGTCGTTTTTAAATAATTTAGTTAACAAACACGCTCATCATCCAATTCTAAAACTATGGAAACTGTCAATATTTTTTGGGACCCGGCTGGAATTACCCTTGATCAGACTTATAAGAAAGCGCATGCCGGAACACCCGCCGACGGTGACACCCCTTATGTCAAAATGTCCATACGCATGCTGAGTATTGACACACCGGAAACCAACTACCCAACCATTGGAAAACCTTCGAACACGGATGAAGAACTGCAGGAACTGGCTGAGTGGCTAAAAAACGGTACCATAAAAATTGATTCGGGTTTGGCAGCGCACCTGATCCCCAAACTCGAAACCGGGACGGCAGGCACACTCCAGCAATCACATGGTGAAAAAGCTAAAATAGCTTTCAATCATTTGCTGGAAACCAGATTGACTCGTCCCAGCGGCAGAAAGCGCCAATTATTTATTCGAACAGCCGATCAACCTTTTGATTCATATGGAAGGCTTTTAGCCTATTTGTCACCAAGCTATTCCACACAGGAGTTGTCCGAAATCAGTTTTGAAGACCGCTTTACTTTCAATCTCAATATGGTTGACAATGGCTGGGCAGCCACGTTGATTATTTATCCAAGTATTCCCAAACATTTTGATTTGACTTTAATGAGGGAAAAAGCAAGAGATGCCGTGATCGGGAAAAAAGGCGTGTGGGCAGATGAATTAATGCTGACCGGTTATGAATGGAGAATGTGTGTGAAACTTCATAAACAGGCAAAAAGGCTGTTAGCCGGATCGGTTAAATACATTAAACAGGAAGACTGGGTCGCCAGGTATTGTTTAGACATGACCACCCGAAAGATCTATTATCCTGATCGGTATTACCAAGTGGATCCTTACAACAGAATATTCGCATGGGATTATGATGTCAGGGCTGCTGTGGCAGATTTAAATTTGATGAGTGGGGAATAGGTGGACTGTATCATTTTTCTATTACCAGGTGGAATTTTTAAGTGAATATTGATTAGTTTTCCGTCATAAATATTTAAAATAATCGGATTCTCCAGGCGTTTTTAGACCAGGATATTAAATTGGATCAACTACTATGAAAACAACTACAGATAAGATGCTATTCAAAGGCATCTGTTATGCACTTCTAATTTTTTCACTTGCATCATGCTATCCTAAAGGACCTGAATTCTATGAAGACCTCGATCTTACGATAACAGATTACGACGAGGATTATGACTTTGGAGCTCAGCATTTTTACTACCTCGAAGATTCGGTTGGGATCGATACCAATATTGAAGATTTTGATGAAACAGTACTGGAAGAATTTATTGATGATTTATTGGATCAGATTGAAAGTAACCTGGAAAATAGGGGATATGTCAGAATTGATAGCAGTGAAATTGAAAATGCGAATTTTGTGGTGGGTGTGAATATAGTGGCTAGCCAAAATACCGGTGCAGGCTGGGTGCCCGGTCCACCGTGGTATCCCTGGTATCCGCCAGGATGGTGGGGTCCTGGTTGGGGAGGTTACTACCCTCCATATTGGGGAGGTGGTTATTATGCATATAGCTATACTACCGGGTCCGTCTTCATTAATTGGTGGGATCCACAACTTGCAGCTGTCCAGACGGAAGATAGTCAGCCGTTACATTGGATGGCCTTATTTAATGGACTGCTTTCAGAAAATAGCGGTAACAATGAAGCCAGGATCAGATCAAGCATTAATCAGGCATTTATCCAATCTCCGTACATCCAAAGCAATAATTAATGGAAATCATGAAGAAGGTATTATATACAGGCATTTTTATAATCCTGATGAGTTCAGGGGTTCAGGCGCAAAATATGTTCGGGATCAATTATAACATCGGGCTTCCGACTGGTTCAACGAATGATTTTATAGGAAAACCCAGCTTTAGAGGATTTGGGATCGATTACAGGGCTTTTTTGACAGATTATGTTTCGATTGGTGTTTCCGGAGATTGGCAGGTATTTTATGAGGAGTTGCCCGCTCAAACATGGGAAGATGGTACGCGGACCACTTATGGCAAACAATATCGCTACATCAATACCTTTCCCATTTTATTAAATGGACATTACTATTTCAATGAAATTGGGAATCCACGATTCTATATTGGGGCAGGAATCGGTGCAACTGTTGTTGATCAAAGGACAGACGTGGGCCTTTATTCCATAGAACCTGATGATACATGGAGGTTTGGATTCGCTCCTGAAATTGGGTTATTGTTGCCCCTCGGTTATACCACTTCTTTTAATATTTCAGCAAGATATCAATATGCGCTTAAATCCGGTGATTCAGATGCAATGTCATATCTACTGATCAAAGTAGGGTTTTCATTTTTGAATTAGATAGAATAAGGTCAATGTGAGGAAAATAGCTTTTGAAAAGAAAGAGCTATTTTTAGGCATTTAATCTGCAACATCCCCTTTTTCCGATAACAAAATGGCAACATACTTTGATTCAGGAAACTGCGCAAAGATGATGGCCAACATTGCTGTTATCGGTACAGCTAAAATCATTCCGATGATTCCCCATAAATATCCCCACAGTGCTAAAGCAATAAGTACTGTTAATGGACTGAGGTTCAGGTTTTTCCCCATCAGTTTGGGTTCAACTACATTGGCCATGATAATTTGAACAGCTTCCACAGAGATAAATACATACAGAAAGTAACTGAAGTCTCCAAATTGAAATACAGCCATAATGGATGGGAAAAGTGTGGCAAAAAAAGACCCCACAAAAGGAATATAGTTGAGAATGAAAATCAGGAAAGCCCAGAATACGGGAAAATCCACGCCAAAAAGGATGAGTACAATGTAACAGATGATAGCCAACAGCAGGCTTACAATAGTCTTGGACATAAAGTACTTCCGAATGGAGTCATTGATACGGTATGCCACATGAACCATTTCCCGGAATTTATGAGTTGGTTCAGGAAAGATCGTACGGATCTTTTTTGTAAAGACAAATTCTTCCAGAAGCATGAAGATCAGGTAGATTAGAATGATAAAAGTATGGCCAATTGCAGAGGTAAAGGAATTTGCAAATACCCCCGCAAGTTTAGGTACATCGATTTCTTTAATCCACTTATCTATGTTTTTTTTGACATCAGGATTAAGAAAGTATTTACTAACAAAATTGGAAAGATTCTGTACTTTCTCGTGATATTCTGGTGCATTTTCAGCCATTGCCCTGGCATTTAGTATAATAATTTCTACCTGAAAAAACAGAAAGCTTAAAATCATGATAATTGCAATAGTACCTCTGATAAAAGAAGGCATTGCTTTTCCATTAATTTTGATTTTACCCAGCGCATGTCTCAATTCCTTTATCAAAATCCAGATAAAAAAAGCAATAAATAAAGGCTTGAGTATGGTTTCAAAGTAAAGCAAAAAGGCAATGATTAAACCAAGTAAAAGCCCCCAAACAACGGCTTTGACGAGTTTGGGCTTTACGATGTCTGCATATTGGTCCATGATTAGAAATAAAGAGTTATAAAAAGTAGAATGATTCAGGTAATAATATTAAAAATAAGGGTTTCTTTTAGATTGGCAATAACTTGAAAAATAAACCTCGACTTATGCGAAAAATCATCCTTTACATTGCCACAAGCCTTAACGGTAAAATTGCCCGTCCGGACGGAGGAGTGGATTGGCTGGACGCCATTCCCAACCCAGAAAAAACAGATTACGGATATGCAGTATTTTATGATTCGATCGATACGATCATTATGGGGCATAATACCTATCAGCTGATATTGGATTGGGGAATCAAGTTTACGTACCCGGAGAAAAAGAATTATGTGTTAACCAGAAAGCAACATGTGTCGGATAATGAGGATGTGACCTTCGTAAAGGATAACCCAATTGAATTTACAAAAGCCTTGAAAAATCTACAGGGTAAGGATATTTGGCTGGTTGGTGGCGGCCAGGTCAACACCTTGTTTTTTAATGCCGGACTCATTGACGAGATCCAGCTCTTCGTCATGCCTATTGTCATACCAGAGGGAATAGATCTGTTTGAAAAGATCCCAATCGAAAAACAGATGAAACTGCTGGGGACAAAAAGTTATAGTTCCGGGGTGGTGGAGTTGAAATATTCCTTGTTGTTTAAAATATAAAATTCTGTCGGATAAACTAGCTTCCAATCATTTACTTTACCGGTGAATCCTTTATGATTGGTATTATGTTTTTTGATTCTGTTTTCAAGATCGGAGGAGTGACCTATGTAGTATTTGTTTAGAGTGGCAGAATATAGGATGTAGAAATTATAGGACATCAGTTAAAAAAGAAAAAAGCTACCTCAAAAAAGTAGCTTTAATTTTGGAGTGGGCGCTGAGGGATTCGAACCCCCGACCCCCTCGGTGTAAACGAGGTGCTCTGAACCAGCTGAGCTAAGCGCCCTTATTGTATCTCAATGATTACTTTTAACCATCGGCCGATTTGGGACTGCAAATGTAGAAGAAGATTTTTTTTCTACAAACTTTTTTTTCATAAATGTTGATGGTACGATTTATGCCACAAAATGACCATGTATAATAATTCTAGTATTTCTATCATTATCTATTTGAATTGAATTTTACATGTCAGAATTTAGTGCGGACATCCTGGTGAAGATGAAGGAAAAATTTTTTAGATATTTAAAGATCGGGCTTTATTCGCTCCTTGCTATTTTTTTATTGACTGTCATTGGTGGGAGTATATTCACCTATTTCTACAAGGATAAAATCATCTCCTATTTCGTCTCTAAGGCCAATGAACGATTGATCGTTCCTGTAGAAATCAAAAAAATGGATGTTTCTTTTTTTCAGAAATTTCCATATACCAGCATTGTGTTGGATGAAATTTCAATCTCTTCCCCCGAAGGATTCCAGACAAAACAACTGGCACAAATTCCCAAGGCATATTTGACACTCAATCCATTTAAGGTCATTCAAGGTAAATATGAAATTGATGAATTCATCCTTGAAAGTGGCCAGGTCAATATCGAGATAAATGAGGAAGGCGAAGGAAATCATATGATCGTGAAGAAAAGAGAGGAGGAGGCGAGGGAAATCGAATCCAGGATTACACTCATTACCAAAAATGTTGAAGTAGCCTATGTGGATCGTCGCTCGGACAAAGATCTTGGATTTCTGTTACAGGATGTAAAAGGAAACGTAGGCATTAAAGGCCGTAAGTATCTGACGAATGTCTATGGTGGTTTGGTGGTCAGGCACATTACACTTGGCGAATTGGTGTATTTTCGGGACAAGGAAATAGAGCTGGATGCTTTGCTCAACATCGATGATGAGGCTAAATTTCTGACAATTGAAAATGGTGATCTGAAGATTGGATCTGGAAAATTTAATGTGATTGGTGATGTTTCCTACTCATCGCCAACTAAAGTTGATCTGGCGGTTGAAGGAGTTGAGACGAATGCCCAGACATTGATTAGTTTGTTGCCCGACGAATACTCAAGCCCTTTGAAAGGATATAAAAGCAAAGGAGAGGTCTATTTCTCAGGAACAGTCATTGGGGAATTCTCAGATAATTTTTACCCAAATTCCAAATTGACATTTGGTGCAAGGAATGCCGAATTTTATCATCCTGACTACAAAAAATCCCTGGAAAACATTGATTTGACTGGCAAAATTGAAACCGGAACGCGAAAGGACTTTTCACAAGCCAGCTTATCTCTTCAGGGAGTGAAATTTGTGCTGGATGGTCATCCCATCGCGGGTGCATTGGAATTGAAAAACTTTGATTTTCCGTATATCGATTGTTCCGTGAAGGGCAAACTGGATTTGGATGCTTTTACACAATCATTCCCTAAATCCATGATCGAGAAGGCATATGGAGAGGTTGATATGGATATCACTTTTTCCGGAAGCACGAAAACCAACAATGGCCTGAATGCTTTTAAGACAAGGGGAGATGTTGTTTTGCACAATGTTAGCTTTATTTTAAAAGGCGAACGTTTGCCATTTAACAGTTTCAATGGTTCATTTATGTTTAGGGAAAATGACCTTGCTATTTCCGAATTTTCAGGGAAGGTGGGAAAGAGTGATTTTCTTCTGGATGGGTTTTTTAAGAACATTTCATCATTTGTCAGAAAAGAAAACAAGACGATCAGGATCGAAGCTGATTTACGATCCACTTACCTGGATTTTGATGAGTTACTGCAAAGTAATTTTGCCTCACAAGATACTGTTGATCAAAACGGGCATCGGTACACCTTTCATATTTCGCCGAAAATTGATCTCAATTTTAATTGTAAGGTGGATGGCCTTCGGTTCAAGCGCTTTTATGCCGAGGATATTTCCGGAAATTTAAAAGTGATCGATCAGATTGCACGATTCAATAAAGTTAGGTTAAAGACTATGGGTGGAGGACTGGCTTTTGATGGTACAGTTGATAATCGCCTGAATGAAGTCGTGGAAATTGCCTGTTCTGCAGATCTGAGTAGAATCTACATCGACAGCGTATTTTACGTTTTCAAGAATTTTAAACAAACCTGGTTGATCGATAAAAACTTAAGAGGACAGATCAATTCATCCGTCAACACCTATATTTTACTGGATAATCACCTCAAATTTTATTCGGATGATTTTACAGCAGACATTTCGGCTTCAATCATCAATGGCGAGTTGCTCAATTTTGAGCCGATGCAGCGTTTGTCAAAATATGTAGAAGAAGAGAGCCTTGCTCACCTGCGGTTTTCAGAAGTCCGCAATGATATTGAGATAAGAAATAAGACGATTTACATCCCTAAAATGCTGGTCAGCTCAAGTATTACCAACATCATGGTTAGCGGTACCCATACCTTTGATCAGAAGATTGATTATCATGTAGCCGTTCCGCTATCGAGTTTTCTTCGACTGAAAAAGTTAAATGATCAACAAATCGCCACTCGATCAGATGGCAGCCATCTCCTTCTAAGGATTGCTGGTACAACGTCTGATTACACCATTAGATACGATACGGAAGAAGTTAAGAAGAAAATCGCCCGGGATATCCGTGATGAAGGCCAGGAGCTGAAAGAAGTATTCAAAAACAAAGGCAAGGAAAAAGAAGCCATCGTCGTGGAAGAAGATGATTACTTTGAGTTTGATAAGGAATAGAGTAGAGGGATTCTTAGGGTGATTTCATCTAATCCAACAAATCTTTAGTTATGGTTACGGGTTGCGAGATGCGGGTTTGTGCGGTGGACAAGGTCAGACCGATAAGGGAATTTCAAAGTCCGCCATTCCAAAAGGACATCATGATTTAGACATTTGACTCAATTTGCCAAAATTCCGTCAGCTCCCTGACGCAATTTATATGAATTCAGTCAGTCTGATAAAAAATTGGAGAAAGCCTGCATCTTTAAAGTAATTATAATTTTCAATCAACATGTGATGTAAAAACCTTATTGGAGAATTTTCCGCTAAGAATCTCAGTTTCAGCCATCACCTCGGATCCATCAATTTTCCTGAAAACAAGATTGTATTGCTGTGATTTTCCCGAATAAAAAAGACAAATGGTCTGTTAATATGTATTTGTGCCGGCTCCTGCGGCATGCTGGTTAGTTCCACGCCGACAATCGTCGCTGCGGCAGCCTCAGAACCTTCCTCGTTTACCTCCAGAAATGATTGGTGCAGGACTTTGCTGATAAACAAGTTCAGGTTTTCAACAAAAAGATTGGATAGGTCTGACCCTCCATCTTTAAGTCCCATTTCCTCAAGGATTGGCAACAGTTCTTCTTTGTATTCCAGTTTGAATTTGGGAAGAAAAACCTGAGTCTCATAGCTGGTAGTATCTTTTAAAAAGTTAGCAAACGATTCAGCTGTCAGGTTGCTTGCCAATTCATTTACCTGACTGGATTCGTCTGGTAATAAAATGGTGAAATAAAATTGTCCATTACCGTATGGGAGATCGATTAAACGGACACCATTGGAGTAATTATGTTTTATTCTCACACCTTCTGAAAACATGGTTTCTGCCTGTATCGTAGAGCCATCCATTAAATAGAAAGGTCGGTTCTGGGTTTCACCTTTTTCAAACTGGTGTTTCCATTTCGCTTTGAAATAAATGGCGTTGATCAGGTACATCACTGCATCCTCTGATACCTCATCCAGCATATTTTTGATCTTTCCATTGGTAGCATCTTCTATCCAATTATTGATATCATCTTTTAATTTTGGATCGTTAAAATTTGCCCCAAATATCTCTGCCTTGTAGTATTCGTTGAGCACCGTTTCAAATTCCGGTTTGATGTGATATTCATTTTTATACCAGTTGGAGTTGGCAACATTCAGATTAACCGTCTTATCGAGATTGAAAAGAAACTCGACAAGATCGGCATATCCATGGTTGATTTCTTCAAGTTCCATCGAGCCAAAGCCGAGGGTTTCCTTCATGGCTTCAAGTGTTTCGCCATTGGCTCCGTTTAGTGTCATGGAAAGTGCGGTGGTGATGCTGAAAGGGGAGATAAAAATATTATCATTTTGATGTTTCTGGTTGATCCGGCTCAATAATTCAAAGGAAAACTGGTTGGAGTTTTCGATAATTTCTGATTCAGTTGGTGTGATGGACCTGAGATTGGGCACATTGTCCGGATCTGGCGAGTCTGAATTTTGACAAGCAGTAAAAAAAATCGCTATGGATGCGATTATTCCTAATAAGATGATGCTAATTTTTATGGATTTTTTCATTTTTGAATTGATTGTTCCATTATAGGACACGGAGCAAATTCGTAGCGTTGGAAGGTAATTAAATTTTAGTAAGCAGGATTCAGACTGCTATGAAACTTAAAACAAGCAGATGAAACGATTTTTTAATCGCATTTATTCAATTTACGGCTTCGGCGTATTTGCCTTTCTGTTTATCATTCTGCTGCCATTTTTTCTTTTTTTTATTCTGATTGATGATAAACATCCGATGCTTTTCAAGCTGAATCGCCTGTGGGCGCTTTTGTTTTTTGGTTTGATATTTATTCCAATAGAAGTTGTCTATGAAGAGCCTATTTTTAAGAAGGGCCAATATATCTTTTGTGCCAATCATTTTTCATACCTGGATATTCCCATCCTTGGATATTTAAATTTCAATGCAGCATTTATCGGTAAAAGCTCGCTTGCAAAAATCCCGATCTTTGGCTTCATGTTTCGAAAAATACATATTGCCGTAGATCGGGAGCGACTGAGGGGAAGGTCTGAGGCACTGAAGAAAGCCCTGGATGTTTTGGGAAAAGGTACGAGTTTGATCTTTTTTCCGGAAGGAGGGATCGTTTCTAAAAATCCACCGGCTATGGGAAGGTTCAAAGATGGAGCATTCCGGGCAGCTGTTGAGAAACAAATTCCCGTTGTACCTGTAACAATTCCATTTAATTGGATAATTTTGCCAGACGACAAGCAGTTTTTGCTTAATTGGAGAAAGGCTAAAATTATAGTTCATAAACCAATAAAAACAGAAACGACAGATTCCAAAGCGGTTGAATATGTAAAGGAGAAAACCTATGAGGTGATCAACAATGAACTAAAAAAATATTTTCCGGAAGAAGAATTTAAAAAAGTTACAGAGAAAAATGAAAGTTGATAAACATACAGTCAGGAAATTAGCTCATTTATCACGATTGGAATTGAGGGAGGAAGATGAAGATAACATGATCAAAGATCTGAACGAAATTCTGACATGGGTAGAGCAATTAAATGAGGTAGATACGGAAGGTGTAGAACCACTTACCAACATGTCACATGAAGTCAATGTGTTCAGAGAGGATCAGGTTGGTGAGCACCTTGATCATGAAAAAGCGCTGAAAAATGCTCCTAAAAAAGACGAGGATTTTTTCAGGGTACCGAAATTCCTGAATCAATAACTCATCAAAGCGCCCATTAAATGTTTGACAAATTAGATTTTTGGGCTACCTGGCCGAAGCGACAAAAATATTCCCTCTTTTTTCTTCTTGCCGTTTTAGTGGTTTCCATCTTCTATCTTTTCATTTCCTATTACTCTGGTGGGGCTTTTGTGCTAGATTGGGAAACTCAAACCATTTCAACTCCGATCAGGATCCTCTACGACAGGTATTATTCCGGCTTATTTGAATTTCCCATCTTTGCTGATAATCAGGTGATGAATAAGATTCTTGTTCCGGGGGAACTTTCTTATAACACATTAGCTTCTTATGCATTCCTTCTTGTTTTTTTTGCTGCTGTTTTATTTCTGTACGCTTTAGCGACAACGCTCTCAAGATTTTACTTTATAATCGCTTCTGTTTTTTTCGCTTTGATCCTGGTATCCTTTCGATTTGAAAATCTTTTGATATTTGGATTTTATGGTAAGGAAGCTTATGCAGGTATCTTGCTATTGTTTTTTGGATCTGCATATTATTTGCATTCATTTAGGGAAGAAGTCGGGATAGCTCATAGATACATTACATTCTTATGTATTGGATTTCTGGTAGCCTTGTTAATTGTATTTTTCTCGCAGGTAGAAAGTCCGTTTTTGTACCTGATCACATACAATATTGTTTCTCCACTCATTTTTTCTGTCATCTTCATTTTAATGTTGGGCTTCGAAGTGGTGCGAGGATTCCTCCAAATTATTTCACAAACCGGAAGTGGTGAGGGAAAAAACAACCTGTTCCATTTTATGTTTATCTCAATCATCTACCTCCTGGTACTGGTTTTTATTTTTCTCTATAATCAAAACTACATTTCCTGGAAGTTGATCTTTGTTGATGCAGTGTGGATCTTACTGGTAGCAGCCATTTTCGGATTTTGGGGATTCAGGAACAAGGAAGAGATTTACTCATACCTTTTTCAGTTTCGACCGGTAGGGGCTTATGTCTATCTTACGCTCGCTATCATTTGCTTCTCTTCCTTTGCTTTCTTCTTTGTCACGGCCAACGACCCCTATGTCGAGATTTTAGAAGATGTTGTGATCATGAGTCAGTTAAGTTTTGGCTTTTTATTTTTTATCTATGTCATCGCCAATTTTTTCCCGGCTATGATGGAAGGACATCCGGTTCATAAGGTCATTTACAACCCCAAATTCATGCCTTATTTCTCGGCAAAAATGGGCGCTTTTGTGGGGTTTGCGGCTTTGTTTTTTGTCATGAATATGGCCCCGTACTATCGTGCGTTTTCAGGGTATTATATCAGTTTGGCACAATTGTTTAAACTCGAAGGTAAAAATCTATTGGCTGAGGAGTACTTCAAACTTTCAAATGTATACGGACAGCAAACCCATATGGGGAACTATGCTTTGGCAGAGGTCGCTGAAAATAATGGAGACAATCTGGAAAGGGATAAGTACCTCGCACGTGCTATCAATGTCCACCCAACTGAATTTGCCTATGCTAAATTTGCCAATACCTATTACAATAAGAGTAAATATTTTGATGAGGTCTTTACACTTAAAAATGGAGTGAATCAATTTCCTGAAAGTGGTCCGCTCAATAATAACCTGGGTTTTGCGCTTTCCAGAACAAGCATTGTTGATACAGCGCTATTTTATTTGGATAAGGCCAGCATGAAAGGAATTTCCAAAATTCCTGCCCAAACCAATACCTTAGCTATTTATGCTAGCAAAAGACTTCCTGTTAAAAGAGATAGCCTCGTTCAATTTATCAATGAAGAAGCTGACATTGGGATCCTGAATAATTTAATGGTGATATCAAATTTCAATCAATGGAAAACCAACATTGACATGGATGTAAATTTTGAGGTAGGGATATCGATGGACGACCTGATATTTAATTACAATTTGTTGTTTCATGATCCGCTGAAGGCAGATTCAACGGCCTGGAAGGATTTCAGGGATTTTTATCAGAAAGCCGCCATCACCTCATTTCAAACGGAAATGGATTATGCATTTGCACTGGCCTATGCTAAATCCAATCGAAGCATTGCAGCCCTTCGCATTTTAAAACCTTTGTCAGATCGTGATAATTTTGGCTATTCCAAATATGATATTCTTTTGGCCCAGATTTATATGAAATTTGGTTCACCAAAACAGGCTGTTGAGAAATTTGATCAGACAGCAAGGTTTTATGGGTTTGAGATGAGTATTCAACATGCTCTTGCTCTTATGGAGGCTGAAAAATTTGAAGAAGCTGAGTCTGTTCTTAAGGGTTGGGAAGAATCAGATCAGGAGGTTCCGGATATTGTCCATGAATTACTCGCTTTGTTGCGAATAAAAACCATTGATGAGATCCTTAATCTTAATGATTACTCTAAATACAATTACCAGCGCTATCGAGGAACCCAACTTTCTCTTAATCAACATGAGGGGATCATTATTAGCATGGAGGATGAGGGATTTCAGTATGCCGCCTATGTTGATTTACTTAAACGCTTGATAAAAGAAGAAAACTATCCGGAAGCAAGGGATATCATCCAAAAAATCAATCCCAATAGTTTTATTAATCCTCATTTGAGGATAAGATACCTCCAACTTCTTGCCAGGTATTATTTGTACGAAGATCACTATGAAAACATGGAGCAGTTTCTGGAGAGATACGAAGGAGATAAGAATGAATTAGGAGCTGTTTATAATTTACTTATGGCTCAAAAACTCGAGAAGGATGGGGCGTATGATCGTGCAAAAGTTGTCTACGATGAACTAGGCACATACGATGCTTTTTGTGAAGAATGTATTATTAATTCAGCTAATTTCTTTGCTGAAATGCGCTCGGATGAATTGAAAGGGTACAACATTTTACTATCAGCCATTGAAATAAATCCATACTCCTTAAAATTGAATAAAGCATATGCACAATCAGCCATCGGGCTGGGTTTGGAAAACTATGCAATAGATGTTTTGGCGAAAATGTCAGAGGTTTTAGATGGAGACGATTACCAAAAATTTGAGGAATTTGTCTACACGACAATAGACAAAAACAGATCAGAATGGGAATAAGTATTCCTTCGTTTTGGAAAATTCATTTAGATTAAAATTAGTTCAACAATATATACCTTTTAAAAAGTCATATTTCCATACAAAAAAATAATTTGACTTACATCCTTCAGCAAGCGTCATGAAAATAGAGTAACATTGCAGCCATAAATTCGGTTCATTAAAACTTTTAAATCAACCAATTTTTAGAAAATGAATCTAACCACTTTGATCAGACAATCTGTCCTTATTTTATGTTGTCAGTTGATTTTCGCAACAGCGCATTCTGAAGTTGAGAATTTTACCATCAGCGGGTATGTGAGAGATGCAGCAACCGGTGAAGAACTAATTGGAGTAACCGTCTACGTCGATGAAATTTCAAACGGTACAACGACCAATCACTATGGATTTTACTCGCTGACTCTTCCACCGGGCACTTACAATATTTCTTATCGGTATATCGGTTATCAGACTTTGAAGAAAGAAGTGTTGATAGCTAATGGAAATATGGAATTAAATGTTGAGTTGGAGGAAGATGTTTCCGAGCTGGAAGAGGTTGTTATTACAGGGGAGAGAGAGGATGAAAATGTAATAGGGATCTCTATGAGTACAGTCGAGGTAAATGTAGCTCAAATGAAGAAACTACCTTCCCTTTGGGGTGAGCCGGATATCATCAAAAATATCCAAATGCAACCTGGAGTTATTTCTGCCGGGGAAGGCACTTCCGCCTATTTCGTTAGGGGGGGAGCGGCAGATCAGAATCTGATCCTCATTGATGAAGCTCCCGTTTATGATCCATCCCATTTATTTGGCATGTTTTCGGTTTTTAATTCTGATGTGATCAAGGATGCAGAGCTCTTTAAAGGGGGTATTCCTGCACAGTATGGAGGCCGATTGTCATCGATTCTGGAAGTCCGGACAAAAGATGGCAACAACCAGGATTTCTCAATGACCGGAGGAATTGGTACCCTTGCCAGCCGGATCATGCTGGAGGGTCCTATTAAGAAAAATGTCAGCTCATACATTTTATCAGCCAGAAGGTCTTATGTAGATGTTTTTCAAAGAATGTCGGGAAACCCTGATGTGCGCGAAAACCTGGTTTATTTCTATGACATCAATGCAAAACTAAACTGGAAAGGTTCCAATAAAAATCGTTATTTCCTGGCCGGTTATTTTGGAAGGGATAATTTCTCCTTCGGTGATGATGCCGGATTTGACTGGGGTAATGCAACCCTCACTTTCAGGTGGAACCACCTTTTTAATGAAAAGCTGTTTTCCAATACTTCAGTCATTTTCAGTAATTTCGACTACAAGCTTTTCATCGATGATGAAGCCCAGGGCTTTGACTGGACTTCCAATCTGCAACAATTGCAAACTAAGTTTGATTTTTCCTACTTTTTCAACCCCCGAAATGAGTTGAAATTTGGATATCAGATATCCTACCAAAGAATGTCTCCCGCCAAGCTGGAGCCAAATAATGATGAATCGATCTATCAAACATTGGAATTGGAAAAAATCTATGGTTTTGATAATGGATTATATGTGGATATGGAGCAGTCTGTCACTGATCGACTTACCTTAAGGTATGGTGTTCGATACAGCTTGTTTCTGAATGTTGGCGAAACCGAGATCAGGGAGTATGAAGACCAGACAGACAATATTTCTCCTGAATATACCACCAGACAATACGATAAATTTGAGTTGATCAAGAGCTTTAACAATATTGAACCAAGGTTTTCAGCAAGGTACATTGTAAATCCGTCTACGTCATTAAAAGTTTCTTACAACAGGATGGCGCAGAACATGCACTTGATCTCAAACAGTACCGTCCCTGTTCCATTTAATACCTGGCAATTGAGTTCTCCCTATCTGAATAGTCAAAAAGCTGACCAGGTTGCTGGTGGAATATTCAAAAACTTTATGGGAAACATGTTTGAGTTTTCTGCTGAAGCCTATTATAAATGGATGTATGATCTTCCTGTCATTGCAGATAATGCCAACATATTTTTTAATTATGATCTGCCCACAGAATTCCGTCCGGGGGATGCAACCTCTTATGGATTGGAGCTTTTTCTTTTGAAAACAAAGGGGGCATTGCAAGGTTCTGCAAGCTATACGTGGTCGAAAACAGAATATGACGTTCCCGGTGTTAATCAAGACAATCCTTTCCCTGCGAATTATGATCGCAGAAATAATGTAAATATCGCAGCTATTTATGACCTGAATGAAAAGCTCAGCTTCGGTATGAACTGGGTGTATGGAACAGGCCGGCCATTGACCATACCTACCGGGAAATACAATTTTGATGGCTACAATGTGGATTTGATTGCTGAAAGGAATGGCTACCGGATGCCGGATTTTCACCGTTTGGATATTTCTTTAACGTTGACTCCATGGAAAAATAAGAATCGCAAATGGCAAAGCAGCTGGGTGTTTTCAGTGTATAATGTCTACAACAGAAAGAATCCATTTACCATTTATACAAGGTTGTTGCAGGACGATGATGGAAATATCATTGATCCAACGAGAAAGGAAGCCAGGATGGTTTACCTGTTCCCTGTCATGCCATCAGTTACCTACAATTTTCACTTTTAATTAGATAAATATGAAAAACTTAATATATCTGTCATTATTTGTTTTTGTAATGAGCGGTTGCGAGGAAACCATCGAGCTGGATATCGAGCAAACCCAACCCATTTATGTTGTCGAGGGCCTGGTGACCAACCAGATGAAAAACCATTATGTAAAGCTGACCAAAAATGTCGGCTTTTACGATGAGGTAAAGGTACCACCGGTAACAAACGCTACTATAGTTGTTAGCGATAATTCTGGGAATTCCTACCCTTTTCAGTACAATTCAGAGGATTCGATTTATTACTCCATGGATGAATTTGAGGGTATAGTTGACAGGGTCTACAGCTTGAATATCCTGATTGATGATGATCAGATTACGGCTTCAGATACACTCAAACAGGTTTCTCCGATAGAAGCGGTCCTTTGGGAAATAGATGAAGACGAAAGGGAAAATCCGGATAAGGAAGGCTATTTTTATGAAATCACACTCACCGCGAAGGAGCCCAAAGAAACGGTAGATTACTATCTTTTTCATTTCTACAGGAATGATACCATCCAAAGGTTTGATTCCGAGACAGGCGTTTTCTTTGCCGATGATGTGCTGGTGAAAGAAGAGATAGATAATTTTCCCGCTCCGGTATATTATAAAGAGGACGATACAGCCCGGTTTGTCATGATGAGCATCACGAGATTTGGTTATGAATTTTACAATGGCCTTAGTTTGCTTCTTAACAATGACGGCGGAATGTTCAGCTCCATACCAGCCAACCCTTATACAAATTTAGAGGGAACAATAGCCACCGGTTTTTTCCAACTGTCCTCAGTTGATGAAATAACAATTGTAGTTGGTGATCCTGAATTTGAAAGGAGGGATTAGGTAGCATTCTTTATCATAAAACTTATTTTTGCAAAATGAACAGTGGAAGAAAGAGTAATGTGATTAAAGGTGTATTGCAGATGAAATGTCCCTCCTGTGGAGAAGGTGATTTGTTTGAGTATCCAATGCATAGGATTGACAAGGTTTTGAAGATGCACGATGCTTGTCCAATATGCAATCAGGACTACCGACAAGAACCGGGTTTTTATTTTGGAGCCATGTATTTCAGCTATGGCATCACCATTGGTGTGATGGTGTTATTTGGCGTGGGTTATAATATTTTATTTGATCCTGATGAATATTATCAAACTATTCTCTCGGTATTGGTTCCCGCAATTTTAATTGTGCCATTTAATTACCGAATTTCCAGGACACTGATGCTGTATATTTTTGGCAGGATCAGAAAAGCTCCGAAAAGTCAGGATCTTGTGGAATCGAAAGAATTTTCTTCCTAGATCAAACATTTTCCAAAAATCGTGGGAAATTCTTTAACGAAATTACCATAAACGCAAATACACGAAATGTTGCTTTTAATTAAATACCATTCCAAGTATCTTCGCAGTCCAATTTAATACTGGCATATCACACAGAATGAAGAAAAAAGTAAAAGTAGGAAACCTGACTCTGTCAGATGAGCAGTTTTTCCTGATTTCAGGGCCTTGTGTAATCGAGGAAGAAAAGATCATGATGCAGGCCGCTGAGAAACTTAAAAGCGTATCGGAGAAATATCAATTGCCTGTTGTCTACAAATCTTCTTTCATGAAGGATAACCGAAGCTCCGTGGATTACTACATGGGACCCGGCTTGGAAGAAGGGCTGAAAATGCTGGAAAAGATCAAAAAGGATTTTGGTTTCCCAATCTTGTCAGATGTTCATTATCCTGAGCAGGTTGAAGCTGCAGCCGAGGTACTGGATATCATTCAAATCCCCGCATACTTATGCATGCAAACCACCCTGGTAGTGGCTGCGGCAAAAGCTGGTAAATGTGTTAATTTGAAGCACGGCCAGTTTCTGGCACCGGAAAATATGATTAAACCCGTTCAAAAAATTGAATCTCAGGGCAATTACGATATTCTTTTAACAGAGAGAGGCTTTACTTTCGGATACAATGATCTCGTTGTTGATCCAAGAAGTTTTCATCACATGAATGAAACAGGTTATCCTGTAATTTTTGATATCACACATTCTATCAGAAAATATGGCATTCCTAGTGCTGACCCGAGTGGAGGGGCCAGGCATTACATTCCTACTCTTTCGAGGTCGGGAGTAGCAGCAGGTGTAGATGGAATATTTGTGGAGATCCACCCAGACCCTTCTAAAGCATTGTGCGATGCCGCCAGCCAGCTTCCGATGGATCAGTTGGAAGACTTTTTAGAACCCCTCATAGAAATTCACAACATCGAAAAGAAATACAGAAATTAACATGGAATTATATCTAGATTCAGCAAATCTGAAAGAAATTGAAGAAGCATTTCAGCTTGGTTTTCTCACAGGCCTTACGACCACTCCGACATTCATGCGACGGGATGGTATCACGGATATTGATAAAGCGATTTTAAAACTGGCTGAAATTGTTCCGGTCCTTCAGGTTGAGGCACTCGGTCAGAAAGCCGAGGAAATCACCAAAGAAGTTGACCGACTTTTGGCTTTAGGCCTGGATAAGAAAAAAACAGTATTTAAAATTCCGATTTCCCTGGAGGGTGCAAAAGCGTGTAAGCAACTCGTTGACAAAGGAATATTGGTCAACCTTCATCTGGTTTATACCATCCAACAAGCCTATATCGGACTAGCCGCTGGGGCAACGTATGTCTGCCCGCTTGTAGGAAGACTACAGGATCAGGGGCATGATGCATTGGGGCTGGTCGAGCAGTGTGTGGAGGCAGTGGAAAAGTACGGATACGATTCAAAGATCATGTTTTCTTCTGTTCGTCATGCAGAGCACGTTAGGAATGCATTGGATATTGGAGTGCATACGATTACCGTTCCATGGAAAGTCCTTCAACAATTAACCCAAAATCACTTCACCGATTTAGGTACACAGCAATTCTTCCAGGATACCAAATTGATGACGGTAAAAGTAAAAGATGTTTTACGCAGGGAGGCATCCATTATCAATATGAATAAAACCATTACCGATGCGCTGGTTGTCATGACCAAATCCAAACTTGGAGCAGCTACAATTGTTGATGATAATAATTCGATCAAAGGAGTGTTTACAGATGGAGACTTGCGGCGATTATTGGAATCGGAAGGGGACCACATCATGGATAAAAAATTATCTGAACTGGATCTGCATTACCCTGTAACTGTTGAGGCGGACGCCCTTCTTTACGATGCTTCGACCATTTTCAAAGAGAAGAAATTTGACAATATTGTTGTGGTGGATAATAATCAGCCCGTTGGCATACTTGATATTCAGGATTTGATTTAATTATGCTTGATCTGGAAAAAATCTTTATTGGCAGAGGGGGAGAGTTCTTATCTCCCCCTTCTGTTTTAAAAAACAAACTGGAAAAGATCAAGGCCATCATATTTGATTGGGATGGTGTGTTTAATGATGGGGTGAAAGATTCCAATTTTTCATCCAGTTTTGCTGAGGGAGATGCCATGGGTACCAACCTTATGCGGTTTGGGTTTTACCTGAAAAAAGGTTTTGTGCCCAATACTTCCATTTTTACCGGAGCACTGAATGATATTTCAAAATACCTCGCTACACGGGAGCACTTTGATTTTCTCATTTATAAATGCATCAATAAAGGAGCTGCATTTGAAGACTATTTGGTGAAGAATAATCTAAAACCTGAAGAGGTCGCTTTTTGTTTTGATGATGTGCTGGATCTGGCAATGGCAAAAAGGTGTGGCTTGCGTTTTTACATCCGTACGGCTGGGCGACCAATGTTTGACGACTATGTTATCCGACACAATTTGTTTGATTACAAGACCGGCCGGACCGGTTCGGAAGGTGGGGTGCGAGAAGTTGCTGAATTGGTTCTCGGACTATTCGACAATTATGATGAAGTGGTACATCATCGCCTGGAATTTTCCGATACCTACAGAAAATATTGGGAAACCAGAAATCAGAGGATGACCGAGATAGTCGAATGGAAGAACTGATCAATCAGCGCATTTGTCAGATTCCATCGAGAAGTATTGGATCCCGTTAATAAATAGTTTTCCATCATTCATTTTCAGATCGACGATCAACGGGCTCAGCTTATTGAAGTAAAGATATAATTTGGCGGTTGGACCGATCCCCTGGACTTCCCATTCACCCGAGTTGCTGCCCATATAAGGACTGTCTTCATGTTCGACAATTCCTTTTGTTTTAAGTTTGGAGCGGAACTTTCCGTCCTGACATAAATGAACCTGATTGTTTCGCCTGTAACCCGGATCATGCGTCCATTTTACCAGCATGGTATTTTGTAAATAAGGAAGCCAGTCAAAATCCGCATATCTGGAAGTTAATTTTGGTTCGGTAAATTCTGAAGCATCACTAAAAGCAATTAAATCTTTCTTGTATTTGTTAATATCTTTATCTGAAGCGACCAATAAGTTGATCGCGCATACACCCCATTCTCCACATTTTGCCTCAATATAACCACCAGGGTGATTGGTACTGCCGGTAACCTTAATGTCACCGACCAGCCATCCATTTCTTTCAACTGGCTCATTTTCCATTTCCAGGAAGATTCCTTCAGAAAACTCCATTTTACTTTTCCATCTTTTTTTGATTTCTTCAATCGAATCTTTTGTGACCACAGTGATAATCTGGGCATTGGAATTATCTCCAGGAATAAGTAAAAAAGCTTCAGTTCCCTGGGGCATTAACCCCATCCATTTTGCCGGTATCACGGATGAAAGCCCAGCTACAGGACCGTAAACTTTTTGGCCACTTTGATAGATAACACCCTGTTCCACTCTTTCCTGAGCGAAAGATGAAAAAGTGACAATAATGAATAAGGCAGCTAATATTTTGTTCATAATGCATTTCTGGTTAACCGGTTCAAATTAATAAATATTCTTGAACGTATAATTTAAACGTTGCGAAATAAAAAAGTATCATAATCTGATTTACGTCATTTTTATTCCTCATGCTGTGTACTAATTTTTGGGTGCAATTGAGAAGAAATGCACCAGTTTTCAGAGGAGAACATTGTAAAGTTTTAAATGACATATGAAAACATACTCATATTTATTAGTAATCATATAATGAAATCAACCAGAAGAGACTTTATCAAGATTGCGGCTGTTGGAGCGGGAGGGCTGGCGACTTCCGGAGGATTATTCAGTTGGGCTCGAGCCAATTTCTTTGAGGAGGTACCCAATGCTCCTGGTATGACCAGAACTCCAACTTATTGTGAAATATGTTTCTGGAAATGTGCAGGATGGGTCTATAAAAATGAAAAGGGAGAAATTCAGAAAATCATTGGAAATGACGAAGATCCTCATTGCAATGGCCGATTATGTCCACGAGGTACGGGAGGGGTAGGGATGTATTACGATGAAGATCGTCTTAAAACCCCGCTGGTTCGGCGTACGGTGAATGGGAAACAGGTATTTGAGCCAGCCAGCTGGGATGAAGCTTTGGATGTGGTAGCTCAAAATCTCAAAAAAGTCGCCAAAGAACACGGTCCGGAATGTGTTGCTCTTTTCACCCATGGTTCCGGAGGTAAATTTTTCGGAGATCTTTTGAAAGCATTTGGATCGGAAAATATAACCGCCCCATCATTTGCCCAATGCAGAGGCCCGAGGGAAGTCGCTTTTTTATCAACATTTGGAGAGATCATTGCCTCCCCTGAAAGAACTGACATCAGGGATACGAGATGCCTGGTACTGATAGGTTCTCACATCGGTGAAAATATGCATAATGGTCAGGTGCAGGAAATGTCCGATGCAATTGATAATGGAGCAACGATTATAACAGTTGATCCCAGGTATTCCACTGCAGCAAGTAAATCAAAATATTGGCTTCCCATAAAGCCTTCTACTGATATAGCTCTTCTATTGGCCTGGATCAATGTGATCATCAATGAGGAATGGTATGATAAAAAGTATGTTGAAAAATATTGCTATGGATTGGAGGAATTGAAAAACCATGTTAAAACCTTCACACCTGAATGGGCTTATGGTATCACCACTATTCGCCCCGATGTCATTTATGAAACAGCTCGCGAAATGGCGAATGCTTCTCCCGCGGTGATCATACATCCTGGCAGACATGTAACCTGGTATGGGGATGATACCCAGCGATTGAGGGCTGTGGCTATTTTAAATGCTTTACTGGGCTCATGGGGCAGAAGGGGAGGTTTTTATTCACCAGAGAAGAAAGATCTTCCTTCCTATCCCCATCCGGAGTTTCCAAAGCCCAAAAGAACGTGGCGGGATGCGCATCCAGGAAAATACAATCTGGCACTGGAAGTCGTGTCCAATGACATATGCGATTCCACCATTCCATCGCCTGACCGGGCATGTAATTTTAAAGCGTGGATCGTAAATGGCACCAACCTGATCTTTACGCTTCCCGATCAGAAAAAGACCCTGGAAGCTATTCAAAGTCTTGAATTCATGGTAGTTATCGATACGATGCCGATGGAAATTACAGGGTACGCCGATGTGGTCCTTCCGGAATGCACCTACCTGGAACGATATGATTATTGCCGTACAGATCAGCACAGAGAACCCAACATAGCCTTGCGTATGCCTGCTGCCGAACCTAAATATGACAGCAAGCCAGCTTGGTGGATAGCCAAAAAACTGGCTTCTAAACTGGACCTGGATGAATATTTCAAATGGAACGATATCGAGGAACTACTTGACTGGCAATTGAAAAAAGTAGGAACCTCACTGGAGGAAATGAAGAAAGTTGGAGTTAAGAAATTCCCACGGGAATATGATGATCTGTATTTCTACGACGATCAGGAAATTCAGTTCAATACCAATACAGGTAAAATTGAATTGTACTCAACTGACCTGGCAGCTGAGGGATTTGTTCCCATGCCGGTCTACACTCCACATGAAGAGCCTCAAACAGGATTCTACCGATTGAATTACGGCAGAAGCCCGGTCCATACTTTCAGTCGCACGGCAAACAACCCAAATCTGACAGATCTCATGGACGAAAACGTATTGTGGGTCAATCCAAAAGTGGCGAAAGAATGGAGTCTGAAAGCTGGTCAGAAGATATGGTTAGAAAACCAGGATGGTGTTTTGTCAACATTTCCCATCAAGGTTCGCATCACAGAGAGGATCCGATTTGACTCGGTTTACATGGTCCATGGATTCGGACATGCCGAAAAACGATTAACCCGATCCTATGGAAAGGGAGTGAGCGATACAGAATTAATCACAAATGTGAAGACCGATCCCATCATGGGGGGAACAGGGATGAGGAGCAATTTTGTCACATTCCATGTAGAAGATCCACATAGAAAGGAGGTTGAGTCATGAGATATGCGATGGCAGTTGATACGAAAAAATGTGTAGGGTGTAGCGATTGCGTAGTGGCTTGCCAGACGGAGAACAATGTTCCTATTGGTTATTGCAGGGACTGGATAGTCGAAGTAGTGGATGGCACCTACCCACAATTGGAATTAGAAATCAGGTCCGAAAGATGCAATCATTGTGCGAATTCTCCATGTGTACGATGTTGCCCGACAGGTGCAAGTCATTACAGTGATGGAGGTATTGTGCTGGTTACTCATGACGAGTGCATTGGTTGCGGAGCTTGTATTGCTTCCTGTCCTTACGATGCCCGATATCCGCATCCGGATGGATATGTTGACAAATGTACTTTCTGCATTCATCGGGTAAGGGAGGGACAACAACCAGCTTGTGTGGAAGTCTGCCCAACCAAATGCCTCTATTTTGGCGATCTGGAAGATCCGGAAAGCGATGTTTCGAAAGTGCTGAAAAAACGAAAATACAAAACCCTGATCCCCGAAGCGGGAACAGACCCTCAGTTATATTTTCTCATTTGATAAAGTTTTGAATTATGAAAGAGGAACTAATTGTTAGCGGAAGATTGAATGAATACATTGATCCAAATTTACATATCTGGGGATGGGAAATACCTTTATATTTATTTTTAGGTGGCTTGGCTGCGGGTATTTTGTTTTTTGCGGCACTATTTTATTTGCAGGGTAAAGAAAATGAATATAAGGCAGCTGTAAAATGGGCTCCTTTGCTTACCCCCATATTTTTGATTCTTGGATTGACTGCATTATTTCTGGACTTGCATCATAAACCGTATTTCTGGCAATTATATACCAATATCAAATTTCAATCTCCTATGTCGTGGGGAGCCTGGACATTGATGGTGGTGACTCCTTTGTCGATTATCTGGAGTGCAACTTATATTCGTGAGGTATTTCCCAAATGGGATTGGAAATATCGATGGCTGTATCAGCTTGAAGAGTTTTTCCAAAGTAAAAGAACTGAAATGGCCTGGATACTGGTGGTGTTTTCGGTCATTCTGGGTATTTACACAGGTATTCTGTTAAGCGCTTTTAACGCACGTCCTCTTTGGAATACCTCTATTTTAGGGCCACTATTCCTGGCATCCGGTTTGTCTGCCGGTGCTGCACTAATCATGATGATGAGCAAGAATAAATTGGAAAGAAAACTTTTCAGCAAACTGGATCTTATCCTGATTACTCTCGAATTGTTTTTTATTGTTCATTTATTCATGGGCTTTTTGGCAAGCACCCAGGTACAAATTGAAGCTGCAGAATTGTTTCTTGGAGGCCCTTATACATTACCATTCTGGATCTTTGTGGTCTTTATCGGGATGATCATACCCGCATTCCTGGAATGGTGGGAATTGAAAGGGCACCATATTCCTGCTTATCTGCCGGCAATGCTTATCCTGTTTGGAAACATCATGTTGAGGTTTTTGATCACGTATGCGGGACAGGCCAGCAGATATTTGTATTAATAGGAATGAGAAGTAGAATTAGATTGTTCAATATATAATAGTGATTAGTTATAGGTTGGTTAATGGTTGATTAATTATTTGAGATGGAAATCCCGGTGTGGTGAATAACCATATCGGGAAATCTCAAAGACTAGACCTTTAAATAAAAAATTCGATAAGAAAATGATCAAAAAGAGAAAATACATGAATCCGTACCTGGCAGGGGTTCTTTTGGGATTAGTTCTCCTGGCTTCCTTTTACCTGACAGGAAGAGGACTTGGTGCCAGTGGTGCGATGAAAAGTGTGGTTGTTTCGGGAGTAGAAAAAATTGCTCCGTCACACGTCAGTAATTCCGGGTTTTATTCAAAATATGTTTCTGAGGAAGCCAGCCCACTCAAAACCTGGTTGGTATTGGAAGTTTTTGGAGTATTGATTGGAGGATTTATTTCCGGAGCGATATCAGGCAGATTGGGTTTGAAAGTAGAGCGATCACCCAAAATAACGAACAGACGAAGATTGATCTTTGCGGCGATTGGTGGAGCTCTGTTTGGTTTTGGTTCACAACTAGGCAGGGGCTGTACCAGCGGAGCGGCATTGAGCGGTATGGCGGTACTTTCCGTCGCTGGATTTGTGACAATGATGGCCATTTTTGGGACAGCTTTTGCCCTTGCATATTTCTTTAGAAAAAACTGGATTTAAAATCAAAGATATGGGACCCATTATACCGGTATTCGGAATTTCAGAAGAGCTTAATTTATTGATCGCATTTATCATAGGTTTAGGATTTGGATTTGCTTTGGAGCAAGCCGGATTTTCCAGTAGTAGAAAGCTGGCAGGTATGTTTTATGGTTATGATATCACAGTTTTAAAGGTGTTTTTTACAGCAGCTATCACTGCGATGCTGGGCTTGATTTTTCTCAATTATCTGGAAATGATTGATATGGGCATTATATATGTCAATCAATACTACATTCAATCGGCCATAGTTGGCGGTGTAATTATGGGGGCAGGATTCATCGTTGGGGGTTTTTGCCCGGGAACCAGTGTTTGTGCCGCGGCAATAGGTAAAATTGATGCCATGGTTTTTATCGGAGGAAGTTTGTTAGGAATTATTTTTTTTGGAGAGACCTATTCTTGGTGGGAAGAATTATACAATAAAAATTTCATAGGCTCGCCAAAGCTTTCCAACACCTTAAATTTAAAAGATGGTGTGCTGGCTCTGCTGGTGGTTGTCATGGCGGTGATCATGTTTTGGTTGGGCGAAAAAGCCGAAAAACGATTTAATAGGGATGATATTATAAAAGAAATTTAAATAGAGAAAAATGAAATCAAGGGTATTATTGACAATTGTTATCGTTTCACTTTCCGCCATCGCTGCGATTCTTCCTCAAAAAAAGAATTCATCTGTACAGCTGAGTGCTGATGAAGTTTTGCAGGGAATTAACCTTGGAACGTATAAAATTTCATCCGATCAATTAACCGAGGTGATTATCAATCAGGATCCTTCCTATATGTTGATTGATTTGCGATCGGCAAGTGAATTTGAAGACTATCATTTTCCCGGGGCCATCAACATTCCATTTGATAGTTTATTCACAGAAAACTGGATCATGTACATCGATCAGGATTTGAGGAATAACATTTTTTATTCCAACGGTGGTTCATTGGCGGGTCAGGCACTGGTTCTAACTCGTCAGAGAGGTTTCAAAAACAACTTTGTATTAGAGGGCGGATTGAATGAATATTTCGATAAAGTTGTTAATGCTGAAGAACCACCAGGAATTGCTGACGCTCAGGAGCACAAAATTTATCAAAGGCGAAAAGCAGCACAGCAATATTTTAAAGGAGGCGAGGCATTACCTGAAAATGATACAGAAATTATGATCAAGCCCATTCCAGTCAGGAAGAAAAAAATGGTTCAGGGAGGTTGTAGTTAAACATTGGAAAAATGAAAGAAAAGAAATTTCTCATCATCATAGGCTCAATTGTTTTTGCAATAGCAGTAGGTTTGGTCGGACTTTCCTTTAAACTAAAAAGCAGAAACCAGATTAAACTCAGCGCTGTTGAGGTGCATCAAATGATTACCGGGAAAGAACATTATTTTGATCCTAACCAGTTATCCGAAATTATCGATCAGAGCGATTCTGATGTGCTTCTCATTGATATCCGAACCCCGGATCAATTTATTAACTATCACATCGTCGGCGCGATCAACATTCCATATCAAAGAATCTTAGATAAAGAATACGAAGAGATTCTCGATGATGATCGGACTAAAATCCTTTATTCAGCCGATGAAGTCAAAAGCGCTGAGGTTTGGACCATTCTCCGACAATTAGGTTACGAAAATATCTTCGTTCTTCAGGGAGGGTTGAATTTTTGGATGTCGAAAATCGAAAAGAAGGATATATTCGGACCGGTCACTCTTGATGATGAAAAAGCCCGGTTTGATTTCAAAAAAGAAATCAATCCCCAATAAGTTCAGTAAACCTCAGGCACCCAGTTTTGCTCATTCACAGGAGGGCGAACATAGCTTTCATCCACATTTAATAGAGGCAATTCAATTTTATCTCCCGGCGTTTTTTATTCAGGAAGTATTCCAGTATTTCCCTTAAAAGAAAAAGACCCAGAAAACGATTTACGCGCTTTACCATTTTCTCTCTTTTCTTAAGGGGTACTTTATGTGTTAATTTGTCGTCAAGTTTTCAATGTAATTTGCAAGATCATCCCCTTAAAATATTGCATGCCAGGCGATGCGAAAAAGAACGCCAGATGTGGTCATGAGTCAGTGATTTAGGTAGTTGTGTGAAATTTTGCATGGGAAACGGACTATTGTAAATATAAAAAATTTCTTTGTGAAATCATTGGAATAATACCGTGGTTTTGGAGGTTAATTTGAAATCTAATAATTTACTTATAACTTTTAGAAAACTCTGCTAACCATGACAACCACACACAATGGCTTAGCCATATCTGCGCGTATAAAAGAAGGCCATCATGAAGCACTGATAAAAACATTGTCACAGATCAATGATCAAGGTGCAGCCCATAATGAAATTTATTCTTTCGGGGATTCTAAAACCACACATTTCGCTACGCTTGCCATTTTACCGGAGGAGAGAACGCTGTCGGGAAAATCACTCCCATCTCGATTTCTGTTTTTAACCAGCTATACGGGTGACAGAAAAAAGCATGTGCGCGAACTTGCCGAAAACAACCCGGAAGGCCTGGCAGAGATATTCAAACATTGCGAGGGATTTCCATCGACGATTACCCCCGGTTCCATCTATCGGTATATGCGAAAATATACAACGATCAATACATTTTACACTGGCTTTCAATATGTGACCTACGAAGATGTAGGAAAAGAATACGAGCTTCGGGAAGCCATCGAAAACTATTTGGATGAAGCTTGTAATGAGCCGGGATTTAAGAACAAATCAGCTTTAGAAATAAGAAAGAGCATCCAGGATGTTGTCAAAAGTGACCCAGGCTTGTCATGGTCGACAAAACCATACAAACGTAGCCTTCGCAGCTATTTAAAATTATTGGGTCCATTGTACATTTTAGGAGTCATCTTAGGCGTTTCCTTGATTTGCTGTGTGCTGGTGTTTTTTTGGGCCAATGTTTTCACATGGATAGGTACTATGATATTTCTTTCATTTGTAGGGATACTTGTGGTTCCGCTGGTATTACTTAGGATCAATGAAAGCAGGCCGTTCGAATCCGTAGCGAAACCGACTGACAAGCGCATTTATGATATTGTTTCCCGGGAAAAATATCCCATAAAAAATGAAATGACCGTGGCCGGGCCTTTAAAGCGCGGCTGGATCAGACCAGTATTTTTGTTCATTATCCTGAGGTTGGTTTGGTTTGTACGGGCTTTCGCCTATATCCCTACTGTTCACACTGCAAGATGGTTTCAGGTGGATGGAGGAAAGAGAATCGTGTTCATCGCTTATTTTGACAATACCTCCGAAGCCTATGCACACGATTTTGTTGATTCGGATAAAAGGATAAGGAACCTGAATTTGATTTTCGGGAATGGGCATGGATTTCCTCCAACCAAATGGGCAGTTATAGGTGGAGGCCGTGACAGGGAGAAGTACATTACTGCGGTACGCGCCCAACAGAAGATCACCAATGTTTGGTATTATACACATTGTCATGTTGGCATATTAAATATCAATAACAACCGGGCAATACGAAAAGGCCTGTGGGGAGATATGTCTGAAAATGAGGCCAGGCAGTGGCTTTTATTGTTCTGAAATACAAACCAAATATCCCAATGCAATTACTAGAAAAAGAAGACATTCAGGGGCTCATTGTTCGTGGTTATAGTAATTTTCCCGAAGCAAGTTTTGTTTTGTGTGGGATCACAAACCCGGCAAAGGCCAAAAAATATTTCGCTCGTTTGGCAGAAAGGATCACTCCGGCCAGCCAAAAGCCAGACAAACGTGCAATTCACATCGCATTTTCCAACGAAGGTATCAAATTGTTAAACTTATCTTCCTCAGCCTACGCGACTTTTAGCCGACAATTCAAGGAAGGCATGACAGAAAAAAACCGACAGCTTGTTCTGGGGGATATTGAATACAATGCACCTGAACATTGGGAATGGGGCGGTACACGAAGTGAACAGATCCATTTCATTTTAATGATCTATGCGAAAGATAAAACTGTACTGAACCTGGTAATGGAAGGGGAGAAGAACAACTTTGATCAGACAGGAATAAAAGAAATAAAAACGCTGGATTCTTTTGCATTACCCGAGCAAAAAGAACATTTCGGATTCCGGGATGGAATATCCCAACCTAATATTGAAGAGCTGGGGAAAGACAATAATGCGCCAGAGTGGAATGTACTGCCATCGGGCGAGTTTATATTGGGGTATAAAAATGTTTATGATCAATACCCTGAGTCTCCCTTTGTTTCACGTAACGAAGATCCAGAAAATTTACTTCCTGCTTCCACATTGTATGATAAAAAGAAAGATTTGGGTAGAAATGGTAGCTACCTTATTTTTCGTCAATTGAGCCAGGATGTACATGCATTCTGGAAATACCTTATGGAAAATAGCAATGAAAAAGATGACCCAACAGAGGCGGCAATTTGCCTGGGAGCTAAAATGGTTGGCCGGTGGCCTGACGGGACTCCTTTGATCAAATCACCTGATGAACCCAATGATAAGTTTACGACCGATAATCAATTCGGATATTGGAAAGAAGATTTTCACGGATTGAAGTGCCCGGTAGGATCGCACATCCGCAGGTCGAATCCGCGTGATTGGTTGCTCACTGAAAAGACACACGAAGAATCAATGCAGATGATCAGGAAACACCGAATACTGAGACGCGGAAGAGCTTACGGGCTGCCGATGACAGATACCCTGGATCCTGAAAAGATCATGAAAGCAGAAAATGACACGGAAGCGCGTGGCCTGCATTTTATCTGTTTTTCCGGGGATATTATCCGTCAATTCGAGTTCATCCAGAATGCATGGATACGCTTCCCGAAATTCGGCGGGCTTTACGATGATTCGGATCCGTTGATTGGTACGCATTATCAAAAGAATGGCATAAAAACCGATGCTTTTACCGTACCGGCAGAACCGGTGAGGCGGCGTTACAAAAATCTACCTGAATTTACCACTTTACGAGGGGGGGGATATTTCTTTTTTCCGGGAATTCGGGCTCTGAGATATTTGGCATCACTACCCAATCCGTCATGATCGATTTGAAACTTGGCCAGGAACATATTCCGCCTAAGGAAGAACAGCACATCGAAGAAATGGTTGAATTGTTGCGGTCTAATTTAATTAGAAAATATGCGGCTGGGGAAACATTACGTCATTTTCATCCCAAAATGCATGGCTGTTTGCAAGCAAAATTTGTTATAAAAGAGGATCTTCCACGTCATTTGAAAAAAGGACTTTTCGCGCAAGCGGGTACTTACGATGCCTGGATCCGGTACTCCAATGCTCCTCCTAAGATCCAGGATGACAGGAAAGCTTCAGGAAGAGGCGTGGCAATTAAGGTGTTGAATGTTTCAGGAGAATCATTGTTACCCGATCCCATTGGTGTTTCTACCCAAGACTTTGTTATGACCACTAGCCCTGTATTATCTGCAGGCCATGCGGCTAATTACAGAAAGGCTTTGATCGCACTTGTGAAAGGATTTCCTCACAACTTGTCTTACATTTTATGGCCGGACAATTGGCGAAGGCTGGCGCTTACGATAAGATTTATGAAAAAGCACCGGAACCTTCTAAATGTCGACTATTTTTCGGGAGGTCCTTTTCGCTTTGGTGATGAAAGTACAGCCGTTAAATTTAAAGTGAGTCCAGTCAAAAATCGAATATTGCCGACTAGTGGTAAACCTTCAGTACCGTACTTTCTGAAGGAGAGGCTTATTCAGGACTTGAAAGATAAGGGAGTAGAGTTTGAAATGTTTGTTCAGTTTCAGAAAGACCCCAAAAAGGAGCCCATCGAAGATACCTCGCAGATCTGGAAAACGCCTTTTGAGAAAGTAGCAACTATCCATATCCTAAAACAAGAATTTAATACCCAGGAGCGCATGATGTTTGCTGAGAATTTGAGTTTTTCCCCCTGGCATGGTTTGAAGGCCCATCGTCCATTGGGGGGGATCAACAGGGCGCGTAAAGCCGTTTATGACGAATTGGCAAAATTCAGGAGGGAACGGAATGGTGTTACAGGTTAGTTCTTGGATTTTGGTGAACTTTCGATATTTTGTTGTGAACTTCAGGAAGTTGGGGACTTGTTTTTTATATGACATTGAAAATTTTAGCCAGTTAAAATCAAACTATTATTCCAGAAGTGCAAAAAAATGGGCTGGATGACTAAACTAGTCATCTAACCTTTTAACCAGGAAAATTTATAAAATTTTCCGCCCTGACGCTTCAGTCAGTATTTGCAACCCGATGGGTCAGACAATATAACGGATGTCTGACTCTAATAAAATCGTCATGAGTCGACGTTTAGCAAAATCCTGTCTGCGAGTGATTTAGGTTTGTTTTTACTTTTACTGAAAATGATAATCATTCCTCAATTTTGAGGAATAAAGATTTTGCTAAAGTCAGGGTTAACCTCCTACGAGTCTGATACAACTATCGGAGTCACCAGTCCTGACATAACTTATTGAATAACAGCATTTTAAATAAATTTTCGTCATTATTTACGTTTTTCAAATGAATAAAGCAGGTTAATCTCCTCGAAATACCGTGAACAAAAAAGGAGGCATTGTGCCTCCTTAGTTATGATCTGAAAAATAAGATACTATCCTCCTCCGGCTGCCGGATATCCAGGATTTAACGCATACACGCCCAATGTCCTGTCTATCTGATCTTGAGGAATGTGACGAAGCACGTGATGATCCTGAATATTAGATGCAGCTTCAGCATTGTACAATCGCACTCTTTCAACCAATTTACCTGTTCTCCTGTTGTGTGCACTAATTATTGAAAGTTTTGCAAGATCCTTTATTAGTAGTTCTGGGGTCGTATTTTGTGTTATATTTGGGTGTCCCAATACACAAAACAAGTGAATGGCGATTGAATCGAACTAAAAATTCCGGATTCCGTACCAGTCTGGCCAAACCCTATGTTTTAGTAACAATAAATTCCTTTGGTTTATATTTTTTCAATAAAAAGGTGATGAAATTTAAAACTGTATAAAAATGCTTATCAACTAACTTAAAGAAATCCAAAATGATAAAATTTCTCGTAACCAAAGGATTTGCATTTATTCCTAAAATTTTCAAACCAAGCTTCATTGTTCAATTTTTCTTCTGGAGAATATTGATATGAATTTCACCAACGATGCGGTAAAAATCAATTTTTGGGCAGTGTAAATATAAATTCCGAACCTTCACCAACGGTGCTGTTCACCCAGATGAAACCGTCATTATTCTCTATGAATTCCTTGCAAAGGACCAGTCCCAACCCTGTTCCTAATTCCTTATTGGTTCCGGGAGTTGTATGCTTGTTTCCGATCTTAAAAAGTTTGTCCATTACTTCTTGAGTCATGCCGACTCCATTATCCTTTACTTTCACTTCCACTACATCCTTCCATTCATTTACCGAGATTTCAATGACTCCATGTGGGTGGGTAAACTTAATGGCATTGGATATAAGGTTTCGAATCACGGTTTCAATGGTATTTCTATCGGCATAAGCTTTACTCTCCATATTTCCTGCCAGTTTGATTTCAATATCTTTATTCTGAGCCTGGTGTTGAAGCAATTGAACACTACGGGAAACCAATTTGCCCATATTGAGATTTTCAGCTTTAAGCTCAATATTATTTGTCTGCGTTCGTGCCCAGGTAAGTAGATTCTCCAAAAGGGAATGCAGGTTTTTGATAGAAATGTCAAGATCAGACGCCAGGTTTTTAATCTCCTCTTCAGAAAGTTTTGAGGAATGATTTTTCAATAAATTTAAAAAGGAAGTAAGAGAATTGACTGGACCTTTCAAATCGTGACCAATAATGGAAAAGAATTTATCTTTGGTGTCATTCAGGTTTTTCAGGTCCTCATTTTGTCTCGCAATTTGCTTATTGACAATTTCAAGCTGCTGATTAACCTTTTTCTTCTCTCGGTTGCTGCGAAAAATAATGATCCCGAAACCAAATAGCAGTAGTGCAATGATGATCAATGCAACGTTGAACCTTCGTTCTTTTTCAAACTGTAAATTTTTGTTATCAAGGCGTTCCTGTTGCAGCCTCAGTTCATTATCTTTTTGTTCGATATCAAATTTGGCCTGCTGTTCTGCGATTTGTCTTTCACTTTCTTCGGCAAAGATCAGTTCCGTAATGGAAACATATAAATCGCGAAATTCCGTTGCTTTTTGAATATCACCCAGGTTGGAGTATGCAATATAAGATTGGTTGTAGCATCTTCGGATAATCCGTTTGGCATTAACATCTTCAGCTACTTTCCGGCATTCAGAAAGATATTTCAAGGCAGTGAGGTATTCTCCGTTTTTGTTATAATTCAAGCCTAAAAAAAGGAGACACTCTGCTATACCCTTAATATCACCAAGGTATTCTCTTAGGACAATTGATTTTTCAATGGCGTCAATTGCCTCAAGTGGCCTGTTAAAGGTGGAATGAAAATGAGACAGGATGATCAATGCCCTGCTTAGCTCCTGATGGTTACCGTTTTTTTCCAGAATGTTTAATGCAATATTCAGATGTTCAGCAGCTAGGTCTTCATTAGCAACAGTCAGGTAGTATTCTGCCATTGCTAATCTTACACTGGCCGATTCAAGAGTTAAATCATGAAGTTTACAGATTTTGAGGGCCGATTTTAGTTCTTCGATCGACTCATTCAAAAGATCAATATTTAAGAATGACTTTGATTTGGATATTTTAATGAGTGTGACTTGTTGATAATCTTTGATGGCTGTGGCAAGTATCTCTGCACGTGTGAGATAATCGATGCTCTTCGAAAAGTTACCCACCTCTTCGTAGATATTGGCAATGGTGACAAAGTTTAGAATTGTTTCTTCATTAAATTTTTCCGGTTCACTGATCCTTAAAGCATCGAAGCAATAGTTCAAGGCGCTGTCATAGTCAGCCAGTAAGTATTGCAGGGCAATGCCAACATTTCTCATGGACCTTGATTCACTTCTTCTGTTATTTAATTGCCTTGATAGCCTCAGTCCCTGCTGAGCTCTTTGGAGTGCTTCCTTTGGGTGATTTCGGGCATAGTGTTCAGAAAGCTGATTGAAGATCAGCAGTCGTTGATCATCATCTACGAGGATCAATTTTACTTCCAGACTGTCGGCAAAATGGTCTGCATATGTTTGGGAAAGGACTCCATTCCCTGTGATGGTTAAAAGGAAAAAAGTAATGAAGAAGATCCCGTTTTTCATGTGAGTGAAAAAGTAGCATTTTAAGCACAATATTGCTAGTGTTTAGTTAAGTATGCTGTGCTGTAAAAGTCACAGTTATTTTTGTTCCAGACAACGCAAAAAATATGAGCGTAGCCATAGTTACGTAAATATTTTTTAAGGCAGTATGGAGCAAAAAGAACAAGAATTGGTACGGCTAAAGTATGCTTAACTAAACACCAATAACGAACAATTGAAATACAAAGCATAATTTTTGAAATAAATAATAAAAAGCTAACTTTGTCATTCATTTCCTATTGATCATTCCAATCCGCTACAGGTTTTGGTCGATAGGAAATCTTTTTTTATAACGCACAAAGAAATAATCAAATAAATATTAAGGCAACGGTTTTTTCATGCAAGGCCGTTCTTTTTATTTATGTAAAACTAATAATATGAGTGAAGTATCTTATTACACAGAAGAAGGCTTACAAAAACTAAAAGATGAGTTAAGAGAACTCAAATCAAAAGGCCGGCAGGATATAGCCCGTCAGATAGCTGAAGCAAGAGACAAAGGTGACCTGAGTGAAAACGCAGAGTATGATGCAGCAAAAGATGCTCAGGGTTTACTGGAATTGAAAATTTCGAAACTGGAAACACTGGTTGGGAATGCCAGAATAATAAAAGAAGACCAGGTGGACACTTCCAAAGTTTCCATCCTTTCTACCGTTAAGATTAAGAATGTAAAAAACGGAGCCAACATGAAGTACACATTGGTTTCTGAAGAAGAGGCTGATCTTAAGACAGGAAAAATTTCTGTAAAATCGCCGATTGGACAAGGTTTATTGGGTAAGAAGGTTGGTGAGCTGGCCAAAGTTCAGGCGCCAGCTGGTGAAATTGAATTTGAAATTCTAGATATTAGTATCTGATAGCGAATGAGCAGTATTTTCACCAAAATCATCAACAGGGAAATTCCGGGCTTTATTGTTGCAGAAGACGATAGCAATATAGCCTTTCTGGATATCAATCCCGTTACGAAGGGACATACTCTTGTAGTGCCAAAAAAGGAGGTTGATTACCTGTTTGATCTGGACGATGAAAATTATACCTCATTACATTTATTTGCCAAAAAAGTAGCTCTTGCCGTCAAGGAAGTTATCTCCTGCAAGAGGATCAGCACAGCCGTAGTCGGACTGGAAGTCCCACACGTGCACATCCACCTGATCCCTCTCAACAGCATGAAAGAATTCAGCTTTGCCAATCCAAAACTGGAATTGTCCAAAGAAGAATTGAGTGAGATAGCCGACAACATCAACAAGGCCTTTCAGGAATTATAGGATCTGCTGATTCGTTGGTTGATTGCGATCAATCCAAAAAAACTGTGAGTCAGTGTTCATAAAAGTTCCAAAGAACAAGAGATCAAATAACAAGTAAATCACAAAAGTGAGAATTCAATATCCAAATGTTTGATAATCTGATCATTGCATATTGTCATTTATTTGTTTTGAGGTGTAGTGCTCATATCTTGAAATTCCTGTTGCCACTCACTATTTTGCTGAATTCTTGTGGAACAACACAACAAGACGGTTGGAAACTTGCGTCAGAATTTCATGAGAACTATGCGAACGAATTTATTCATAATGAGGAACTCCTAAAATACATCTATAACCCAAGAGCTCATTTTTATTTCAACACACACGATGAAGCTCCAACTTTCAGGGCCTTAATCCATGACACGACAGAACTAAGAGTAATTATCTTTGAAAACCAAGATCGATTTATCCAAGAATTTAAACTTGAACTGGATACCTTTCCATCATTTGGCGAGGCAACTGTCAGGAGGGAAAACGGAGAACTCAAACTAGTGGTGGACGACTCCCTTGAGATTGAAATACTTAACTTCGAAAAAGACCCACTTACACATTTTAAAAAACTCAGGAAGTTAATTAACAAATACGGAATTGTAACTTATGGTAAACTTCGAATAGGTGGAATTATTGAGGTTTATATTACAGCAAACGACTATCTGTTGTACTTTCCCGCAAACTACAAGATAGAAGAACCGCAGTTTGACGAACGCTGGCGGAAGAAACAAAAAAAAGGAAAGCAACTTGACCAAAACTGGTTTTACTACCACTCAGATAAACCGTTGGATTTCGGATAATACGCTAAACAACAAACGCTATAGATGAATGCGTTTTATTGGTCAGTCGGTGACGCCATATCACTGATTACCGAAAACGGATTACTTTCTTTTACCCTTCAGCTTTCACCTTTGAGCTTGTTCCTTTCTCCTGAATCAAACCTGCACAAATCATATGAACCAAATTACTTTATTATCCTCCCCGGATGATCATTTATGAATGATTTCCAGCTTTTATTGGAGGAAAGCAGGGTGCTTTTATTAAAGTGATGGCAAAGAGCTACTGCAAGGGCATCTGTAGCGTCGTAAAACTTTGGTGTTTCTGTAAATTTCAGGAGGGATTGAAGCATGCTGGCGACCTGTTCCTTGCTGGCATTTCCATTTCCGGTTACAGACTGCTTGACCTTTTTTGGGGCGTACTCTGTTATAGGTATTTCCCTCGATAGCGCTGCTGACATGGCAACTCCCTGGGCCCTTCCGAGTTTGAGCATACTTTGAACATTCTTTCCATAAAATGGAGCTTCAATTGCAACCTCATCAGGGCCGAAATCATCGATAAGACTTACGATTCGCTCGAATATTTTTTTCAGCTTTAATTGATGGGTAGAATATTTACTCAAATGGATCACGCCATACTGCAAAAGTTTGATGGAATTTCCTGAGGTGAGAATAACACCATACCCCATGACACTGGTTCCGGGATCCATTCCCAGGATGATTGTTTCCTTATTTGCAATCGTTTTAGCCAAAAATCAGATGTTTTTACAATAATAAGCATGATAATTATTTAATTCAGGGGATAATTAATAATTATGCTGCTTTCTTTTTACGGTGTTTTGACTTTGTTCTACGTAGTCTTCGTTTTCATTCTCCAAAAGGGATGGAGGGGATGGCCACAAATAGAAGATGCGGTTGAACCATCTTTGTTCGTTACGGTGATCATTGTAGTGCGCAATGAAGAAAATTACATTGAGAAACTACTAAAGGATCTTGAACGGCAGGATTACCCCGGAGAGTCTTTCGAAGTTTTGATCATAGATGATGAAAGTCAGGATAAGACTTATGATGTAATCGATAAGTTTTCAACAAAGTCAGATCTGGACCTTTCTTTATTTCAATTAATGACAAGGAGATCTTCACCAAAAAAAGAAGCAATCACCTTTGGAGTCAGCCAGGCAAAAGGAGAATTGATCATGGTGACAGATGGGGATTGTCGGGTAGGACGATCATGGATCAGTACATTTGCCCGTCATGTTGAAAATAAAAAATCCAAATTTATTTCAGGTCCGGTCACTTTTGAGCAGGACAAAAAGTTTTTCACCAAATTTCAGACAATTGAATTTTCCAGCCTGATCGGTTCGGGAGCGGCTGTTTTGTATTATAAACAGCCTGTTATGTGCAACGGGGCAAACCTGGGTTTTTCGAAGAAGGTTTTTCAGGAATTAAATGGATTTGAAGGAAATGAGAACCTGGTTTCTGGTGATGATATTTTCCTGATGAGAAAGATATTCAAGGGATATCCGGGTGATGTTCGTTTTTTAAAAAACAAAGAGGCCATTGTTCATACCTATCCGGAAAATACGGTTTTGGGATTTTTGAATCAGCGGATCAGATGGGCAGGAAAATGGAAATATGTGGGTGGATGGGTGAATAGGTTGCTACCCATTGCCATATTTGCTTTCCACTTCATGACTCTTTTTCTTTATATAAAGCTGATCCTGAACCAGATCAATGTGCCGGCATTTTTGGCTATACTGTTCTTGAAGTTTTTAGCAGAATATTTCTTTCTGAAAGATGTAATGAAGTTCCTCAGTAAAAAGTCCGGTATTTTTATTTACATGTTTTCATCTTTGATTTATCCGTTTTATGCGGTATATGTCGGTATGGCTGCTAACTTTGCCGGATATACATGGAAAGGAAGAAAATATAAGTAAACGATGACGGATATTGAATACGATGTCATAGATGAGTTGTACTTTGTTCAGCCTTATTCTCACCTCAAAGATGAATTGGATCTAGAGGATAACATTTTGCTGGAAGTTCTTGAGAAATTGCTTTTCAGGGGTTTTGTAAAGTGTTTTCGCAATCAGGATGATGAGCTTCCCATGGAGGAAGTTGATTTAAAAAGTAATTTCAGACACTATTATTATTTGGCGACCAAAAAAGGATTAATGGCTCATAATGCTGGCGATTAAGGAATTTAAGGGCCCTGTTAAGAGCTGGTCGGTCAAAATCAGCGCATCCATCATTTTTTTGTCCATTATCATTTCCATCCTGGGCTACCTGATCTGCGTGGATAAAACTCCAAATGCCAATGATGGATTGGTAGAAATTGGAAAACAACTCCCGGGTTATTCTGTGAAGGTATTGCGGATCAGAAAGAACTATAATCAGGAGGGGGAAAATTTTTTCAAAGAAATCTTAAATGGTCAGATGAGTGATTATTCTGTCATACCAATAAAAGATGTGAAAATTGAGGGGATAAAGCTAACTGCTGAAGTTGTCGGGAAAGAGGATTACTTCAAAGAGTATAACCTGTTGGATGTAGTTTTTCCGGTTTTGAAAGGTCCTATTCAAAAGGGTGATGAGGATTTTTACATAGAAAAAGATGGGCTTTATACCTTTAAAACGATTGATGGGGAAGAAGTCGAAATGATCCACGCAGAGGTTATAGATATTCTCGAAAAGGAAAATATTGTCGAAAGGTCATTTATCCTTGGAACCGACCGTTTTGGGAGGGATCTTTACAGCAGGCTGGTACTGGGAACCAGGATATCGGTATTTATAGGTTTTGCAGCTGTAATTATTAGCTTATTTGTAGGATTATTGCTTGGCACGCTATCAGGATATTATGGTGGATTGATTGATAACATCGTCATGTGGCTGATGAGTGTGGTATGGTCTGTACCGGGAATAATGCTGGTAATTGCGGTGAGCATGGTTTTGGGAAGTAAGGGAATCTGGGTGACTTTTATTGCAGTTGGCTTGACCACCTGGGTGGAAGCAGCAAGAGTGATCAGGGGACAGGTGATGACCTTAAAAGAAATGCAATTTATTGAAGCAGCCCGGGCTTATGGATTAAGGAACTTCAGCATAATTTTTAAACACATCATTCCAAATATTTATAGCTCATTAATAGTAGTAGCAACTGCAATTTACGCAGTTTCAATTTTATTAGAAGCGGGGCTGAGTTTCTTAGGATTAAGTGTGCAACCCCCAACCCCCTCATGGGGAAATATGGTCTACGAAGGATATCAGGTATTAGGCACAAAAAACAGCTGGCACTTAATATTATTTCCCGGTTTGGCAATTATTATTATGGTACTTTCATTTAATTTGTTGGGGATTGGTTTGCAAAAAGCCACCAATCCACAAAAACAAACGAGCAACATTTAATGGCTTCGCAGGAATTAAAGACCAAATACGATATAAAAGAACTTGAACTCCAATCATTGCTGGAGATCACCCAGGCGATCAATAATAATCTGTCCGAAGATGCCTTGTACAAGATCTACAATTTCACAATCAGGGCTAATCTGAATATCCATAAGCTTGCTTTGTATGTGAAGGATGACAAGTGGTATTGTAAGACGCACTTTGGTACGAAACAGGATTTTGCCAGCGTTCCCTTTGACGAAAGCTACCTGGAGTACAAAAATGTTCATTTGATTGACTGCTCATCCGAAAATCCATTTTGTGAATTTGAAGTGGTGATTCCTATCGCACATAAAGATAGAAAACTGGCTTACGTTTTTGTTGGTGGGCAAAACAGTGACAATTCCGAAAAGGTCAATACAAATTTTGTCCAGGCATTGAGCAATATTATCATTGTGGCGATTGAAAATAAAAAGCTTGCCAGAAGGGAAATGCAACAGGAGATGATCCGTAAGGAGTTGGAACTGGCCAGCAATCTTCAGCAATTTCTCTTCCCGAAGGAATTGCCATATACCAAAAATTTGAAATGCGCGGCTTTTTATCAACCTCACCATTCGATTGGGGGTGATTACTATGATTTCATCCAAATAAATGAAGATCAGTTCCTGTTTTGCATAGCTGATGTATCCGGAAAGGGAATCCCTGCAGCTATGTTAATGTCCAATTTTCAGGCATCGCTTCGCACGATGGTTCGACAAACCACACTTTTGCAAGAGATCATCAAGGAATTGAATTACCAGATCATGCACAATGCAAAAGGGCAGCATTTTATCACCTTTTTTATTGGTATCTATGATAAAACCCTCAGCCGGCTTAAGTATGTTAACTCCGGGCATAACCCGCCAATACTGATCACCGGTGATGGAGATTATCAATTGCTGGAGGAGGGATCGACTATTCTTGGCGCATTTGATGAGCTACCTTTTTTGGAAGTTGGTGTCATCGAAGACCTGAAGGAGTTTTTCTTTTTCTCCTACACGGATGGTTTGATTGAGATCACAAATGCTGAAAATGAAGAATTTGGTGAGGAGAGAGTGAAAAAGCTAATCACTCGTCACTATAACTATGACTTAAAGGAACTTAATCAGCTGGTTATCGGAGAAATGAATACGTTTAAGGGTGATAAACCCTACAAAGATGATGTAACGTTGTTTTGTACCCGCGTAAAAAACGATTAGTCCTTTGAAATTTTTTAAAACTCCAGCTCTTATCAAGCTTGCTTTTAGGGAATGTATCTGGAAAATACCTGCCAAAGAAAAGGTTATTTACCTGACATTCGATGATGGTCCCCAGCCCGGGTTGACTGAGTATATTCTGGAAACACTTAAAAAATATCAGGCAAAAGCTACATTTTTTTGTGTGGGTGAAAACATTACCAAATATCCGGATTTGGCTCAATTGATCTTAGATGAAGGTCATGAAATAGCGAATCACACTTTTAATCATCTGCAAGGATGGAAAACTTCATTAGAGGATTATTTCAAGAATATAGATTTCTTTGAATCGTCTGCTGCGGAGCAACTTCAGGATTTTAAGTCAACGAAATTATTCAGGCCTCCACACGGGCAACTGACCCTGAAACAAAAAAACAGGTTGAAAAAGTTAGGCTTTCATATTGTGATGTGGGATATTCTTAGTTATGATTTTGTTAAGGATTTAGACAGGGAACATGCCTTAAAGCAGATAACAAGGAGCACTTCCAGGGGGTCGATAGCATTATTTCACGATAATTATAAAGCTGAAAATAACCTGAAGTATTTATTGCCAGAATATTTAGATTATTTTGCAGAAAAAAATTACCGGTTTGCGAAAGTTGGTGATGGGCTGCTGAATTGATGTTGTACAGCGATCTACAAAAATTTTACAATGCTTATTGACACACATGCGCATATTTTTTCCGATCATTTCGAAAATGATTTAGACGAAGTCATTGCTCGCAGCAAAGAAGCAGGCATTAAAAAATTATTTATGCCAAATATTGACAGCGAGTCGGTCGAATCAATGATTGCCCTGGAAGAGAGATTTCCAGGTTATTGTTATTCCATGATTGGTTTACATCCGTGTTCAGTAAAAGGAAATCACCATGATGAACTAAAAGTTGTGGAAAAATGGCTGGAAAGACGAAAGTTTTCTGCTATTGGAGAAATGGGAACCGATCTTTATTGGGACAAAACATATATTAAAGAGCAAAAAAACGCCTTTAATTATCAGGTTGACCTGGCTTTGGAACACGATCTTCCCATTGTGATCCATTGCAGGGAGTCGATTGATTTGACCATTGATTTAGTGAAAAATAAGCAAAATGGTTCATTGAGTGGGATTTTCCATTGCTTTACGGGAGATATTGAGCAAGCTCGTAAAATAATTGACCTTGGATTTTACCTGGGGATCGGTGGTGTTCTGACATTTAAAAATAGTGGATTGGACAAGGTGATTAAGGATATTGACCTCCAATATCTTGTTCTTGAAACAGATAGCCCTTATTTAGCGCCGACGCCAAAGAGAGGCAAACGCAACGAGCCTTCGTACCTCAAATTTATTCTGCGAAGATTAGCAGATTTATATGAGGTAAGTGAGGACTCGGTTGAGAAAATTACAGGCGAAAATGCTTTAAATCTTTATAGGCAATGAACAGTCGTTACAGGATTATTGAGATTACCAATCCGAACATTAAGAAATCTCGGGCAAATGTGCTCATTATCTATATGGGGGGTACACTTGGGATGGTTCACGATGAGACGGGGACTTTAGTAGCATTTAAATTTAACAGGATTGTTAAGTACATTCCGTCGCTCAGGGCGCTTGACATAAAGATTACGGTCATTTCATTTCCACAGCCCATTGATTCTTCCAATGTGAAAATTCAGGATTGGAAAAATCTGGGATATATCATTCATGAAAATTATCATCATTACGATGGGTTTGTAGTCTTGCATGGCACAGATACCATGTCTTTTACAGCTTCGGCTATCAGTTTCATGTTGCAAGGTATAAATAAGCCTGTGATTTTCACCGGGGCTCAGTTACCTATCTCAGCTGTGAGGTCTGATGCCCGTGCCAATTTAGTAACGGCATTGGAAATTTCTGCCGCGAAAGAAAATGGTATTCCTGTCGTTCCCGAGGTTTGCATTTATTTTGATTATCAACTAATGCGGGCCAACAGGACATTCAAAAAAAGGAGTGCTCAGTTTGCTGCTTTTGGAAGTGAGAATTACCCGATCATGGCAAAGGCAGGGATAAGCATTACTTACCATAAAGCAGTGATAAAGAAATATGATAAGGATGAGAAATTAACCTATTCGGATAAATTTGATCCGAATGTAATCGCCCTTAAATTATTTCCGGCACTTCGGGAAGACTATGTCAGACACATGGTCAACACTCCAAATCTTAAGGGCTTGATTCTTGAATCATACGGCTCCGGAAATGCTCCGACGGAAGATTGGTTTTTAAATTGCCTGAAAGAAGCTATCGACAAAGGGATCATAGTTTACAATGTTTCTCAATTGATTGGTGGAGTTGTGATGCACGGAAGGTACGAAACGAGCAAGTATCTGGAAGATATCGGTGTTGTTTCAGGAAGTGATATAACCTTTGAAGCCGCTCTTTCTAAAATGATGTTTTTGTTTGGAAATGAGACAGATAAGGAGATAATTAAAAGCAAATTATCTACCTCATTATGCGGCGAAATGACCATTTTATAGCTATTTAAAAAAAGTTTTTAAAATTTGCATAAAGCGTTTTTTATTGATTTATTTGTTCCTCTCTAATTATAAGGCGACTTTATTGGAGAGGTGACCGAGTGGTCGAAGGTGCTCGCCTGGAAAGTGAGTGTGCCCCACAAGGGTACCGTGGGTTCGAATCCCACTCTCTCCGCCACTATAATTTGAAATTTTTATTTTATAACTTAACCTGAACTATAGGATTCAAAAACTGAATTATGAAAAAGTTATTTGTATCATTTATGATTGTAGGGGCATGTACCCTTGGATTATCATTCGACATTTCTGCACAAAATGAAGCGACAGAAGACACCTTGGCCACAGATGATTCTGCGGAGGTTATGGATGAACCTGTTGAAGAAACTTTTGTGGAGGAAGTAGAAACAACAGAGGACGAAGTTGTTGAAGAAAGTCAGACGTTTCACCAGGTCATCAAAGAGAAGTTTATCGAAGGTGGACCTGGGTTTATGTCAGTTGTACTTATTTGTTTGATTCTTGGATTGGCAATTGCCATTGAAAGGATTATTACATTAAACCTTGCAACAACAAACACAAAAAAATTATTAACCAACGTCGATGAAGCAATTTCACGAGACGGTGTGGATGGCGCCATTGAGGTTTGCAAAAACACAAGAGGCCCGGTAGCTTCTATTTTTACCCAGGGATTGATGAGAATGTCCGAAGGGGTAGAAATGGTAGAAAAATCAATTATTTCCTATGGTTCAGTTGAAATGGGACGATTGGAAAGAGGATTGGTCTGGATATCGCTGTTTATTTCAATTGCTCCGATGCTTGGTTTCATGGGTACGGTAATTGGTATGATCAATGCATTTGATGCGATTGCAGCGGCTGGTGAGATTTCACCACAAATTGTGGCAGACGGTATTAAGGTTGCACTTTTAACAACTGTTGCTGGTTTGATTGTAGCGGTAATTCTTCAGTTATTTTACAATTACCTGGTATCCAAAATAGATTCATTAGTAAATCAAATGGAAGATGCTTCCATTTCATTAATTGACGTACTTATAAAGCACAACTTAAGTAAATAAAATTAGCGAACATGGAAGGATTAGTAAATGCAATATTGTATTTCTCTTATCTCCTCATAGGTGTTGCGATCATTGCTGTTATCGTTTTACCATTGATAAAAGCCATTGATGATCCGCAAACCTTAGTAAAAATGGGAGTTGGAGTATTAGCCCTGGGAGTATTATTTCTAATTGCCTGGGGAATATCAGGTAGTGAAGTAACCGAAACATATGCTAAGTACAATGTAGGGCCGGATTTATCAAAAATTGTCGGCGGTACACTTACTTTAACATATTTGCTTTTGGTTGTCTCTATCGTTGGAATAGTTTATACAGAATTGGTAAAATTATTTAAGTAATCATGGCAAGGAGTAAAAGAGGAGAAGCTGGTGTAAATTCTGCCCCAATGGCGGATATAGCGTTTTTGCTGTTAATATTCTTCTTGGTTACAACTACCATTGCAACTAACAAGGGATTGATGCTCCAGTTGCCTCCAAAACCAGATCCAAATCAACCTCCTCCTGATATAAACAAAAACAAAAGAAATATTTTCACTGTTCTTGTTAATTCCCAGGATAGGTTATTGGTAGAAGAGCAACCATTGAATGATGTTACAGAATTACGATCAATGGTGAAGGATTTTGTACTAAATTTTGGTAAGCCAGACGCTGATTCCAGAGCCTTATACAATTCATTACCCAACTCTATGAAATCCCAGGTTTTAAGAGATCCAAATTCATCTGATCATCCAGGTGAAGCCGTCGTATCGTTTAAAACAGACAGGGGTACGAGCTATGAAATGTACACAGCTGTTTTGGATGAATTGCAGGGTGCATATTATGAAATATATGGGGATAGAGTTGGTATTTCTGCTGATGAATTCCGTGATCTGGATAGAAAAAATCCGGAAGACTTAGCAAAATATGAAGAAGCAAGAGAAGGCATTCCAATGGCGATTTCCATTGCAGAACCATCTAAAGTAGGAGGAGAATAATATGTCAAAATTTAAGAAAAAAACAGCGACAAGTCAGGAGATTCCAACATCGGCATTACCTGATATTATCTTTATGCTTTTGTTTTTCTTCATGGTAACAACTGTATTAAGGGAAACCGAAATAAAAGTAGAGCAAACGCTGCCGAAGGCTACACAATTGAGAAAATTGGAGAAAAAATCTTTGGTAAGTCATTTGTACATTGGAAAACCTAAGCAGCCTGAAGTATATGGTACTGAACCTAAAATTCAGGCAAATGATGTTTTCATCAATCCGGACGATGTGGTTTTGTGGGTTAACCAGGAAAAGGACAAACTTTTCGAGGATGAAAGAGACCAGATCACTATATCATTGAAAGTTGATGTGGAAACTAAAATGGGAATCATAAGTGATGTACAACAGGAATTGAGAGAAGCAAACGCAAGAAAGATTCTGTATGCTTCCATCAAGAGTGTTGACAGAGAATAAGAATTACAAAATAACTTTATAGATTAGGAAACCTTCTCATTTATTGAGAAGGTTTTTTTTTACTTATTTTTAAAGGATGGAGAAGAACCTCAGGAAAGTAGTGAATTCGTGGTGCATGTACGACTGGGCAAATTCCGTGTATTCGCTGGTCATAAGTTCAACCATTTTTCCGGTATATTATGAAGAAGTCACAAAAAACGTTTTGCCTGGATCAAAAGTTAATTTTTTTGGACTTGAAATAGTCAATACGGTTTTATATTCATATTCTCTTTCTCTTTCATTTTTACTAGTTGCATTTATTACCCCACTGCTTTCAGGAATTGCTGATTATGGAGGAAAGCGGAAAACCTTCATGAAGTTCTTTACATATCTTGGAGGTTTTTCTTGCATTGCTCTTTACTTTTTTAATGGGAATAATGTTGAATGGGGAATAGTCTTTTCATCATTAGCATGCATTGGCTATGCTGGTAGCCTTGTGTTTTATAATTCATTTTTACCGGTTATTTCCACTCCCGATAAATTTGACATTTATAGTGCTAAGGGGTATTCCCTTGGGTACATCGGCAGTGTACTTCTTATGGTTTTTAACTTGATAACAATAGAATTTCCTCAACTTTTTGGTTTTGCCGATGGTTCAACAGCAGTGAAAGTATCTTTCATCCTGGTGGGAGTCTGGTGGATCGGCTTTGCACAAATACCGTTTAAATATCTCCCCAATAATAAAAGAGCAGGCATTGATGAGACACATATTATTAGCAAAGGTTATAAGGAATTGGTAAAAGTTTGGCATGTAGTCAAAAAACACTTTGTCTTGAAGAATTTTCTCATTGCCTTTTTCTTCTATAATACAGGTGTTCAGACGGTTATGTACCTTGCTGCTTTGTTTGGCAGCAAAGAACTTGGACTTCCCGGCAGTAAACTTATCCTCACAATTCTGATCATTCAATTGGTTGCAATATTAGGTTCCTACATTTTTGCCAAATTTTCCGAATGGAAGGGAAATAAAATTTCATTATTGACCATGGTCTTTATCTGGATATTTATTTGCCTTTTTGCTTATTACCTGAGGACGGAAAATCAATTTTATTTTTTGGCCGTCATCGTTGGTTTGGTGATGGGAGGAATTCAGGCACTATCCAGGGCCACCTATTCGAAACTCATTCCCATCAATACAATTGACCACACTTCATTTTTTAGTTTTTATGATGTTTTGGATAAAGTCTCAATAGTTGTGGGAACGTTTTCCTATGGTTTGATCGAACAATTAACCGGGGGCATGAGAAACAGCACCATTGCATTAGGGCTATACTTTTTAGTGGGGATGGGATTCCTTTTCCTGATACGAGTGCCACTTAAAGAGGAATTCAAACTAGCCAAAAAACCGATTAGTAATTGATTCCTATAATAAAACACTTTGGTATAGCAATACAATGACTGTTGTGGCGACACCTAAATAGACAAAATTGACCGGCAAGCCAATTCTAAAGAAATCTTTAAAGGTGTATCCTCCCGGGCCGTAAACAATTAAGTTGGTTTGATAGCTGATCGGTGTCATGAATGCAGCTGAAGCGGCATATGCCAGGCCAAGGTAGAAAGGGAAACCATCAATTTGCAATTTATTGCTCAATTCAAATGCGATTGGGAAAGCTATGGAAACGGCTCCTACATTCCCTATTGTTGAGGTGAGTAGATTAGTCAGCAAGATGATTCCTATCAATACAGAAATGTGACCATATGGTTCGAGAAGATTGATAATATAATTGGCTATGATAGCTCCAGCACCGGTTTTTTCAATTGCTTTACCGATCGCAAGTGAGAATACCAGGATAATAATTAAATTTAAATCGAGCTCTCTTTTTACATCCTGAACTTTGATCAACCTAAACCCAACCATCATAGATATGATGATCATTAAAGAAAGAAAAAGTGATATCTGGCCGGATATCAAAAGAAATAAAATGCAGACTGCAATAGCTCCTAAGGCATAGTATTTTTTAGCTCCTGGTTTATTGATTTGCCGTACTGTAGAGGTAATGTAAAGATCTCTGTATAGATCGACACGTTCCTTAAAATCATTACCTGCATAGGTCAACAGCAGATCGCCGGGCTGTAAAACTATTTCACCAATTTTCCCGCGCACTCTTTCACCATTTCGATGAACGGCAATAATTGCTGCATTATACCGGTTCCTGAACTGGACTTCCTTCACAGTTTTTCCAATGATGCTTGAAAACGGGCTTATGACAGCCTCGATCACCTGTGTATTGTCGTTTTCCAAATCTCTGGCTGTGGTAGGCAGATCCAATCCTTGTTGTGTATTGATCAGCTCGAAAATATCGTTGGTGTTTCCTGCAAAGATCAGTGCGTCACCTTTTTCCAGGATTTCGTTTGGATTGACAGGGGAAATAACTCTTTGATTCCTGACAATCTCCACGAGATAGACTCCCTTAAGATTTCTCAAGCCGGCATCTGTGACACTCTTGTTGGCCAGTTTTGAATATTCAAGTATCCTGGTTTCCACAACGTACTCTTTGATATTTTCAGAATACTTCTTCAGGTAATCCTCATGAGAAGGGAGTAGTTTATGGCCAAACAGGACAATAAAAAGAATTCCGGTAATTGTTACGCTCAAGCCTATGATAAGTAAATCACTGGCTTTCATGATTGGCAGATTGTAGTCCTCCAGGAACCCGTTCAATACCAATGTCGTTGATGTCCCGATAATGGTGATCATTCCCCCCATGATGGTGGCAAATGATAGGGGGATTAACAATTTTGACGGAGCTATATTATTTTTCTTTCCCCAGTCAATTACATACGGAGTCATCAAAGCAACTACCGGAGTGTTATTGATAAACGACGAGAGAATTGCAGTCTGACTCATCATACGAACCATAAAACCACGATAGCTTTTGGCAGCCTTAAAAATTAAATCAAACAGGGATTCTATCTGGAAGTTTTTTCTTATTCCCGAAGTAATCAACACCAATACAATGATGGTAGCGATTTTCTCATTGGAAAATCCCGAAAGTACTTCTGAAGTTGTGATGATCCCAGAAATTAATAATATGACAACCGCTATCAGGAAACTAATAGCCGGTTTTACCACCTCTTTGTAAATGAGGATAAACATAATGGTGACAATCCCTAAAACAATAAATGGTTGTACTGACTCCGGAAACATTAAAAATCAATTGTGTAAAGCTTGCTTATCTTTCTGAATAGAATTAAAATCATCATCAAATGAACATCACATCACTTCGATAGGAAAAATGGATATCCTCAAATATGATATTAAAATGAGATTAATTGAAGGAAAAAAACATATTTATGATATCCTGCGAAAGAAATACCTTGTGCTGACTCCGGAGGAATTAGTAAGGCAAAAGTTTCTCATGTATTTATTGGAAGAAAAGGGATATCCCAAATCCCTTTGTAAGACAGAGAGCGGAATGAAATTGGGAGAGCTAAGAAAAAGAACAGATATTTTATTCTATCATTCCAACGGCGAACCCTATCTTTTAGTAGAATGTAAATCTTTTAAAACTTCTCTTACGCAGAAAGCTTTTGATCAGCTTTCTTCATATAACCAGACGATAAAAGCAAAATTTATCGGTATCACTAATGGAATCTCGCATCATTTTTGTAAGGTAGATTATACTGGTCAAAAATTGATCTATCTGCCTGAGATTCCGGAATATGATGCGGACACCTGATGGTTCAATTTTACTTGAAAACAAAACCGGGAATGAATTGGCAGAAAAGGATGAAATACAACTGAATTTTAAAGATCTACGTTTGAAGTGAGGCAACCATTTTTAAAAATAGGTTGTATTTATAGTAAATAACCGCCAATCAAAATTTAATGTATAGTTAAACATTATGTTTTTAAATTTGGTTTAAACTCCAAATAAGGTTATGGAAAACAATACTAATTTTTGGTTTTTCGAAGAGATAGATCTCTATAAAATTCTTTGCCCTAATAAAACTCCAACAATGAGGGAAAAGCATCCATATCAGGACTACAAAAAGGACGAATTCATTTATTTTGAAGAAGAGCCTTCAGATACCATTTACCTTATCGCAAGTGGGAGGGTGAAAATAGGTAGTTATACGGAAGATGGCAGAGAAATTACCAAAGCCATCCTTTCAAAGGGGGAATTATTTGGGGAGTTGGCGCTTATAGGAGAAGGCAAGAGGAAAGAGTTTGCTCAGGCGATGGAAGACAACACGGAACTTTGCCCCATGGGGATCGGTGATCTCCAGCAGTTGATGGCTGAAAACAAAGCACTTAGTTTGAAAATTTATAAGCTTATTGGCTTGAAGATACAAAAGCTTGAAAGAAAAGTCGAATCGCTGGTTTTCAAAGATTCCAGGACAAGAGTAGTTGAGTTTTTGAAAGAGCTGGCGGAAGAAAAAGGTAAAAAAGTTGGATTTGAGGTAATGGTAAAGAATTACCTGACTCACAAGGACATAGCTGCTTTGACCGGAACAAGCCGCCAGACAGTCACTACGATATTGAATGAATTAAAAGATAAGAATATAATCAATTTTAATAGGAGACAGTTCCTGATCAGAGATATGGAATTATTGGTCTGACCTCACATTCGTGTGTATCTATTGAACCCTAAAAATTGATTAAATTATCTCAGAACTGTATTCCTGTTTATCGGGGAAATGTTAAAAAATGCTAAAAACAGTTTTCATCCAAACATTGTTCTTATTTTGGCGTAAATTTTTATTAGCTACATTCAAAAAACCGATATGAATTCTCATTCCGGTCTTGAATAGAAAGAGAAAATTGGATATATTAATGATAGTATGAAGAAAATTTTACTTGTAGTTGTAGGCTTGATTTTTCTGAATAATCTGGTGATGGCGCAAAACGCAATGACTGATCAGGAAACAAGACCCGAAGCCCCAACTGTAAGTCAAAAAAACATTGTTACTGTCAACCACATAGATCTTTATCCCAATCCTGTTTCAGAGTACCTTAATGTCAAAATTGACAATTCAACTCTCGAAAATGTTGAGTTTGAAATTTACAACATTATCGGCAATAGCCTTGATATTAGAGTTGAGAAGGCAGGAGACGATGCCTTTAAAATTGACATAAAGGATTACTTTCCCGGATATTATTTATTAGTGGTTAAAGATCCTCTCAAACGATTTAACAAAAGCTTTAAGTTTCAGAAAAATTAAAATTCTGCATTTCCTGGTGTTCTCGGAAATGGAATAACATCCCTGATATTTCCCATTCCGGTTACAAAAAGCATTAATCTTTCAAATCCTAAGCCAAAGCCACTGTGGGGACAAGATCCAAATTTCCTGGTTTCCAGATACCACCAAAGGCTTTCCTGTGGAATATTTAGTTCCTTTACCCTGCTTAAAAGTTTATCATAGTCTTCTTCCCTTTGAGAGCCTCCCACGATCTCACCAATACCAGGAAATAGAACATCCATGGCTTTTACAGTTTTCCCATCGCTATTTTGTTTCATGTAAAAGGCTTTGATGTCTTTGGGATAGTCAAACAAGATTACTGGTTTTTTAAAATGTTTTTCCACAAGGTATCTTTCGTGCTCAGACTGCAGATCTGCGCCAAAACCTTCAATCGGAAATTGAAATTTACCTTTTTTGTTGGGTTTGGAATCTTTGAGAATATCTATCGCCTGAGAATAACTTATTCTTTCAAATGGATTTTCTAAAATGAATTTTAACCGCTCGATGAGATCAAGTTCATTTCTTTCATTTTGAGGCTTGTTTTTTTCTTCGTCCAATGCCCTGTTTTTCAAGAATTCCAGGTCGTCCAGGCAATTGTCAAGAGCATATTGAACGAGATATTTCAGGAATTCTTCAGTAAGATTCATGTTGTCTTCCAGGTCATAAAAAGCCATCTCAGGCTCGATCATCCAAAATTCGGCCAGGTGTCTGGTTGTGTTGGAATTTTCAGCTCGGAAGGTCGGGCCAAAGGTGTATATTTCTCCGAGGGCTAAAGCCGCAAGCTCTCCTTCCAGTTGGCCTGAAACGGTGAGGCTGGCTTCTTTGCCAAAAAAATCATCTTTGAAGTCCAACTCCCCGGAATCGTTGACCGGAACAGAGTTTGGAGGAAGGGTAGTTACACGAAACATTTCTCCGGCACCTTCCGCATCGGAGCTTGTAATAATCGGGCTATGAAAATTGACAAACCCTTTGTCATTGAAAAACTTATGGATAGCAAATGTCATGGCATGCCTGATCCTGAGAATAGCACTGAACGTATTAGTACGTGGCCTTAGATGGGCAATTTCCCTCAAAAACTCGAGGGAGTGTTTTTTGGGTTGTAATGGATATTCATCCGGATGGCTTTCTCCCAAAATTGTGACCTGATCGGCTATTACTTCAAAACTTTGGCCTTTCCCCTGACTTTCAACTACTTCTCCAGTAACAGAAAGGCAAGCGCCCGTGGTGATCTTGATAGCCTGGTCTTTTTTCAACTTATCCGGATCGGCAACTATCTGGATGTTTTTGATCGTCGATCCATCATTTAAATTAATGAAAATTACGTTCTTACTTTCCCTTTTTGTCCGCACCCATCCTTTGATAATTACCTTTTTTCCAATGGGAGGATTTTTATAAATTTCGGTTACTTTATTTCTTTCCTTAAAAGCCACGTTATTAGTTTTTATTAAATGAGGTGCAAATTTAGTAAAAGAATCCATTTATCATTTTCCAAAAAAAGGTTAAACTTGTCATTCTTATATCGTTAAATGCTTAACAGGCTTAGCAGCCTGATTAAGTTTTCAATCCAAACAATAATTTTTAGTAGGCATGCAAAAATTAGGGCTGGTTCAATCGCTTCAGCAGAAACTTTCGCCGCAGCAGATACAATTTATCAAGTTGCTGCAGGTTCCTACTGCTGAACTTGAGACGAGAATTGAAGAGGAGTTGGAGGTGAATCCGGCACTGGAGGAAGGTCCTGAGGAAACAAATGAGAGTGAGGAATTCGATGATTTTGAAGATACATCCGATCAAAGTGATGACATTGATTTTGAAGACTACCTTCAGGATGACTATTCGGGCTATAAAATGCAGGGAGATGGCGGGAATCCGGACGATGAAGACCGGGAACTGCCCATAGCAACTAATTCCACACTTGTGGATCAGCTGATGTCTCAACTAGGGTTTTTAGGGCTGGATGAGCGACGACATAAAATAGGAGAACAACTAATCGGAAGCATCGAAAGCGATGGATATATCAGAAGGGAATTGGATGCTATCATCAATGACCTGGCTTTCTCACAAAATGTTGAGACAGATATTGATGAAATAGAAGATCTGCTCATTAAAATTCAGGCATTTGACCCTCCGGGAATTGCAGCAAGAAATCTCCAGGAATGCCTCCTTCTGCAACTTGAACGGAAAGCAGATCACAATGAAGATGTAGAAGTCGCCATACAAATCGTCGATAATTGCTTTGATGATTTCACAAAAAAGCATTACGAGAAAATCAAGAAGAAATTAAACATCACAGATGAGATCTTAAAAAATGCACTTGAGATCATCACTAAATTAAATCCCAAACCAGGAGGTTCCGGTGGAGAGATGGTGAAAACCCAATATCTTATTCCCGATTTCATTTTGACCAATAATAACGGTAAGCTGGAACTCACCCTGAATTCAAGAAATGCCCCAGAGTTAAAGATTTCCCGATCGTATTCAGAAATGATGGATACGTATGATAAATCCAAGACGAAGGACAAAAAATTAAAAGAGACTGCTACTTTTGTCAAGCAGAAGCTTGATGCAGCGAAATGGTTTATTGATGCGATCAAGCAGCGGCAGCACACCTTGCTTTACACGATGAAGGCAATTGTTGATTATCAATATGATTTCTTTTTGACCGGCGATGAAGTGAAGCTGAAGCCGATGATTTTGAAAGATATCGCCGAGAAAATCAATATGGATATTTCTACAGTTTCCCGAGTTGCCAATAGTAAAAGTGTGCAGACAGAATTTGGAATTTATCCACTTAAGTATTTCTTTTCCGAAGCTATTATGACGGATACAGGGGACGATGTAAGTAGTAGGGAAGTAAAAAATGTATTGAAACAATTAATTGACAACGAAGACAAGAAAAAGCCATTGTCAGACGATAAAATAGAAAAACTTTTAAAGGAAAAAGGGTATGTTATTGCCAGGAGAACTGTAGCGAAATACAGGGAGCAATTGAACATTCCTGTAGCCAGGTTGAGAAAGGAATTATAGTGAGCAGGTATTTAGCCAATTTTTTTTCGATTGTATTCCATCCACTGCTTATGCCGACATTTATGTTTTTGGCTATTATGTGGATAGCTCCTCCTATTCTTATGCCTATTAGTAGGGAGTTTTTCTTTAACATTTTGATCATTATTAGCCTGACGAGCTTTTTTATTCCTGTTCTGATGTTAAGCACGCTGCGTGTAGCATCAGTTATCCCTGATTTTTACCTGGATGATCGGAAGATCAGGATCATTCCCTTTTTATTTATCGGGATAATTTATGGTGTCAGTACGTATATGTTTTACAAGCAATTTCCCTATACCAAAGTCATTTACCTTTCCTATTTCTCCACTACCCTGCTGATCACGATCATCACGCTTATAACCATGTACTGGAAGATAAGTGTGCATAGTGCCTCTATTGCAGGTACATTTGGGATTTTATATGCTATCCAAATAAAAAATCCGGACTTTGATTTTCTTTATCTTCTTTCCGGATTGTCGATCATTTTTGGAATAGTTGGTACTTCGAGATTGCTGCTGAATACTCACACAACCAGGCAAATAATCTGGGGGGCTGTAATTGGCTTTGTTATCTGCTTCCCTATCGTTTGGTTTTTTATTTGATCAGAATAAACTCAGGGCAAAACCAAACATCATAGGAGTCATTTCCGTATTGTTTGGTCCTTCATTTTTCTCAAATAATGTACTCAGATTATAGTTATAAAACAGATAAGCATTTCCATATCCAATTCTTCCGTAAACACTATACCTGAACTTTGAAATACCAAAATCTTCTTTTTGTTTCGTGATTTTCTTCTCTCCAAACTCTTCGTATTTGACTTTTGTTTTACTGTCTATGAGAAGTCCTATTTTTCCTCCTACAGCAATTTTTAAACTTCTTTTAGGGTCATATTTCAGAGATCTCCATCTTAGCTCCAGAGGAATTTCCAGGTAAGTGGTAGCAATTTTGGATTTCACAAAGTCATTAGCATTCTGAAAAACTGAATCTAATCGAATGGTCTGAACAACAAAATCGCCATTTGCATCCGGAAGATAGGCAAGGGTAGATGTATCCATTGCATATTTCTGAGTACTGATCCCCAGACCAGGGTGAATCGATAGTTTGCTGTCTCCAAGATTATAATCGTATTGGTAGTACATGTTAAAAATCTTGGAACCCCAGAATTTTGACTCCCACTCATTATTATCCTGAAGCATGTTAAAACCTACCTCCATAAAAAGATCACCCGGAACGTCTGGTCTACCCGCCTGTTCTTTGATGATTTTATTTTTGTCAGCAGCATTGTTTTGTTGTGCTAAACTGATTGAGGATATAAAAGATGCGCAAATGACAAATAAAAATATTTTTCTCATGTTGAGTTTTTTCAGTACTGTCTCGTAATGCGGCAAAGATAGTGTTTTTTAAAAAATAGAAGCGCCTCGTAAAATAAATCTATCCGCATTGAAAGGAATTTAAGATTTTTTAACAATTAAAGTGGCACAAGGCAAATATTGAGTGGTGGATAAGTGGTAAATCCTTTTGATAATAAATAAGGTATGGTAATTATGAAGAAGAATTTTGCTAATAAGAATGATAATTCGCTAAATTTGCCACCTCAATTTTGGGATGCCTTTGGCATAGTTCAGCATTTGGACTTGTAGCTCAACTGGATAGAGCACCTGACTACGGATCAGGAGGTTGGGGGTTCGAATCCCTCCTAGTTCACTTTGATTGTAAGGTACTTATAAGATTTTTTCTTGTGAGTGCCTTTTTCATTAAATATACTTTGGAATCAATCCACACATATAGCATCATTTGCGTAGCTCCATTGATGAGCCAAGTATTCTTTAAATTCCCTCATGAGTTCTATCGATTCGCTGCTTAATAATTGTACTGGGAAGCAAACTCTAGCAATTTAAGTCACAGCTTTTTTTAAATAAGATGTTTCTCAGGGCTTAAAAATTTAGGTGGAAATCGTCTTTATATATTCCGTAGGAGTCTTATTGAACTGCTTTTGAAAGTTTCGCCCAAAACTGGTTTGTGAGTTATAGCCAACCATTTCTGCAATTTCATAAATTTTGTAACTCCCGGTATCTAAAAGTTCTGCCGCCTTCTTCAGTCTGGCAAGGTTTACAAGTTCGTTAGGACTTAGATTTGACATTTCCTTTATTTTACGATAAAGAGTAGAACGGCTCATATGCATAAAATCAGCCAGGGTTTCGACATTTAGCTCAGGATCGGAAATGTGTTGATCGATGATGTCGTCCAGTTTTTTGATGAAAGTTTCATCGGTTTTGGTATGGGCAATGCTTCTAATGTGGGCCAATGGCGAGCTGGCATAGTGCTCCATGATGTGCCTTCGGTTTTCAAGTAAGTTGGCTATCTGTAACTTTAGATGTTCAATTATGAAAGGCTTTTCAATGTATGCATCTGCGCCTGACTCTAACCCTTCTAATCTAGCCTTTAAAGCACTTTTGGCCGTAAGGATTATCACTGGTATGTGGCTGGTTTCCAAATCAGTTTTGATTTTTTCACAGAAGGCGAACCCGTCCATTCCCGGTAGCATTACATCGCTTATCACCAACTGAATGTTTTCATTCTCCATCGTTTCAAGCGCTTCTTGTGCATTTGTAGCCTTTAAAACCAAATAGGAGGTCATTAGGTCTTTGGATACAAAATCCAAAAGATCGATATTATCCTCCACAAACAAAATAGTTGGTTTATAGCCAGCCATTTCAAAATCCTCCTCAGGTTGGTCTTTCTGGCTTTCAGGCTTCCATTCTTTTGAACTGCTTAATTCGAATTCCTTTTCCTGGTGAATAGGCAGCTTCAGAACAAAAGTATTCATCGTGTCATTCGAGGTGTCCAATTGAAGTACCCCGTTATGAAGCTGGGTAAGCGAGTGGGCTAGCGATAGCCCTATACCTGTGCCCGACTGATTTTGATTTTCCACTCCGGGCACCCTGTAAAAGGGTTCAAATATTTTAGTTTTTAGATGGACCGGGATAAGTTGTCCGTCGTTCATGAAAGTCAGCTGAAAATAATCTCCTGCCGGAGCTAATATAACCCTCACCTTTTTTTCAGCATACTTTATGGCATTGTTAAAAAGATTGCTGACTATTTTATTTAAGGCCTCGGCGTCGACATAGGCATAGATATCCTCCTCTTGCAACAACATGTCAAAGTCAATCCCAGCGCTCTTTATTACCTGACTGAACCTGGTCTGTGTTTGTCTAATCAAATCAGAGATATTTGTTTCTACAAACGTCAGGCTAATGTCCTCCAGTTCCGTTTTTCTAAAGTCCAGTAATTGATTGACAAGGTTAAGTAGCCGGGTGGTGTTTTTTTCCATAATGGACAGATTTTCTCTGAGCTCGCTACCCGATTCGGCTTGTTTCAGGAGTTTTTCCAAAGGAGCTTGTATGAGTGTCAGCGGAGTACGCACTTCATGAGAGACATTCGTAAAGAATTCTATTTTAGCCTTGTAGAGTTCTTTTTGCTTTTTGTCGTTCAATTCTTTTAACACCTGTTTATTCCTTGCCAGCGATCTGAGATAGTAATACCTTATAATCAAAAAACTGATTATGCATACTGTTAAAATGTATAATGAATAGGCTAAATTACTTTTCCAAAAAGTCGGGTAAACAGTTATACCAAGAGCTGTGGCTTCATCACTCCATACTCCGCTACTGTTCAAAGACTTAACTTTAAAGTTGTAGTTCCCTGCAGGTAGTTCTGTAAAATACACTTGATGGGATTTAGCGAGGTGCACCCATTCGTTCTTTAACCCATCGAGTTTATACCAATATTCGGTCATTTCGGGTGTAGTATAGCTCAAAGCAGCAAAATCAATACTAAAAGATGATTGTCTGGGCTGCAATTTGATTTTATCTACAAATGTGATCGATTTCCTTAAGGTTGAACTGTTGCTATTCACGGGCACTTCCTTATTGTTAATCTGTAATCCTGTTATCAGTATGGGTGGTTTATATGAATCCTTTAAAAACGAATTAGGGTCAAAACTAATCATCCCGTTTACACTACCGAAATACATTTTTCCCTGTCGATCCTTAAATGCAGAATTGTAGTTGAATTGATCGCTTAATAGCCCGTTTCCTTTGGTATAATTCGTTAGCTCATCGTTTTTGGGATTGAAATCTACCAGCCCATTAGAAGTGCTGATCCATAAATGGTTGTTGGTATCTTCAATAATGGAATAAAAAACATTACTGGGGAAACCATCTCTCTTTCTATAGGGTTTGAAGCTATTTGTTTCTGGTATAAACATGTTTAGACCATTTTCTGTAGTGACCCAAATATTTTCGTCGCTATCCTGGAAAATCCAGTTTATCGCATTACTGGAAATACTGTTGAGGTTTGATGTATCATGTTTGTATACACCTTTTTCATTTGTTTCCGGATCATAATAAAAAAGGCCATCCCAATAGGTGCCGGCCCACATTCTCCCAGTATTATCTTCTAAAAAGGATGTGAAAAAAATGCCTTCCGGGAATGCGTCGATGGTTATGAAGCGATCGTTTTCCTCGTCATAGATCTGAATGCCCGAAGACGTTATGGCGTATATATCTTTTGCCCTGTTTTCATAAAAGGTATAAATAAAATTACTCGATAGTCCGTGACCATCACCTTTATTGTAGTGTTTGATTACCTTGCCTGAATGGATATCCATAATGTCCAGGCCGTGTTCAAAAGTACCGATCCATAATTGATTTCCCCTTGGTAAAAGCCCATGGATGTTGTAGAATGATAGCGAATGTTGAGTCCCGGAAGGCGAGAAATTTGTAAACATTCCCGACTTTGGATCAAATTTGTTTAGCCCGGCATCCTCCGTGCCAATCCATATATTCCCGTATTGATCTGAATGGATTTCACGTACGGCACTCCCACTTATGGAATTCTTCCCGGATTTAGGATAGTATCTTTTGAACGGTGTGTATTGTTTAGGATAGTAATTTACGCCTCCAAAAAAGGTGCCTATCCAGACACCCCCTTCCCTGTCAACAGTAAGAGAGTAGATTGCATTGTCCGATAAAGCGTAAGGGTCATAGTAGCTTTTCTTAAGGTTTAAATATGTCTCCTTTTCCATATCATAGATGTAAATACCTGATTCCGTAGCGATCCAGAGTTTACCGTTTTCTATTTTGGCAAAATCCCTGATGTATAAAGGATCCTCGGAAGCTGGCAACAGTTTTTTTACCTGTTTCTTTTGGGTATCATACAAAATGACTCCTTGGTTTTGAGTGCCTATTAGCAAGGTAGTATCATTAATTGCAAATAGTTTGCTTACGATGAACGGTAGGTTCGAGCTTTTTTCACTAATCAGCTCAATTGTTTCAAATGCTCCATTGTCTCGATCATAGTGATGTAGGAATCTATCGTTGGCGACCCAAATGGTGCCATCTGTCCCTCTGGTAATTTCTTCGGCATGAAAATAGGCTTCGGTTTCAAATACATGTGTATTCTGTGACTTTGTTGAATGTTTATACAGAGTTGTTCCGGCAATGTACCACAGGTTACCCTCGTTATCATGTTCAATGTCTAGAATGGGCCTGTTTAATGAGGGTTCCATAAGTTTGAAACTCTCGTATTCGGCATTGAATCGGAATAATCCGTTATCAGTTCCTACCCAAAGATGGCCATTGAATTCATGAAGGCATTCAATAAAATTACTACCCAGACTGTTCGGTGATTCAAGGTCATTTTGAAATACCTTAAAGTTGTATCCATCAAAACGATTAAGACCGTCTTTGGTGCCAAACCATAAAAAACCCTGGCTATCCTGCAGCGTGCTATGAACAGTATTATGAGATAGACCATTTTCTACTTTATAGTGCCTGAAATAGTATTCCTGGCCATATAAATGGCTTATGGATGCGAAAATTGCCAAAAGGCAGAATTTAATTTTTTGCAGCATCTTCAAATATGTGAATTGCCCCGTCATTTTGCATATCAAATTGTGTCAATTAGAATGCATTTTGGTTCAAACATGGAATTCTTTTCTATGAATTTAGGAATTTAAAATAGGAAAGAATATCCTATGGCAGGAGAGAATTTACCAAGTAAACAACTTATTTAGGAACCAAATATTTAGGCTTTTGTTTTTGAATGAAGCCTTGATAAACCCTACAATATGGAATTCCCTCATTCATCATGCAATTCGTTCCAAACTTTTACAATTCGTTTCAGTCGACATTGATTTCTTGACTGTTTTTTAAAATTGAACGATTTCAACGATACAATGGAACGAAATAATAGGCAATTCTAATTTCTAAATCATTTCATTTGACTAAGCCTAAGGCAGCAGCAAGTGGTAGGCAAGTAGGAACTTATGAATGGAACTTTATATAGTAAATACAACTAAATCATTATTCAACAAAAAGAAAACGAATGAAAAAACACCTTACAAAACTATGTGGAAGGGCCATATTGGCCTTATCATTTTTATGTGCATTCATATATCAAGGGAATGCCCAGGACCAGCAGACCGTAAGCGGCAGCGTAAAAGATGCTAATGGAATTCCGTTGCCGGGAGCCAGCATTGTAATTTCTGGAACTCAAATTGGAACTATTACTGATGCGGAGGGAAATTATCGACTCGCCAATGTGCCAACCGATGGCAGATTGGCAATCAGCTACGTTGGCTATGAAGAAAAAGTCATTGACGTAGAAAATAATTCAATTCTTGACATCATCCTAATCGAAGATACCGATCTTTTGGACGAGATTGTCGTAATAGGGTACCAGACCGTAAAAAGAAGTGACATTGTAGGAGCAGTTTCGGTGGTTGATACTGAAGAAATGTTGAAAGCCCCGGCGAGCAATGTTGGCACAATGCTTCAAGGCAGGGCTTCCGGTGTTACTGTAACTTCTACCGGCAGTCCGGGATCCACCCCTTCAGTAAAGATTAGGGGGATTAATTCATTTTCGGGACAAGATTCACCACTATATATTGTTGATGGTATGTTTATATCAACGCTAGGTGCAGATTTTAACCCCAACGACATCAAGTCAATTCAAGTTTTGAAAGATGCTGCAGCCACCGCCCTTTACGGTTCCAGGGGAATGAATGGGGTTATTATCGTAACCACAAAAAGAGGTAGGTCCGGGCCATTAAAAGTTGACTATGATTTTTATTATGGCTTTCAGGACATCGCCAAAAAGCTTCCCCTAACAAATGCGGAGCAGTTTATTGAAATAAACAATCTTGCTTACACGAACAATGGTGATGAGCCGCAAGGTTTAAGGACAGGAGTAGATACCGATTGGCAGGATGAGCTTTTTCAAACGGGTAGAATTACCGAACACAATTTAAATTTTTCTGGTGGAAGCATGAATTCAAACTATTTCATTTCCTTAAACTATTTTGATCAGAAAGGTGCGATTATTGGGCCAGAATTCGAACGGTATCAGATAAGAGTAAATTCAGAAACCAGGAAAGGAAAATTTACCTTTGGGGAAAACATAGCATTTAGTAGAAGCAATCAAACCAGGGTCAATGGGAACCCATTCATTGATGTGGTGTGGATGCTTCCCACAATTCCGGTATACGATCCTAACAATGAGAGTGGATACGGCTATGGCGATGACAACAATAGTACTTTTGCCACTAACCCAATTGGATTGCAGGAACATTATAGTAACACTGCGGTGACTAGCAAGTTGTTAGGTAGCGTATATGGGGAATTTCAATTGCTTCCTTTTTTAAAGTATAAATTAAACCTTGGGGTCGATTACGCCCAAATTAGGGAGAAATATTATCAAAGAGCTGGTGCATTACGTCAAAATACCCCTGGCGCAGCCTTTCTGGATGATAGAAACACCGAGTTCTTTAACATATTGGCTGAAAATACACTAACCTATAAGCAAGAATTTGGGAAACATAGTATTTCTGTATTGGCAGGTTTCACTACTCAAAAGGATAATTACAATTACCTTTTTGCCCATGTTGAAGGTTTAAATGGTGAGTTTTGGGTACAGAATAACGGTACCGCAAGTCCGCGTACAGAAGGAAGGGAAGAGACAGCGGGATTAAGGTCAATATTAGCGAGCTTCAATTATTCCTACGATGACCGTTATACCTTTTTGGTTAATTTCAGACGGGATGGCTCATCAAAATTTGGCAAAGATAATCGTTATGCAAATTTCCCATCGTTATCAGCCTCCTGGAGAATCTCAGAAGAGCGCTTTATGGAGGGTGTTAAACTCTTCAGTAATTTAAAAATTCGAGGAAGTTGGGGTACCGTTGGGAATCAGGCAATCGACAATTATGCTACCCAAAGTGTGCTAAACTACAATCAGAATTATGTTCTGAACAATCAGGTCAATCTAGGTGCTACGAATCTTCAATTGGTTAATCCAAATCTCAGATGGGAAAGTAAAACAACAACCAACATCGGATTGGACGCAGGGTTTTTTGATGATAAATTAAACATTTCAGCTGATTATTATGTGGCTGATGTTAAGGATCTGCTATTGGCGGTACCAATTCCGCTATCTTCTGGTAATACCGGAGGTGATCCTTTGGCAAATGTAGGGCAGGTGCAGAATAGAGGGCTGGAATTGAGTCTGGATTACCAGAACAATATAGGTGATTTCAGGTACGGCATATCTACAAATGGTACTTTCTTAAAGAACGAAGTAAAGGCGTTGGTAGAAGAAGCTGGAAATTTACCAATTTTTGGTACAGGACAGATACTGCGTACAGCAGTAGGCGAGCCGGTTGCTTCGTTTTATGTATTGGAGACAGCCGGTATTTTCCAGAATCAAGCTGAAATCGATGCCTGGGGGGTCCAACCAAATGCACGTCCCGGAGATGTAAAATACGTGGATAATGATGGTAATGGGATTATCAATTTTGATGATCGGGCTGTGGTAGGTAAGGCTCTTCCCGATTTTGAATATGGACTTAACCTGAACTTTTCCTATAAAGGATTCGATGCTACAGCATTTTTTCAGGGAGTAACCGGAAACAGCATTTTTAATGAGCAAAAATGGTGGTCACAACGGTACGACGATAATGCCAACTATTTAGTTGATGATGTGTATTGGACGGGCGAGGGTACTTCTAATGAGATACCTAAACCGATTCATTTGGATGCATCATTAAATCCAACACAGAATTCAGACCGATACGTAGAAAAGGGTGACTATTTCAGATTGAAAAATTTGCAGATAGGTTACGCCTTTCCAATGGAGCTTATCAGCAAAGTTAGCCTAAGCAAGTTAAGGCTCTATCTAACCGGTCAAAATCTGTTCACAATTACCAGCTATACAGGATATGATCCGGAGGTTGTTGGAACTAACGGTAATGGGGATTTCCTGAACAGAGGCTTTGACAATGGTAACTTCCCGTCTTTGCGATCTGTGATCATGGGAATTCAGATAGGACTATAAATCGAAATTAAAAAATCAAATAATATACCAATGAATAAGATAAAGACAATAGCATTATTGATGGTGTTCCTCGGGACAACAATCTCTTGCGAAAAGGATCTTTTGGATCAGGTGAACCCTAACGCACCTACTCCGGATACATTTTGGCAGACCGAAGAGGATGCAATTTTAGGGATAAATGCAGTGTATTCCGGTATTCAGAATCGAGAGCTTAGTCTATGGGAAATCTTTGATTATGATATGCGTTCAGACGAAGGCTATAGCCAAAGCCCATGGACTGACCTTGCTAATGTGGGTCGACATGTCAATATTAATTACGACTTTCCCTGGCTGCTTGAAGTTTGGCGCGAGTTATATCGGACAATTTATAAGGCAAATCAGGTCTTGGAGAATGTTCCCAATATCGAAATGGACGAAACCACGAAAACAAGAATATTGGCAGAAGCCAAATTTTTAAGGGGACACTGTTACTACAAATTGGCTACCCTTTGGGGCCGGGTACCTTTGGTTACAAGTATCGAAGATGCCAATACCCGATACCCGCAGGGTACTCTTGAAGAAGTCTGGGCCGTGGTAGAACAAGATTTTAAAGATGCAGCTGATGGACTGCCCGTTAGTTATACAGGCGCTGACGTAGGCCGGGCCACAAAAGGCGGTGCCATTGGTTATTTAGGCCGGGCTCTTTTACAACAAAAGAAATGGGCAGAAGCCGCCACTGAGTTTGAAAAGATAATAGCCATGGTACCTGACACCTATGATTTAATGCCGGAGTTTAAAGATAACTTTACCGAAGAATTCGAAAATAATAAAGAGTCGCTGTTTGAAATCCAATTTACCAACAACAATGGTAAAACAGGAGGTTTTCCAACCTACAACAATGCCTCTGGAGATGAGACCAGCGAAAGAGCTCAATTCTTTGGGGTCCGGCCTTTAGGTTGGACGGACGGCCAGCCTACCAAGTGGCTTTTGAACCAGTTTTTAAGTGAAATGGATAAAGACGGCAACGAAGATCCCCGTTTATATTATACCATGACCTACGATCATCCGGGTGAACTATTATATGGCTTGACCTATGCTGAAAGAGGAGCGGGTCCAAATGACAGGTTTTGGCGGAAGTACACAAATTACTGGCAAGATTATGAAAGTTACTTTTCAGGTATCAATACCAGGGTTATCCGATTGGCCGATATCTACCTAATGCACGCTGAGGCCTTAAATGAGCTAGGCAGAACCCCAGAAGCAATTCCTTTTGCAAACTTGGTGCGCCAACGATCTAACATGAACGAATTGTCTTTGACATTGACTCAGGAAGAATTCAGGTTACAGTTAAGGCATGACCGTGTGGTAGAACTGGCTGGTGAAAGTGTGCGCTTCCAGGATATGGTACGGTATGGAATTGCGGGACCGGAACTTGCGGGTCCAGACCCAGGTTTATCCCCGTCAGAAGCCGATTTTGATACGGAATTCCAAAACTTTGAAAGAGGAAAATCGGAGTATCTGCCGATTCCTTTAAGAGAAATTGATGCCTACGGTGGAGCTTTAGAGCAAAATCCGGGCTGGTAACAATGGTAGTTTAGATTTAATTAAAACTAGGGCCATTGGTATTTTCTTTTAATGGCCCTGGTTTCTCCATTTGATTTTCCATTGTACAAATATATTCAGGGCATTATTCCTTAATTAATACATGGACTTGCACATTTTCATAGAATGGTTTGATGCAACAGCACTAAGAAAACCTTTTTTAGGTGGGGTACTCATGGCGTTTGCCTGTACTGTAAAGCCCGAAAAACCTGTTCTCTTCGATTTGGTATCAGGTGATTACTCAGGTATACATTTTAACAACAGGATCCATCCTTTTGAAAATGATACTTTAAATGCATTGGAGTATGATGTGTTGTTTAATGGAGGGGGGGTAGGTATTGGTGATTTTAATGGAGATGGTTTGCAGGACGTTTTTTTCTCCGGTAATTTGGTTTCTTCCAAATTGTATCTGAACCAGGGAAATTTCAAATTTCAGGACATTACAGAGAAATCAGGGACATCTACTGAGAAGTGGTGTACCGGGGTTTCAATAGTTGATATCAATCAGGATGACTTGATGGATATTTATGTTTCGGTCGCCACTGATTGTAGAACCAAAGGCGACAGATCAAATCTGTTATTCATAAATCAAGGAAACAGTGAAGAAAAAATTCCATTTTTTGTGGAATCAAGCGAGGAATACGGGCTGGCTGATGACGGCATTTCCATTCAATCGGCCTTTTTCGATTACGATAAAGATGGTGACCTGGATTGTTACATCCTTACCAATGCCATGGAACAAACCAGTCGTAACCGGTTGCATGAAAAATTGGACAATGGACAGAGTTCATCAAATGACCGGTTGTATAAAAACGTAGGCAACAAAGATGGCCATCCTGTTTTCGAGAATGTGACCTTGAGCGCTGGGATTTCCAAAGAAGGCCATGGTCTGGGAATTTGTATTACGGATTTGAATAACGATGGCTGGCTGGACGTCTATTGTGCCAACGATTTTGTTTCCAATGATATTATCTGGGTCAACAACCAGGATGGAACCTTCAGTGACCTGTCTGCGGAATATTTAACACACACTTCATACAGTAGTATGGGTGTGGATGTTCAGGATTTTAACAATGATGGTCTTTCGGACATTTGTGTGGTAGACATGTTGCCAGAGTCGGAGCAGAGGAGAAAAATGATGGTCATAAAGACCAACTCTGAATTTATTCAAATTGCCGAGAAACTTGGCTATCAGAAACAATATGTACGCAATGTACTTCAACTCAATCAGGGAGCGAATGACCAGGGAACCCTGAAGTTCAGCGAAATTAGTCAATTGGCCGGCGTGCATGCTACCGATTGGAGCTGGGCACCTTTGCTGGCTGATTTTGACAACGATGGGTTAAAGGACTTATTGGTCACCAATGGCTACCGTCGTGACATTACCAATTTAGATTATGCGGTATACCTAAATCAGCAAGAGTCTTTTTACAGAATGTCGGAAGAGGAAGCCAGGAAGGATCGAATTAAAAGACTATATGAGCTTCCGGAAGTAAAAATACAGAACTATTTGTACAGAAATAAAGATGGCTTAACCTTCGAAGATGTTTCCAATGCCTGGGGCTTGAGTGAAAAAAATTATTCTAATGGGGCGGCATATGCTGATTTTGACAATGATGGTGACCTTGATCTGGTTTTTAACAACATCGATTCTGAAGCAAGTCTATACAGAAATAAATTGATTTCATCAGATTTTACCAGAAGCATTGGAAGAAAAGAAAACACGCATTTTGTACGTTTGAAATTGAAATCCGGTGTGCATCAAAGTAAGGCGTTAGGGGCCAAAGTAAAGGTTCTACTGTCTACCGGAGAATTGAAATATCAGGAAAATCTTCCGGTTAGGGGTTATTTGTCCTCCGTGGACCCCGTACTCTTATTTGGTTTAGGTACGGCTACTTCTTTCAAAGTGGAAGTGACCTGGGCAGATGGGATAATTCAAACGATTGAGAATTTGTCTCCCGACACGCTGCATAGTATTGAATATAATGGCAGCCCGAACAATCCCCATAAAAGCCAATCAAACCATCAAAAAATCTTCGATCAGTTATCTGCCCAAAGTTTAGGGATTTCTTTTACACACATGGAATACCCGTTCGATGAATTCAAACGAACACTTACTCTACACCAACAATACACCCGGCAATCACCGGGTATGGCTATCGGGGATGTCGATGGAAACGGGCTTGATGATCTGTTTATTGGTGCAGACCCTAATCAGCTGCGAACGATTTATCTGCAAAAACACCCTGGCATGTTTGAGGCGTTGCCGCAGGGCGAAAACAATCTGGAAGACATGGGGGCACTATTTTTTGATGCCGATGATGACGGAGATAAAGATTTATATGTGGTCAGTGGTGGAAGTATAAACCTAAAAGACAAGGATTATATATATCACGACAGGCTATACCTGAATGATGGTAAAGGCAATATGTCACGTTCCCAGGATAAGATTCCGCTGACCCGTTTTAGTGGTAGCGTAGTTGCTGCGGCGGACTTTGACCATGATGGCGACCTTGATCTATTTAGAGGTAGCAGGGTATCAGCGGGGGAATATCCTGTTACACCCGACAGTTATCTCCTACGAAATGACAATGGGCAATTCAAAGATGTAACAAATGAATTGGGAGAAGGATTACAAAAGGTTGGAATGGTTAGTTCAGCTCTTTGGACCGATTACAATCAGGATGGCTGGTTTGATTTAATTGTTGTAGGGGAGTTTATGCCCATTACCTTCTTTGAGAACAAAAAAGGGAAACTGGTACTTGATGATGAAGCTACACATTCTAATACAAGTGGCTGGTGGAATAGTATAAGTTCGGGCGATTTCGACCAGGATGGTGACCTTGATTATATTGTTGGAAACCTCGGGCTTAATAGTCAGTACAGGGCTTCGGCTGATGAACCGATCAGGGTGTACGGGGCCGATTTTGACAATAACGGAACCATGGACCCGGTTATCACTTATTTCAAAGTAGGAAATGAAGCTCCCGTTGCTGTCCGTGAGACAATGCATGGCCAATTGAGTACTCTTATTAAAAGTCGATTCGACAGTTATGATGCCTATTCCAGGGCAAGTATTACTGATGTTTTCACAGATAGCGAATTGAAAAAAGCGCAGGTACTCTCCGCAGTCGAGATGCGCAGTGCATACCTGGAGAATACGGGCAACTCAAAATTTGTTCTCAAGCCTTTGCCGGTGGAGGCTCAAATTTCCCCGGTTTTTGGTTCAAGAATCAATGACTTTAATGACGATGGTTTTTTAGATGTACTGCTGGTGGGTAATTCAAATGCGTTTGAATCATACACTGGTCAATATCATGCTTCATTGGGTACTCTACTGCTTGGAGAAGGTAAGGGAGGCTTTACTTATGTTCCACAAACCAAATCCGGATTATACTTAACGCATGACCAAAAAGCCCTTGGAACAATTTTTACTGGGAAAGAAAGCCTGATCGTCCTGACAAACAACAATGCTGAACCCCAGCTGTTGCAATCGTCTTATCAAGAATCTGGAGAATATATCGCACTCCAGCCTATGGAGGTGTCTTTGGAAATAACTTATACCAATGGAAAAACCGAAAGAATGGAAATTGGTTATGGCGGAGGTTATTTAACGCAGTCATCCAGAGGTTTTCCAGTTCCAAAAAATAAGGTTGAAAAAGTCATTGTTTATGATTTTTCAGGAACCAGCACCAGGATCATTAAACTAAAAACGGAATGAATAAATACGTGAATTTATATAGCGCCAGTAAGTTAAAAGTGTTTGTCTACCTCATCGCAATGTGTCTTTCTATACCGGGTTTAGCACAACAGCCAGACCCGCCAGGTCAGGTGAAAGAAGGAGAGACTCCCACGAACCAAGCGTATCTGTTTGCACACATGACCCACAAAGATTATGGTCGCTTGTATTATTCTGTCAGTTTAAATGGACTACACTGGCATGAACTGAACGACGGCAAAAGGGTTTTTGAAAACTATCAAGGCCATCCTGATATTTGTAAAGGTCCCGATGGAAAATACTACATAGCCGGCAATACCAGTGATAGTTCGCCCGATATTAATATCTGGGTGTCCGAGGATTTAATTAGCTGGCAAGAACATGCTGTTTATACGCCAGACCTCCAAAGTACTCCCGACTATTCACAAGCCTTACAACGTATCGGCGCGCCAAAAATATTTTACGATCATGCATCTTCCCAATTTGTGTTGACATGGCACACCCCTCATAAAGAAGGGACGAAGGAAGACCCCGAAAAATATTGGGCAAGCCAGCGAACATTGTATGCACTCTCAAAAGATTTAAAAACGTTTTCAAATACTCCAAAGCGATTGTTCGATTGGGATTTTGGCACCATCGATGTCATTATAAGGAAAGTTGAAAACGCTTATTACGCCATCATTAAGGATGAAACCTACCCAACCTTATATTGGCCAACCGGAAAAACAATCCGTATTGCGAGATCGGGTTCCTTGCTGGGGCCATATTCATTACCTGCCGATCCTATCAGTCCTAATTTTAGAGAGGCTCCAATGCTGATCCCCTCGCCCGATAACCAAATTTGGTACATGTACTATGAACAATATCCAGGTGTGTCCTATGGGCTGTCCATTGCCGATAATCTTAACGGCCCGTGGTATCAGGCCTCGGGATATACATTTTATAGTGATTGGGATAAGTACAGTTTTCCGGAAAAAGTAAGGCATGGTTGCATGATTGTTATTTCGAAACAGGAGTACGACGTGTTGGTCAAAGAGTTTGGTGTCAAACAGAAAGAGGATGGTAACAAGTAACACAATAACAGCAAGTAAATATTTAGAAATTATGAAACACCGGGTATTAAGATTTCACCTAATAGCAATATTTCTGGTAAGCTTCTCGGCTTTTTCCCAGACTAAGACTTTCCAAAACCCGCTGCTACCTTCGGGAGCGGATCCATATAGTACATATCATAATGGCTATTATACCTATACCAATACCGTAGGAAATAAATTGGTTCTTTGGAAAACCGCGAGTCTGGCTAGTCTGGCTAAAGCGGAAAGTAAAACCATCTGGACACCACCAGAGGGCACGTTGTATTCCCATGATATTTGGGCACCAGAAGTACATTTCATTGATGGAAAATGGTACGTCTATTTCGCTGCTGATGACGGTGATAATAATACACATAGGATGTATGTGCTTGAAAATGACTCAGATGATCCATTTAAAGGTGAGTGGAAATTTAAGGGGAAAATCGCTGCCGAAACTGATAAATGGGCCATTGACGGAAACGTTTTTAAGCACAAGGATCAGCTTTATATGATATGGTCCGGCTGGGAAGGTGATGAGAATGGACAGCAGGATATATTCATCGCAAAAATGAAAAATCCGCTGGAAATTGAGGGAGACCGGGTGATGATTTCCTCACCCACCTATGATTGGGAGAGGCATTGGAATACAGGTACTTCAGACAAAAATCCACCTGAGGTATTTGTAAATGAAGGTCCCCAATATTTATCACACGAGGAAAAGATTTTCATCATCTTTTCCGCAAGCGGATGTTGGACAGATTACTACAGCCTCGGTCTGCTGACCTTCGTGGGTACAGACAATTTGTTGGACCCGGAAGCCTGGGTGAAGTCCAAAGAACCCATATTCAGTCAATCGATAGCAAATGGAGTATATGCTCCCGGACATAACTCATTTTTCAAATCACCAGATGGCAAGGAGGATTGGATTTTATACCATGCCAATTCAAAACCCGGACAGGGATGTGGTCAACTCAGGTCTCCAAGAATGCAAAAATTATACTGGGATACAGAAGGGATGCCTTATTTGGGAATCCCATTTCCTGAAAGGGTGATTCTTGAAACACCTTCGAAATAACCGTCTTTAGCCAAGAAAAAGGTGTTTCTGAAAGAATGTTTAAGAGGGCGAGAACAGGAGAATTTTACAGTATCTAATTAAGTATTGAAAAGAGCTAAATAAAAAATGAGAATTATAAGAAAACTTCCAATAATCCTAGGGTCAATTGCGGTTGTCCTTTTGAGTGGCTGCACTCAAGCAAAAAAACAGCAGGAACAAACTTCGGAAATAAAGATGGCTGAGTTTACGAACCCACTTGATGTCGAATTTGGTGACCCTTATATTCTTGACGATGGAAACGGCGCATTCTACATGTATGGAACAGGTGGCGGGGCGAAGGACGGTTTTGCAACTTATTCTTCAGCCGATTTGGTGGACTGGAAGTTTGAAGGCCAGGTATATTATGGGAACACGGAGAACTCCTGGAATCTTAAGAATTTTTGGGCCCCGGAAGTGTACAAAATTGATGGTCAGTATTTTTTGTTTTATAGCGCAGATAAAAAGGACAACCCTTCCAACGAGCTGGAGACTTTTAGCATTGGTGTCGCCGTTTCAGACAGCCCCAAAGGACCATTTGTCGATATTAAAAACGAGCCCCTTTTCGACCCTGGTTACCCGATCATAGATGCCAATGTCTTTCAAGACGATGATGGCAAATACTATTTGTATTATTCCCGGGCGTGTTACAAGCATGAGGTGGAAAGTGAAATAGCCCGTTGGGCAAAGAAAACCGGGCTCTATGATGAGATCGAAGAGAGCTGGGTTTACGGGGTACAGCTGGCCCAGGATTTTAAAAGTGTAATTGGCGAACCCGTTTTATTGTTAAGCCCACCCAAGACTATGGACGATAAGAATTCGGAATGGGAGAGTCGTTCTGTTACTTCCAAAGAAATTAACCGTCGTTGGACGGAAGGCTCCTTCACATTTAAGCACGACGAAACTTACTACATAATGTATTCAGCCAATCATTACGCCGGGCCGAATTATGCAGTGGGGTATGCCACAGCAAAACACCCTTTGGGGCCATTTAAAAAAGCTGAAAATAATCCGGTTTTAGAAAGCAATGTGAAGAAAGGTGGTAGTGTCACCGGAACGGGCCATAACATGGTTCTTTTTCTGGAAGACGGTAGTAAAATGTATGCTGTGTATCACGGTCGCACCAAACAGACGGGGCAAAACAGGGTGGTTTTTATTGACGAAATGGAAATACAGTCAGATGGCAAACTTGTGGTGAATGGCCCTGGTTTAGAACCAAGGCCATATCCTTTAATAGATAAATCAAATAAACTTTAATTCGAAATCTTATGAGAAAACTAATAATTACCATTGTCTTACTATTTGCGATATCAATTAGCAAAGGCCAGGACAATTTATTGCAAGAAAACAAATGGTCACGCGAAAAGGCATATGCGTGGTACGAACAACATGATTGGATGACAGGTGCAAATTTCAACCCCAGCACTGCAATCAATCAACTGGAAATGTGGCAAAAAGATACTTTCGATCCCGAAACCATTGACCGGGAGCTTGGTTATGCAGAGGGCATTGGTTTTAACACCATGCGGGTGTATCTCCATAGTTTGGCCTATAAAGCCGATCCTGAGGGTTTCAAAGAGCGAATGGATACCTATTTGGGCATTGCTGACAAACATGGGATAAAGACGATGTTTGTGTTTTTTGACGATGTATGGGGAAAGTCACCTAAAATCGGTAAACAACCAGATCCCATCCCAGGTACGCACAATTCTGGCTGGGTTCAGGACCCGGGAGATCCCGCATCGAAAGAAGAAAAGAATTTTCCGGCATTGGAAACCTACGTCAAAGATGTGCTGACAACCTTTGCCAATGACGATCGCGTCTTGTTGTGGGACCTGTATAATGAGCCTGGTAATACAGGAAAGCTTACCAGCTCGATGCCTTTGCTAAAAAGCATATTCATTTGGGCAAGGGAAGTGAACCCGAGTCAACCACTTAGTGTTGGCTTATGGAATTGGGATTTCCAGGAATTGAATACGTTTCAAGCCCAAAACTCAGACATCCTAACCTACCATCAATACGAGGACGAGAAAAAACACCAGCTTATCATCAACCTGTTGAAAACCCATGACAGACCAATGATCTGTACAGAATATATGGCAAGAACGAACAACAGTCGGTTTTCAAATATCCTTCCACTGCTTAAAAAAGAAGATATCGGGGCAATCAATTGGGGTTTGGTGGCTGGAAAATCGAATACGAAATATGCCTGGAATACTCCTATCCATGATGGAAGTGAACCAGATGAGTGGTTCCACGAAGTATTTAGAAAAGATGGAACTCCTTATCGCCAGGATGAGGTGGATTTGATAAAGAAACTAAACGCACAATAATTGTCAGAGATGGGAAAAACGTTCATTTTGGTTAATGCCAGGGCCTGCCATGCCTTGGTATTCTTCCTTCTGCTGGCACTAACGGGGTGCAATGAATCCTCAAATAGGGACAATGCAAACTCTCATGATGCCGGTAAAGCAGCTGATTTTATTTACCTGGCTGACCCGACTATTTTTATCCATGACAGCCTTTATTATTTAAGCGGGACGAATGGAGATACAGAATACTCCAGCCAGGAAGGATTCTTAGTTTATACATCCCCGGATTTAAAATCCTGGGGAGGACCTACAGGTGCTACCAATGGTTTTGCGCTAATGAAAGGTGACGCTTATGGCGATAAAGGGTTTTGGGCACCTCAGGTTTTTGAATACAAAAATAAGTTTCATATCGCTTATACCGCGAACGAGCACATCGCAATGGCGGAGGCAGATAGCCCTTTTGGCCCATTTACCAGTACCAGCAAAAAAGAATTGGAAGCTCCGGTAAGGCAAATAGATCCTTTTGTGCTGTTTGATGAGGATGGAAAGAAATACTTGTACCATGTTCGACTGACGGAAGGAAACCGCATTTTTGTGGCAGAGCTCAATGAAGATCTTTTAAGTATAAAGCCAGAGACATTGACTGAATGTATTTCAGTAGATCAACCCTGGGAAAATACGCATAATGCGGACTGGCCGGTTGCCGAAGGGCCGACGGTACTTAAGCACAATGGTTTGTATTATTTGATTTATTCCGCCAATGACTTCAGGAACCCTGACTACGCAGTGGGCTTTGCCACCAGTGAAAGTCCATTGGGGCCATGGACTAAATCAGATAGCAATCCGATTATCCATAAAAGCATGATTGGAATAAATGGCACTGGTCACGGGGATGTTTTTATGGACAAAGATGGCGACATGCAATACGTTTTCCATACGCATTTTAGTGACTCGATTGTCCATCCTAGAAAGACGGCGGTAATAAAAATACAGTTTGTAAAACAAGAAAATGGAGCCGATTTACTAGAAGTCGACCAAAGTACTTTTAAATTTTTAGAGCAAAACTAAAGAAGGGTACACCAAAAAATCCCATCTGGCTACTGCTTTTTTGGAAGTGCAGTACTGCTGGGTTAGGGAAATATCTTTTGATACAAAGTGTGTAGCCTCTTAAAACGTTCGATAATTTGTTCCTCCGGGTTCACCAAGCCCTCCGAAGCGTTAGCGAAGGAGGGCTTTATTTGTCAAATCAAGCCATTCAACCTTGCGTTATTCACCAATTCGGAAGAGGTTGATGCATTCCCTTTGAAGAGCATATTTTGCCGGTGGGTGTTCACTGTGTTGAGACTGATATTAAGCTTATCTGCAATTTGTTTGCTGACAAAACCTTCACTGATCAGCTTTAATATTTCAAGCTCACGGTGAGACAAGTTGAATTCCTGTTTAACAATTGGGTATTTATTTGATAACAGGAATTTATAGTTTCCCTGATGATCATATCTGCCCATATAAAAATTAAGTGTTTCGTCACATTTTGAAGAAGTGATATCTTTAAGCTGGCTGAATGAGATAAAAGGTCGTCCATATTTATCGGTCTTGATGATCTTAAATTCGTGAAGGATCCAGATATATTTTTCATCCTTCTTTTTTAATCGGTAATCAATACAGAAGCGATATTTGGGTTTGTTTTCAATCGAAATAGAATAATAAGCACGAAATATATCTTCAAAAATATTCTCCAATCTGGCAAAATCGTCCGGATGGATATTTAGATTATTTGAATGGAGAATTTCATCCCGGAATTCGCTGTTTGAATAGCCAGTCAACCTTTTTATATCATTACTGATAAAGGCAAATTCCATGGTTTCGTGATTTGTAAGGAAAAATGGAGCTGAGGTATTTCCCCTGTTTTTTTTTATTGCTTGCTGAATTAAATCTTCAACAGAAAAATCATTTACCGATGAGCATTTGACATGATTGTAAATGAATTTAGCAGGATCTTTTTTCATGCTATAAATTGGTTGTGCCGGTTTGCTTAATGATGAATATTGTAATTCGTGAAACTTAAATGAAAGATTCAAAAAAGCCGACCATTTAGTTGAGTGTTTGGCTATTAAAGTTAAAAATAATTTCACTAAAAAATCAACTTCCATCCTAAAAGACAACTCGCAAAATTTCATTTTTCAATAGCTCATATTAACATGAAAATACTGATATATCAGTATGGTGAATGGAATTGATTTCAGGTAATTTGGATGATAGAAATTTTGGTTGGCATCTCGATAATGTGTCGTGTGAAAATGGCCAGTTTTTTTAATACCCGCTGCGAATTAATAATAAGATAAGGTATAAACCAGATTTAATTAGAAGCACAAAGGCGTGATTGATAAGGTCACGCGTTGAATAAATATTATTAATTCGCTTTGTATGGATCTTACCAGGATCAGTCATCAACAACGTATCTATCTATCTTTTTTGCCGCATGTTCGACAACAGTTTGGCAGCATTCCCGGAGTACGTATAATTGGTCTTGGAGCTAAAGAAAGAAAAAATCAAATATTAGATGAATGGGCCTTCCGGTTTTATGTCGATAAGAAAAAACCGCTCAATAGTATTCCTGCTCACGAAATAATTCCAAACAAGATTTTTAACATCCAGACGGATGTCATTTCTTTCTTTGATAAGGAGGACCTCATTTGCGAGGAGTGTGAGCCATCAAAATTGACTGTCAATGACAATGAATACCGGGATGATGGAATTCGGGGAGGTATAAGTATCAGAAATGAATATTTTGACAATGACCATCCCACTGGCTATGGTACGTTGGGTATATTAGCCCGCCGAAAAAGTGATAATGCTCTCGTTGGATTAACATGCTCGCATGTCGTGAATGCAGGTTCCGAATCCAATACTAAGACTGATGTAAAAATCGGTCAGCCAAAATACTGGATAAGCTGCTGTTGCTGCCCAAGAGGATATATTGGAGATGTAAAGAAAGCTACTTTCACCGACGATCTTGACTGTGCTTTAATTGAAATTCATGAAGATATACGGGATAATGTCACTTCTAAAAATACGGAAAATAAAGTTGAAGATTTCGCAGCAGATATATCGGGAGCGGCTGCGATTGTTTGTTTTGATACGCTTAAAAAATATGGAAGAGCGACAGGTTTAACAGAAGGGAAAGTTAGTGAAATAGCTTTTGGCACCAATCACATGCTGATCGAAAGGACGGGTGGTGATCCCGATGATCCGTTCGCTTGTCACGGAGATTCAGGGGCTGTAATTATCAATAGCAGCAATCAGGTGGTTGGTTTGTTGGTAGCGGCTCAAAAGGACAACATGCTTAGAACTATCGCCACGCATATTAAACCTGTTATGGCAGACCTCGGCATTACCATAGCCGGGACAGATGTGGCAGATATTGGAGAACCGGTTGGAGGTGGGGATATGGGTTGCGAATTAAATTATTGGCCCGGAGGCCATAATGATCCGGATTTAAATCCACTTGAAACCTTCACCAGCGAGGATTTTAATTTCACGGGACCGATTGACTGGGATGTTTCCAAAGGTGCTCCCGGAGCTCTGATATTGGAAAGCAACGGCCAGACTGGCAGTAATTTATCCAGGATTACGGTAAGGTATGGCACTGTTTCAGCTTCCAAAAATCCTACGGATGCAGTCTGGATTGAAGCCAGTAAAACCGGAGAACAACCCGTAACCAAATTCCGAACAATATTTAAGGTGACACCCAACTCTGTTAACACAGGTAGTGCTTTGGATGGCGATAATTTAAAACGATTTGCCACCACCGGAGGTACAAATACCCAGGCGGGTGTCGCGCTGCCGGGAACCGATGGTGCTACCTGGTTTTTAGCTAAAGCCGAAATTGTATTTGATATTTTGCCCACCGATCTTTCATGGTTTGCAAAAGGCTTGAAATTTGAAACCGGCGAGCCGGGTGAAATACTTGGAAATGTTGTGGCGAGAAGACAAACGAAATTTACCAAAGGAGAACAATCCAATGGGGCTGCTCACCGCACTCACACCGACCAGGTCGATTATGCTTCAGCAGGCGGAAGCACATTGGATGATTTTCAGGAACCATTTGTCGACTCACCCAATAAGATATTCCGGCTGGCAAACGAAGGGTTTGATCCATCAAATCTACTACAAGGTTATTGGAGAGCGGATTTCAGGGATTACCTGGAATTTCATGATGGCACTGCCTGGATCAGGATTACGCCGTATGCAGAATGGTTTGCCAACCTGACGGCAGATTTAAGTGGTACAGGAACCCCGCCTCCTTCTGTGGGCGCGGTTAATGCCATGGGAGAAGGAGCAAATTCTGAAAAAATCCCAAATCAACCGCCAACACTTACAGTGACGGATTTTCAGGAAGTCAAACCCGGTGAATTGGTGACGATGTCGGCAACACCCGTTGATCCGGATAATGACGATGCGACTGTAAATTGGGCGCAGACTGATGGTCCAAATGTTGCATTAAGCAGCCCGACAGGGAATACGGTAACATTCAATGCCCCTGCCAATGATCCACAACTAAAATTTACTGCTACAGCAGATGACAAAACGGGAACACTTTCAAAAACAGCAGGAAACAATTTGAGTGCACCTACTACGGTAACGATAAATGTTATTGAGTGGCTTGATAGATTGGGTGGGAATCCTGGATTATGTGTAAATAATGAAGAGGTATTTAATGCAGTTGATTTTGGTATAGGCGCTGGAGTGCTCAATTGGGATGTTACTACCGGTAGTACATCTGCAGTAATTGTTGAAGCAGATGGAGCATCAATTGCACCATCTGGAACTGTAAATGGTGCAAATTCAATTAAAGTAAATTACAATAATGTTTCGGCTGATACCACGAGACAGAATTCTGTTAAAATTCAGGCAACAAATCCGGCTAATGGAAAAATTTGGTATAAGAGAAGAACTGTTAACTTAATTCCATTTGCCATAGCAACAACCATTACTCCCGGTGCCCCTCCTAGTCATGCTTTAGCTGCCAATGAATGGGGATGGACACAGGAAGAAAGTATCAATGTGACAATTTGTGCCTATAGAAATGGAGCAGATTGGCAGGCATTTTTATTAACAATGAATGGTAATTATTCAGTACAGGCCAGGCTATTAGCTGGAGTGACAGAAGTAACGGGACATGGAGGTGCTGCTCCGGGGACAACTGTGCAAGCGAATTATTGTAATCAAATAAATGATTTAAATGCCCTCAGCGTTAATTGGGGATCATGGTTCATGGTGTCCGCAATACAAGCGCATGAAAATGTGCATGTTACAAGGTTATTACCTGCACTCAGTCATCCGACAGTACAAGGTGCTTTGGCTACTGCAATCAATGCATTGAAGACACCTCACGTTCCTGGAATGAATCAGGCAGGTGCTATAGCTGCTATAATAGCCTCACCAGGATTTGCTGCTGCTATTGCTGCTTCAATGTTGAATTGGACTACAAGGTTTTCAATTTTAATTGCTAATGATCATGGTCCTGGAGGTGTTTTTAGCAGAGCCGCACCAACATATGCTGCAGAAATAGCAGTTGTAAATCCAATGATTACAGCGATTTGTTCAGGGAGACCTGCCGGTTGGCCTGCTTGTCCGCCACTTTGCCCATAAAATATCAAACCATGAAAAAAAGGACAAATAATAAAACTGATTTTAAAGAGTCTGACTCGATGTCAGTTTTTGATTTGCGTCAGACTGTTACAGATATTGTTCCTGAACTAAAGACAAAAGAAAAGCAAAAACTAAAACAAGGAGGTGGACTCGAAGTAATTTTTATTCTAAAAAATCATTCTGATCAAGATAAAATTATTTTGAATCCATTGGATTATATACAGATTGAAATTTTGGATGAAGAAGGTTGGCCTGTCAAAGTACCAGTCTCGAAGACAAAAAGAGCTATGATGAACCCGACTAATGAAAAGGTGAAAATCTCTCGTCCGTTCAACGTTCAGGTCTTGGAATTGACTGAAGGAAAATCAAAAAAATTAAATAGAAATGACGATAAGAACTTCTTAGTTGAAGTAAATAAATCATATGAATTTAAAATAATAATTACCAAGGTTCAGGATTATGATGCACAAAATGTGAGTGTCCATTCATTGAATAATAAGCCAATACAGGAAGGAAAGTACCAGGTAAGATTAAAACTAACGGTAATGCTTGTTGAGGATTTGCACATATTTTCGATTTGGGACTCTTCATTTCAGAATATAAAATTAATATGATAACATGCCCACCCCACGCAAACTGGAATATTTCGAAGACCAACTAAAAACTTCTTTTATAGGAAGGGAAGTCCTGGAAGTCATACGGCAGCATGCAAAAGAGGTGATGTACCTGGTCAATAAAAATCGTCCAACCATGGTCTGCTGGCAGAGAAATTACGGACCCGGATTCATCAAATCAATCGTAGATAGCGGGTTTGAGGAAGATGTTGAATTTGTAAGGGAGGTTAAAGGGGTGACATTGGAAACATTGATCCTGAACATGGCGGAGGTGCTTCAGGACAATGGCACATTAGAACTTAAAATCACCATCGGACAATACGCATATCGCGTACTAAGAATGGCCAGGGAATCCCGGTCTCTTATGGAAATAATTGAAAAGATTAATAGTACGGAGTTATTACATCATCGCTAAAGGTATAATTATGTCGCGAGAAGATATCATAAAGGAAAATAAGGAAATAAATAAAGTCCGAAAAAAAGCAGAAAAGGAACTGATGAAAATTCCAGGAGTAGTAGCGGTTGGTGTAGGTATGAAAGAAACAAAGGGCAAACTAGAAGAAGAGCTTTGCTTTAAGGTTAAAGTCAAGGAAAAAAAGCCACTATCAGAAATTAAGGATAAGGATAAGATCCCTGAAATTATCTATGGATTTAAAACTGATGTCACTGAGATTGTTCATGGAGAGGCTTGTGCAGATGAAGAAAAATACAGACCCCTGATGGGTGGGATACAAATAGGTTGCAGCAAGTCCGGCGGATATGGGACAATGGGTTGTTTCGGAAAACGGGATGTAGATGACAAGATTGTACTATTGAGCAATTGGCATGTAATCGTTAGTGGTGGCAGTGCTATTGAAGGGGAAAGGGTAGGCCAACCATCTCATAACGGATGTTGTTCATGCTGTGCGTGTGGAGAAATAGCAGATGTAGTAGATGGTAGACTAAGTCCGAATACTGCTGATAATCTGGATGCTGCGATCGCACTATTACAAGGACAAGAAACGGATACCATCCCGGAGGCCAGATTTATCAACGAAGTAAAACAATTGGGAATTATAGCGGGGAGTGCTAGCCCTGAACCAAGGGAAAAAGTATGGAATTACGGTAGAACCACTGGGTTCACTTCAGGTCGATTATCTGACGATGCAGATTTTATTACAATCACTTACGAGCAATATGGAAATGTTTCACATACATTCCTTGCTTGGGAGATTACCCCTGATGCAGATTATGATACTTTTGTTGACAAGGGTGATTCCGGTTCGATCTGCATCAATGAACACAATGAAGTTGTGCTACTAATATTTGCAAAAGATGATACGGGTAAAGGTTATGGATTTGATATCAAAGACGTCGAGAGCAAACTTCATTTTAAAGTCCTCGATTCTACATTTCATAAAAGTGATCCATTGAGCGAAGGCACCCCTCTTTCTTCCATTACTTTGCCACCGCCTCGTTTAAATGGTTTTGCAGATACGTTCGAACTGCTTGAGGAAGAGCTAAATCAATTTGAAGAATCCCGCCAATTCGTAGAAATGTTTAAAATTCACAGAAAGGAAATTCTACATCTTGTTAATCATAACCGCGAAGTCATGGCAGCATGGAACCGGTATCAGGGTCCTTCATTTCTGGCGCATATTGCCAGGAGTCTGAAAAGGGAAAATAAACCGATACCCGGGCAAATAAAGGGTGTTACCCTACAAAATCTTTTGCTCAAGATGACGGCTGTTCTGCAGAGAAAAGGCAGCCCGGAACTGGTCAAAGCCGTAACGGATAACTATTTGAAAATAATGGACCTTGTCTCATCTGGCCATCATCCGGATGATTGGAAAGCGTACCTGGCAAAAATAAATCAACCCATAAACATCAACTAATCTGAAAATCAGACATGCCTGACAACCAAATCGGAACACTGGAATCAATTGGAATAGAAATCGCCAAGCTATTCCAACCCTACAAAGAGCGGGTAGAATCCGGTGAGATCATGCTCCTTTTGGCAGAACTGGGAATTGAATTTCCAGCTTCTTTGGCCAATGATCCCGATTTTCAGGGGGCAGTGACCGGAGTGTCAGAAAAAGTGACACAGATGGCAACCCTCGTTCAGGAGTTGATTGCTGCTATCAAAGCTGAAGATTATTCAACAAGTGGTGAGAAAATAATAGCTCTTATCGAGCTGATTGCAGGAATTGTCGATGACATTGATACCATTGCTGATGAGATCGACGCCAATGGTCCATACACAGGCATTACTCCCGCTGATCTGGATGACTTTGTTGCGAACCTTGCCAAAAACATGATTGACTATCTGGTAGTGAATTACCTGCAAAGTGTCATTCCGATTTTTGCTGTATTTCTGGAATTTTTTGGCATTATTGAGGAAACCATTGAAAACGAAGGCTCCACCAATCCTGCTCTGCCACAATATACCAAGAAACGACTCCGCCTGGACCGGATTACTACTTTCCTCACCAACCCTGCTGAGTTGGCTAAAGAACTTTATGACTGGGGTGATACGGATTTCACAGGTGCCAAACTCTTCCCAAAACTTGAAAAGATCTTCAATGCAATCGGATGGCCCGCAGTTTATGATGATTCCGGGCCAGAGCCATTGCTCGACCTGCTTCTGGCAACAATGGAACCAAGGACTGATCTCAATCCGAAAGGTGTAGCCTTAACCATCGACGAAAGAATTGGTGGTTCATTGTCCCAAACATTCAGTGAAAATAACTGGTCATTGGAAGTGGGTTTTGATGCAGGTTTGGAAGTGGGTGCAGGAGTTTCCATTCAGCCAAACGGTGTTGTCAAACTTGAGCCCCCAACAGCCTCTTCCACAACAATAGATGGTAGTGCTTTTGTCAAATGGATATCCAAAGATAATGAAAGTAATCAACCACTGATCATTTTTGGGACAACTGGTGGTAGTCGTCTGGAAGCAATGGAAATCTCTGCCTTTCTGGGGGCAGAATTCCAATGGGTTGTGGCTCAAAAAACAGCTTCAGGAAGTGTAACATTTGAAACGGAGGTCAAGGATGGCAAAGTCGTGATCATGCCGGGAAATCCGGATGGATTTCTTGCTCAAGTCCTACCTCCCGATGGATTTACGGTCGATTTTGACATAAAAATGGGGTTGAATAGTGAGAAGGGATTTTACTTCAGTGGCAGCGGAACACTGGAATTTGATATTCCAACTTCCATTTCCATCGGGCCAATTTCAATCTTAAATCTCACCGTTGGAATTTCACCCGGTTCTGATTTTGTTATCAACCTGGGTGCTGATATCAAAACGGAATTGGGTCCGTTTGTAGGAATTGTTGAAAATATGGGAATGTCTGCGACACTGACATTCCCTGAAGATAGAAAAGGCAATCTTGGACCGGCAAATATTTCTATCGGTTTTAAACCGCCTAATGGCATTGGTCTTTCATTGGATGCGGGCGTGGTCAAAGGCGGCGGTTATCTCATGCTGGATTTCGAAAAGGGGCAATACGCCGGGGCGCTCGAACTCGATTTTCAGGGATTGTTTGGTTTTACCGCAATCGGTATTATCACCACCAAATTCCCGGACGGATCGGAAGGATTTTCTCTTCTGTTACTGATCAATGTCACATTCGATACACCAATTGCTCTGGGGTTTAACTTTTACCTGGCAGGAATCGGTGGAATGATAGGCCTGCACAGGACGATCGTTACGCTTGCTTTGCAAAATGGTGTCAAAGATGGCTCGATCGACAACATTCTCTTCCCCGAGAATGTCATTGAAAACATAACAAAAATCATCAGTGATCTCCAGGCCATTTTTCCGGCTAAGCAAGACCAGTTTGTATTGGGCATCATGGCCAAAATTACCTGGAATACGCCTGCTGTACTAACCATAGAAGCAGGGTTGGTGGTTGAATTTCCAAACCCGGTTAAAATCGTCATAATTGGCGTCATCAAATGTGCACTTCCAACTCCTGACGAGGCCATAATTGAACTGAACGTCGCATTCGTAGGGATCATCGATTTTGAAAATGAGATCCTCATGTTCGATGCGTCCATATTTAATTCGCGCATTCTCACCATTACGCTTGAGGGTGACATGGCCCTGAGAATCAGTTGGGGAGATAAGCCGGATTTCCTCGTTTCAGTCGGTGGTTTTCATCCGGTCTATGTGCCGCCGGCACATTTGCAACTCCTCGTAATGAAGAGGATTACGGTCAATATTTTAAGCGGTAATCCGAGTCTGGTATTGACGGCCTATTTTGCTGTTACAACGAATACGATTCAGTTTGGCGCCGCCATTGACTTTACCTTCAAGGTTTCAAAGTTTGGCGTATACGGAAATTTCGGATTTGATGTGCTGATCCAGTTTTCTCCATTTAAGTTTATCGCAGGAGTTCACGCAAGTGTGGCTGTTAAACTTGGTAGTTCAACATTATTTTCTATTGGATTGGAATTCAATCTCGAAGGGCCTTCACCATGGAGGGCAAATGGCTATGCTACCTTCAAGATTCTTTTTATCAAATTCAAAGTCAGCTTTGATAAAACCTGGGGAGAAAAGAAAGAAAATTCACTTCCGGGAACATCCGTATTGCCACTTTTGATCGAAGAATTCGAGAAGAATGAAAACTGGGATACCATTCCTTCTTCGACAACAATAGAATTGGTTACCCTTTCCAATTTTGCTCCTGATGATAACTCTGTTCTTGTGAAACCATTCGGCTCATTGGAGGTAAATCAAAAGGTAGTCCCGCTGGATCTGACAATGGATAAGTTCGGCAATTACAAACCGGATGATATTACCAAGGTTACGATTAAGGAAGTGACAATTGGAGGAGAGATTCAGGACGAAGCAGATCTTGATGACATTAAGAATTCTTTTGCCCCTGCCGTGTACAAAGAGATGAGCGATAGCGATAAGCTGCAGGCTCCATCTTATGAAAATCAGAATTCCGGCGTAAGGGTTACCTCGACAGACGAAATTGTTTTTGATTATGGCATCAACAGGTTAGTGGAATACGAATCAATTTTATCCGATTTCGAAGAAGAAGAATTGGGCAACTTATCATTTAACTCTGATTTCTTCAAAGTGTTTGTAACCGGTGGTGCTGTCGGAAAATCCCCGATGTCAAAGCTGATTAAAAATAACAAGGTGAAGGCGAATAGAACAGTCTCATTGGATGATGAGAAATTTGCCGTTGTGTCAAGTGTAGATCTGACGAATGTCCATGGTGGTAATAAGTTGTTTAATTCAAAGGCGGAAGCTGATGAATATTTGAAAGAATTGGTGAAAACCGATTCATCTAAAAAAGGAAAAGTACAATTGAGTCCGGCGTTTCAAATGGCCGAAGTTTAGAATGATAAGAAAATGAATTTTTATGAGTGATCCGTTAGCCCATTATTCGTTTATCCCCTGGCTTAGGCAAGGCATTGGTACAAAAATATCTGAAAAGGATGCCTTTGGCCTTCCAAGTAGCACCATGGCCAAGGAAAGGGCAGATTTGCAGGTGGGTATCACCCTGGAAAGTACAGATATTGCCGATGGATCTGCGGATGCAACCGATTTCACAAAAACGTTAAAAATACTTGGTCCTCCTGATGTTCAGGCTGTTTCCGATAAGGCCATCGTCCGGGTAGAGCCCAAGTCAAAAGTGAATAATTATGAATCGAATGGATTGCCTTATATAGAGTTCTACAACGAGGACTTTTTATGGATGTATACTCCTGCAGTTGCAGATTCGGCCACAAACAAAGGTAAACTCACTCCATGGCTTGGGCTGATTTGTTTGAAAGATGATGAATTTGAGCTGAAGACAAACCTGGAAGGAAGACCATATATCACCATTGACTCAGGGAAAATAGCAGATGTTTTTCATGATCCGACCCAGCATTGGGCGTGGGGTCATGTCCATATGAACACAGAACTGTTGGCGACCAATCTTGCCGGTCAGATCAGTGAGGTGGCTGGTGAGCTGGCCGCAGACCCGGACTCGGGGGTGTGCAGATTGCTTTGTCCCAGAAAGCTGATCAAGGAAACACATTACACCGCATTTTTGATCCCTTCTTTTGAGACGGGAAGATTAGCTGGTTTAGGATTGGAATTTACGGGTGTCCTTGCTCAAAAAATGTCCTGGGGTGGAAATGAAGCAGATTATTCAGCCAAACCAAGAGGTACGGAATATCCTGTCTACCACATGTGGAGTTTTCAAACCGGGCAGTATGGGGATTTTGAGTCATTGGCAAGGATCTTGAAACCTGTTGTGACGGATCCTGAGCTTGGAAAGCGCGATATGTTCATTGCTGAAGCGGGATACGGATTGGAAGATACGCCTCCAGACTCTTTGGTACTCGGACTGGAGGGTGCGCTTAAGCCTCCTGATTTTGTCAGCGACAAATGGACAAACGGAACAGGAGATCAGAATTACCAGGAACATCTGAGGAAATTACTTAACCTGTCCATCGATAATGAAAAAAAGCAAACGGATGATGCAGACATTACGATTGATAGCCTGAAGCAAAATCCTTTTTATTCGGCAACCTTGGGAGACGACCCGGTAGTTACGCCACACATTTATGGACGCTGGCATGCATTGGTAGATCGATTGAAAAAAGGTAATAACCATAAATGGGTAAATTCCCTGAACCTCGATCCAAGAAATCGGGCAACAGCAGGTCTTGGTGTGACAATTGTGAAGAAAAACCAGGAAGACTATATGCAAAGAGCCTGGAAGCAAGTGGAGGAAATCAATGAAGCTAATACCAGGATCAGAAAAGCGGGACTATCGCGATTGATCAGCCAGGCGCTATACTACAAACATGTCAAATTTGCCAATACGGATCAGTCGGTTAGGTTAACTAATCCCATGCACAAATTTGTCATTTCTTCGGGTGTAACCGTTGAAAATGCTTTGACAAACAGTCTGATTCCCAATGCGTCAAAAAGCGGAGCCTTCAAGAAAATCACCCGTCCGGGTAAAAAGAGCAATAAGAAGATCAATCAGGTTGCTACTACGGGAGCTAATCTAATTCACACAACTGTCATTCAAAATTTCAACGCTGAGACAACCAAAGCAGCCAAGGATAAGGCCGCTCCGGCATTGGCAATTGATGGTACGAACGTATCAGCTGCTATTGGCACTTCCATCAATGACTACCAGGCAAATGATACCGCCATGGCCCAGCAGGCTTTATTCGATATTTTGCTGGAAGAGACATCATTCGATAATCTGAATAGCACCACCAGGAAAAATGCCCTGAAAACAAAAGTTGATAATTACAGCGGGCTGAATGCTACTTCAAAAAACCTGGCAAAAGACCTTATTGACGGAATCACCTCTTCAACTCAGGGTGAGCCTGATCAATCTCATAACATTATTGTAGAGGAAGCGCCATACAAAGCCATCTTTGGAGAAGAAATCACAGCTAAGTCGTATGAAAGTATCATCATTAGCCGGAATACAGGTGGTTTGCCCGGACTGATTGGACGAGCTACACTCATTCAAGATATTCAGGCTTTTCAGACCGCATTCCAGGGATTCGGTACCGATATCGTCTCCAATATGATTGCTATTCCCAAATTGCCCTCAATAACTAACATAGCAAGTTTCTCCAGTAACATTACCGCTACGATCCAGCCAAAAGACCTGGTGAAAAAGAGGGTTGTAAGTTCCATCACTTTAAATGTTTTTGATGAATCGACCGGCACATTCATTAAACAAAATATCGATAAGCTTAGACCAATCATGGCTTATCCGAAATTTGACGATGCCATGTTCAATGATTTGAAGCAACTATCACAGGAGTACATCCTTCCAAACATTGAAAAAGTGCCCAACAATTCGATTACGCTGATGGAAACCAACCAGGCTTTTATTGAAGCTTTCATGGCCGGATTAAATCATGAAATGTCTAGTGAGTTGTTGTGGAGGGAATTTCCGACGGATAAAAGGGGGACATATTTCAGGCAGTTCTGGGATGTTAGCGATAATGTGACCGAAACGGATCAGGAGAAAAAATATGATATCACAAAAATGCATTCCTGGAATAAGGATTTGGGAAAACATTCGCCAAGGATCATTACCAATCCGTCAGGAAGTACTTATCTCGTCTTGCTTATCAGGGGCGAGTTGCTAAAAAAATACCCCAATACACAGGTCTATGCCAATAAAGCAGCATTTAAAGATGCCTCCAATCCGTCTGCTCCACGGGCTTTGGCCGATGCTTCCGTTGCAGCCAATATCAAAGTTCCTGTCTTCATGGCTGAGCTGGATCCTGATATTTATTTATTTGGTTTTGATCTGGATGTTGAGGAGGCAAAAGGAGATAGCAGCAATGCCAGCAAGCCAGGATGGTACTTTGTGCTGAGGGAAAGGCCCGGACAAATCAGGTTTGGGCTCGATGACTGGACACCTGTCAATCCGGAAGATCCTGATTTTCCTACGAGTGATCCGACCAATTGGAATGATCTGGCCTGGGAACATCTTGTCAATGACCGCCTTGAATTGGACAATTATCAGATAGATGCTTTGCACCCATTTGATGGTAACGCCGGAAGTGAAAATACGCCAGAAGCTAAATGGGGAAACAATTCTGCCGATATGGCTTATATCCTGTATCAAAACCCGGTCTTGTTTGCACGACATGGTCAGGAAATGCTGCCCGATTAACATAAATAATTGAATCAACCTATGAGTGAAATAATTAACCCGACCGGAAATAACGACCTAAAAATTGAAGAGATACGAAACCAGGTCAAAGCACATTCCGATGCGATCCCGTATTTGCTTTTGCCTTTGAAAATCGAAACGCGATTCATGCGGGTGGACCGGCCGGTTTTTGAAAAAGATACATTTCCGGAAGTGTTGGATGAACTGTTTGCCATAGATGATTCTCTTCAGTTTGATCCCAAAAATCTTCCGGAGCATGAAGTCCTGGGCAAATTAGGGAAGTTAGTTGCATCCTTGGAAACCACCGTTAAGAAGGTAGGTGAGATCAAGAGGATCACAGGAAATGATAAGGACCTGTTGCTGTCTGCATTGGCACAGCTAGACAGAAATTATAAAAAGCTTGGACAAGAGCTAAGCAGATTGAGGTGGCGTGATGTTGCCAGGCTTAAACAACTTCGTTTGCTTAAAACCGACATGAACAAACAGGTCACGCTGCTGGAAAATGGAATTAATGGCCTAAAGGTAACAGCTGATATAGAAAGTAACGATGCGGACAACTTCCTTAACCTTATTGCTACTCTCAACAAGTCACTGTCTGATTTTGGTGGAAATGATCTGGCAACAAATGATCGCAAAGCAAAGAGAGGGGTATTTTCTTTTGTTGAGAATCAATTTTCGGCATTGAATAAGACAATTAAGGATGTAAGGGAATTTACCCGCATCAATATTCAGGCGACGAAACAGCAGGTAAACAGACTGGACAAATCCAAAAGCGAATGGAAAGACCTCCTTCTAAAAATAGGGAAGAATATCAATACCATTAAGTCAGATTTTAAAAAGACAGAGTATAAAGAAAAATTAGAAGGCTTGAAAAAAGGACTCAATGCGCTGGAAGAAGCAATTAATTTCCGATTGAAGCCGAAGATGGACTTGATGCTAAGCCTTAGTGTCGTTGATGCCCGACAATTTTTGTCAACCATCAATCATATTCGTTACAAACTCAAACACCAAAACAAGAAGCCATTCCATGATTTTGATGAGGTATCGACATCCAGTCAAAAGCTTTTTTCTCAGCTCAAAGAATTGAAAAATAATGCCTTCAAGGTCATCGAGGGAAACCGGGAAGAACTCGTCATTATAAAAAAAGCATGGGACGATGCTGACGCTGAACTGGAAAAATTAAAAAGAAGGTTGGATGCTTTCAAGGGAGTAGGGGACCAAAAAAAGAAAGTGGCACAACTCTCCAAAAAACTGGATCATGATTTCAGAGAAACCTTGATGGGATTGAAATCGAAGTCTAAAAGCAATTTTACCTCCCTTACAAACAGCGTGGTTGAAAAAACCGCCCTGACACTCCATCAATCTTTGAATACGTTAAAAGATATTCAGAAGGATATAGAAGAAAATATTGGGAAACCCAAATCCCAAAAGTTTACCGGTGCGATCAAAAAACTTGTCGATTTTCAAAAATCCTACGAGAAGATCTCGACAAGTATGAATGTGATCCCACAGAAATCCTACAATGAGATCAATCGCATTACGGCAAAAATAAAGTCCAATGTCAAGAGTTTTGTTGATTCGGATGAATCGATGAGTCTGCTTTCCGGACGTGCGCAGGGAGAAAGCAAGAAGGCACTTTTTGCGGTCGACTCCCTCAAAACGACTATCGAACAGCAACCAACGGATGCATTGACACGGACAGGCAGGACAGCAGAAGCTTCACGGAGTTCTATTCTTTTTGCGAGCAGGACGATCACTCGTGATGAACTTTGGGTGAGGATCTATCCGGATGATATTGCCATTCATTCACATGAAATACCCCTTACTCCGGAAGAATTGGAGTCTGGAAAAGCCTACTGGAAAGAGATTTGGGCTGCTAATGAGGATTATGAAATAAAACTGGCAGCTTGGAGAGCGATCTCCACATCTTACGGTTCTCAGCGGGCAGCATGGATCGTAAAAAGCCTGGAGCCAGCTCCTTCCAAATCATCAGATGTCAAAAAGAAATTTAGGGATTATTCCAGGGAGATATTGAAGGCAAACGACGAACTCTTAGCTATTCACAAGAGTCTGTCAGAGTCAGCCGATATCAATGATCAGATCGTAAAAATGGGACAGACCTTTTCCCAGTTAAATACGATAGAGGCAAGTTTGAAAAGAGTTAAAGGAGGCCATGAAAGCCTGCTGATGAAATCTCAGCGGATTTTGTTGAAAATCCAGTCTCAGGTCAATTCCGTTATCCGGATGATCCAGAATTCCAGGGGAAGCTCTGTTAACGAACGACAGATCCAGGTGGTCAAACAATATGTCAATGTCTTTAACAAAACGACCAAAACTTTCAAGGAAATAAAATCGGAAAAATCTACCGAAATCATCGACAAGCAAAGTGACGATGATGTTTTTCCCGATGTTGAAATCAAGGAAAGTAGCTGGACGGTAGCTCCACATTCGAAGGTCATGCCCGACAGGTTTGTTGTGGTTTTGAAAGACCGTTCCGGCAAATACAAACATTTGGCAGTAGGAGAGCCTTTGCCTGAAGACCAGCTGATTGTTGGCCTCAATCCGGAAAGTTTTGATACGGATACATTTGAGTATGATGAAGATGGCAACCTGATCGTTGACGAGAGCATAAAATGGCTGACAGATTTTGAAGAAGCCAGAAAGATCGGAATGGCTCTTTTTATAAACCTGGATGAGGAAGACCTGGAAAATGGTTTTGATAAAGTATTTGTATTAGGTGTTAAAGATACCACACCCCAAATCGGCAAGAAATTAATTGAAGAGCTGATTGACAACCATCATTATCTTCCGGAGGGAGCTTCATTCTTACCGATACGTACGCCTACCAATAACACAGAAGCCGGGGAATCGGGCTATCGTACGTTTGAAGAAGATGCCGGTTTAAGCTTCAAAATAGAGCGAAATGATGAAGTGACAGGTACAACAGCTGAAGATCCTGATTTTCCTACCGATGGAAAAAGGCTTTCTGAGGGACTGGGAATTGATGTTGATGTCCTGAATAATCTCGATTATCATGATCGAACAGAAATTTCTGAGGCTTTGCTCATGAATAGAGCGTTATTTCATGGAACGCTTGGAAATTATATGGAGGAGGGTTTGGATACCCTATTCACGCTGGATAATATTGATCATACGAAAGAATTTTTCTGTAACCATGTGAGTGCAAGAGGATACATACCTTCCATCAGAATTGGCACGCAACCATATGGAATTCTTCCCACGACGGCATTTTCCAAATTTCAGGTTACCTCAAATGATGCATTTATACCTCAGCTAAATAAAGATGATTTTGACAATATTCCTTTGATCAAAGATGAATTGCAGGTTCGGTATGACATTCGGCTGAAAAACTTCTTAAGCTATCTGGATAACTTCTGGACGTCTATTCGCAATTCCAAGGTGCCTCATGCGGGTAATACCGATCCTGACAATCCCCAGGCTCATTTTATGGAAATGCTCGGTTTGCAGCCTAATTCCGCAGAATTATATTATCGATATGGACTCAATATAGCCTCCAGGCAATCGGTGGATGCGGCGGCTGATTTTAGCATTAATTTCGATTCATCGGATCCCTGGAGCCCAACCCAGGTGGCTGATGCATTCCGCAACATTATTTCTTCAGGTTATTATTTCAAGTCAGACAGCTTTACTGACGAACAAAATGAAGACCTTAAAATTGACGATCCGGTTGGTTATCTGAATAGCAAAAACAGCCGCATAAGTAATCAGTTTGTAAAAGCCAGGGTCTTTGCGACCAGACATCTGCAAAATCAGTCACTTCTCTTGGGACACATTATAGATAACAGGGAATTGGCCGAGGAGATTATCGCCGCTTCTGATCCCAATGCGGATACTGCTGAGGATCAGTCAAAAGCGCGAGCGGAATTGCAGTATTTTATAGATTGGCTTGTTGACGAAAATCCATGGGACGTACATGCGGAAAATAAATTTTCTGAAACTTCTGAAGGGATACTTACGACCGGAATGCCTTCACGATCATTGCTTTTTCTTCTACTCAGACATTCCATTCTCTCAGCAAATGTGGATGCCATATTAAAAGTTCTCGAATTTGAGGGATTGACCGATCAGGAAACGAGGAAAAAAATGGGACAACCCGGACATTTTTATAATCGGTTCAGAAGTGGATTCAACTATGTGACAAAGTGGACTTATTTATTTAGCAAGATCAATTACCTGGACCATGTTTTGGGTTTTGATATGAATGAAGAGAACAGTTTTTACATTTACATGAATAGTTTGTCATCCTCCAGTAACGGCTATCTGAACAGGTATTTATCTCCCAAACACACATTCATTTTTAACGGATATCCAAATCATCACCTTCACCAGGGATTTAAGAACGCGCTGGATGCTACCAGGGAATCGATAAGAAAATTAAAAGATATCCCAACAGCGAGATTGGAGCAGCTTTTGGCTGAGCACCTTGATCTTTGTACCTACCGACTTGATGCTTGGCGTTTGGGAATGGTCAACAGAAGATTAAAACAACAGCGATCAACCAATACCACCGGTATATTTATTGGCGCATATGGATGGGTAGAGGACTTGAATAAGGGAGGGGAAAGACCACTTGCTAAAAACATTCCGGAAGGCTTGTGGAAAAGTGGCGATGACCCAATCTATGAAGATGCAGACAACCTGGGATTTATTCATACCCCTTCTCTCAACCACGCCATCACTGCAGCCATACTTCGGGCAGGTTTTGACGCAAACTCGGGAATAGCCGAGATTGAAAACCAAATGGCCGTTAACCTGTCATCAGCAAGGGTGAGAATGGCGCTTAATTTGTTGAATGGCATTCGAAATGGCCAGGAAGCAGCAGCGCTATTAGGTTACCAGTTTGAGAGGGGTTTGCATGAAGGATACCTGCATCTGTCGCTTGAACTGGATGAATATATTTATGATTTCAGGGAAGAATTTCCTCTTTCTGTTCCAGTGGATGATAGTGTCTCATTGGGTGAAGCCACACTCAATAATGTGGTGAATGGTATGGAATTGCTGGAGGAAGCACAGGAATTCATCGATTCAAAAGGAGGCCCTCCCAACCCGGGCGATAGTTTGTATGAAAGTTTGAAGGCATTTGAACCAGCCTGGTGGAATCATATCAATAATACCAATTTAAAAAATGCAACATCCGCTGAGAAAGATGCAATGTTGAAGGAAATAGACCGGATGGCAGATGCTTTTGATGCTTTGGGTGATCTCTGCATTTCTGAAAGTGTGTACCAGGTGGCTAAGGGAAACCATGTTCGGGCATCAGCAATTATGGATAAATTGTCCAGAGGCGATGTACCCAATGATATTGAAATTGCTGACACTCCCAGAACAGGAACAGTAGTTACTCATAAAGTCGGAATGTTTTTCGAAACCATCAGTGGGATTGATCACAAGCTCACGGAAACGGGCAACACAAGTACACCGGTATCGGGTAATGCGTTGAAATCAGCAGTAACTGCTGCAAATGCAAGACCCGTCGGCTGGAATAGTGACTTTACACCTCGAGCAATGGCAGAGCCTACACTCAATAAATGGGCAGGCCAGATGATTGGTAATCCGGCAAAAATTAAGTGTATCGCTAATTATACAATGGGTGACATCAATGATTCCATGACCGTTTCTTTGGCAGATCTGGGCATCCAGCCTCTTGATGCCTTGCACCTGTTTGGTACTGGCCCATTAGACGGAGGGGCGGAGTTGAACGCCAGGATAGCCATGAAGGTAAAGAATACCATTTCCCTTCCTATTGATTTTGAGGGAACCGCCGATGACATTGAAATCACCATCAAATACACGGAACGGGATAGTAGCTGGGCAGATGATGAATATTCGTATTATGAAATGACAGGATACCTGCAATCTTTGAGAAAATTGTTAACAGATAGCGGTGTGTTGGCTGCTGATTCACTACTCATTCCGGGTGAAGAAGAGGTTGAGGATAATTTAGTGAAAAACCAGTTGGTCGATGAATGTTTGATCAGGGTTGAAAATTTAAAGGCCAGGATTGAAATTCTCCAGGCAGATTTCAAAGGTTTCTTTGAAAATGAAATTTCCATCGAAGATGCTCCTGAGCATACCTTTACTGATGTACAGATAAATGCACTGAGAGAATTATTGCTTCGTGCCTCCGTATTTGGAGTCCCGGGAACCATACCTGATAAGCTGTTTGATATAGGCAATGACACGGGTATGCAGTTGCTCGCTGCGGCAGACGGAGCTTCAAAGGCGATTGCCGGTCGGTTGAAACAATCGGAAAAGGATATGTTGGTTGCGGTGGACAATGCCAGGTCTAATGACGTTCGAATAAGTTCTATTCAGGAAATCTCTAAGAAATTACTGGGGAAAGCATTTGTCCTTCTGCCACATTTTAATCTTCGAAATGGAACCGAATTAAACGAACAATTGGCACTGGATAAAACCAAAGGATTGCTGAGAGCAGCACCGGCGATGGAGATGGAAAACTGGTCGCAAAGCCTGTCACATGTCCGGGAAAGAATGGCTGGTTTGGATACCGTGCAAATGTGGGCAGAAAATTTTGATCGGATATTTCCTGAAAAAGCTCCTGTGCAGTTTCCATTTGCTCTCGATGGCAGCGGCCAAAGCGTTGATCATTGGCTGGGAATTGAATTCCCGGTTGGATATCAACCGACAGAAGATAAATTGTCTATTGTTATCATGAATAGCACGGAAATCACGAAGGATTTAGGAGCGTCCAAAGCAGGTTTGTTGGTTGATGAATGGGTGGAAATCATTCCAAACCTGGATGAAACGACTGGTATTACATTCAATTACGATCAACCCGATGCCAAACCGCCGAATAATTTATTACTTGCTGTGACTCCACACGAGACCGGCCAATGGAATTGGGATGATTTGGTGTTTACACTTGAGGACACATTGAAAATGGCCAAAAACCGGGCAGTTGAGCCGGAACACCTTGAAGACACTGTTTTTGGACAGGTCCTTCCCGGAATAATGACGGAAATTGTGCCGCCGCAGCTTTTGTCTGAAGGAGGAGATGATAGTGGTGATGCGCAGGAAAATCCTCTAGGATTACAGGTGGTGACCGATTTTGGAGTTGTGAATTCAACCTATGACGAATCAGAAGAATAAAAAGAATAATATATGGCAACCAGAATAGATAGTCTCACTTGTGAACCTTTCAGGGCCTGGAACAGACTGGAACCACGACCGAGAGAGTCTGAGTTTGACAAGGTATTAAAGGCTGAGATCCACGATCCACTCTGGATGCTTACCCGACAATGGCAGTTCGGGGAATTCCAGGGAGAAGATACCGGTTTGGCGGTTTTTGCCAAGGTTCAACTCGAAACAACCCGGGTTACCAAATTCAAAAACCGAAACGGCGATGTTGGTCCGTTCGATGAGAATATTCCGCTGGAGACAAAAGTAGAGAGAATGCCGGTATTGTATGATATCCGGTTTCGGGCGAGGGCCGGACAATATTGGTTGAAAGTATTAGCTGATGCGGGAGAAGTTTACAATTTGTCTTCCCCTTCCGTACCATATGTTCATTCTGATCTAAAACAAGCATTTAAAGAACTCTATTCATTTGGACTGCCAGATCTGGATCATGAAAATGATAGCACGAAGTTGCAAATTGCCAAAGCGAGGCTGTTGTCAAATAAAACGGCACATCAGGCTTTAACGGCTTTAACCAACAGATCAATGGATGGAGTGGCTTGGTTTCAGGAGCTAACCTCCGGAAATACAGTAAAACTCCCGGCAAATTTGACCAATCATAGTTTGTACAAGAATGCATTCAAGGATTTTATTCTTGCTGCTGCGAATGAATTTGTAGCCTGGTTTCAGGTGTCGCATGAAAACCCCCAATCCGAAGAAGATTCCAGCTGGGCGCCGTCCAACCTGGAATATAGCTTTGCCTGCAGCATGCCGAATAAAGGTTCAGTGAAAAACACGATACTGGAAGCAAAGGAATATTATCATGGACACTTGGACTGGTATTCATTTGATCTTAACCTCAATGATGACGGATCAGGTTTGGGAACAATGGACCCTGCAGATGAAGCGAAAAATGTTAAGACCGAGGTATTAACCATCATTCCGTCCGAAGCGCGATTTGGAGGAATGCCTAATAGCCGATGGTGGGAATTTGAGGATGGAAGCACGGATTTTGGCGACATAACAGCAGAAACCACCAATATTGCCAAAATCCTGTTGGCAGAGTTTGCACTCATGTACAGCAATGACTGGTTTGTCATCCCGTACACCGTACCGGCAGGGTCTGTTTCTGAGGTAAAGGGAATAGTAGTTACCGACACTTTTGGTGAACGGACTTTGGTAAAAGCCGCTGGTCAGGGTGATTCAAATGATTGGACAGCCTGGACCATGTTTAACATGTCCAAAACTAACAATAGTGAAGGATTAAGCGGTAAGGTTGACCCGAGGATCTACGTTCCGCCAGTTGTAAATAAAATTCAGGAAAGCAGACCTCTCGAATCGGTTGAGATGGTTCGTGACGAGATGGCTAACATGGTATGGGGTGTGGAATCCATCATTCCAGATTTGGTGGGCTCAGGAGCGGATGGACATGCCGCTGCACAGGAATTAATAAATTATTTTAAAATACTGGAAAGGAAGGAAGAACTTATTCCTTTGCCCATTCCTGAGGGAGTAAAATTGAGGTATAATCTGGGCAATACGATCCCAGAAAACTGGATACCATTCTTACCGACACACATGCCCGGTCAAAATCGCGCAATCCAACTACAACGTGCATCCATGCCTCGTTGGTTCAATGGCGAGTTTACACAGATAAGACCACGAAACGCTGTTTTAAGGGAGGGGATGCACCACGATCCTCAGTCGGCGGAGGACCTGTTTGTCAATACATCGGATGAAACACAGGACAATCCATATTATGTATTCGAAGAAGAAGTTCCCCGATCTGGGATGGTTGTTCAGGCTACCTGGCAACGTACCCGGTGGTACAATGGAAAGATCGTTTGCTGGTACGGTCGAAGGAAAAAAGTGAGTAAAGGAGAAGGGTCGAGTGGTTTGTCTTTTGACAATATCATAGACGTAGATTATGAAAATCGTGAAGCATTGGTGCCAGCTGATAATAACTGATTTTAAGTATGAAATGTATGTCAAATCTTCTTAAAATTGAGTAAATTGATAAGAGATAGGATAAAGAAAAAGGACATTTAAGATAGTGTTGTTGCATAAGCATCAATGCGTGTGTAAGCTACTGAAAAAGTCTTGACTTTTAATCAAAGAGTGCTCTGAAACGGGTGTTGGCTTGCATTAATTCTACGGAATGGGATTTCCTGCGGTAAAGACTGCAGGTTTTCTTTTTTATAGCTTTGTCTAAAATATTTTTATCAGTTTCAGCATTTTATTATAAACGGTCCGATAATCTTCGTTGTGATAAGGAATGGCAACGATTGAATTCTTCCAGTTTTCCTGCCTTCGTTGTTCATAAGCATGGTCATAGTATTTTAACAAAAGCTCAAAACATTTTCTCCTCTCACCTGTATCGTGAAAATGTAAAGCCTGGTGGTTTTGACTCATTCCCATTCTATCTTCAAGCAATTGGATGGCGGATCTTAATTCATTTCCTCGTAAATGATCATAATCTTTTAAAATTGTATCCAATCGTTTGTCGAATGGAGCCTCCAGATGGATTAATAGGGCGTTTTTCATTTTAGACTGAAGCTCTTCAGGTATTCCAGCCTTCCCTAGAAATGGTCCTTTTTCTTCTATCCAAATTGGATATTTGAGATCAAATGACAACCACAAACTAAGAAGTTCATTTTGGAAGGACTCGTGTGTTGGTTGTTTTTGTTTGGGATTGGATCCGAAAGCAGACCCTTTGTGCGAAGCCAATGTTTCAAGATCAATGACCTGATGATCAATAGATTTCAGATATTGAAGAAATTTTGTTTTACCGGAACCGGTATAACCACCTATTACGAATAATTTAGATTCCTCATTGAATGCATTTTTCCTCCATTCCCGGAATCCGGCATATCCTCCCTTCAGGTAATACCCTGAAATTTCGTGAGAAATTTCTTCAGCTACCAGCCCTTTCTGATCGATCAGGTGTACCGGGTAGTCTTTTTTAGATTCCTTTAATTTGTCTACAAATCTTTTCAGTCTGATAATGTTACTCTCAATCAAAGAAAAGGAAATGGCATGTTTAATTGATCCTTTGAGGTATAAAGGAATTGGCCTGATGTCAAGCAGGATCCGTGGACTTTTCCATGTGAAAAACTCAAATGGCTCAATATCAGACATGTTAAATATTATGGTAAACGACTGGCAAAATCTCTAATTAAATTCAGGTTCGGAACGATACGAAATAAAGGTAATTATTCCTGAATAGCCAGATCCACTTTTGGTTTGTTTTTCTCAAGCTCCGATATGATTCCCTTCAACATTTTCGGAACAATGACCTGATGAAAAGGCTTGACGGGAAGGAAATACAACCTACCCATTAAATTGTGAAATTTGACGGTCGTCGTTATGATCAGTTCATTCTGGACTGGCCGGATCATAAGCGAAACCCGAAAGTTAAGGTGTTTGTCATCTTCGCCTAAAACCATTTCGTTTTCCGTTCTCTCAAACACGCTAAATAATCCAAGGCGTTCTCCGGGATTGCCTTTAAAATTTGCAAGGGCAGTTTCCTTATCGATAACATTTTCTCCTGTTTTCAATCCTATTATTGACACGATCCGATTTCTGAACTCAAAGAGATGGCCTACCAATTTTGGAGCTGAGGTGAAAAATGCTTTTGCTACATCAACAGGTGAAATCTCACGTTGGAGTTTTGTCATGTTTGCAGTGTAACTATCGCAATAATCAAAGTTTTGATTGAATAATACTGAATATGGGGGTAAACCCACCTTTTGGATTTTCATGTTTGGCTGGATTTGGTTTGGTTAATAATGAATCCAAAATTAGTAAGTAAATTTTCATATGAGGAAAAATTCATCTGGTATAATTGATGAAAAGAGCTGATGGATTTATTTGCCCAAGTTGTTTAGGTATCAGATCGAATAAATGAAACGATGGTTTTCATAAAATCTAAGAGTTCCACTGTTTTTTGTGTTGATAATTTCTTTCCTGTTTCATTTAAGCTGTAGTATTTTCTTTCCCGGTTATCAGCTACGACTTTTTCGATTGTGACTAGATTATCCCTTTCCAATTGATGTAATAATGGATACAGAGCTCCTTCTGTCAATTGAATTTTATGATCAGTTTTCTTGTTAAATTCTTTGATTAACTGGTATCCGTACATTCTTTGATGATCTGATAAAACTTTAAGAATGAGTGTTTTAAGAGTTCCTCTTACCAATTCGTTGCTGTATTGCGACATATAATAAAATTTACCTAAATAAGTTAGGTGTAATATGAAAACAAAACAAGTTAATGAATACGAATCTCAAATTTGAGAGGAAAAATTGGATGTTAACCTGAATTATTCACGACAAAGCTGTGATAATGAAACAACCTATAGTAAAATGCTGATTTTAAGTATGTTATTACAGATTTGATATATCAGACAGTTGTATAAAGTTTGAATAGATGCTTTGCAACAAGAAATATTAGTTTGTAAAAGGAGGAATTTGACGCTGCATCTGAATGATATCTTCCAGTGTTAGTTGTAGTTCATTCTTATATAGTTCGTATATCATTTTCCATTCCAACGCATCCATAAAACCATCAGAATTTGCTGTGTTCGACATGTATGCAATAACTTTTACCTGTTCCTCTTTAGAGAGTTTTTTTAGGTCAGTTTTAAGGGAGTCGATCAGGTTTTGATTAGGGTCATTTTTGTACGCCTCAATTTTTTTTTGGAATTCACCTTCGTCGATTCCTTCTTTTTTGCACATTTTCCTACCTATCTCCAACTCCCTTTCTTCTATATTTCCATCAGCTGAGATAATATAATAGTATGCTTTTAACAATGTTTCTTTGAAAGTGTTTTTAGTGTAGGCACCGGTCATGGCTCAAATATTAATGTTTTGGGTTTAATGACAAATCAATATTAAAAGTCGACTAATAATACGGATTTTATATAGTTTCAAAGTAATAACTAATTTTGAATTTTGACAATATTTGATTCCTATTTTAAATATTTTATAACTATTTATTGATTATTTGGAGAAATTGATAAGAAATAAGGATTTCTTGTGTTAGTATGTGATATGAAAGATTACATTTTTTGAGGATGGATTCCGTACGAAATGCAAATATTTTTCATTTGAATGTTCTTATCCATTAAGTTGTTGAATTATTATATTTTAAAGCGTGTTATTATGATTGTTTATCTTACAAGGGTTTATGAAATTATTCGTTTTTGATCTTGATTTCACCATCTGGGATGCCGGAGGAACGTGGTGTGATTGCACCTATCCACCCTATCAAAAGAAAGGAAATGACATAATCGATGTGGATGGGAGGATGATCAGTATGTATCCTGATATTCTGAAAATATTGTTGAAGTTATCCGAAAGCAATAAAATGATTTCGGCAGCATCGCGAACGAATGCTCCTGACATCGCTGATCAACTAATGAAAATGTTTGATATTCATCATTATTTTCATCATCCTCAAATATATCCAGGAAGCAAGGTAAGTCACTTTAAAATCATTCAGCAAAACTTCAACATCGATTATTCGCAAATGGTGTTTTTTGATGATGAATACCGGAACATCGATGAAGTGTCAAAGCTGGGGGTGACTTGTGAATTCCTTGAGGATGGAGGCGTTCACTGGCGTCACGTCGAGCCGTATTTATAAATTTTTTTACGATTCTGTGATTCATTATAAAATATTTCACCCTTTTGAATAAAATATTTTACTTTTTTTCTAATAAAGCGTTTACTTGAATAAACTTTTTAATCAGGCATCCGATGACAAAGAAAATTATTGAAACCCTAAATATTTCAAAAAAATACCAGATGGGGAGTGAGGAAGTCAAAGCCTTGCAATCTGTTTCCATTGATATTTACAAGGGTGAGTACATTGCTTTTATGGGGCCATCAGGTTCAGGAAAATCAACCCTGATGAATATCATTGGCTGCCTGGACACTCCAACATCGGGGAGCTATAAGCTGAATGAAAAAGATGTGAGCAACATGACGGAAAATGAACTCGCCGAGATCAGGAATAAAGAGATCGGATTTGTTTTTCAGACTTTCAATCTGCTGCCTCGAGCATCGTCATTGGATAATGTAGCTCTTCCTCTGGTTTATGCGGGTTATAATAAGTCGGACAGGGAAGATATTGCCATGAAAGCACTCGAAAGTGTAGGACTTGGTGACCGGGTGAAGCATAAGCCCAATGAACTATCAGGGGGGCAACGTCAGAGAGTAGCCATAGCCAGAGCGCTGGTGAATGACCCAAGTATTATTCTTGCGGATGAGCCTACAGGAAATCTTGATTCCAAGACTTCCTACGAGATCATGGATTTATTTGAAAAGCTCCATGAGCAGGGAAATACGATCATTATGGTTACGCATGAGGATGATATTGCACATTATGCACACCGAATTGTCCGCCTGAAAGATGGTTTGGTTGAATTAGATGAAGAAAATAAAAATATTACCAAGGCATCGATGGTTTCAAATGTTGAATGACTTTAATCCAATTGCATAATTGCTAGCTTTCGAAGCTCTGCTTCATTTAATCCAAACAGAATTGTTAAATGAAAATATATACAAAAACAGGTGACTATGGTGAAACCTCATTGTTTGGAGGCACAAAGGTGTTTAAGGATGATTTGAGATTAAATGCCTATGGAACCATTGATGAGTTGAATTCTTTTGTGGGCCTGGTCCGGGATGTTACAAGCTCTGAGTCGCGGAAAGAACTGTTGGAGAAAATTCAAAGTGACCTTTTTACAATTGCCTCAAATCTGGCTGCGGAAAGTGAAAAGGCGCAGAAATATGTGCCAAAAATCAAAGAGAATTCCGTTGAACAGCTCGAAAGTGAAATTGATGCAATGGAAGAATCGTTGGAACCATTAAGAAATTTTATTCTTCCTGGAGGTCATCAACATGTCTCATTTTGCCATATTGCCAGGACGGTTTGTCGACGTGGAGAAAGGGAGGTTATTGCCTTAAGCAGAAATATTGAAGTAGATCAACACATCATAAAGTATTTAAATAGGTTGTCAGATTATCTGTTTGTGCTAGCGCGAAAAATGGCCAAAGAGGTTGATGCTAAGGAGGTTAGCTGGAAAGGAAAAGAGTGATTGTAAATCCTTGAAATAATTTGTTATTTTTGCAAGCCCTTAAATGGGGCATTATGCTTACAAAATGGTGGAAACTTTAAACTTTGAATTTAAGCCTGTTCAGGAATCCAGGCTGCCATCGGTAGATTTTAATAACATTATTTTCGGACGAGTTTATTCCGATCACATGTTTATCTCCGACTATAAAAACGGTTTTTGGAACGATTTTAGGATTGAACCGTACGATTATATCCCATTTTCTCCGGGAAGTGCCGTTTTGCATTATGCCCAATCCGTATTTGAAGGTTTAAAAGCCTACAAAAGCCCTTCCGGCGAAATACTTATTTTCAGACCTGACAAAAACTTCGAAAGGATGAACCTTTCCGCCAGACGTTTGTGTATTCCTGAAATTCCAGAAGAAGTTTTTATGGGTGGGTTGAATGAATTGTTGAAAATTGATAAAGAATGGGTTCCGGGTTTACCAGGGACCTCCCTATACATTCGACCATTTGCATTTGCATTGGACGAATACATCGGTATCAGGCCTTCCGAAACATATAAATTCATCATTTTTACCTGCCCGGTCGGAGCTTATTATTCCAAACCGGTGAAGGTAAAAATTGAAACCAAATATACTCGTGCAGTAGAGGGAGGAACAGGGTTTGCAAAAGCTGCCGGCAATTATGCTGCATCACTTTATCCTGCCAAGTTAGCCCATGAAAAGGGTTACGATCAACTGATTTGGACGGATGGAAAAGAGCATAAATATATTGAAGAAGCGGGAACAATGAATGTTATGTTCCTGATAGGAGACAAGCTAATTACTTCGGAAGTTGGTGATTCCATTCTCAGTGGAATTACCAGAGATAGTGTCCTGACCCTGGCCAACGAGTGGGGTGTGGATATCGAGATCAGAAAAATTACGGTTGATGAAATTATTGACGCCTGTAAAGCCGGCGAGTTAAAAGAAGCGTTTGGGGTTGGGACTGCAGCTACAGTGGCACAGATCGATACCATTGGTTATGAAGGAGTTGACTATAAACTAAGCGCAATGGAAGACCGTGAATTTTCAAGAAAAATTCTTCAAACTTTGGACGACATCAGAACTGGAAAAGCAGAGGATAAGTACAATTGGGTATACCGTTTATAATTTACTTCATATTTTTTTAAAATTTTTCACCACTTATAATTATTTTTATATTATGATTGGAGTGGTATGAGAGAAAAATTTACACTAACAGTACTCATTTTCTTATTTTTTTCCAGTATTCTTTCAGCACAAAATGTTTTGATGCTTGAAAAAGCTGGAACCAATAAAAAAGTCTTCTTTAAATCAGGAGATGAAATAAGGTATAAGCTGAAAGGCGAGGACCACTATAGAAAGGATCACATTGTTTCCCTGAAGGATAGCAGTATTATCTTTCATTATAATAAAATTGGTGTGGAAGAGATTAGTGAGATTGATATCCGAAAAAAAGATTTCATCAAATTTAATCTTAAAAAGACCGGAACTGTTTTGCAGATCTCAGGTGCCGTTTATATTTTATTGGATCAGTTTAATAAAACAGTTGTTCAGGGAAATGATTGGGAGTTTGAAGGAGATGTATGGATAACAGGTGCAATACTGGTCGGGGTGGGTACTGCGATAAAATTTTTACACCCAAAGAAATTCAAAGTCGGCGGTAAATACAAGCTACACATTATCGATATTAATTACGTATATCAGTAAATTTTTATGACAACAGAACAATTCAAAGATTTAAAGGCTCGCGTTAATGCCTTAAGGAGGTACCTTTGACTACGATACAAAAGTTAAGGAGGTCGAGGAAGAAGAATTGATCACAGCACAACCCGGTTTCTGGGAAGATTCAAATCAAGCAGAACAAGTAATGAAAAATATCCGGTCCAAAAAGATATGGACGGAAAGTTTTGCTGGTTTGAATGAGTCTTTCGAAGATTTTGAAACACTTTATGAATTTTACGAAGAGGATGAAGTTTCCGAAGACGAAATCGAAAAGGAATACAAAAGTGTGGAATCGAAACTCGAAGAGCTGGAGTTCAAGAAGATGCTAAGTAGTGAGGAAGATCAGCTCAGTGCCATGATGGAAATCAATCCTGGGGCAGGTGGAACAGAGAGTCAGGATTGGGCAGAAATGCTTATGAGGATGTACATCATGTGGGGAGAAAAGAATGACTACAAGGTAAAAGAAGTCAATTATCAACCAGGGGATACTGCCGGTTTAAAATCTGCAACGTTAGAATTTGACGGAGAATTTGCCTATGGGTATCTAAAATCCGAAATAGGTGTTCACAGATTGGTAAGAATTTCACCTTTTGACTCAGGAGGTCGGAGGCATACGTCTTTTGCATCTATTTATGTTTATCCGATTGTAGATGATTCTATTGAAATAGAGATCAACCCCGCTGATATTTCCTGGGATACCTATCGATCCGGAGGAGCTGGCGGGCAAAACGTGAACAAGGTAGAAACAGCAGTCCGGTTGAGGCATGCCCCTTCAGGAATTATCATTGAATGTCAGCAGGAGCGTTCCCAACTACAGAATAAAGAAAAGGCAATGAACATGCTAAAGTCACGTCTTTATCAGTTGGAATTAGATAGAAGAAATGAGGAAAGAGCGAAAGTTGAAAGTTCGAAAATGAAAATTGATTTTGGATCTCAGATCAGAAACTATGTCTTGCATCCTTACAAATTGATCAAGGATAATCGAACTGGCGTTGAACGAACAGATGTGCAAAATGTGCTGGATGGAGATCTGGACGAATATATCAAAGCTTTTCTAATGGGAGAAAAACAAAAAAGCGGGTAAAAACCCGCTTCATCTATTTAGGCCCTACCTGAAAATACGAATAGACTGATTTAAAGGGGGTTACCCATTGAATAGCAAAAATAAAAACCCCGAAATTAGCTGTAAATAGCTTTTTTCGGGGTTTTTGATTTGTTATTTTGTAGTGTCTAAATACAAATAACGCTACAAAATACAATGGACACAGAGCTTTTCCAACCTGAAGACTATTTAACTCCAAAATGGTATTTATTTAAGAACAGCAACCTCGGCAAGATCCACGATAGTATACCCTGGGACCAACTGGCTGATTGTTTACCAGAAGAGAACATCGGCCCGGGAGCGCCAAGGTGGTTTTCAGCCCAAGGAATGTTTGGATTGATGTTTTTAAAATCATATTTGAACATCAGCGATGAAAAATTGATTGAACGATTCAATACTGATTGGAGCCTACAATTATTTTGTAACAAGCTTCTCAAAGATTGCCAACGGATCAAGGATAAGGCAATTATCAGCAGGATCAGGACCTATGTTGCCACTCATACCGATTGGCAACAACTCCAGGATGTTTTGATCAACCACTGGAAGCGGGATATGAATAACACACATGTCCTGCTGATGGACGCTACTTGTTACGAAAGCTACATTCGTTTCCCCACAGATGTAAAGCTGCTATGGGAGAGTTGCCATTGGATTTTTGAAAAGCAACTTTACAGGTGGTGTAAAATAGTAGGTATGAAAAGGCCCAGGTCAAAATACCTTGATCAGAAGAGGCGACAGTTAGACTTTGACCGAAGACGAAGGAAGCCGTATCAACTCGCTATGAAGCGGAAGAAATCATTGATCTATCTGCTTGAAAAAGGGATTGACCAGCTTCAGGAAGTGTTGGATTCTCATCCACTAATCGAGCTGAAACAATCAGAAAGGGCATATTTGCGTACAATCAGGAAAGTATTAGAGCAGCAACAGTTTCTGCTCACCCATCCCGCCAAAGAGCTTAAAGACCGGATCGTGTCACTGCCAAAGCCATATGTGAGGCCTATCGTCCGTGGCAAGGAGACCAAACGTGTGGAATTCGGAATGAAAGCCCACATCCTTCAGGTAGATGGCATATGTATTTTTGACCACCTGAGTTTTAATGCGTTCAATGAATCCACCAGGTTAAAGATCAGTACCTTAAAACACAGACAAGCTTTTCGTGACTTATACCAGTTAGGTGCTGATCGGATATATGCCACCAATGCCAATCGAAAATACCTGACCGGTAAAAAGATCTTCACCTGCTTTCCAAGGAAGGGACATCAGGTGGATACAAAGGCAGAAAAACAACTCAGAAGCGCCATTGCCAGCCAAAGGGCCACCGTATTGGAAGGTAGTTTTGGAACCCATAAGATCAGCTACGGACTTGGTAAGGTAAAAGCCAAAAGCATGAAGAATGAGATAGTTTGGGTCTTCTTTGGAGTGATGACAGCCAATGCCGTTAAGATCAGCAAACGAACCGCACAAGCCCCTCCGCTACTGAAAGCCGCCTGAACCAAAAAAGTCAAGTTCACAGGATAGGTACGTCCAAGCTTCAAAAAACCTAGGATTAGTACAACATCACCACTAAAAATCACCGTAATTTGTACTTTTCGAAGAAAAAGAAAAGAGTAAAACTCATTAAATACAAAAAATTGAACCAAGGTTCACTCAATTAAATAATTTACACCTCCATAAAAAACAATTTTCAAGGAAGGCCTATTTATCGTTTTTTTCGTTGCTTTCCGATGTCGGTGACTTCTTCTTCGTCTTTATCTTGAAATTTAGTTCTTCACCTTTTCCTGAGTAATCGGCAACTATGGTATCACCTCCATTGTAATCGCCCTTCAAAATCTCTTCAGCAAGAGGATCTTCAAGATATTTCTGAATAGCCCGGTTTAAAGGTCGCGCACCGTATTGAGGGTCATATCCTTTCTCAGCGATGAAATCTTTTGCTTTTTCTGTCAGCTCTATGGAATAACCTAGGCTGTCGACTCTTGAAAACAATTTGCTTAAGGTTAGATCAATGATCTCATGAATATGTTCTTTTGCCAATGCATTAAATACGATCACGTCATCCAACCTGTTAAGAAATTCAGGGCTGAATGCCTTTTTCAAAGCATTTTGTATTGTAGATTTCATGACTTCATCTTCATTTTGTTGTTTAGATGATGTCGCGAATCCGATACCACTTCCGAAGTCTTTCAAATCTCTCACTCCAATGTTGGAGGTCATGATGATGATCGTATTTCGGAAATCCACTCTTCTTCCCAGGCCATCCGTCAAGATTCCATCATCAAGAACTTGCAACAAAATGTTAAATACATCAGGATGCGCTTTTTCAATCTCGTCAAGAAGAACGACACTGTAAGGTTTCCTTCTGACTTTTTCAGTCAACTGTCCGCCTTCTTCATATCCCACATAGCCAGGAGGAGCTCCTACCAATCTTGAAACGGAAAATTTCTCCATGTATTCGCTCATATCAATTCGTATCAAGGCATCATCCTTGTCAAACAGATACGTTGCCAACACTTTCGCTAATTCCGTCTTACCTACGCCTGTTGGTCCCAGGAATATGAAAGTTCCAATTGGTTTTTTAGGATCTTTAAGCCCGACCCTGGTTCTTTGAATAGCCTTTACCAATTTTTTGATAGCCTCCTGCTGACCCACAACTTTATGCTGAAGCTCAGAAGACATGTTTAAAAGCTTGGCAGATTCGTTTTGAGCTATTCTTTTGGTTGGCACACCGGTCATCATGGCAATTACTTCGGCCACATTATCTTCATTTACGGTATACCTCTTGGTCTTGGTCTCCTCTTCCCACTTTTCCTTTGCTACGCTTAATTGCTCCAGCAATTTTTTCTCTTTATCACGCAGTTGCGCAGCTTCTTCGTATTTCTGGCTTTTTACGACCTTATTCTTTTCCTTTTTAATATTTTCAATTGATTCTTCAAGTTTGATGATGTCATCAGGTACATGGATGTTATTAATATGCACCCTTGCACCAGCTTCATCCATTACATCGATTGCCTTGTCAGGCAAAAATCGATCGCTGATATATCTATCTGACAATTTCACACAAGAATCAATAGCCTCCTCCGTATAATTCACGTGGTGGTGATCTTCGTATCGTTCTTTTATGTTATTGAGGATTTCAATGGTTTCTTCAGGTGTAGTGGCATCTACCATCACAACCTGGAACCTTCTTGCCAGTGCGCCATCTTTTTCAATGTACTGTCGATATTCATCAAGCGTGGTTGCACCGATGCACTGAATTTCACCCCGTGCCAAAGCCGGCTTAAACATATTGGATGCATCCAATGATCCGGATGCTCCCCCTGCACCAACAATGGTATGAAGTTCGTCAATGAAAAGGATAACTTCAGGAGCTTTTTCCAACTCGTTCATTACCGCTTTCATACGCTCCTCAAATTGTCCCCGGTATTTTGTTCCGGCAACAAGGCTGGCCAGATCAAGCGTGACAACCCTTTTGCCAAATAATACCCTGGAAACTTTCTTTTGTATAATTCTTAATGCCAACCCCTCAGCGATGGCAGTTTTACCAACTCCCGGTTCGCCAATTAGAATAGGGTTGTTTTTCTTCCTTCTACTCAGGATTTGGGCAACCCTTTCAATTTCTTTCTCACGTCCGACAATTGGATCCAATTTATTCTCTTCAGCTAGTTTGGTCAGATCCCTTCCAAAATTATCAAGGACTGGAGTTCTTGATTTTTCTCCTTGTTTGCCGGATTCCCTACCAGATCCTGAACTACCTCCGAAAATTCTTGAAGACGAATCTTCATCCGGATCATCTGTGTCCGATGAAGAAGCCATTGGGTTTTCGGTTTGGTATTCCAATAATTCCTTAACCACTTCGTAATTGATATCAAATTTTTCAAGGATCTGGGTTGCCAGGTTATCCTCATCTCTCAGGATGGACAACAGCAAATGTTCAGTTCCAATAAGTTGGCTCTTGAAAATTTTAGCTTCCAGATATGTGATTTTTAAAACTTTTTCTGATTGACGGGTAAGTGGAATGTTTGCAAGATTTTTCACGTTGCTGATGGAGGTGCCCTTAGTAGCCTGCTCGATTGTCGTTCTCAACTCTTCTAATGAAACACCTAATTTCTTCAATAATGAAATTGCTACTCCCTCGCCCTCGCGAATCATCCCCAGCAATAAGTGCTCGGTTCCAATGTAATCGTGCCCAAGCCTTAACGCTTCTTCCCTGCTTAGCGAGATTACCTCCTTTACCCTATTTGAAAATTTAGCCTCCATAAAGCAATCCTATTATTTTTTTAAATTTAGAAATTTTACCTCTAATTCTTAATCGATTCACTAATTTTTTTCACTTTTTATTATAACGGTAATAATTTGATATGGGTTCAAACTACCTGATTGTATTTTTAACTATATCCAGTGATTGACTTCCCGTACAAAATAACAGATCTATAACACTTAAATTGCCCACAAAGTTATTGCCAAACACCTGGGAATACTCAAAAGAAATATAGTTTGTCTGTTCGTAATCTTTTCTTTTCGGATGTATTAACCCTCTCACGTCAATTTGATCATTTTTGGGCAATTTATCAAAATCATCGGTAAATTTAATTTCGAACTCCATTCTAAGTAATTTCAGACAAATTGTCAGAAGTTCAAGATTAAGGTCAAATAACCACTTATGTCTCTTACGTAAAATATTGAGAAATTCTTCATTAAAATATTCATAAAATGGAGCTTTGCCATATGCGGACATTATAGCCCTTGTATGAGTTCCCAGCCACTTCTGATGATAGTCGATTTCAATATCTGTAATTAACTGTTTGCCTTTGTGTTTAACTGGAACAATTAAATCCTCTATTTTGTTTGCCCCGCGAATGCTACAACGATTTCTATAGCTTTGTTTTACATAGTGTTCATGCTTCTCAATGAAAACGGTTTTGTACTTGCTTAAGTATCCAAAATATTCGATGCATGGCAGGTAATGTAATTCAATGATTATTGAATTATTTTGCATTTAGAAGAGAATTATGATTCAGAGAGGTAATGTAATGTTGAACAATTTTCTTTTTGAAGGATGGTCTGAGAAATATTCAAAATACCTTCTTTAGTGACGCTTCGGACCGATTCAATTTCTGTGTTGGCCAGCTCGGTATCACCAAGAACGGTTGCGATGGCAAGATTCATTGCGCGGTGCAGAACTTCAGCTTCTCCATAGATGATTGTTGACTCAGCCTGATTTTTTACCTTTTCAATTTCGAAGTCCTCAATATTTTTTTCCTTGAAATCCTCTAAAATTTTCCAGATCTCTTTTTCAGCTTCTTCTACATTTTGCTCAGGATTTAATTTTCCGCTGACAATCAATAAACCAGGCTCATAAGAGCTGGATAAGTTAGCAGAGATGGAATTGAAAACGGGTCTTTTCTTCACAAGATCTTCATATAGCCTTGATGAATGTCCCCTGCCAAGAATATCGGATAGAAGATCTGCTTCGTGGTAATATTCATCCTTTCTTCCGGGCACATGAAAGACCATATAAATAGCATTGAGAGGTACATTTGCACGAACTTCATCCCGCCTGTATTCATTTTGCTTAGGCTCAGTTGGTAGTGGAAGTTTATTCACGTTTCGTTTTGGAATATTTCCGTACCATTTGTTTACTTTCTCAAGAACCTCCTTTTCCCGAATATTTCCAGCGATCACCAGCACAGCATTATCAGGAGCATAGAAGTTGAAAAAGAATTTTTTCACATCATCCATGTTGGCTTCCTCAATGTGGCTGATATCCTTTCCGATTGTTGGCCATTGGTAGGGATGAACTTTATAAGCTAGAGGTCGCAATTTCAACCATACATCACCATAAGGCTGGTTGAGATATCGCTGTTTAAACTCTTCTATGACAACCTTTCTTTGAACCTCTAAAACTTTTGGATCAAAAGAAAGCTCCAGCATTCTGTCCGATTCCAGCCAGAGTGCTGTTTCCAGGTTTTGTGCTGGCAGGGTTATGTAATAATTAGTGATATCAGTCGAGGTAAAGGCGTTATTGTCTCCTCCAACCTGCTGAAGGTAATCATCAAAATTCTTGATATTCTTTGAGCCTCCAAACATCAGGTGTTCAAACAAATGAGCAAAGCCGGTTTTTTCAATGTGCTCATTTTTCGAACCTACATCATATAAAGTATTTACAACGGCAAGAGGTGTGGTGTGATCTTCGTGGATGATTAAAGTGAGCCCGTTGTCAAGAATGTGTTTGTTGTATTTTATCATTTATTGATTTTGGAGTTCAAATATAATAGAAAAAGAAAGTTGACCGATCATGATATACAAAATCCTACGGATTAATTATATTATAAAATGGAATATAAAGCTGAAAAATTTTCCCAAAAAAAGTTAATCCGCATCTACCGGAATCTCATTTTTCCGAGATTGATCGAAGAGAAAATGTTGATCCTTTTGAGACAGGGGAAGATCAGTAAGTGGTTTTCAGGGATTGGCCAGGAAGCTATCGCTGTCGGAAGTACCTTGATACTGGATGAAGATGAATACGTTCTACCCGTTCATCGTAATCTGGGGGTTTTTACAACCAGAGGTGTCGACCTGACTCACTTATTCGCCCAGTTTATGGGAAAGAAAGAAGGGTTTACAAAAGGCAGAGACCGGTCCTTTCATTTCGGATCTACGAAAAATCACATTGTTGGAATGATCTCACATTTAGGAGCACAACTCTCAGTGGCTGATGGAATTGCTTTGGCAAAAAAGCTGAAGGGAGAGAAAAAAGTGACAATTGTTTTTACCGGAGAAGGAGGGACTAGCGAAGGGGAATTTCATGAAGCATTGAATATAGCTGCTGTTTGGGAACTTCCCATTGTATTTCTTGTGGAGAATAATGGATATGCGCTTTCAACTCCTGTCGAAGAGCAATTCCGTTTCAAGTCAATCGCAGAAAAAGGGATAGGATATGGTATCGAAAGCTATTCAATTGATGGAAACAACATTCTGGAAGTAATGACAACACTTGATAGTATTGTAAAGAAAATCAGGAATAAACCAGAGTGTGCTTTGGTAGAGGCCAGAACCTTTCGAATGCGTGGGCATGAAGAAGCATCGGGAGTAAAATATGTGCCACCAGAATTATTGGAAAACTGGAAGGAAAAAGACCCCATCACTTTGTATGAAAATTATCTACTGGAAAATGGGATTATAAAACAGAAAGAAATTGAATCAATAAAACTGGACTTACAAAAGGAAATAAATGAATGCTGGGAAAAAGCATTTGTTTTGCCGGATATTGTTCCAAATGAAGGTATGGAATTAGCCGATGTATATCATCCGATCAGGACAAAGAAAAATGATATCGACATTAACAGTTTAAAGGAAGCACAGGAATTAAGGTACATCGACGCTATTTCTCAGGGGCTGGACCAATCAATGGAAAAATTTCCTTACCTCATTTTAATGGGGCAGGACATAGCAGAGTATGGAGGAGCTTTTAAGTTGACGGATGGATTTGTGAAAAAGTATGGAAGAGAGAGAGTTCGCAACACTCCACTTTGTGAGTCTGCGGTTGTTGGCATGGGTTTAGGGCTCTCCATCGAAGGATATAAATCGGTTATCGAAATGCAATTTGCAGATTTTGTCAGTTGTGCTTTCAATCAGATTGTCAATAACCTGGGCAAGTCTCATTATCGGTGGGGGCAGCATTCCGATGTTGTGATCCGAATGCCCACAGGCGCTGGATTAGGCGCCGGACCTTTTCATAGCCAATCAACAGAATCCTGGTTTTTTCATGTTCCGGGGCTGAAAATTGTTTATCCCTCAAATCCTTTTGATGCAAAGGGTTTATTAATTGCAGCTATAGAAGATCCCAATCCGGTTTTGTATTTCGAGCACAAATTCCTGTATCGATCTGTCAAGGGAATGGTGCCTTCGGAATATTATGATATCGAAATCGGTCGCGCTAAAATAATTTCAAAAGGTGATAAGCTTACCGTTATTACTTATGGACTGGGAGTGAAATGGATAATGGATATGATTGAGGAATTTGAGCGGGAATCCCTGGAAATAATTGATTTGAGAAGTTTGCTTCCCTGGGACAGGGAAACAGTTTTTACATCAGTCAAAAAAACGAATAAAGTCATTATCATTCATGAAGATACGCTAACCGGCGGAATTGGAGCCGAAATAGCAGCTTCTATCAGCGAATATTGCTTTGAATATCTCGATGCGCCCGTTAAAAGAATTGGGGCGCTTGATACCCCTGTTCCCTTCAATAAATTGTTGGAAGATGACTTTTTGCCAAAGAACCGTATTAAAAAGGGTATTTTGGAAATATTAGAATACTAGAGGCGATAGTCTTCCAACCATACAATTTTAATAGATATAGTACATTATATACATAAAGAAGTGACTAGTTAACTGAAAATAGCCAAATAAGCTTATTTTTGGGTTTTTGATTAATTAAACAGGTGTAAAACGGCAACGGGTATCACATTTCGAATCGTCATATTTCTTTCATTTTTCGTTGTCCTGCAATGGACTACCCAGGATGCTTTTGCCCAGGTTTTACCCGGGGAAAAGATTGAGCAGGATCAAAAAAGAAAAAGACTGGAAAGAAAACGTCATCGTAAAAGTGCAAAAACGCGAACAGTTAAAAAGAAATCCCGGCTTTTGGAAAAATTTTATTTCGGCAACCGTTCCAGGCAAATTCAGAAAAATCCTGGTCAGATCGAATTAAAACCAAAAGCCATTCAAATGGCTGGCTCTGTACGGCCTCCGGAGAAAAATCCCGCCAGAAAGAATAGAAAATCATTTAATGTACAAAAGCAAAATCTCCGATATGCCTCCAAATCCGTTCAAAAAGGTTTAGGGGGAAAACCTGTTTTTGGTGAAAATAAAAAGTTGTCCTACAAGTACAGCTCCAATCTGATGAAGAAGTACAGTGGCAACATCAGGTACAAATCACCTGGCAAGGTTCGTAAAAGGAATTCCAAAATTCAGGCAAGGGATAGGGGAGAGATAGCTGTTGTGCCGAAGCAATTGCAGGGACAGGTAAATGCTGACAAATCACGGGGCTCCAGGAACCCCGGCAAATCGAGGCAAAAATCCATCAATAAACAAATTGACGAATTCAGGGAAAAATCTGCCAGGCAGCAAGATTATTCGGGAGATATTTATTTGTCCAAAAAGAATAAACAACTCAGTGGAAAATACCATTCAAAAGCTGTCCAGCAATATAGTGGTAGCGTAAAAGCAGAATCCTCATCATCGAAAAATAAGTGGAGTAAAAAGTTTTCCAAATACAACGTCAATTATTCGGGATTCCAAAAAGGATACACGAAAAAGCAACGTGATCAAATGCAGGAAGGGAAATCGATGAATATGGCCAGTTATCAGGGCAATAGAAAGGCGGAATCACGATCAGCTAAGAGCAAATGGAACAAAAGGTTCTCTAAATACAATGTCAATTATTCGGGATATCAAAAAGCTTTAACCAAAAAGCAAAAAAACCAGAGTCTGGAAGGAGAGTCATTAATTTTGTCTAATTATCAGGGTAATAGAAAGGCTGAAAATCAATCTGCAAAGTCCCGTTGGAATAAAAGATTTTCCAAATACAACGTGAATTATTCAGGGTTTCAGAGAGGATATACCAAAAAACAAAGAGACCAAATGATGGAAGGTAAATCGCTCAACATGTCTGACTACTCAGGAAATGTCAAACGGGAATCAAACTCGAAACGGGAAAAATGGTACAAAGCCAATTCCAAATACCTGAGCAATTATAGTGGCAATATCAAAATTAAGAGTAAGAAAGCCCGTCAGCAGGAATTGGCAGGCAAAAGCTCAAATTTCTCCAATTATACAGGCTTTCATAAAACCGATACCAAAAAACAACGCGAAAGTTATTTCAAATTGCATAAGAAGGTCATTACTAATTATTCTGGGAATTTAAAGGGTTACACAAAGAAACAGCGTCAGCAAATGTTGGAGGGCAAGTCTTTGAACATGGCAGATTACCAGGGAGAAATTAAGTTGAAACCTGAGAAGTATCGGGATAGAAAAATGGAAAATAAAGCTTCGGTTTTAGCAAATTATCAGGGGGAAATCAAAACAAAATCTGAGAAGATGCTGAAAAAGGACAGGCAGGATAAAGCGGCAGTTATGGCCAACTACCAGGGCAACATCGTTCTTCAATCCCGGGATGAAAAGAAATTGGGCTATAAATACATGTCAAAGATCGCCCACAATTATAAAGGAAATCTCAAAGCCGTCTCGCAGAATAAAAAGGATAGAAATTTCAGGGAATTGTCGGCAAGAAATCAACAGGTAATTGGAAATTTTCGCCTGAAGTATAAGTTTGTAAAAGATTTAGAAGCCCAGATCAACTCAGCCAGGGTTCATAACTATGAGGGTGGTCCCAAATCCAGCTGGATTACCAGGATGTGGTATAAAATAACAGATAGAAGTGGTGAAAAGCTGAAAAAAACAGACAATACCATCAAAAAGCCAAGATATGATACCCGGGAATCGGAAATATGGTATGATTAATTTTTTGAATGTAAATGTGGAGAGAATTAAAAAGTGTTGAGTCGCTGAGCATTATTTCAGAGGAGTCAAAAAGCAAACCGGTAATTATTTTTAAGCATAGTACAAGGTGTTCAACGAGTGCACTTGCGCTTAACCGGTTGGAAAGAAATTGGAATAAAGATGAGATGAACGATCTTAACCCTTTTCTTTTGGATGTTATTAGGTACAGGGATATATCCAATTATATTGAAGCATCGTTTCAGATCACTCATCAGTCGCCTCAGGTTTTGATTATCAAAAATGGTATTTGTGTGTATGATCAATCTCATTTTGGGATCAACTACGACGAGTTGAAAAAACTTTGTGAAGACGACATCAGTTAATTATTAGTTGTAAACTGAAACATAAATTGATAATAATTCATTAAATTTATCATTACTGAATTGTCAGCAGTCCATAGTAAACACTTAGCATTAGTAAATGGGGAGAAAAATTAAACTCACTTTTTCATTGATATTCCTGGTGGTATTAAGCAGCCATGGTCAGTATGCCGGCGATTATGAATATACCAGGGAATTTGTTTGGGGAATCACAAAAGCTACTAATAGCGGATTGATTGGTGGGGTGATGTTTAAGCATACACGAATGCTCAAGGAAGATTTGTTTCATGGTGGCCAACTTGAAATTGTTAATATCAAACATCCACAGGAACAAAAATTTTATACCGGTGCGGGAAATACATTTATCTGGGGAAAAGAAAATTACCTGTATAGCATTAGGTTTTCGTATAGCAGGGAATATATTTTATTCAGGAAAGCTCCTCAACAGGGTGTCCAGATTAATCTCATCACGCAGCTCGGACCAACTATTGGACTTGAATCCCCCTATTACATTGAAGTAGCTGAGGGAAATGGCAGGACAACTAAAGTTCCCTATGATGCGGAAAAGCATAATAGTGGAGCTGCCATTGTCGGCAATGGTAATTTTTTACAAGGACTGTTTGAATCAAGTGTTGTGCCAGGCCTCAATGCCAGGCTTGCTTTTGCATTTGAATTCGGATCGTTCAGAAGCAATGTCGTGGGAATTGAGACAGGCTTTCAGTCAGATTTTTTCATTCGTGAAATTAACATGATCCCGACAGCCAATAATCAAAGCATTTTTCCTAACGCTTATTTCACTCTTTTCTACGGTTCGAGAAAATAGATTTATACCCAATTTCTCTCATCTGCCGTATTAATATTTTAACTTTGCATCGAAATAGTGAATTATGATTGAATTACCAGTTGTAGAAGAAAACAAAAGCCCGAGAAGAAAAAAACCTGATTGGTTAAGAGTTAAACTTCCAATCGGTAAGGAATACCAAAAAGTAAGGGGCCTTGTCGATAAATATAAATTACATACTATTTGTGAGAGTGGGAACTGTCCGAATATGGGTGAATGCTGGGGCGCCGGGACGGCAACTTTTATGATCCTTGGAAATGTTTGTACCCGTGGATGCTCCTTTTGTGCCGTGGCCACGGGTCGTCCTCCTGAATATGATGAAGAGGAACCACAGCGAGTCGCAGAAGCCATCGCAAAAATGGGGGTAAAGCATGCTGTTATTACTTCAGTAAACCGCGATGAGTTGAAAGACAGGGGAGCCGAAATTTGGTACCAGACTGTAGCTTGGACAAAAAAACTTTCTCCTGAAACGACAATCGAAACCCTAATACCTGATGTGAAAGGCAATTGGGATGCATTATACAGAATGATCAGTGCTGGTCAGGAAGTAGTTTCCCATAACATGGAAACGGTCGAAAGGTTGTATAGAAGGGTGAGGCCACAGGCAAAATACCATCGGAGCCTGGAACAGCTGCAGAAAATGAAAGAACACGGTTGTCGGACAAAGTCCGGGATCATGCTCGGTTTGGGAGAAACAGATGATGAGATATTTAAAGCCATGGACGATCTGGTCGGTCGGGGGCTGGATATTTTAACACTGGGCCAATACCTGCAGCCAACCAAATTACACCTGGAAGTTATGGAATACATACACCCGGATAAATTTGCCATGTTGAGAGAAGAAGGATTGAAACGAGGATTAAAGTATGTGGAGTCCGGTCCGCTGGTGAGATCTTCCTATCATGCAGAGAGACATGTAAATGTTTAAAAGAAATTAAAGACCAACAAAAAAAGGCCCTGAAATCCCATTCAGGGCCTTTTTTGTTGATAAGGAGGCCCTACCTGAAAATACGAATAGACTGATTTAAAGGGGGTTACCCATTGAATAGCAAAAATAAAAACCCCGAAATTAGCTGTAAATAGCTTTTTTCGGGGTTTTTGATTTGTTATTTTGTAGTGTCTAAATACAAATAACGCTACAAAATACAATGGACACAGAGCTTTTCCAACCTGAAGACTATTTAACTCCAAAATGGTATTTATTTAAGAACAGCAACCTCGGCAAGATCCACGATAGTATACCCTGGGACCAACTGGCTGATTGTTTACCAGAAGAGAACATCGGCCCGGGAGCGCCAAGGTGGTTTTCAGCCCAAGGAATGTTTGGATTGATGTTTTTAAAATCATATTTGAACATCAGCGATGAAAAATTGATTGAACGATTCAATACTGATTGGAGCCTACAATTATTTTGTAACAAGCTTCTCAAAGATTGCCAACGGATCAAGGATAAGGCAATTATCAGCAGGATCAGGACCTATGTTGCCACTCATACCGATTGGCAACAACTCCAGGATGTTTTGATCAACCACTGGAAGCGGGATATGAATAACACACATGTCCTGCTGATGGACGCTACTTGTTACGAAAGCTACATTCGTTTCCCCACAGATGTAAAGCTGCTATGGGAGAGTTGCCATTGGATTTTTGAAAAGCAACTTTACAGGTGGTGTAAAATAGTAGGTATGAAAAGGCCCAGGTCAAAATACCTTGATCAGAAGAGGCGACAGTTAGACTTTGACCGAAGACGAAGGAAGCCGTATCAACTCGCTATGAAGCGGAAGAAATCATTGATCTATCTGCTTGAAAAAGGGATTGACCAGCTTCAGGAAGTGTTGGATTCTCATCCACTAATCGAGCTGAAACAATCAGAAAGGGCATATTTGCGTACAATCAGGAAAGTATTAGAGCAGCAACAGTTTCTGCTCACCCATCCCGCCAAAGAGCTTAAAGACCGGATCGTGTCACTGCCAAAGCCATATGTGAGGCCTATCGTCCGTGGCAAGGAGACCAAACGTGTGGAATTCGGAATGAAAGCCCACATCCTTCAGGTAGATGGCATATGTATTTTTGACCACCTGAGTTTTAATGCGTTCAATGAATCCACCAGGTTAAAGATCAGTACCTTAAAACACAGACAAGCTTTTCGTGACTTATACCAGTTAGGTGCTGATCGGATATATGCCACCAATGCCAATCGAAAATACCTGACCGGTAAAAAGATCTTCACCTGCTTTCCAAGGAAGGGACATCAGGTGGATACAAAGGCAGAAAAACAACTCAGAAGCGCCATTGCCAGCCAAAGGGCCACCGTATTGGAAGGTAGTTTTGGAACCCATAAGATCAGCTACGGACTTGGTAAGGTAAAAGCCAAAAGCATGAAGAATGAGATAGTTTGGGTCTTCTTTGGAGTGATGACAGCCAATGCCGTTAAGATCAGCAAACGAACCGCACAAGCCCCTCCGCTACTGAAAGCCGCCTGAACCAAAAAAGTCAAGTTCACAGGATAGGTACGTCCAAGCTTCAAAAAACCTAGGATTAGTACAACATCACCACTAAAAATCACCGTAATTTGTACTTTTCGAAGAAAAAGAAAAGAGTAAAACTCATTAAATACAAAAAATTGAACCAAGGTTCACTCAATTAAATAATTTACACCTCCATAAAAAACAATTTTCAAGGAAGGCCTAAGGAGTTTCAACTTCCAAGATGGGACTCCTACGCCCGGTTTTTTTCAATTTTTTGTTAAACCTTTGCGTAAAGATTCATGAGTACAGAAACTCACAGAGCAAAAGAAGAAAGATATTGAAGATAAATTTCATGGTTTAAATTAGGTTGTTTGGTTGTTTGGTGAAAGCGGAGGGCGTAAGGCTCTTCGCTTTTCTTTTTTAGTCTATGGGATAATCAAACCAAGCACAATTCCTGCCTTAGCTCTTCACTGACGGTATTTGTAGATACTTACACCGTAAATTAAAGAATAACAATGACTTGGTAGAAAAGCCATTCTCAGTGATCACTGTGATTCTTTGAGAAACTTTGTGTTACAGCTTCTAAGAGCTATTTCACAAAGATCGCAGAGTAGCGCAAAGGTTCACAGAGGGAAAGAAATCAACCGAAAATGGAGGATTAGACTATTTAAAACTGCTCCCGATAAGAGTAACAAGTTCCAACTTCTAAGATGGCACCCCTGTGGCCGGTTTTTATCAATTTTTTGTTAAACCTTTGCGTAAAGATTCATGAGTCAGAAGCTAAAAGAGTAGAAAGACAAAAGATATTGAAGATAAATTTCATGGTTTAAATTAGGTTGTTTGGTTGTTTGGTAAAAGCGGAGGGCGCAAGGCTCTTCGCTTTTCTTATTTTTTACTGGCGTTGAATAATTTTTCCTTTTCTTCTTTGGTCAGACTTTCATATCCACGCTCGGAGATCTTATCCAGTATCTTGTCAATTTCATCCTGCGACACCTGGTCCTTGGTATTTTTAGCAGAGAAAGTAGCCGATTTTGTTTTTTTGCGATGGGAGACCTTTATTTTGGGTTTCGGTTTAAAGAGGTTCTTGAAAAATTCCATCACTTTAAATACCCAGACTCCGAGCTCATTTCCTTTTTGCAATTGTTTGGTGTAGAGATATCCGACGCCTACACCGGCAAGATGGGCTAAGTTACCACCAACATTTATACCAAGAAGCAGATCATATAGACTAATAAAAATAAAGAATAAAGCAATGTAGATAATCTTTACAGGCCCAAAGAAAAGTAAGAAGAATTTGTATTCAGGTAATAACACAGCTGTTGCGATTACAATTGCATAAATTGCCCCAGATGCACCAACCATACCACTGCTTCCCAAAACGGGAAATAAGGTGTAAATAAAAACAAAGATCAATGCCCCTGAAAGCGCCCCGATTACATAAAGATTAATCAGCTTTTGACTTCCCAGATATTCAGTAAAAAGTCTGCCAAACCAATAAAGAACAATCATGTTCATCAATATGTGTAGTATGCCTCCGTGGTTAAAGGCATATGTGATCGCAGTCCATGGGCGATAAATGAATTCATACAGGTCTGGTGGTATTACGAATTGTTTAATTATAAACTCTGAAACAGATGCCAGTCCTACATGTTTCAGTTGTGATATCAAAAACAATCCCACAAAAACGATCACATTGATCAGGATCAGCTGAGCAACCGCATTGTTGGGCCTGTTCCAGGCATTTTTAAAATCGTCAAGTATCGTATTCATTTTCAGTATCTAATATCTGTGATCCTGTCTTTGCCAGATCTTTATCATTATAAACGCAAAAACCATCCCACCCAAATGAGCTAAATGGGCCACATTGTCGCTGGGGTCATTGTTGATGGTCGAGAATATGGATATACCTCCTAAAACCAAAGCCAGCCATTTAAGTTTTATGGGAATGGGAGGAAAAAGTAAATATACCTGTGTATTGGGAAACAGCATTGCACACCCCATTAATAAGCCATAAACCGCCCCTGAAGCTCCGATCATGGGTACATTAAGGTATACGGGACCAAACAACTCAAAATAATTAATCCCTCCAAAAAATACAGCAGCACCAATTCCCGTGACTAAATAGAAGGTAAGGAACCGGTTTTGTCCCCAATACTGCTCAAGGAACGAGCCGAAAACAACCAACCCTATCATGTTAAAAAAGATATGTCCAAATGATTGATGTGTAAACATGTAGGTAAACAGCTGAAATGGCTTAAATAAATCGGATTTAAATGGGAACAATGATAAAAAAGCCAGTGCGTAGCTGAATATATTGACGATAATAAATACGCCAATATTTATTATCAATATTCCCTTTACCATTGGGGTTAGTCTTCCAAACATATATTAATCAGTTAAACATCCTTTCAATATTTTTCGCCTCTAAGATATAATAAGTTTTTTCTCCATTGGGCGTATAATTGGGATTTTCACATCCAAATAATTGATCTATCAGGCTTTGCATTTCTTCCTTGCTCAACGATTTTCCTTTTTTAATGGCTGCATTTTTTGACATGGCCCTTGAAATGCTTTCCCTTTTGTCATAGGTTGAATCGGCATGATTGCTTTTATAATCTTCCAATAAGCTCAGTAATAGCTCTTTTCCGGATTTCTGGCTGGATAATGTGGGTGAACCATTGAGTGCAATGGTGTTTTTGCCAAACTGCTCATATGAAAAGCCAAGGTTTCTTACTTCATTATCCAGATCCTTCAATAAGGTATAATCTGCCGCGTTCAATTCGATGGTTTCAGGAAAAAGGAACTGCTGAACATGCCCCTGCTGATTTTCCAGGTTCTTTTTGAATTTTTCAAACAGAATACGCTCATGGGCATTTTGCTGGTCAATGATCATCAATCCGGATTTGACTGAAGTGACAATATAGCTCAGGTCTACCTGGAATAGTGCCTTTTCGGTTCCGGACACCTGTCTTGTTTCACCCTCATCAAATTTATTGGCTGCACTCTCAAAGGTAAGATGTTTGGATTCCTTTTCAATATTCACCTGTTTTTCAAAACGCTCATTTTCAAACGCATCAAAATAGAGGTTTTCCCAGTTTTTAAGGTTGTCTTTTTCTCTTTGGGATGGCTCTGGCCTTTCAAAAGTAAATCCTCCGGAATTTTCCTGTTTTTCATCTTTTCGAAAATTCTGGATGAAATTTGTATCCACACTGTAGTCCATAGACGGAGTGAGATTGAACGTTCCCAATGATTTTTTTACGGTAGATTTCACAATGCTGTATACCGTCCGTTCATCGTCGAATTTTACTTCTGTTTTTGTCGGGTGAACGTTGATGTCAACGTGTTTTGGGTCCAGTTCGATGAATAACACAAAGAAAGGAAAGCTATTTTCGGGAATCAATCCATGATAGGCATTCACCACTGCATGATTTAAATAGCTACTGCGAATAAACCGGTTGTTGACAAAAAAATACTGCTCACCACGTGATTTTTTGGCATTCTCCGGCTTCCCGATATACCCGGTAATTTTTATTTCCTCCACCTCCTCCTGGCAGGGCACCAATTGTTCGCGGTAGTTCTTTCCAAATAAATGCACGATTCGCTGACTTAATTTACCTGCTTTCAAGTGGTAGACTTCCAGGTCATTCTGAAAGAGGTAAAAGGACACCTCCGGATTGGATAAGGCAATCCTGTGAAATTCATCCATGATGTGTCGCAATTCTACAGGATTGGATTTAAGAAAGTTTCTCCTTGCCGGAACATTGTAAAATAAATTTTTGACAACGATGTTGGTACCTGTAGGCGTTGATACCCCTTCCTGCGATTTGAATTTCGATCCATCGATAATGATTTGCGTGCCAATGGTATCCTCATCACGCTTGGTTTTCAATTCCACCTGCGCTACCGCTGAGATGGAAGCCAGCGCTTCGCCCCTGAAACCCATGGTCCTGATGGAAAACAGGTCCTCGGTCTTGCGGATTTTGGAAGTAGCGTGTCGTTCAAAACACATTCGCGCGTCGGTTTCTGACATCCCCTGACCATCATCAATGATCTGAATAAGGGCTTTACCGGCATCTTTCACAATGAGCGTAATGTTTTTGCTTTTCGCATCAATGGCATTTTCCAATAGCTCTTTTACCACAGAGGCAGGTCGCTGAACGACTTCTCCTGCTGCAATCTGGTTGGCCAGCGAGTCGGGAAGTAATTGGATAACATCTGTCATCTATGATTATTCGAAAAATCTTCTTGTTCTAATGAAAATATAAACAGGAAAAAGTACAACAAAAACCCAAAGCACGGCTGAGCCATAAAAATAATATCCTACAAAGGTTCCCATAAACAAAATAATCAGCAGGAACTGCATGCCCGACACCCTTGTGTCCTTTTTATAACGTCTCTTAAATGCCTGGGAAATATTATCGCGGTATTGGGCATTTGCACGATTATCTTTTTTTAATTCCCGTTTAATTTGTTCGGTACGATTGTTGATTTCCTCCTTGATAGGGTCGTAATATCTGGGCTCATAATTAAATCTTTTATACTTTGGAGCTCTTTTAAAAAAGGGGAAAATCATGTAAATTAATTGTTTTTAGGGATACAAATTAAATTGAAATTACGGTTTATAACAAATGGAGTTGTAGAGTATGATCAAAAAAGCGGGAATTGTTATTTTTTTATTCACAAATCTGGTTTCTCAGGCATTTTCTTCCAATCCGGTTAAATCTCTGGAAGAAATATGGGTGGACTCAGTCTATCAAACGCTCTCTGATGAGCAGCGATTGGGGCAACTCATCGTGTCCAAAAAATCCAATCCCGAAATTGTCAAATTGATAGAAGATGGCGAACTGCCAATAGGAGGAATTTTTCTCCAGCCAAGTAATGTTTTGGAATCAAATGAAACAATTTTACATGTAAAAAATAACATGAAAGGACTGTTCTGGGTTTTTGCCGAGAGCAATCATCAGCTGGAAAGAATGGCCTCTGATTTTTATGCATTTCCCAATGATGTTACCAAAGCATCCATTCGAAATAAATACTTCGTGGAAGACTTGGAGAAAAAGGAAGCTGCTTCTCTACGGAATCTCGGAACAAGCATTTATTACCAAAAAGAAGTATATCTGGACAATATTAACGGTGAGTATTTTCACCATCTTTTGCCAAGTCAATTGTATAGGGACACCCAGGAGGAATTGATCGGGATGAAAAATAAATCGCTGCGTAGCGAAGATATTTTAATGGCTATCAATCTCAACCTGACTTTTGACGATTACGATTTTGTCAAATACATACCTGAAGATATTTATAGTACGACAGATTGGGATAACATCAAACATGAATACCCCATTTTGTTTCTGGATAATCTGAAATTTAAGAATGGTTGGGAAAGCGATGAATTCAAAAAGGAAATTGTTCGAAACCTTATCCGTAAAAAATTTGATTTTGAAGGTGTTCTGGCAATCGACCTGGAGAAATTCAAAGCCCAGCATTTTAAGCCACTAAAAAGAAATTCCACCGAATCGGAATTAATCAAATCGGGAGTTGACTTTATTCTTACAGATAATCCGGTCAGGGCTTACCAGGTTATGCTTTCAGAGTTGAAGAACAATGAGATCAGGAATGGTGACCTGGAAAACAGGGTGAAGCAAGTGTTGAAATATAAATATCTTCAGAGAGCTTCGCTAGAAGAAAACCCGTCGCAATTAGCAGATCAATATATCAGGCCATCGGAGGTGAAAAATTCGATTTATGAATCATATGCCGAGTCAATAACACTGGTGCGCAATGAATCCGATTTAATTCCGATCAGAAACCTGGAGACAACCAATTTTGCTTCTCTGAGCATTGGGGCAAGTGAGCTAACAAAGTTTCAGGAAACATTAGACAAGTATGCTGGGTTCACGCATTTTGTTTTACCATCCAATCAAATCAATGCCAATGCATTTAATAACCTGGTCAAAACACTAAGCTCTTTTGACAATGTAGTTGTTGGATTGCATGCACCATTTAATAAAGACATGCTGTCACTTTTGGCTTCTCTGGAATTCAAAACTAATGTAATTGCTACGCTCTTCGATGAAAACATTCCTGACAATCTCGAAAGTGTGACCAATTCGCTTTTAGTGACCTACGAAAGCAATGATTATGTACAGGAGCTTGCACCACAGATCATTTTTGGAGCGAGACCATGTGTTGGAATGTACCCGGATCTTGCCAATGGCGGAGATTTCAAAAGCATACAAACGCGTGCATTGAGCAGGCTTGCCTACGCGAATTCATTCAAGTCTGCCATGGATGAGGATATTCTCAAAGGAATTGATGACATAGCCCTGGAAGCCGTCAATGGTGGAGCTACTCCGGGTTGCCAGATATTGGTTGCCAGAAACGGCAATGTGGTTTATGAGAAGTCATTTGGAAATTATACGTACGACACCCTGATGCCGGTGTCCAATCGTTCGATGTACGACCTTGCTTCCATTACGAAAGTTGCAGCTACGACACAGGCAATTATGTTTCTTGCCAATCGTGGTGTGTTGGATTTGGACCAGAAACTGGGACATTATTTGCCTGAATTAAAAGGAACGAACAAAGAAGACCTGATTATCAGGGATATTCTTACTCATCAATCCGGATTGAAAGGATTTCTTCCTCTTTGGGTGAATACCATTGATTTTGAAAACATACAGGTGCCGTTTTACAGCAATGAAAAGCAGGGAGAATATCAGTTGGAAGTAGGATTTGGTATGTATAGTTCCCTGGCAATCAAAGATTCGATCTATAAATGGACGGTTGATTCGGAATTGCGAAGAAAGCCGAGAAGAAAAAGATTTGAACCGTATTCCTACCGATACAGTGATTTAGGATTTTACATGATGTATGTGTTGGCTGAAAGACTTCTCAACCAGCCAATGGATGAATTTTTATCTCAGAACCTGTATGATCCTTTGGGAATGTCTTCTACGGCATTTAACCCGCTTTGTAAATTCCCTATCATAAACATGGTCCCTACTGAAGACGATAAGACTTTCAGACACTCTCTGGTCTGGGGAACGGTTCACGACCAGATCGCCGCAATGAATGGTGGGGTTTCCGGGCATGCTGGTTTATTTGGCAATGCAATAGATCTTGCCAAATTGGGTCAGATGCACTTGCAGGGCGGGGAATATGGAAACCAGAAATTTTTTGACAAAGAAGTGATCGATTTGTTCACTTCGCCACAAAATGAAGATAATCGAAGAGGGTTGGGATGGGACAAGCCTGACCCTGAAGATAAAGAACATACACCTACATCTGTTTATGCTTCACCATCGACTTACGGACACAGAGGATTTACCGGCACAGTGATTTGGGTAGACCCTCAATATGACCTTATCTATGTTTTCCTGTCTAACCGTATCTATCCAAGTATGTCAAATGGCAAACTAAATGATCTGGATGTTCGTAAAAGAATTCATGATGTCGTTTACGAATCAATTACTAACTTTGAGGCGAGTGTAAATTAGCCACAAATTATCATTCATGAATATTGGAATTGTATTATATCCCACATTTGGTGGAAGCGGGGTTGTAGCAACTGAATTGGGAAAAGGTCTTGCCAAAGAAGGTCACAAAATTCATTTCATCACATACTCTCAACCAACCAGGCTGGATTTCTTTAATGAAAATTTGTTTTATCACGAAGTGGATTTTCTTTCATATCCGCTTTTTCGATATCCTCCATACGAACTGGCGTTGGCCAGTAAGATGGTGGATGTGGTAATCCATGAAAAGCTGGACTTGCTGCATGTGCACTACGCTATCCCCCATGCCTCGGCTGCGTACATGGCAAAGCAGATATTGAAGACCAAGGGCGCCGATGTACCGGTCATTACCACGTTGCATGGCACTGATATCACGTTGGTGGGGAAAGATCCGAGTTTTGAACCGGTCGTTACGTTTAGCATCAATGAATCTGACGGTATTACAGCCGTTTCTGAGAACCTGAAACAGGACACACTCGATCATTTTGCAATAGAAAAAGATATTGCAGTTATCCCCAATTTCATCGACCTGAACAGATTTAAAAAGCAAAAAAGAGATCATTTTAAAACGGCTATCTGTCCCAATAATGAAAAATTAGTTGTTCACACTTCCAATTTCAGGAAAGTAAAAAGGGTGGAAGATGTTGTCAGGGTTTTTTACAATCTGAGAAAGTCGATGCCTGTTAAACTGTTATTGGTGGGTGACGGGCCGGAGCGAATAAAAATCGAAAACTTATGTAGGGAATTGGACACCTGTGATGATACGAGATTTTTGGGCAAGATTGAAGCAGTCGAAGAGGTGTTGTCTGTATCCGATCTTTTTATGATGACATCCGAAAAGGAAAGTTTTGGCTTGGCCGCTTTGGAGGCCATGGCCTGTGAAGTCCCGGTAATCTCTTCTAATGCAGGAGGATTGCCTGAATTAAATGTCGATGGATATTCCGGATTTTTATGTGATGTAGGCGATATCGACCAGATGACAGAGAAGGCACTTTATATCCTGGATGACAAAAACCTTCCCAAATTCAAAGAGAATGCATTAAATCGGGCTAAAGAATTTGAGATTTCCAACATTCTACCATTATACATTGATTATTATAATTTTGTAATTGAAAATTTTAATGCCAGGATTTCGGTCTAATTTACGAATGGATAGTGCAATATTTTAGATTTTTGATTTTACATTTGTATTTTAATTACACGATTTATGTACACAGAAACGAAAACCACTAAACCACAGAATGAAGGTACGGGTCAGCTTTTCAAAAATCCAATACTTGAAAAGTTAACCAGAACCCACATTGCAGCTCCCATTACCATATTGAATATTGCGGTTATAGCTGTTCTGTATTGGGGTCTCACCCGTATCGGATTAGGGGTATTAGAAACAATAATATTATTTGTAGTTGGGGCCCTTACCTTTACTCTTGTAGAATATTTAATTCACAAGTATGTGTTTCACATGATGCCCGACACAAAGTTAAAGGCCAATATCCAGTATAAGGTTCATGGGGTTCATCACGATTATCCAAAAGACAAAGATCGGTTGGCCATGCCAATTCCCCTTAGCATCCTGCTGTCTGCTTTGTTTTTCTTTTTCTTCAAATTGATCATGGGAGACTATGCTTATGGCTTTATGCCTGGGTTCGTTTTTGGATACACCGCTTATCTTTTTGTGCATTACATCGTTCATGCCTGGCAGCCACCTAATAATATATTTAAGGAATTGTGGATCCATCACGGCATCCACCACTACAAAGACCATGAGAGAGCGTACGGTGTGTCCAGCCCACTCTGGGATTTTGTCTTTAAAACCTTGCCAAAAAGGAAAAAGAAATCGTAAATCAAAAGCAGCCTTATCAAAAAATATCTTGTCATCCTGAATTTATTTCAGGATCGTTTTATCTTGTTTTCAACATTTTACCGATCCTGAATCAAGTTCAGGATGACTATAAGTGAATAATAACAAATGAAAATCAAAGTCGGATTTGGATATGACGTACATCAGCTTCGGGAAGGCTACGATTTCTGGCTGGGAGGGATCAGCTTAAAGCATAGCAAAGGCGCTGTCGGACATTCTGATGCCGATGTGCTCATCCATGTTATTTGTGACGCACTCCTGGGAGCAGCAAATATGCGGGATATTGGCTATCATTTTTCCGATCAGGATCCCAAATTCAAGGGTATTGACAGCAAGATTTTGCTGAGGGATGTGGTCGAAATGATCAGGGAAAAAGGTTGGGATATCGGAAACATTGATGCAACGATATGTCTGCAGAGACCAAAGGTTAATCCATACATTCCGGAAATGAAAAAGTGCCTGGCAGGGGTAATGCAAATAGATGAGGAAGATGTTTCCATCAAAGCGACTACCACCGAAAAGCTTGGGTTTGTCGGTGAAGAGAAAGGCGTTGCAGCATATGCCGTTGTTTTGATCAATAAATAGATGAAGGATCTTCGTGTCATCAAAACGGAAGACGGCTCTTCAACCATCTACAATCCTGCACTCAGAGAAACCTATCATTCTACTCACGGAGCTATTACGGAGTCCCGATATGTTTTTATTGAAAAGGGGTTGGATTATTTTCTTTTGCATCATTCAAAAAAAGAACCCGTAAATGTCTTTGAAGTTGGGTTTGGAACCGGTCTGAATGCGGTTTTAGCCTTTCATTGGGCGGTTCAGAATAAGAGGCAGGTCTACTACGAATCCATTGAAGCATTTCCGCTTTCAAATGATATTGTCAATGAACTTAATTATTTCCAATCCCATGATGAGTTGCGTGCAGCTCTTATCAATCTCCACAATTTGAATTGGGAGAAAAAAACTCAACTTTCCGAATACTTTGAAATGTTAAAAGTCCATCGAAAGATCCAGGATTACTTGCCTCAGTATAAATTTGACATTGTATTTTTCGATGCATTTGCACCGAGCAAACAAAGTGAAATGTGGGACAAGGATATTTTGGCAAAAATAATCGACATGCTATCGGATAGGGGAGTCTTTGTCACTTATTGCGCAAAAGGACAATTGAAAAGGGACCTGAAAGAGCTGGGTTGTGAAGTAGAAACATTACCCGGCCCGCCTGGCAAAAAGGAGATGGTCCGTGCCGTTAAACCGGGTTAGAACTCATGAACCTTTGTAGGCGTTACACAAAAATGTAGCTTTTCATCCCATTCCTCTGCGTCATCCACACATTCAGTCGGGTCAAAAAAGGAAAGTCCAATCCTGACTACGTGAACGTCCAGGCAGCTCAAAAATTTATCATAAAAACCTTTGCCATAGCCTACTCGATAACCTTGCAGATCAAATGCAAGAAGAGGAATAATAACCACCTGAATGTCACGGGAATGGGCAATTTCCCCATCGACAGGTTCGGGAATGCCAAATTTACTATCTCCGAGCCTGGTGTGTTTTTCAAGGTAAAAGTTAGTCATCTGGAAATTGGTAAAATCCGAAACAGGAGCGATAACTTTTTTACCCTGATCCCACAGCTCATTGATGATCGGCCAGGTATTGATTTCCTTGTTGTGCGCAATGGGAAGAAAAGTATGAAAGACTTCTTTTTGCTGGATAGTTTTGATATTGAAAAAATTCTTTCGAATGACCTGACTTAAGAAGTCGACATCATCGACAGAAAGGGTTAAGCGCTTTTGAAGGTAATAGTGCCTAAGATCTGTTTTATTCATGATAACTGAGAATGAAAAACGTGAAATCGAGCGGATCAAAAGCCGATTTTACTTCATCAATAAAATTGGGATTGTTAATGTAGAAATTTAAAAAATTATCATGCCTTTCCTGCAGGTTGTCATTGGGAAATAATTTACCGATGACGTTTTCCAGCTGGTTGATCTCCGTTTCCTGCTTTTTCTCTTCAGACTTTCTGATTCGCTTAGCAATGTTATCCAAACTCTTTTGGGTTTTCGCCGATTCAGCGGCAATAAACCCTTCCAGGCTTTTATCAACATTACTGGCCTTGGATTGAATAGATTCAAAAGTTTGCTGGATCGTATCCATTTCTGCCTGAATGGAGATCTCACTATCGGAATTTCGAGCGAGATAAGACAATTTAAGTTCGTGGAAATCCATGAACAATTCCTCTGGTTTCATGCCAAGCTTATCAACTTTTTGCTGGATGTTTTTAGGAATAACCAGGGCAAAATTTCTCGGAACAAGGATAGGGAAAGGGACTTTATAATGGATAAATATATCTTTTAACTGCAGCCAATACGCAATTTCAGCAGGACCGCCAATATAGGCCAGGTTAGGCAGGATCATTTCCTGGAAAAGAGGGCGCAGAACGACGTTCGGACTGAATTTTTCAGGATGATCGTCAATTAAATTGTGAATTTCGGTCGGCGAAAATTGTATGTCCGTTTCGTTCACCCGAAACTGATCCGATTCCTTCACGATCCTTTCCCGGATCCCGTTTTCCTGGTAGAAAAAATTAATTGATCTGGGATAAACCTGTGACTGATAGCCCATCTGGTTGAGCTTTTCCGCAGCTTTTCCAGCCAGTTCATTGGCTTGATGGTTATGCAGATCGTCTACAATGACATCCGTGAATTGCTTTTTTAATTTCGGGTCATCACCATCCAAAGCCACCAGGCCGTACTGACCGAATATTTCATTGACATACTGTCGGGTAGCGCCGCTCAACGTTTCATTTTCACGATAGGCTCTTTCAAAAACTTCCACCTTTTCAGGGAGTTCTTCCAAAATTTGCTGAATGCCATTGGGAGAAAATTTCCCAACAGCCCCGGTCTGATTGGATTCCCATTGATACTTTTTTCCGAACAGGTTAAAGTAACAGATCTCATCGAAGTCATGATCTTCCGTGGCCATCCAGTAAACAGGAACAAATTTTTTATCGGGAAATTCTGAAGACAATTTTTCACATAAGTTGACAACGGTGATGATCTTGTAAATAAAATAAAGGGGGCCGGTGAATATATTGAGCTGATGGCCCGTCGTGATGGTGTAAGTGTTTTCATCTTCCAGGGCCTCAATGTTCGCTTTGACAGTTTCGTTTGTAGTCAAATGGGAATATTGCTTTTTTAAAACAGATACAAGGATTTCCCTTTTATCCTTCGGAAATTGTTTTTTCCCGATTTGATTTTTAAAGCCTGCCAGGTCCGGAAAATTTCCATAAAAGGGAGTTAGCTCTTTTTTCTTATCGATGTAATCCAGGAAAAGGTCTTTGAATGCGTTGGTTTGATGGAAGGGAATCTTTTGAATATTCATTCTTTTGATTAAGATAATTAAAAATAGGTGGTTCTACGCGAGATACATTTTTTTGATGTAACGAAATAAGCAATTTGTCGGCTGGTGAAAAAAATAAAATTACACGATCGGATTATCCTGTCGGAATTCCGTAGAGATCGAATTCCGTTGCATCGGTGATCCGGATATCAGCGAAATCCCCGATTCTCAGGTAATGATCCTTTCCCTCGATGTAGACTTCGTTATCCACTTCCGGGGAATCGTGCTCCGTTCTGCCTATAAAATAGCCTGATTCAAAGCGATCGATCAATACTTTAAAGGCCTTGCCAACTTTCTGCTGATTTATTTCATAGGAGATCTTCTCCTGCAATTCCATGATTTCCTTTTGACGACGATCTTTTACCGTTTGGCTTGTTTCATCTTCATACTGATATGCATGTGTTCCATCTTCATGTGAATAGGTAAACGCTCCCAACCGGTCAAATCTTGATTGTGCAACAAAGTCTTTCAGTTCCTCAAATTCCTTTTCTCCTTCCCCGGGATGCCCAACAATCATAGTGGTACGAATGGCGATTCCCGGAACTTTATCCCTGATTTTCCCGATCAACTCTTCTGTCTTTCGACGATCGATTCCCCTTCGCATAATTTTCAAAACCTTATCCGAACCATGCTGCAAAGGAATGTCCAGGTAATTGCAGATATTTTCACGTTCAGCCATGACATCCAGGATGTCTTCCGGAAAACCCGATGGATAGGCGTAGTGCAAACGGATCCAATCCAGCCCATCAACGTCAGACAAGTTTTTCAACAATTCCGATAAATTACGCTTTTTGTATAAATCCAGTCCGTAGTAGGTGGAATCCTGGGCAATGAGCAACAATTCCTTTGTGCCATTTTTGACCAGTTTTTTGGCTTCCATGACTAATTCCTCCATTGGTCGGCTTATGTGCTTTCCCCTCATGATCGGGATCGCACAAAAAGAGCATGGGCGATCGCAACCTTCCGATATTTTCATGTAAGCATAGTGTCGTGAAGCTGTGGTTCGTCGCTCACCGATCAGTTCATGCTTGTAGTTGGCATTGAACCTCTTCAGCAACATCGGAAGCTCCATGGTACCAAACCAGGCATCTACTCCGGTAATCTCTTTTGACAGATCATCGCGGTAGCGTTGTGAAAGGCAGCCGGTCACATAAACCTTTTCAACCAAACCTTCTTCCTTGGCATCCACATATCGCAAGATGGTGTCGATGCTTTCCTGCTTGGCATTGTCAATAAAGCCACAGGTGTTGATCACCACGATATTAGCCTGATCATCAAGGGCCTCATGGGAGACATCCACGCCATTCCCCTTCAATTGGGTAAACATCACTTCACTATCCACCAGGTTTTTCGAACACCCAAGTGTGATGAGGTTTACCTTATCCTTCTTTGCTCCTTTCGTTTTCAAGATTATTTGTTTTTTGAATCGACAAAATTATAAAATGATTGTGACACTCAAGCGTTTGAATGAGTAATTGTTGAAATAAAGCGGATCAGAGATGTTGGAAGTTGATTGCATAATGGGATTAGAAAAGACAGGGCTAATATTCCGGAATTATTCTTAAAATAAATTTCTGTCATCTGACTAAATTTAGAAAGGGTCAAAAAAAGCACTAATGCGACAATTTAAGAGGGGTATTATTAGATTATAGGAAAACACACTCGTATTCCGAAGCCCTAACAATGGCAAATTCCCCTCCTTGGAGCAGGGCTGTTCCATTCTATGACATTGTTAAATTTTAACCTGCAAAAAACACAGATATTCTCCGCCAGCCGGCGGATGAAGGGGTATGTCAAATCTAAAAAAAAGTTTTTTGCATGTTAAAATTCTAGAATTCAACATCCGCACTCCTTGGAGGGTTCAATGCTATTAAGTTAAGACAATTTTGTGTCCCTCTCTCGGAGAGGGTTAGGGAGAGGTCGTAAAGAAATCCCTTAGCTTAATAGCATTGTGGAGGGGTTAGGGGTGGGGTTTTTACCAAATGTCTAAAACATTAGATGTTTTCACGGATGTCAGTAGAAATAAATAAGCTTTTGGTTTTATGACGCCCCTGCAGGGCTTTGCCGTTGCATGTTCACGTAACGTAGGGCTGAACCACGCTTTCGCTCGAAGCTTTAGCGTGGACGCCCTACGCTAATGATGCCGCTCCTTTGGAGCTTAATTCCCTTAAGTTAACGAATGTGATCCAACCATGAAGGTGGGGTTCTGATGATTCGTATATAAATACGGGAAAATATATCTACCCTGCACCCGAGCATTATTTAGGAACCAGCAACCAGTATCCAGCAACAAGAAATCACCCCACCTTCGCCAAGGCTACGGCGGACAGGCAAATCACCCAATCACCCCTCCTTCGCTAAAGCTACGGCGGACAGGCAAATCAACAAATAAACCAATATGCATTTCTCATGGGCGTTTCATTAATTTGGGTAAATTTGCGGGCAGATTTTTTAATGAACAGAGTTTGAAGAAAACCTATCAAATAGTACTATTCATCTTCCTTTTAGGCATTTGGTCGTGTGATGTGGAGGATTGTATCTCTACGAAGAAAAGTAGCATGACCGTACAGTTTTACAGCGCAGAATATGATATTCCCTTTCCTATGGCTGCAATCAGAGGTTGGGCGGAAAGTAATGATTCAATTTTATTTGATACTGTTTATGTTGAAGGCTTTAACTTCCAATTGAATCCTGCTACAAATTCAACAAAGTATTTCATCGATTATCAGCCATACGAAATTGATACGGTACAATTTGACCCGGTTGACGTTGATACAACCTGGCTTGATCCTGTATCCCGTTTTTTTGAAGTAGGGTATGATCGGCGACAGCGAATTATCACTCCCGATTGTGGAGTCGAACAATCATTTTATAATCTGGAGATACTGGATCACGATTTTCCGGGCATCATCATCGAAAACGATACCGTAGACCGATACATCGAAGTGAATGCTAAAATATATTTTTAACATATCTTTTTGCCTGTTAGCGTTTTTCCAGGTCAATGGACAAGGCGATAAGTATGTTCCATCGGCATTGAGACTCAGCGCTGAGGTGGCCAACTTCGGATATTCCCTTTTAAAGGATAATTACGATACATGGGAATTTGAAGCCGATGTTGATTTTGACCGTTATTTTCTGGTCGTGGACTATGGATATGCCCGCTATTCATTGAATGAACCATATTTTCAATACGAGGGAGAAGGCAATTATTTCAGGGTAGGTCCGGACGTTAACTTTATCAAAAGCCGGCGATTGTTAAATTTTCTGGCATTTGGTTTCCGATATGCACACAGCAACTTCAGGGAGGACCTTACTTATTCTACCTACAATTCCCTGGAGCCCGAAACCTCCTGGCCAGAAGAAAGCTTGTCCTATTCGGAAAGTGGAATTAAAGGAAGGTGGTTTGAGATGAATACCAGCCTGAAAGCCAATATTTTCAATAATTTTTACATGGGATTTACCGTGCGCTATAAGCTGCTACCTAGCAGCATAAAGACCGGTACTTTTTCCACCTACTACATTCCCGGATTTGGCAAGTGGGTCAATAACAGCAATTGGGGATTGAGCTACTATGTATCCTACCGAATTCCCTTCCGAAAGAAAAAGCAGGTAAATATTTTGGATCAGATTGGTAATTGAACTGATTCCCGTGCCACATTTTCATAACCGTGGTTTGTCCCCCCATAACCGTGGTTTGTCCCCCGACAAACCACCACTATAAAAGCACGTCATCACATCATAGATAGGAGAACCAACTTAAAGTTTCATCTTCAGTTAGTCGCAATCGTGACGAGCAGCTGAATGGCCAGCGCTCCTTCCATTGTCTGAATTGGGATTTATTGGATGAATGGATGATTGGATTGGTTCACGCGGATTTCCTGATAGGCAAAATCCCCCCTTGAGGGGGGCAAGGGGGGTGTACTTGGGTTCCTCACATCAGAATTAGCTGCAAATCCCAGGGACTTCTTTGGAGCATCTGATGACAACGAGCATTCATGAAAGTTTTCGCACATAGGATGATAGCTTTTAGAAGGATGAATTTAACTTCCTGGCGCGAACATCCTCGTTCGTGCCCATTCTCCAGGTATGAATGTGATCATTGGTTTTTCCAGCTTATATGAAGTTCATTTTCTTTTGCTCACACCCTCTGGTCTTAGCGTCTCGCTGAGACCAACAACTATTTTGCTTCTGTTTATCTACCTATGAAGTTTTTTATTTAACCTATAATTGGTGGAATTTAGAAAAAGAAAAAGTCCATAACCGTGGTTTGTCCCCCGACAAACCACCACTATAAAAGCACGTCAGCACGTCATAGATAGGAGAACCACAAGCGATAGCGGTGGTGCGACGGGGTCCTGCCCGCCGTACTTTAGCCTTTGTCGCTGGCAGGCGGGGATCTCGTTAATCGTGACGAGCAGCTGAATGGCCAGCACCCCTTCCATTGTCTGAATTGGGATTTGTTGGATTTTGGGATGATTGGATTGGTTCACGCGGATTTCCTGATTAGCAAAATCCCCCCTTGAGGGGGGCAAGGGGGGTGTACTTCTAGATTCAAATGCTACTAACCTTCCTCCTCCCCAGCCATCCATTCGCCAGCATGGCGAGGATGAGGGTGATGAGCGTGCCGTAACCCCAGAGGAAATAAGTGTCGAATTTCTTCTCCAGTTTGGCAAACTGCTGGGTGAGATGGCCGAACCTGATCTGCGTCAGCTCACTGGTTTCTTCCTGCTGTGTTTCCAGGTCGGAGAGTCGCTGCTCGATCAGCTCCATTTTCACCTCCAGGTGCTGACAGCAGGAAGGAGGCATGGATGCATGGTCATTGGCGAAGAGATATTGAGAATAGCATATAACGGCGAGTAACGTAATTAAAATGCGCTTTTTCATGACGGTAAAAATTTAAAGGATGGAACAAATAACTTCGAAAAAGCAGCCCCGGTGGGAGGGAGCCCCCACCGGAACCACAGCCTACTTAGAAAGTTCAGCCGGAGATCTTTTCAAAAAAGATGTCCCTGAACTTGTTTTTCAGCTTTTTGGAAGGCAGAAACCGAAGATAGATCTTCTTGAACTTCGATTCGTTGACATCCTCTTCGGTGTCAGAACCTTCGCTGGAAGCTGAAAGGTAAAAGGTGCCCAATGAACCAAAATTGACTCCTCTGCCCTGAAGCAATTGCTTGGGAACCAGGCGGATCAAAGATTCCAGCACAGCCAACACATCGGGTGGATTGACGGTGGAATAATCGGAGATCGTATCCACCATGCTGTCGAGGGTGACCGTTTCGGTTCGTTTGATGGTTGGATAGAATTTACGGGGTTGAGTGATATCCCTTGGATCTGGTCGCTCAACAATACTATACTTTACTGACATAATAGTTGAATTTAGAAATGAATAAAATTGAAATTGATGGTAATCCTGAGCCGGTCAATTGGGATCAGGACATAGCCTTCCCTTTAATCGGAAAGTAATGGATGGTTTCAGAAACCGGCGCTCAAAAAGTTATAACTTGAATAGAAGTAAAAGTCGGTACGAGGGGGATCTCTCAGGGACTTGATAACATCTACTTTATACTACGATAAAAACCACACGAAAGATTGATCTTTAACCAAATAAAATTTGCCTGAAATGTTAAAATATGTTAAAAAATATCGATCAAAGCCCTTCTAACCCTTGAAATCTTTGTTTTTCCGAGATTTGAAGTTTGATACGGTCAACTTTATATTTTAATACGGTCAACTTTCGAAAGTTAACCGGTTAACTTTTTGGTTTGATACGGTTAACTTTTCAGAGTTGAGCGGTTGACTTTTCAAGGATAATTTCCGCACTATTTAATTGAGAATTAACTACCGGAATTTTGGTTGTTTTCTTTTCTTATTGGACTCCCGACGATTCCTAACTTCCGTAATAACTGTCTGTGTGCAGTAGGCAGGAATGTCGAGGCAAGTTATGATTACGCTGATTAACTGAAAACTTTGAAAAACCCACTGTACCTTCACCGTCATCACGAGGAGAACCATAAGCGATAGCGGTGGTGTGACGTGGTGATCTCGTAAATCGTGACTTGAAGTTTCTTTTGCTAACAATTGTCGATGCATTCAAGAACGAGATCGCCACGTCACTCCGCTGCTCTATGTTCCTACCAATGACGTTGAGATTGTTGTTTTTGTCTCTAAGCGGGGTCTATCGGGACGACCCTGCGAGTGATGGATGGAACCAGAAGAAGTTCCTGTGAGATTCCTATTTTCCAACAAAAAGTTCTTTCGTTTCACCGCTGTCTACATTTCTTACTTTAATGCGATAACTGTCGGAATCCAAATCTAAGTAAAAATATCCGTAGGATGCGTTTAACTCCGATGCCGGATAAATCAGATCTACCTTATCTTTTTCGCTGTAAAAATCCTTTAGCTTGATATTATAATCTGAGTGCTTACTACCAGCACCACTAACGATTAAATGAAATCTGTTTTTATATTCCGGTTTAGAAGAAACCCAATATTGTAAATTGTGTTCATGGCCTGCTACATAAATGAGCTTCCTTTCAGTACCTTCGTTTAAAAATTTTTCTATTGATTGTATCAGAGGTGTTTTGTACTTTTTTTGAAAACTGGCACTTCTGATATCCTGGCTAAACAAATGATATGGCGTTATGCTTCGCAACATGAGTGTTGAAACCACCTGACCGACACTTTGTAACAAAAGTCTTAATGGGAGCTTCTTAGCCCCATGACCACCCACACTTTGAACAGGATGATGCGCAGCCAGAATAATGTTTTTATTCTCACTCATATTAAGTAATGAATCTAACTCCTGCCAAAAAGAAGCTCTGACCTGATCACGATCCGTGTTTGGAGGGCCAACCTTATTACCATGCAAAAACCATTGTGAATCAATAAAAACGATTGCCCAATCATCATTAAGCTTCAGTTTAACAGGTCCCGGACCGGCCAACTTAGGATAAAGTTCGGCATTTATGTCATAAGAACTTGCCCGATCGGTTATGTATTGGTCCTGGTTTAATATTCTCTGATATCCTTTGCGCTTATTTTGCATCCAATCATGATTGCCGGGAACAAAATATCCGTCACCATCGGTTTCTGAAATCAGATTAATTTGATTGTTCAAACCAGGATAGTTTTCAAGTGGATCTTTAACCCCGGCTGGATATAAATTGTCACCTAAAAAAAGGACGATCCCATTTGAGTTATCCATCCTGGAAAACTCATTTTTAATATCATCATAAACCAAACTTTCATTTTCGCCACCATCCCCAATCAAAAAAATTCTAAAGCTTTGAGCACGAATGCAATGTGAGAATAGGATGGAGATAGTCAGGATTAGAATTTTCATTTTCCAAAAGTGTCGGTTGAGGAAAATTTATTGTTGAATTGGAAAAAGGTAGGCAAATATAACTTTTATGTCAATACCCTGTCTTCGACATTTTTATCGGTAGGTATATAGATATTCCCATCTTTAATTGGGAATATTTTTTTGGCAACCTTGCATTTTATTCTTCACCAACGATTCCTTCCTCGGATAACTCTAACTCCGTTTGCGTAGAACAAAAAACAACTAAAAATCGATAATCCCCGGTTTTATACCTGGGTATCCAGCAAACTGCAAAGATTTACTTATTGTCAGAGGCCTCAAAATAATTGACCCTATTCAGTACTTGGTAAGTTATTTTCTTGGGATCTTTGCCTTGCCTGAAAGGCAGGCCGTAATCCCGATGGCTATCAGGACGGGAATTTCTTTGCTACTTTTATCTGTACCCCCTTGACGATGTCCTTCCAAATGAGACTTGCTTAGTAGGCAGGAATCTCTTTTATCGTGACGACTATCTCCAATAGTCAGTGCTCCCTCATTGTCTGAATCAGGATTTGTTGGATTGATGGCCTGCCCGCCGTAGTTTTTGCGGAGGAGGGATGATAGGATTGGTAGAGAAAAAATCCGGTCGATTGATGTTTCCTGTTTTTCTTGACCTTTGCGTCCCATGATTAAATGTTGCCTAATGATTATTGCAACAAAAGCTAATGAAAAGCCGAAAACCTATGAAAAACTACATCACAGCCAAACCGTCATTGCGAACGCAACGCAGTGGAGTGTGGCAATCTGGTTAATCGAGACGAATAGTTGGGATGGCCAGCGCTCCCCACATTGTCTGAATTGGGAATTGTTGGATTTTGGGCTTGTCCGCCGTAGCATTTGCGGAGGAGGAATGATGGGATTGGTAGAGAATAAATCCGGCCGATTGATGTTTCCTGTTTGTCTTGACCTTTGAGTCCCCTGATTAAATGTTGGTTAATGATTATTGCAACAAAAGCTAATGAAAAGCTGCAAGCCTATGAAAAACTACATCACACCCCTACCGTCATTGCGAACGCAACGCAGTGGAGTGTGGCAATCTCATTAATCGAGACAAGTAGCTCAACCGGCCAGTGCTCCCTTCATTGTCTGAATTGGGATTTGTTGGATTGATGGATGATAGGATTGGTAGCGAACAACTCCAGTAGATTGAGGTCTCCTAATTTGTCATGAACGATGATTCGTTTGATTGCATGAGGACTATGACTTTAGATAGAATGGTATTCTCTAACTTTTAAAGTTCCATAATTTTACTTTATTTAGAAGGCGGATTTTTTAATTTTTTAAACTTATGAAGCTGATTAGATTTTTTACAATTGCTTTTCTCATACTATCATTTTTTTCCTGTGAAAAAGAAGAGGTGATAAAGGATTATCCAACCATACCTGAATTATCTTTTATAAGTTTTACCATTTCAAATGCTAATGAATATGGAATAGATATACTGATTTTTAGATTCTCTTACAAGGATGGGGATGCTGATTTAGGTTATGTTGATCCTTTTGTAGAACCATGGATATTTGTTAAGGATGCAAATGACAACTTTATTCATTATGGTACGGTGGATACGCTACCTGCTTATAATTGTCGTGATTGGGGTCTTGAATATAATGGAAATGAGGGAAAAATGGACACCCTTTACCAGGTTCCCAATCCGGAGGCCACCAATTTTTACATGGATCTTTATGTCTATGAAAATGGGAAAGAGAAAAAAATAGATTTCCTCCGTGATTTTTGTGCAGCTGGTTTCAATGCCAGATTCAAAGACGTCAATAACCCAAACACATATCCCGGTTTTCCATTTAAAGTCTATGCCAAAAACCAATTTGAAGGCGAGATGGAGTACAAGTTTCTGACCGGTCTGAGATACATAGTTGGAAATAATCCTTTTAAGTTTAAGATGTCGGTTCGTGACAATGCGATGAACTTTAGCAATGTCATTGAAACTGAGATTATGGAGTTGGAAATTTAATTTTAGAAATAATTTTTTATCAAAATGCTACAAGGTTTATTAATTACCTTACTGTTTTTGTTAGTAATCATTGGAAATATCTTGTGGTTCCGGATGAAAAACACCCTGTCCAATAATGGTTATCGAACCTCATTGTTCTGGCACGGAGATGACATAAATAATTTTATCAAACTGATGGTTCAGACAGAAGATCCCGCACTAAAAAAGAAGTACAACAACAACTTTGGTCAACCATCCTGGTTTTTGTGACTTTTGTTATTTCTGCTATCTGTTATTTCTTCTTATCAACACAGGATAAAGCATGAATACCGATATATTTAATCTTTCTGAAAGTTCTTTTTTGTGAATAGAATCATATTTTAACATGCCCAAAAAGAAAAACCAACCCCCTGAACTCTCTCCCTCCTCCGGCGACCAACCTGGACATATTCCTGACTCCAGTGAAGGGTCTTATCGATTCACCGAATGGTCAGGAGCTATTGTTTTTTATGCGCTTAACTTCGGCAGAAGGAAGTTCAACTATTACTACCACAAGAGGTTTGAGAGAAGGAACTTCTGGATGGGCTGGGTGATTAGGATATTGGTGGTTTTGCTGTTTTTTATTTTGTTTTTGGGAAAGTAATAATTGAATTTCCGGTTATTTGCGGACTATCAGAGTAATCTCTCACCCAGGTATAATTCTGACGACCTCTAATTAATTCCCAAATCAATCAAAGCCGTATCACTTAGTATTTCAGCGGAATCCAATCGAATAGTAGTTGGCTCAACTATTTTTTCTTTGGTCTGATTGTGTCTGTTAAATGCGCCTGTTGAAATGAGATAAATCATTTTGATGATGAAAAGTACTCCAGCTATCCCACCAGGATAAATCAGAAATCTTCTATACCATTTTTTCATCTTCACCAATAAATCAAACCCACAAAACCACAATCCGATACAGAAAAGCCAGGATGATAACCGGTAGGAATATCAGGCTGTACTTAAGCTTTTTATTAAACATCTTCGTTTTCCACAGCGCATAGCTACTGTAACACATGAAGGCAACGATGATCATCCCGCTTCCTGTGATCAGATACTTATTTTCAGAAATGTAAAAAACCACCATCAAGGCCATAAACGGGATCATGAAAAACAATAATTTCCTGAGGCCTTGGCTTTCCTTTGCCTCTTTTATTTCGCCTATTTCGCTGATAATTGATAACAAATCTTCCTCCTGTTCCAGTTTGCCGGGAATGAAGATGGCATTGAATCGATCCTTCCCTTTGATACACAGACCTCCATTCATAATTCGGATGATCTGCGTGACTTCATTTTTGCGGATGCAGATATCTTTGTGATTCCTTTGTCTTCTGATCATCTCATCTTCTGTCATTTCCAGTTCAAAGGTCTCCCAGATTTTGCGTTGTTTCCTGACCTGGTTGTACAAGGCAAATGCCAGGGCTCCGATCACCAATACCATTAAATAAGGAAAGGTGACATCTTCTATGCCGATGATAAAAAGGACCATGATCAGTATCAGGAAGTAGATGGGAAGAATGCGGATGACCATTTTCTTTTTGAATGGTCCAAAGCCACGCTGGTCGAGTTTAAAAATCATGTTTTTGACTTTAGATGAAAAAGAATACAATTTATGATTTTTGGGTGAAAAATTGGATCTATAACTGTTCTTTTATTTACTCAGCTAAGGGACAAACGAGTTTAATTATTACTATCACAAGAGGTATTAGAGAAGGAACTTTTGGATGGATAGGAGAGATATTATCAAAATAGATTTTACATATGACTGGTATTTTTTGCCAAATTTTCAACTAATCTTGTCAACATATTATTACTTTTAGATAGTTTTTTGTACTACCTCCTAAATTTAAAAGGTAGTTTGCTGTAGTTTTAATTAGCTTTTTTCTGCAACACTTTTTTCATCAATGTCCAAAAATGAAGCACATGCAAGAATTAAAATAAACCAGCTGCTCGAAGAAGCTGGCTGGCGGTTTTTTGATAATGCAGAAGGGCAGGCTAATATTCTCCTTGAAAATCATGTCAGGATTACTCAAAATGAAATTGATGCCTGGGGCAATGACTATGAGAAAACAAAGAATGGCTCATTAGATTTTTTGCTTGTTGATAGTAACAACAAACCGATTTGTGTACTGGAGGCCAAAAAAGAAAGTCTACATCCTCTGGTCGCTAAAGAACAAGCCAGAAAATATGCCAAATCGGTTGACGCTCAATATGTGATCCTTTCCAATGGAATCGTACATTATTTCTGGGATATAACAAAAGGAAATCCTAAGCCAATTTACAAATTTCCTTCTCCCAGTGAAATCGGAGCTATCAAAAATTGGAATCCGGATCGAAATGCTCTGGCCAATGAACCGGTTGATGAAGATTATATCGTTGCGGTTCAAATGCCGTATTACGCGGAAAGACCGGAATGGAAGGGAAGCATTGAAGCAAGCAAAGATTTCATCTGGACAAATGGACTACGGTTTCTAAGGAATTATCAGATAAGGGCTGTTCAAAAATTACAAGAAGCTGTGGCTGAAGGAAAAGACCGCTTTCTATTTGAAATGGCGACCGGAACTGGCAAGACGCTAACCTCCGCTGCAGTGATCCGCCTGTTTCTGCGTACAGAAAATGCCCGACGAGTTTTATTCCTGGTTGACCGGTTGGAACTGGAAGACCAGGCGTGGAAGGCTTTTACCAATTACCTGAAACCGGACTACAGCACCTTTATTTATAAGGAACATAAAAGCAATTGGCATAAGGCGGATATCATTGTAACGACCATTCAATCATTGATGTCCAATGACAAATATCGATATGAATTTAATCCGACGGATTTCGATCTGCTGATATCGGATGAAGCGCATCGATCCATTTCCGGAAATGCCCGTGCCGTATTTGAATACTTTCATGGTTATAAACTGGGACTCACCGCTACACCAAAAGATTACCTGAAAGGGGTCGATCCTGATAAAGTAAATGATAACGATCCAAGAGAAATCGAGCGAAGAATGCTGCGCGATACCTATTCGACATTTGGCTGTGAAGGCGGTGACCCCACCTATCGCTATTCTCTATTGGATGGAGTAAAAGAGGGTTATTTGATCAATCCACGGGTTTTGGATGCCCGCACGGAAATAACCACGCAGCTACTTTCCGATGAGGGTTATGCGGTAGCAATTACCACCGAAGAAGGAGAAGAAACGGAAACATTTGTATCCCGCGATTTTGAGAGAAAATTCTTTTCTGAAAAAACGAACAGCGTTTTCTGTCAAACCTTTTTGGACAATGCATTGCGGGACCCTATTACTAAGGAAATCGGAAAGACGATCATATTTGCGGTCAGTCAGAATCATGCCCGGAAATTGACAGAGATTCTCAATGAATTTGCCGAGCAATTATTCCCAGGAAAGTACAATTCTGATTTTGCCATGCAGGTGACGTCACAGGTAGGCGATGCCCAGCAAATGACGATCAATTTCACCAACAACAACCTGGGTGGAAAGACTACCTTTCTGGAAGGTTATAAATCCTGTAAAACGCGGGTTTGTGTAACTGTGGGAATGATGACCACCGGATATGATTGTCCTGATCTATTAAATGTATGCATGATGCGACCTATTTTCAGTCCTGCGGATTTTGTACAAATCAAAGGAAGAGGGACACGAAAGAATACATTTGAATTCAAGCACAAAAATGAATTGGGTGAGGAAGAAACCATTCAGCAAGAAAAGGAGGTATTTAAGCTGTTCGATTTCTTTGCCAATTGCGAATACTTTGAGGAGAAATTTGATTACGATGAAAAATTAAAATTACCCAAACCCAAAAAAGGTGGAGAAGAAGGGGATGTTAAAGGGATTGACATCGATAAATACACCAGTTTCCGTGCTGATCCATTGGCGACTCTTAATGAGCAGCAGATCGGTTATAAGGGAATGAAGATCGACCGGATGTTGTTCCAGAAATTTGAGGATCGGGTTAAAATGGATGACATCATCAAAAAGAATGTGGAATTGGGGAATTGGGAACATGTAATCAGTCACATTCAGCAGGAAATATTTGATAAACCGGAAGAATATTTTAACCTGGAGAAATTGAGAAAAGCCGCCAAGATCGATCGCAAGATTTCCATTCGCGAGGTGGTGGAAAAGATATTCGGCATCATTCCCAAATTCAAATCGAAGGACGAATTGCTGGAGGAGGAATTCGATAAATTCATTTCCATTTACCCACCGGAAGAAGATGTCAATGTTCGGGCGTTGAAATATTTTTTCAAGGCCTATATCGTGGATCAGGACATACGAAAGATCATCGAGACCAAAGATTTCCATGCATTACAAACCCATCCGACGTTGACAATTTCACAATTCAAGGCCGTGTCGGTCAAATACCGGGAGGTCATTCCGGATTATATCAGAGATTATATCAACCTGGATAAATTTGCCGCATAAACCATGTCTGACAAGTACAAAAATAAATACCGCATCCAATCCACCCGGTTACAGCATTGGGATTATGGATGGAATGCAGCCTATTTTGTGACTATCTGCACCAAGGGTCGGGTGTGTTATTTTGGGGATGTCATCGACAACGTAGAGACGCGATGCATCGCGTCTCCACAGAGGAGCATTGCGTCTCTACCAGAACCAACGATGCAATTATCTGAAATCGGAAAAATTGTCGAAACAGAATGGTTAAAAACCCCTGAATTACGTCCTGATATGAATTTGGAATTGGGTATATACCAGGTGATGCCGAATCATTTTCATGGAATAATCATAATTGGTGAAAATGAATACAATCGTGAACGGGGAACGGAACGTAGAGACGCCATGCATGGCGTCTCTACACCGGCCAACAAATTTGCACCACAATCAAAAAATTTAGGATCTATTATCCGTGGTTTTAAATCGTCGGTGACAACCCAGGCACGTGAAATCCACGCTGATTTTGCCTGGCAATCGCGGTTTCATGACCACATCATTCGGGATGATGATTCATTTCATAATATTTCGGAATATATTGCGAACAACCCATTGAATTGGGTTAGGGATGAATATTATATTAAACGACCGTAGAGACGCCATGCATGGCGTCTCCACAGATGCATCGCGTCTCTACCATTAAATAAATATGTTAGACACCACCACGAAAAAACGAATAGACGATTGCCGGGATATATTGGTCGGCAAATTACCGGACCCAAAGGCGCAGATCGAACAGATCACCATCGCCCTGATCTACAAATTCATGGACGACATGGACAAGGAGGCCATCGAATTGGGCGGCAAGGCCAAATTTTTTTCCAATTATGAAATACCCGATCCGGATGACCATACCAAAAAGAAAATCGTTCCTTTTGAAAAATACAGCTGGGACAACCTGTTCGATACGAAGGTGACAGCGACCGAAATGTTGCGACTGTATTCAGAGGCGATTGAAGGAATGGAATTAAACCCCAACATTCCCCAATTATTCCGCGACATTTTTCGCAATGCCTACCTGCCCTATCGCGACCCGGAAACATTAAAATTATTCCTCAAAACGATCGACGGATTTCAATACACACACAGCGAAAAACTTGGCGATGCCTTTGAATACCTGCTATCCGTGATGGGTTCACAGGGCGATGCCGGGCAGTTCCGCACACCGCGGCATATCATCGATTTCCTGGTGGCGATTGTCGACCCTGGTAAAAATGATACCATCCTGGATCCTGCATGCGGCACCGCAGGGTTTTTGATTTCGGCGTTTAAACATATCATGAATAACCGTAGAGACGCCATGCATGGCGTCTCTACGACGATAACGCCCGACGAACAAAAAAAGATCATTCAAAATTTCGCAGGTTACGATATATCACCTGATATGGTGCGCCTCAGCCTCGTCAACCTGTACCTGCACGGTTTTTCCGATCCGCATATTCACGAATACGATACCCTGAGCAGTGAGGAGCGGTGGAATGAAACCTACGATGTCATCCTGGCCAATCCGCCGTTTATGAGCCCGAAAGGTGGCATACGGCCGCATAAGAAATTTACCATCAGCAGCAACCGCAGCGAGGTGCTGTTTGTGGATTACATTGCCGAGCATTTGAATCCCAAAGGCCGGGCGGGAGTCATCGTTCCGGAAGGAGTGATCTTCCAGAGTGGAACGGCCTACAAAGACCTGCGCAAGATGCTGGTAGAAAATTACCTCTATGCCGTGGTGAGTTTACCGGCAGGTGTGTTCAATCCCTACAGCGGAGTGAAGACCTCCATTTTATTGATGGATAAAGAGGTGGCCAAACAGAAAAATGAGATCCTGTTTGTGAAAATTGACAACGATGGATTCAATTTAGGCGCCCAGCGAACAGCCATCAAAGGCAGCCAATTAGAAGAGGCCATCGAGGTGATCCATGATTTTGCAAACCGCGGTAGAGACGCGATGCATCGCGTCTCCACAATGTCGGATGTTTCATCCACCCTCGCCCATGCCGTACCCAAAACCGAAATCGCCAAAAACGGGGATTATAATTTGAGTGGGGAGAGGTATAGGGTTATTAGTCACAATTTCCGAAATCAGTGGGATGTAGTTCCCTTCGATCAAATTTGTGTGCTACAAAGAGGTTACGATTTACCAAAGCAAAAATGGATTAATGGTGAATTCCCTATTGTTGGATCAAATGGAATAATTGGGTTTCATAGTGAATTTAAAGAGAAGGGTCCTGGAGTAGTTACAGGGAGAAGTGGTACCATCGGAAAAGTACATTACATTGAGTATGATTATTACTGGCCGCATAACACATCATTGTTCGTTAAAGACTTCAAAGGAAACGAACCTAAATATATCAAGCTACTGCTAGAATATTTAGACTTAAAGAATTTAGGTCAAAATACAGCTGCTGTTCCTTCTCTTGATAGGAAAAATGTTCATCGTTTGCTGGTGCCTAAGCTTCCGTTGGAAATTCAACAACAGTTAGTAGCCGAAATAGAAGGCTACCAAAAGATCATCGATGGCGCCCGCCAGGTAGTCGAAAACTACCAGCCCAAAATCGACATCGACCCGGAATGGGAAATGGTGGAGTTGGGGGAGGTATGTGAAATAAAAAGAGGAAGGTTTTCTCATAGGCCAAGAAATGCTCCCCAATTTTATGGGGGAAAATATCCATTTATACAGACAGGAGATGTGGTAAAATCGAAAGGAGGTAAAGTTCCATATACTCAAACTTTAAATGAATTAGGATTATCAGTTAGTAAATTATTTAAACCTACCATTGTATTAATTGCAATTGCTGCAAATATTGGTGACACAGGCATTCTTGATTATGAAGCATGTTTTACCGACAGTGTAGTTGGTTTAATTCCAAATGAAAGGATTAATCCTTATTACTTGGAATTGATTATGAGAACACAAAAACAACGATTAAATGATATTGCTCCCCAAGCAGCTCAAAAAAATATCAATGTTGCAATTTTAAAGGAAGTTGTAATACCTATTGCTCCATTAGAAATCCAAAACCAAATCGTTTCTCAAATCGAAAAAGAACAGGAATTAGTCAACGCTAACAAGCAGCTTATTGAGATCTTTGAGCAAAAAATAAAAGACAGAATCGCCAAAGTTTGGGGGGAGGAGAAGTCAGACGAGGATAGTTTTAGTGTGGCGGCTGAGCCGGAGGTAGAGTACAAAAAGAGTTGATTCCTACTTTTTAAAAAGTAATGACCAATCTTGGGAAAACCCACGCCAAGAATGACGTTGTTATATAGTAGTTATTATCATTTTCATCGATTTGTTTGATGTCAGTAATAACATTACCATTTATATCATAAATTTTCTGGCCAACCATTGCTTTATATTGTTCACGCAATTGTCGGCTAAAAACTATTTCATGCTGCACGGAGAAATAAACATTATCTGAAAGTCTGTAGGAAATTCCCAACCCACCTTCCACGGTTTGATTAAATTTAGTTTCCTGAGGATTAAATTCAATTAGATTTAAATTGGCGTGAAATCCAATATTACTTAAGCATTGTAGTCCCACCTTCTTTAAGCCACCTTTTTTTCTTAGAACTTTGGTGCCGTTTTTCTTTAAGACAGTATCTTGGCTTATATTTTTTAAATAATCAATTCTATCCTGAACCCAATCAGCATTCCTCCAGGGTGTAACAATCATGGACGTAGAAATAACAAATGATCCAGGGTCCAATACTTGTAATTGCAGCGTACTGTCCTTTGTAGATATACTTGGTGACTGATACTCATCGGCTTCTTTTGCCTTTACTTCCCTGTAACCCACGCTTATGCCAAAACGGAATGTTTTAGATTTGTTCTTTTTTTCTAACTCTGCTAAACGAGTATTTAAATTGCTTACCGTTTCGATTAGATCTTCGGATGATTTGGTGTCAGTTGTATCAGGATCAATAATTTTTGGTAAAAACCTGTTTTCAATTGGATTTGAAAATACATTTGCGGTACATGATATTAAAACCAGAAAGATAATAGATGTATTTAGTTGAATTATGTTCATGGATCAGGCGGTTCAGTTTGATCTATAAATAAATTCTTAAATCAATAAACCTCAATACCCAACCTTTGGCATTTTCACACCAAATCAAACGCATACCCAAATCTGTACAGGTCTGCGCATGAGTTGATCTCCAGCTTTCTGTTAATGTTCTTCCTGTGCTGCTCAACCGTTCTCCGGCTGATGAAAAGCTGGTCGGCGATGGCTGGGTTGTTGTCGCCTTTTAGAATCAGCGTGAGGATCTCCCTCTCACGGGGAGTAAGTGACTGAAACCGGGAGAAGTTTTGACGTATAAAGGAGTCCTCGTCGAGGATCCGAAGCAGCTTTTTGTTATGGGTCGAAATATCCTCAATGGGTTGTGTAATGGTTAACAAACCAGAGAGGTCGTCACATACCTTCGATACCGTCAAGCAGGTTTTGTATTTCTTCGTCCTGGGGTCGAGGATCCGCTGAAAATCGCAGATGATCTTTGTGGTGTTCTTTTCTTGATAGAATTGAAGGAATCGCGGAAACACCACTTCCAGGGTCACGGGATGGATATACTTTTCAAAGAATTCATAGCCCATCTCATTGATCTCTTCTGAGCTATGACCGATCCATTCGCATCCGTTGTTGTTCAGGTAGTCGATGGTCAGGTCCGGATTATTGAAATGGAAAAAAGAGGGAATGTAGTCGCCAATGTCTTTTGGCTGGAGCTGGTGTTTGGTTAAAAATTTCTCTAAAAGGAACAGATTAATGCCCTGGGCATCATCTAATGTTTGCTGTGATTTCATAGTGGTGGTGTTAAAGAAAAAGTAGAATGAATTCCCGTCACACCCGCAGAGAAACAATAAAATAAACTATTTTTATTAAAATAACAATTCTTTGACAGACAAACGTAGGAAATAATTGGAATAAAGTCGTCTTGTTAACAACTGACAGATGAAGAGCGTTGCACAGAAGTTCTTATTGTCATATCGACCGCAAGGAGATATCTGCTGAAGTGGCACTGGATGTGACGAGTATCTTGGTAGTTTTGACCTTGTTTATTCATCCGACCAGCTCGCGCGATGCTGTGCTCAGGCCAGTGGTTGGATGAAGAGACTTCGACGTCAACAGATTTCTCACTTCGTAAGCCACCATCAATTAGCATTGATTTGCGGCAAACTTTGTTCGAAATGACAGGGGGTGTGGTGTCAAATTAATAGTACCATTGTCATATCGACCGCAGAGAGATATCTGCTGAAGGCGCATGCGTTATGTGAAGTTCCCTACCAGCTGACTATTCCTCTCGTTCGTTACACTGTCAGATTTCTCATATAAATCCCAACTTCTTACCGGTTGTTTGGATAAATACCACTCAAAATATCCGAAGCCTTAGTTGTCATATCACCTGGATGGAGATATCTGCAAAATTTCCCGAAATATTGAAAAATGAGTTACTTATGCTCATATTGAATTGGAATGTAAAAGAGCATGAGATCACAGTTGATTACACCGGAGGGAATGGAGCGCCTGAAAGAAGAACACGATCATTTATGGCGAGTGGAGCGTCCAGAGACCACCAGCAAAGTGGCCTGGGCAGCCAGCCTGGGAGATCGCTCTGAAAACGCAGACTATCATTACAACAAAAGACGTCTAAGGGAAATCGACCGACGATTGCTTTACTTACGAAAATGTATTGACAATTTTAAAGTGATCGACTACCACCCACACATGGAAGGTAAAGTGTCATTTGGTGCGTGGGTAGAGATTGAAAATATTGATAAAGGACTGAAAAAGCGATTGCGGATCGTGGGCTATGAAGAGTTGATCGGAAATAAGGACTATATCTCCATGGACTCACCCATAGCTAAGGCTTTATTGGATAAAAAGGTAGGTGATGAAGCCATTGTTCAAACACTTGCAGGTCAATTCAAATGGCGTATTCATAAAATAGAATATATGAAATAGTTAAGTCGGCCTCGTTTGAGGGATAGCGGTAACAAGGATGAAGGAGATGAGCAATTGCATTGCGACGTCATCCCCCTACCAGATGTAATTTGAACTACATCTTCCTGTCTCAGTCAAGGATTAGTTTCATTCCTGCATCCACAGATTTCTCATTTCATAAATCCCAACTTCTTACCAGTAGTTGGGATAAACTCCATTTGAAATGACAAGGTATTGCCTCACTTTTCCTGCATCACTTCAACTCCCGTCCAGCCAACAGGTAGATGGCCCAGCTGATACTGTTTTGATTTTTCAAGGAAAAACTTCGAAACCATATCACCGGGATTGAATCGGACGATTTTTTCAAAGGAACTTTCAGCTTTGGCAAAAGCCAGGCTAAAATACTGGCCGATGGCTTCCCGGAATTCCTCCAGCGACTCTCGCTTTTTTTGCTGAATTGCCGGAGCATCTCCGTCAAAACATTCATAGATCCCTACCGCACTGCTCTTGCCTTTGACAAGCACCTTCCCCAAATACCGCAAGCCGAAAGAATTTTCCGGAGTGTGATCGCCCGGATTGGCTATGTGCTCAGTGACCAATATGTTGGCGCCATATTGCTTTGTCAATACATCCAACCTGGCGGCGGTATTGACGGTATCCGATATAACAGCCGGTTCGAAACGTTCCTCGTCACCCACAATCCCCATGATCAGGGGACCTGTATGCAGCCCCATGCCTACCTGCAGGATGTTTTCTCCCCGTTCCTTCCTCGTTTCATTGTATGCCTGGATGTTTTTCTGCATCGCTATGGCAGCTTTCAGCCCATCCGAAGAGGAGCCGGGAAAAAGGGCGTAAACTCCGTCCCCGACATATTGGTTGATAAATCCACCGTGCTCCGTGACAATCGGACCGATCAGTTGGCTATAGCTCTTGATGAACTCGAAGGTGCCTCCCGGACCGTATGCTTCTGCCAGGGCGGTGTAGTTGCGAATATCCGAGAAAAAGACGGTAACTTCCCGCTCCGTAAAGTCCCCGAGTCCGACATCGGTAATGCGGCTGCACCCCAGGGCGCCCAGGAAGGCCATTGGTACAAATTTGTGTGTCGCGGCATTGATCCGGGCCAATTCCTCGATCCGTTCTTTTTCCATTTGTATCGTCCGGCGTTGCTGAATAGATCTTACCCGCATGAATATGAATACACCGGCAGAAATGATCAACAGGGTACCGAGTGAAAACAGTAGGATCAGATTTTTTTGCCGGGAACCCGCCAGGGCATTTTCATTCTGTAACCGGCTGATCTCAGCTTCCTTTTTCTGGGTTTCAAACCTTGTTTCCAGCTCGCCGATCTGGTCGCTGTAAATCTCCTGCTGCAGGCTGTCGGACAGCTGTTTGAACCGGACGAGATAGTCGAGGGCATCTTGGTAGTTCCCCTTCAGACCGGACGCCCTGTACAATCCTTCCAGTGATTCAGCTTCATTGCTTCTGCTGGCGCTTTTGCGCGCTAACGCCAACCCGGTTTTGTAATACAAACTGGCCGAATCAGGTTGTTCTTCTTTGATATAAACACTTCCTATGTTGTTATTGACCATGGCCATCCCCTTCACATCGTCGATCGATTTCTTTACCTCAAGTGCCTGACGGTAGTAGTCTATGGCCATGGCATGCATTTCCCGGTTGAAATAGATGCTGCCAAGGTTATTGAGGAGCAGTCCTTCGCCGTATCTGACCTCCAGCGCTCTGGCAATATCCAATGCCTGTAAGTAAAAATATTCGGCTGAATCCAGGTTGGCAATATTGAAATAAGACATCCCGATGTTATTCAGCGCCCGCGCGATACCCATGGAATCCTCCAGCTGTCTTTTCAGCTTCAGCGATTCCCGGTAATACCCTACGGCTTTTTCGTTGTCTTTTCTCTCGGAATAGAGCATGCCGATATTGCTCAACGTTGTCGATGCAAGCTCCAGGTATCCGTTTTCCTGGCTGATCCGTAGGGATGCAAGGTGGTTCTCAAGGGATTTTTCATATTCTGACTTGTAAAAATAGGTGACGGCCAGGTCACTCAATGTTTTGGTAATGAGATATTGTGACCCTACCGACCGGGCGATTTCCATGGCATCGTTAAGAAGCAGAAGACTGGAGTCAGGGTTTGAATAAACGTAGGATGCGCTTAGGTCCATTCGGAGCTTCCATTGGACGGAGTCCAGGACATCTGGTTTGATGAGTGCGAAAAGACTATCCCGGTTGGTTTGTGCGTAGCTAAGGTGAAATGCACATGACAGCAATACGGCAAGGAGAATGATGTGTTTGATCCGCATGGAGGTAGAAAACTTTAGACTAAAGTAGACGAAGTTAGATAAAAGTTAGGTCATACTGAATAGCCCGAAAGGAATATATTCATTTTTCCGTATCCTGTATTGTTCACATTCAGCCATCCACAGATTTCTCATTTCGTAAGCCCAATCCATTGTCATACCGCACGGAGATATCTGCTGATCGGGTATAAAATCGCCGTAAGTTCCCTTTTGTACTGCGAAATACCTTTCAGCTGGGGAAAATTATTGTATCCGTGAGGAAAAAAATACTCATCTGTTATTAATCAGATGTGTTTGATGGCCAGAAAATTGACTTTTATTCAATGGATTTGAATTTGCAACAATACCAACGATAACAATTGAAACCTAAATATTAAGAGTTATGATACCTGAAAAAGTAATATACACAGATGGTCATGATGTCACGGTTACTGATACCAAACTGAAAGTAAAAAATCACTCGTATAAGCTAAGTGGTATTACAAAACATGCCCTGATGACTATGAGAGCGAAAAAATTGCCTTTCATCATTATCATGGGGCTGGGTCTGCTCTTAGCCCTGATGGGGTTATTTGTTGATTTTGCCTATGCTATAGATGGAGGTGGGGACAATATCTCGTTAAACTCAATCTTTCTATGGACAGGATTAGCTTTGCTCATTGCAGGTACCATAGGACTTGCCGTAAACAGGGTGAAATATGCTGTGAGGATTGATACCGCTGAAGGAGAGAAAAACGCAGTTGTCAGTACTAAAAAAGCGTACATAACTCAAATATTTGAGGCGCTTAATGAGGCTTTCCGTAATAGAGTAGCTCCTGATAGAAAAGATAAGAAGATACCAATCTCCTGATAAGTTTATTCACACGCTTTTCCATATATAAAAGCGTGCGAATTTTCTATCAATGCCCTGTTTGTCATATACCGAAGGGAGATATCTGCTGAAGGGACATAAGTCAAGTAAGGTTTCCTTGCCCCTGATCATTCCCCTCATTTCAGCACCCACAGATTTCTCACTTCGTAAGCCCAACCAATTATAATTGGTTGGGGCAAACTTCTTTCGAAATGACAGTGAGGGGCGTCTGTATTAATTATTATTACAATACCGATCTGCTGCAAATGCTGATTTTTTATCACCCAACTCTGCGGCCTGGATCCAGTCGCTGCAGGGGTCGTCTGTCAGTTCGCTGAGCTGGTATTTGGTATTTCCCAGCGCCCGAAGGTAGTCGGCGTTTTCAGGAACCAGCTCTGCTGCTTTTTTCAGGTCAAGGACTGCCCTTGCGAGGTCGTTCATTTGTGTGTAGCAATTGGCCCGGTTGAACAAGGTAAGTGCGTCCTCGGGATTGATTTCCAACACCTTCGCGTAATCCTTGATAGCCAGGTCGTACTTGCCCAGGTCTTCCAGGATGATGCCCCGGTTGTAAAAGCTGGTGGCGTTGTTTTCCCCTAATTTGATGGCTGCATTGAGATCTTCCAGCGCCGTTTCGTAATCGCCCATGTAGATATATGCTTCGGCTCTGGCCGTGTACATTTCCGCTGTTCCTTTTCCAAGTGTCATGCAAGCGCTAAAATCCTTCAATGCCGATTCATACTCTTTCGATTGCATGTAGCAGAATCCACGGTTCAGATAGGCGTCTTTTTCCTTAATGCCCCCTGCAATGGCCTGGTTGTAATAGGTCAGCGCTACGGGGAAATTATTCGTATGATAGTACCCTTCCGCGAGGTAAAACTGGTTATACATGTCCAAAGTCTGGAGATCCTTCAGGGTGAGGAAATCCTGAACGACACCTTCCCAATCTTCTAATTTATGTTTGGCCATCCCCCTGTTTTCGTAGGCTCTGCCATAATCCGGTTTCATGGCAATCGCCTGATCGTAATCAGCTATGGCTGCCTCGAACTGATCCAACATAAATTTCGCTTTTCCCCTGTTGTTGTAGGTGATTTCATCTTCGGCACCGAGGTTGATTGCCTTATCGTAATCGTTGATAGCATCCTGAAAATCTTTGATCCTGAACTTGCAATTGCCCCGTTTTGCATAAGCATTTGCATATTCTGCATTCATCTGGATGGCTTTGTTGAAATCCTGCAATGATCCTGTAAAATCATTGGTTTCGTACCTGGCGTCGCCTCTTTCATAGAATAAGATCGGGTCATTCAATCCAAGATCAGCGGCTTTGTTGTAATCGAATATGGCCTCTTTATAATTTCCCATTAAATAATTGGAGCGACCACGGTTATAGTGAGACGCCAGGTCTGAGTAACCACCTTCGTCAATTGCTTTGGTCAGATCGTAGATCGCATCTTCATAACGACCAACATGATGATTGGAATTTCCCCGGCAGTAATATGCCAGACCGTCCTTAAATCCTTTCGCAATTCCGACATTCAGGTAGGTGACCGACTCTTCAAATTTTTCCAGGTAATAACTTGTGATGCCCAACCCATAGAAGACCTCTGCGTCGGATTTGTCGACTTTTATCACGGCATTGAGGTCTGCTTCCGCTTCTTTCCATTTCTCCAGATTGAAATAGGCCAGTCCCCGGCTCTTCAAAGCTGGCAGGTGATCCGGTTTAATTTCAAGAGCCTTATTCAGATCCGGAATGGCGTCACTGTAATTTTTCAGGATCCGCCTGGCTGTGCCTCGCTTTTCATAAATGTCTTCATTGGAAACGCCCTTATTGATCAAACCACCATACGATTGAATGGCAAGCTGATATTCGTGAGTATTGAAATAGGAATTGGCCAAAGCCAATAGAAGATCCGGATTGTTGTCGCCGGAATTGACAGCTTTCTCCAGGTCTTTTGCTGCTGATTTGTAATCTTCCAAAGCGTAATATGCCTGACCTCTGGCCGAGTAATTCCTGAAATTGTCATCTCCTGCGTCGATGGATTTTGTCAGGTCCTGGATGGCTTCGTTGTATTTTTGTGTATGGAAGTAACTCATCCCTCGTACAGCGTAGGCAGCAGGATCGGTTACGCCCATCTTCATCGCGATGTTGATATCAGAAATGGCTTTGTCGTATGATTTTTTTGTGAATTGGATATTCCCCCTGTACCAGTAGATGAGGCTGTCTTTCAGTCCCATTCGTTCGGTGGTATTGAAATGCTCCAAAGCAGCATCATAATTCAGGGAAATGTATTCAGCCAGCCCTAGCATTTTGTACAACTCTTTGCTGTTGGCGCCTAGGTCTTTAGCCCGTGTCAGATCTTTTATGGATTCAGGATATTTTTTCAGGTCAAAATATGCGGTTCCCCGGTTCAGGTAGCCTTTTCCATATTCGGGGTTGATGGTGAGGGCTTGATTATAATCGGTAATGGATGCTTCGACCTGCCCTAGCAAATATTTTGCTTTTCCCCTGTTGTTAAATAACAGGTCGTCCTGGAAATCGTTTTTGACAGCTTGATTGTAATCTTCTATTGCAGCTTCCAGGTTTCCTAAAATGAAATTTGCATTTCCTTTGAAATAATAACCCTCCCCGTTCTTGTTTCCAAGATTTTCAGATGCAGTAAAATCCGTAACCGCATTTTCATATTTTTTTAACTGATAATTGACTATACCTCTTTTCTGATAGACTTCGGCATCTTTGTATCCCATGGAAATGGACTGGTCCAGATCAGTCAGGGCATTTTCATATTTTTCGTAATAGAGATTGGTATAACCGCGGTAGGCATAGGCCTTGCTTAAATTTTTATCATGGTCCAGCGCAATGGAAAGCTCTTTCAGTGCCAAACCATATTTTTGCTGTTCGTAGTGCAATTGTCCAAGAAGGTAATTGGCTGTTGGATTTTTTTCATCCTTTGCCAACACAGCTGAAAAATACTTCTCGATATCTGCCTTAAAACTCACCTGAATTGCTTGTAAGCCCTGCAGCAAATCGTATTGATTTTGGATCTTTTTTGCAAAAACTGCGGTTGAGGCATTTCCCGGTGCAAACTTTTCCAGCTGGTTGATATCGAGCAAAATGAATTTCGAAGCTGTTTCATCTGTCGGTAGACAGACGGCGATGATCTCTCCCTGCTGATTGAGGACAGGTGCGCCACTCATTTCCGGAGAGAGATTATGAGAAGTGATGTAGAGATTTCCGAAGGTCTCTAACTTTCTGACCTCAGATACATGAACCTGTTCAATTTTATTTTTTTGGATGTCCTGAGAATAGACCAGGCCGTAATTTCCGTTTTTGAGATCCTGTGGGTTCGCTTTTTTCAGCTTGGTGAATTTTCCCGAAAGGGTATTGTCCAGGTTTAGTTCGATCATTCCAAAATCCGGATTGTACCCTGTAACGGCTATGATCCTGTGGATAGTGCTGTCCGGTGTAATGGCGACTGCAAAATCGGCATTTTTGATGGATGAAGTGTGTGCAAGTGCGGATTGCTGACCTTCAAGGAAAAAACCTGTGCCCGTACCGACGATACTGCTATCGCTTTTGTAAGCAATGATTCGGAACGTGGATTTTTCGTGATTTTTAGATATTCCCTGTGCAAATAGCTGGTTAGCAAGCAAACACAAAAAAATAATCAACTTACTCTTCCTCATGATCTTAAGTGTAAAAAATGATAGTTTAGCTTTAAACAAAGATACTTATATTGCCCCTAAACCGGATGGCAAGAAAATTTAATATTAATAGGAAAATTACATATGAAGTAAGCTGCGGGTAAACAAAAAAATTCAGCCGGCCTCCGATGACATTTTTTGTTTAAGCGAGGTCCTCCGCCGGGTCCCCCGCTATCATTTAGGAATTTATGCAGTTATTATCGCGGGGTCGCAAAGCAGACCTCACTAGGGCTGAACGTATCTAATTTCTCATCGACACATCCCGGAGCGTTCCGCTAGGAACGTCTGGTGGGTAGAAAAATAATGTTACATCAAATACGTTCCGCTAGGAACGTTTGGTGAAATAAAAGGCAAGAAAGACTTTTTGAGGATGAATCGCTCACCAAAATCAATTTCGAATGTTTTAGTATTCATCTATGCAAGCATAAATACAATTCATCTCCCTGAAAGTCACGAAACGTTCCTATGGAACGAAAACCTAAAAATAATCCTGATAGCTACCAACCAGACGTTCCTAGCGGAACGATCTAATTAGAATAGGAGTGGAAACGAAACATGTTTCAACTGCGCCAATAACTTTGGGATATTTTCCTTTAAAGGGAGGTTGTTACCTCTGTTTAAGTGGGTCTCGGCGGGGACCCCGCGATAATTTAGGAAATCATGCAGTTATTATCGCGGGGTCGCAAAGCAGACCCCGCTGAGACTTAGTTTTGTCTTATTAAATATCACAGGCGGTAAAAAAGCTCAAAAGGAGCGAAATCAATAGCTCAGGGTGTAGCCCTGAGAGTTTTGTAGAGGTTTATCCCAAGCCCCAACGGGGTGTAATCCATGGAACCTTGCTGCAATCGTTTGGAATTCGTGCAGTTATTTTCGCGGGGTCGCAAGCAGACTCCGCTGAGACTTAAGGTTCGAGGAGACACGAACCTAGGAGATGGAGTTTGATCCTTCTTAATACTCCTACATCGTTCCGTCAGGAACGTCTGGTAGGTAGAAAAATAATGATAAGCATCAAATTCGTTCCGTTAGGAACGTTTGGTGAAATGAAGAGTAAGAAAGGTTTTTTGAGGATGAACCGCTCATTGTAATCAACCCCGAAAGCTTTTGTTTAAGCGAGGTCTCCGCAAGGACCCCGCTGAGACTGAGAGGTTCGTGGAGACACAAACCTTGGCATCATTATTAATCTTGAATTACAAATGGATCACCTCATCATACGCAGCAGCGGAAGCTTCCATTACGGCTTCTGACATGGTTGGGTGAGGGTGAACGGATTTAATGATCTCATGCCCGGTTGTTTCCAGCTTTCTGGCTGCTACCACTTCGGCGATCATTTCCGTTACATTCGCACCGATCATGTGTGCGCCAAGCCATTCACCGTATTTGGCATCGAAAATGACTTTCACAAAACCTTCTGGAGCGCCTGCCGCTTTTGCTTTTCCGGAAGCAGAGAAAGGAAATTTACCAACTTTAATTTCGTATCCTGCTTCTTTTGCGGCTTTTTCGGTATATCCAACAGAAGCAATTTCAGGACTGCAATAAGTACATCCCGGAATGTTATTGTAATCCAATGGTTCAGGATTTTGACCCGCAATTTTTTCGACACAAATGATCCCTTCGGCAGAAGCAACATGGGCCAGTGCAGGACCGTGAACAACATCGCCAATCGCATAAATTCCAGGCATATTGGTTTTATAATAATCGTCGACAATGATCTTTCCTTTATCGGTCACCACGCCAACATCTTCCAATCCAATTCCTTCAATATTGGTGCTGATCCCTACTGCAGAAAGCACGATGTCGCAATCAATCGACTCTTCACCTTTTGGTGTTTTGACGGTTACTTTACAGCCTTTTCCTTTGGTATCAACCTTTGTCACTTCCGAGCTGGTCATGACCGTCATGCCCGATTTTTTGAATGTTCTTTCCAGTTGTTTCGATACATCTTCATCCTCTACCGGTACGACGTTTGGCAGAAATTCGACAATTATGACTTCCGTTCCGATTGAGTGATAGAAATAGGCGAATTCCACACCGATTGCCCCCGATCCAACGATGACCATTTTCTTCGGTTGCTTGTCAAGTGACATCGCTTGCCGGTATCCAATAATTTTCTTTCCATCAATTGGTAAATTGGGTAGCTCTCTTGACCGTCCGCCTGTGGCAACAATTATGTGATCTGCCTGTACCTGGCTCTTTTTACCTGAATCATCGGTCACCTCAACAGTTTTGGCCTTTACCAATTTCCCAAAACCATTGATGATTTCGATTTTATTTTTCTTGAATAGGAACTGAATGCCTTTGCTCATACCCGCCGCTACATCACGACTTCTTTTGACCATGCCGGAAAAATCTGCTTTTGCATCTTTTACATCAATGCCATAGTCTTTGGCGTGTTGAATGTATTCAAAAACCTGCGCGCTTTTGAGAAGAGCTTTGGTCGGGATACAGCCCCAGTTGAGGCAGATACCACCCACTTCCGCTTTTTCCACTACTGCCACATTCATGCCTAATTGTGCTGCTCGTATAGCCGCTACGTACCCGCCAGGGCCACTTCCTATTACTAATAAATCGTATTTTGATGCCATTTGATAGGTAATTTTTATTGTTCTAGATTAGGTGGGCAAATTTAATCCATTTAGTTATAGAAAAAAATCAAGACGGTAAATTGAAGGATATTCTTGTAAATTGGTTTCTTTTGGACCTGATTGTCAATTGGCAGAGGGCAGAGAGCAGAGGGCAGAGAGCAAAGGGCTGAGAGCAAAGGGCTGAGAGCAGGGAGCATAGGGTAAAGGAGAATGAGCTGGGGGAATGAAAACATTTCTTCGTCCAACCACTGCCATAAAATCAAATGAAGCAACCTTGTCATGACATTCATCATCGGGAGTTCAGACTGTAAGGAATCAAGCAATCACAGGGAACGGCTTTGCCAACTACCCTTTGCCAACTACCAACTTAACTTATTATAAATACGCATTTAAAAGCCCATTGAATACCCTGTATAAACTACTGATCAAATCGAATCTCTTTATCTCCCTTTGTGGATGCTTCTTTTATGCCAGCGGCATAGTGGTTATGAAGGGTTTTTTGGACAGGGTTTCTTATATCCTTCTTGTGGTAATTTTACTCAGCACCATGCTTATCTACCATGTGTCGCAAAAGCCGTTTTTCACGAGAAAGAGAACAATGATTCAGATTGTTGCCATGGTTTTGGCTTTAGTAATTATTATAGGTCTTTCACTTCAACTGGGAAAAAGTTATTTATTATTATTAGCAATCCTGGGAATAGTATCCATTCTCTACAATTCACTTATCAATTTCAATATTCCTTTTTTGCCTTTGCGTGGCATTCCACTCTTGAAAGTCTTCCTGATAGCGTTTGTCTGGGCCGGAATAGGAGTTTTCTTGCCTTTCTTGGATACACCTGGTTATGAGATGAGTAAACTTGTAGTTTTTTACCTCTCGCAATTCCTGTTTATTGTGGCCATTACATTGCCATTCGATATCAGGGATTTTTATGGTGACTATAGAAAAAACCTGGTCACATTTCCTTCGGTTGTTGGGATTCAGGCGACCAAAGTACTTTCCTATCTATGCTTATTCATTCATAGCCTGGGAATGTTGTACATAAATTTCAGGCTTATTTACTTATACATTCCCGTTCTGATCACAGCATTTTTTTTGGTAAAAAGATCCTCCGCCTCTCGGCCAAACTACTATTATTTAATTTTTGTTGACGGATTAATCATTCTGCAATTTTTAAGCTTTTATATTAGCCATGAATTTTTAATGTAAAATGCTACCGATCAGTAAAAACGAAATAGTTACCGCCCACCGATGTATTGGCAGTAAAATACATCGAACTCCAATTCTTACTTCGAAATACCTGGATGGTTTGACCAATGGCCAGCTCTTTTTTAAGTGCGAGAATTTTCAAAAAACCGGCTCTTTTAAGATCAGGGGGGCGACCAATGCCATCATGAACCTTGGCAAAGGAGCTTTAGCGAAAGGTGTTGCTACCCACTCATCGGGGAATCATGCACAAGCCCTGGCATTCGCTGCATTAAATATGCAAACAAAGGCGACCGTTGTCATGCCTTCGAGTAGTTCAGCAATCAAAAAAGCTGCTGTCAGAGAATACGGAGCAGATATCATTGAATGTGAACCGAATCAGGCCTCAAGGGAATCCACTCTTGAGACATTTATTGAGAAAACAGGGGCAACTTCTATTCATCCGTTCAATAACTATGATGTGATGACCGGGCAGGCCACCTGTGCAAAGGAGATTCTGGAAGAAATGTCCGATTTGGATTATATCGTGGCGCCGGTGGGTGGGGGAGGATTATTAAGTGGAACCATTATGTCTGCGCAATATTTTTCTACTTCAACCAAAGTGGTAGCGGCCGAACCAAAAGGTGCCGGAGATGCCTATCAATCCTGGATGCATGGTGAAATCGTTCCGATTGATCATCCAAACACCATTGCCGATGGATTGTTAACCACGGTTGGGGATAAAACATTTCCAGTCATCAGGGAATTTGTCGATGAAATTTTGACCGTTTCGGATGAAGAAATTATCCAATCCATGAAGATAATCTGGGAGCGCATGAAAATTATCATTGAACCATCATCTGCGGTTACACTTGCGGCTGTTCTCGCCAACCCCATTAAATTTTCAAACAAAAAAGTGGCCTTAATCCTATCAGGTGGTAATGTAGATTTAAAAAAACTTCCTTTTTAATTGAATTCAAACCGTTGTGCTAATTAATTGAGAGATTATTGAATTAAAATAGACAAATATTCTCCTCCCCGGAGGAGTTAGAGATGGACATTTAGAAAAAACTATTTCTCTGTGCCGGGGTTTGATGTCCTCACCAACCGGAAATTGCCTCGACAATGCTCATGATGACACAAGACTTGGCAATTTGCACTAAATTGACAAAGTAGGGTTAATTGAATTCATTATTAAATTTTCTCCAGGTATGATCTAAATCATATAAAAAATCATTCGTCGGGAAGAAATTTGGAAGACATTTTACCTGGTTTGATTATGAGAGAATTGATCAAAAAATATAATGTCCCAGTACCACGTTATACGAGCTATCCGACTGTCCCGCTTTGGGAAATGCCCTCGGATCTGGATGATATCTGGCCAGATCTGGTTAAAAAGGCTTTTGATGAAACCAATTCGAAAAGGGGGATCAGCTTATACATGCATTTACCTTTTTGCGAAAGCCTGTGTACCTATTGTGGTTGTTTTCAGCATATCACGATCAATCACCAGGTTGAAAAGAAATATATTGAGAGTTTATTGAAGGAATGGACGAAATACCTTCAGATTTTTGACGAAAAGCCAGAAATAAGAGAGATCCATTTGGGTGGAGGTACACCAACTTTTTTTTCTCCGGAGAATTTAAAATGGTTGATAAGTGAAATCCTGGCATCATCCGGAAGTAAATTTAAACCGGAGTTTAGCTTTGAAGGTCATCCCAACAATACCAAAAGAGAACACCTGGAAACATTGTTCGGTTTGGGATTCAGAAGGGTAAGTTTTGGTGTCCAGGATTTTGATCCGAAAATTCAGTATGCGATTAACAGGATCCAGCCCTATGAAAAAGTGGTTAAAGCCATTTCCGATGCACGGAAGGTAGGATATCGATCGGTTAATTTTGACCTGGTGTACGGGTTGCCATTTCAAAATGAACAAATCGTCAGGAATACTTTTGAGAAGGTTCTGGCGCTCCGACCGGATCGGATTGCTTATTACAGCTACGCCCATGTTCCCTGGAAGCGTCCCGGGCAGCGGCGCTATTCGGAAAGTGATCTTCCTGACAATGAATTGAAAAGAAATCTCTACGAAATAGGTCGGGAAAAACTTGAGCAAGCCGGTTACAAGGAAATTGGAATGGATCATTTTGCTCTACCGGATGATGACCTTTACCAGGCATTTACATCAGGAAACCTTCACAGAAATTTCATGGGCTATACCGTTACCAATACGGAATTACTTATAGGATTGGGAGCATCCGCTATCAGTGATGCAAAATATGCCTTTGCGCAAAATGTAAAGAATGTCAAATCCTATCATTCAGCGATGGGAAATAAAGAGGATCAGTTTATCAATGGTCATGTATTGACTGATGAGGATCTGAAGGTGCGAGAGCTTATTAAAGAATTGATTTGCCAGGGGAAGGCGAATTTTAGTGAATTTGATATGCACTTAATCCCTTCCAAAAAAATTAACAAACTTATCACCATGCAAAATGAAGGGTTATTGGAATTTGATGATCATTCCATTCAAATTACCAGCAAAGGAAAAATGTTCGTCAGAAATATTTGCTCGCTTTTTGATCTGAGGATGGCAAAAGACCAATCCAATCAGCCCAGATATAGTAAGGCTATTTAACTACTTCTTCTTCAGTGATTTAAAGAAATCAGCCCAGGCAAATGGATTTAAGAGTGGATTAGGTCGTGCCCCGTACGCATCAAACAAGTAGTCATGACGTTGCTGGACAAGATAGGTGTAATTCATACTGGCATCGTTAGGCATCTGCCTGTACATTTGGGCAAGGATAGTCGGATCGAGGTTGTTTTGCATACTCAAAAAGTCCTCATCCTGAGAGGGCCGCATGGCAAGCACCGCTTCTTTAAATAATTCTTCCGTTGGGTAAGGCATGACGATGGTTTCATCCAGAACGACTGTATCCGATTTCATGGGAACAATCACTGTTAGGAGATCGTCATTGTGATCGGGAATGATCATGGTTCTTTTTTGATATCCTACTGCGCTGAAAACAACTGTATCACCAACTAAAACAGGAAAAGAGAAATAACCATAAATATTGGCGGAAGTACCTCTTCGTTTTCCCGGAACATAAACGTGAACTCCCGGAACACCGCTGGTACTGTCTTCTTCTACGACCACCCCACTAAATTGAATGACTTTCTCACCATCCTGGGCATTGGCATTAAATACCATCCCAAGCGAAAGCATCAATAAAAAACCAACTAGTATCTGAATTTTTCTTCCCACAATAACAAAAATAAGTTCCAAATATACATGAATTTCAGCTCAAGGGCAATTTAATAGTTCTTATTTAATAAATTGAACGATCTTTCTATCATCTGGGATATATTAACATTTATTAACAAATTTTAGTATGATATAGGTATGAAGAGCCTGTTTTCTGACTGTTAAACTGAACCATAATGAGATTAAAAAATTTTAGCCTTTCCTTTGGAATGCCCATTTTCAGGTCATTGTCAGACGAATCTCGCGTACGGATCCTGAACCTTCTGATCGAAAAAAAGGAAATGTGCATCACTGACCTGGAGCAAATTCTTGATTTTACCCAAACAAAAACCTCCCGACATTTATCCTATCTCAAAAATTCGGGTATTGTCAATATCAGAAAACACGACCAATGGGTATTTTACAGCATCAGGGAGGAGGTTTACGATTTTGTCAACCAGGTGCTCAATTACGTGAAGAAAGATCCTGTCCTGCTGGCCGACCTAAACACCTATAACATCATGTACTCCAACAGAGAATTGGCGATCTATAAAATTGAATCGAAGAAATACCTGGCCTGAAAAGTTTGAAGAAATACAAGCATATATTTTTTGACCTGGATGATACCCTTTGGGATTTTAAGAAAAATTCCTGCGAAGCACTTTCATATTTATTTGAAAAATACAGTCTGGAAAATCATGGTATTCAGGAAAAATCCCTGCTCGATACCTTTCATTCGATCAATGACCGCTTGTGGAAGCAATACAGTTTTGGGAAAATAGACAAGGAATTTTTGAGATCGAACCGGTTTAAAATGATCTTCAGAGAATTGGGGTATGAAAATGATGAGGAAGCCATCAAATTTGGCCATGAATATTTGTCCGTTTGTCCGTTTAACAAAAATCTGGTGGAAGGGGCGATTGACCTGTTGGATTATCTTTCTCCCAAATACAAGTTACATGTAATCACCAATGGATTTGAGGAAATTGCGCACATAAAATTGCAATCTTCCGGTCTGGAAAAATATTTCAATCAGGTAATTACTTCAGAAAAGGCCGGAGCGAAAAAACCAGCAAGGAAGATATTTGAATTTGCCCTACAAACATCAAATGCGCTGGTTCATGATTCGATCATGATTGGCAATGATTCGATCGCCGATATAAAAGGAGCTTTGGATGTGGGCATGGATCAGATCTATTTTAACCCATATTCACAGGAAATGGAATTTCTTCCTGCCTTCCAGGTAAATTCACTCAAGGAGGTCATGAATTACCTCTAATTTTAGCAATTCAAAATTGTATTTGTTAATTTTCCGGCCATTACCCTGACCTCAATTTCAGCTGTATCGATCTATTCATTTTCTTCAGAATAGAAGTTAAATAAACGCGAATTTTAAAAACAAACTGATCTATGTCTATTGGATTTTTCAACATCCCCAAAGCAGTAAATGAACCCGTATTGGATTACCGGCCAGGATCTCCTGAGCGGAAAGAACTGGAAAAAGCATTAAAGGAGGGTTTATCAAAAGAAACCGACATTCCCATGTTTATCGGAGGGGAAGAGGTTAGAACTGATAACAAGATTCCCGTAAATCCTCCTCATGATCATCAGCATGTCTTGGGGTATTATCATTTTGGTGATAAAAGCCATACGGAATTGGCTGTAAAATCTGCTTTGAATGTTCGGGAAGATTGGGCAGCGATGTCATGGGAGCATCGGGCAAGTATATTTTTAAAAGCTGCGGATTTGATAGCAGGACCATACCGGTCAAAGATCAATGCGGCAACAATGTTGGGTCAGTCGAAAAATGCCTACCAGGCGGAAATTGATTCTGCATGTGAACTAATAGATTTCCTTCGATTCAATGTGGAATATATGTCCCAGATTTATTCGGAGCAACCCAATTCCTCTCCAACAATCTGGAACAGGTTGGAATATCGTCCGCTCGAAGGATTTATTTTAGCCATCACACCTTTTAACTTCACGGCTATTTCCGGAAATCTTCCATCTGCGCCGGCTTTGATGGGAAATGTCGTGGTCTGGAAGCCGGCACTCACACAGATCTATGCGGCAAATGTGATCATGGAAGTATTCCGTGAAGCAGGTTTGCCGGACGGCGTAATTAACCTGATTTTCGTGGATGGTCCGGATGTAGGGGACGTCGTTTTTAGTCATCCGAATTTTGCGGGATTACATTTTACTGGTAGCACAGCGGTATTTAAGCAGTTGTGGAAAACAATTGGAAATAACATTGATAAATACAAAGCCTATCCCAGAATTGTCGGAGAAACAGGGGGGAAGGACTTTATTTTGGTTCACAAATCTGCTAATCCCCAACACGTTGCAACTGGGATGATTAGAGGAGCTTTTGAATATCAGGGGCAAAAATGTTCAGCCGCGAGTCGGGCATATGTCCCGGACAATTTATGGCCGGAGGTAAAAGATGCCATGCTGCAGGATCTTAAGAAAATAAAAATGGGTCCGGTAGATGATTTCACCAATTTTGTGAATGCAGTGATCGACGAAAGAGCTTTCGACAAAATCACCCGGTACATTGATGATGCCAAAAAAAGTAAAATGGTTGAGATCATATCAGGAGGGAATTACGATAAGAGCAAAGGGTATTTCATTGAGCCAACAGTGATCCTTTCTCAGGATCCGAATTACGTGACCATGTACGAGGAAATATTCGGTCCCGTATTGACAGTATATGTGTACCAGGCAGAAAGATTTGAAGAAGCTATTTACCTCGTGGATAACACCTCTCCTTATGGATTGACCGGGGCGGTTTTTGCCCAGGATCGTTTTGCCATCGAACTGGCTACCAAAAAACTTTCACAAGCCGCGGGTAATTTTTATATCAATGATAAGCCAACCGGTGCAGTGGTGGGTCAGCAGCCATTTGGCGGATCGAGAGGCTCGGGTACGAATGACAAGGCTGGATCGATGCTCAACCTTTTGAGATGGGTAACTCCACGAAATATTAAGGAGAATTTCAATCCTCCTTCAGAACCCTGGTATCCTTTCATGGGATAATTTATAATGAAACACAAGACAAGTGCATTTACGAAATGACATCAAGTTATCTGATTTTATCCTGTTAAAAACACCTATATTCCCTTTTCGAAAAGGGTGAAGGGGTATGTCCATTTAAAAAAAGTTTTTGACAGGATAAAATTTTTAACTGTATCTGCTCTGTAATGACCATTTTGCATTTGGAAAGATGTGAGGCTCACTTTACCTTTATTTTTCCAAGAATAACTAATCATGCCTGAACAAGAAAAGAAACTTTTTCTGCTGGATGCCATGGCCCTGATCTTCAGGGCGCATTTTGCTTTCAGTAAAAACCCCCGAGTGAATAGTAAAGGATTAAATACCGGTCCTATGCTGGGTTTTACCAATTCACTTCTTGAGATTATCAATAAGGAAAAACCGACACATATTGGAGTGGCTTTTGATTCTATCGGGCCCACATTCAGGCACGAAAAATTTGAAGACTATAAGGCAACCCGCCAGGAAGCTCCCGAAGATATAAAGATGGCCATTCCTATTGTGAAGGACATTGTCCAGGCATTTAATATCCCGGTTATTGAGCTTAGCGGCTATGAAGCGGACGATATCATTGGTACCCTGGCCAAGCAGGAAGTGAAAGAGGGGTTTACGGTTTTCATGATGACACCCGATAAGGACTATGCCCAGTTGGTGGAGGAAAAGATCTTTTTGTACAAGCCCGCTTACATGGGAAATGCTGTGGATGTACTGGGAGTGGATGAAGTGCTGAAGAAATTTGATATTGAAAATGTCGATCAGGTTCGGGATGTTCTCGGCCTGCAGGGCGACAGCTCCGACAATATTCCGGGAATACCAGGTATTGGAGCAAAAACAGCGGTGAAACTGTTGCAGGAGTTCGGTTCAGTTGAAAATATCGTTGCAAATGCAGATAAATTGAAGGGGAAGCAACGGGAAAATGTTGAGAATTTTGGTCAACAGGGGATTCTTTCCAAAGAGTTGGCAACCATTATCACAGATGTTCCCATTGAGATCCCCACAAGTATGCTGGAGTACAATGGCTGGAATGAAGAGAAGTTGAAGGAGATATTCAATGAATTGGAATTCCGTACTTTATCGAAGAGAATTTTCGGTGAGCAAGAGAAAATACCTGCAAAAGAAACTGAACAACTTTCCCTGTTTGAAGCAGCAACTCCAGCGGTTCAAACGCCTGTTGAAGAAATTGAGGAAGAGCCCACTCCTGGGCAGCAAAGAAATCTTTACAATACCTTCCACGAGTATCATCTGGTTGAATCGGATGACCTGATTGAGAGCCTGGTGAAGCATCTTTGCGCCCAAAAAGAATTCTGTTTTGATACGGAAACAACAGATATCAATGCCCGTGATGCGGAGCTGGTTGGATTCTCTTTTTCCTACCGGAAAGGTGAGGCTTATTATGTCCCTGTTCCGGAAGATCAGGCGAAAGCCCAAAAGATTGTGGAGAAATTCAGGCCTTGTTTTGAGAATGAAGAAATTGTCAAAATCGGGCAGAATATAAAATATGACTACATGGTGCTAAAAAACTATGGAGTGGAAGTGAAGGGAGAGATGTTTGATACCATGCTGGCACACTACCTGTTTGAACCGGAAACCCGACACAACATGGATGTGATGGCGGAAAACTTCCTAAACTATTCGCCTGTTTCGATCGAAACGTTGATAGGCAAAAAAGGAGGAAAACAAGGTAGCATGCGTGAGGCCGATGTTCGCAAAGTGGCTGAGTATGCGGGGGAGGATGCGGATATTACCTATCAGTTAAAAGAAAAGTTTGAGCCAATCATCAAAGAAAGATCGTTGGAAAAGCTTTTTCATAAAGTAGAAGTTCCTTTATTAAAGGTGCTTGGGATCATGGAATATGAGGGGGTAAAAGTGGATAAAGATACGCTTTCGGAACTTTCCAAAGAAATGGAAGATGCCAGCCGAACCGTCGAGAAAGAGATCTATGAAATTGCAGGGGTGAATTTTAACATTGCTTCCCCAAAACAGCTTGGAGAAGTGCTTTTTGACAAATTGAAACTGGTTGAGAAACCAAAAAAGACCAAAACAGGTCAATATGCGACGGGTGAGGAAATACTCGCTCAACTGTCCGGTGAGCATGAGATCGCACAAAAGATCCTCGACTTTCGTCAATATCAAAAATTAAAATCTACCTATATCGACGCCTTGCCGCTGATGGTCAGCAAGGTGGATGGTCTGATCCATACCTCCTATAACCAGGCGGTGGCAGCAACAGGAAGGTTGAGCTCGACGAATCCCAACCTGCAGAATATTCCTATCCGAACGGAAAAAGGCAGGGAGATCCGAAAGGCGTTTATTCCCAGGTCAGATGAATTCATCATGATGTCTGCCGATTATTCACAAATAGAATTGCGGATATTGGCAGCATTTTCTGGAGATAAAAACATGATCCAGGCTTTTAAAGAAGGGAAAGATATTCATGCGGCAACAGCTGCTAAGGTATTTAATTTACCTCTTGAGGAGGTGACTTCCGAGCACAGAGGAAAAGCTAAATCTGTTAATTTCGGAATTAGTTACGGACAGACGGCGTTTGGATTAGCAAGGAACCTGGGTATTTCGAGAACTGAAGCCCAGGAAATTATCAATTCATACTTCAAAGAATTTTACCTGATTGGGGAATATATGGACAGGGTAATCAACGAAGCCCGGGAAAAGGAATACGTCGAAACCATCCTGGGAAGGAGAAGGTATTTGAGAGATATCAATTCCAAAAATGCAACCATGAGAGGTTTCGCTGAACGAAATGCGATCAATGCTCCCATACAAGGTAGTGCGGCTGATATGATCAAGGTGGCCATGATCAATATTCAGAACTGGATGGATAAAGAAAAAGTGAAATCAAAAATGATCCTCCAGGTTCATGACGAATTGGTTTTTGATGTTCACAAATCAGAAAAGGACCTGATGGAAAAGAAGGTTCCTGAATTCATGAAAACAGCGATTGAGTTAGAGGTTCCGATGGATGTGGGGTTGGGTTTTGGCCAGAATTGGTTGGAAGCCCACTAAGTTTGTTTTTGGTTTATTAAGTTCTTTTCAAAATCCTTTTGTCCCTGCTTTAAATATTCAAGAATTTGATCAGGAGTCATTTCGGAAATTTCAGAATTTATTCGGGACCTTATTTCTCTCATCATTTTTACACTATCAAATTTTTTTTTAGTCTTCATGATCTATTAACTCTTTAGGTGATCGAATATCTAAAGTTTGATATCCATTTTTAATACTGACAGAATTATAACCTCTAATCCTTTGAACATTTACAATATGTTTAAAATTCCAACTTACCAATATGTCTGTTTTGTTAACAGTCGCGGTTGCGATATGAATACAATCTTCAAGGCTAGACTGTCCAATGACCTTTTCTTTTATATACTCATTTGCAAGTTGAATTGATTCATTGGTTACTTTTATTAGTTCAAAGTTGATGTTTAATTCATTCAAAAGGGTTTTAACTTTTTCAGGCGCTTTGTTTAATTCCTTTTCTGTCAAATCAGAAATTATTAAATCATATTTACCTTTCGAAATTTCGATGAAAAGTTGTTTTGTAACAAGATTAAACTCATCATCAAAATAACCTCCAATAACTGATGTGTCGATATAAATTTTTAGCGTCTTCAATGAATATAAAAGTTACTGTTTAATGTGTCAATATTGTTCGAAAATGTTTAAATAACCAATAAATTAAATTTTACCGATTTCAGATAAGCTTCCCTTTCCAACCTTCCTCTCAAAAAAACTTTACATCCTTGATCAACCCCTCATCCACATGCTCGTACAAAACATCCATTACTTTTTGCCGGGCAATTGTCAGTTCCTGGCGAAGGGCCGGAGAGTTGATCTTTGCATAAAGCACCTTATTTTTAATGTAAACCTTTTCCGTTCTTCTGGCAATAGGTGTTCCCATGATCTCCTCCCAGTTCGCGATCAGCTTGTTCTCATCGAATTTGTCCTTGATCCGGTAGCTTTTCAGCAGGTCTTCAATGACATTTTTTACTGTACTGGTTTCCGATCTTCTCTTTTCTTCATTATTCTTCATGGGCGTATTGTTTTACTTTGCCATTTTCGACGTAGATGACATTGACCTCAGAATCAAGGCCTTTGGTAAAATGAATGGTTCGTTCCGGTCGGGCATCGGTAATGAATACCTGGCCGAACTGATGATCGTTGATCATCTTTACCAGCTTTTCAATCCGGTGATCATCCAGCTTATCAAAAATATCATCTAATAATAAGATGGGCTTGAACCCCTTCTTATTTTTCAGGATGTCAAATTGCGCCAATTTTATGGCAATTAAAAATGATTTTTGCTGTCCCTGTGAACCAAATTTTTTCAGTGGATATCCGTCGATCTTAAATACAAAATCATCCCGGTGGATGCCAACCGTCGTTCTTTGTAATGCCAGGTCTTTTTTCAATGCATTCCTGAACTGCAATTCAAAATCCTCATCTATGGCGGATGATTGGTACTTTAAGCTGATCTTTTCTTTTTTTTCGGAGATAATTTCGTAGTGATGCGTCAGCTTGGGAATAAACTCCTGACAAAATTCCTTTCTTATTTTACTTAAATAAATAGATTCCCTGATCAGGATCAGGTCATAAGGCTCAATCAGATCGTGGTTCACTTTACTACTTTCCGCAAATGTTTTGATCAGCTCGTTTCTTCTTTTTAAAGCTTTTGAATAATTGATCAGATGTTCCAGGTAATCCCGGTTTAGCTGAGCAATGAGGCTATCAAAAAATTTCCGTCTGATTTCACTCCCTTCTGTGATCAGTTCCGAATCATTGGGTGCAACCAGCACAACAGGTAAATGGCCAATGTGGTCACTGGCTTTTTCCAGCTGATTCTTTCCTTCAAATATTTTCTTTTTCTCTCCCCGCACCAGGCTGCAGCGAATAATCACTTTCTTTTCTTTGTGAATGAATCCGCCGATGATTGAAAAGAAATCCGTATCGTGTTGAATATTTTGCTGATCGACCGGATTGAATGCGCTTTTGGTTATGGATAAATAATGTATCGCATCGAGCAGGTTGGTCTTGCCACTTCCGTTATCCCCCACCAGGCAATTGATGTCTTGAGAGAACAAGACATCAAGATGCCCATAGTTCTTGAATTGACTCAATTTCAGATTTTCGAGATACATTAATTTCTTTGTTGAATGATTTTAATTAACTTCGCAAGTCCATTTTAAACCCAGGCAAAAACTGGGTTTCTTTTTACGGAAAACATAACTATTACTAACATTTCTTTTATGGCAAGTACGACTCAAAATAAAAAGAAAAAAACAACTTCAAAGGCCGAATTTTCCAAAGATACATATATGTATTGGTTTGAAAGCATGATGCTGATGAGAAGGTTTGAGGAAAAAGCCGGGCAGATGTACGGGCAGCAAAAGATCAGGGGTTTCTGTCACCTTTATATCGGACAGGAAGCTTGTGCGGCTGGTAGCGTTTCGGCATTAAAAGAAGGCGATAAATACATCACTGCTTACAGAGACCATGCTCACCCGTTGGCTTTAGGATCAGATCCAAATGCTATCATGGCAGAATTATATGGAAAAGCTACTGGTATTTCAAAAGGAAAAGGTGGATCCATGCACATGTTTGACAAGGAAAAGGGATTCTTTGGAGGCCATGGGATTGTTGGTGGTCAGATACCACTTGGAATAGGGATCGCATTTGCAGAAAAGTATAATAAATCCGGTAAACTTTGTATGACCTACATGGGAGATGGTGCTGTACGACAAGGCGCATTCCACGAGTCGCTAAACCTTGCCATGCATTATTCATTACCGGTGATATTTGTAATTGAGAACAATGGATATGCGATGGGTACAAGCGTTGCCCGAACGTCAAATGTACATGACCTGTATAAATTAGGCGAGGCCTATGACATGCCATCTAAAGCGGTGGATGCCATGAAAGTGGAAGATGTCCACAAAGCGGTAGCAGAAGCCGCCGAAAGAGCCCGAAAAGGAGATGGGCCTACCTTGCTGGAGTTCAGGACTTACAGATACAAAGGGCACTCCATGTCAGATCCGGCCAAGTATCGAACAAAGGAAGAAGTCGAAGCTTACAAAAAGCAGGATCCGCTTGAGCAGGTGAAAAATACAATTATCAAACAAAAATTTGCGACTGAGGAGGAACTGAAGAAAATAGAGGCAAAAATTAAGGAAAAAGTCAATGAATCAGTGAAATTCGCTGAAGAATCACCATATCCTGATGCTTCAGAACTGTTCAAAGACGTCTATGTACAAGAAGATTATCCATTTATTGTGGAATAAATCATTGTTTTTCAGAGAAAATACTATTTTTGCACCCTGAATTTTTTCAAGTGAGATGGCAACAAAGACAAAAAAGAAAGCGGAAAGTGGAAATGAACTTCTGGAAAGTTCGGAAGCGTTAGCGGATCAGCTAACCAAGGGGGAACAATTCTTAGAAAAAAATAAGCGTCCGGTATTTATCATCGGTGGAGCAGTAGCAATTGTCATTCTGGGATATTTTGGATTCAATTATTACAAAACCACTCAGAATGAGAAAGCGCAAACTGAGATATTCCAGGCACAATATTATTTTGAGCAAGACAGCCTTCAAAAAGCTTTAATGGGTGACGGAAACAATCTTGGATTTCTCGATATTATCGAAGATTACCCCATGTCGAAGGCAGGAAATTTGGCACATTTTTATACGGGGACAATTTATTTGAAGCAAGGTGAGTACGACAATGCGATCGAGCATTTAGAAAAATTCAGCTCAAATGATTTGCTTATTCAGGCCCGCACATACAGTTTAATAGGTGATGCCATGATGGAGCAGGGACACTATGCCGATGCAGCCGATCAATACATGAAGGCTGCAAATCATAAACCTAATGAATTTACAACTCCTGGATATTTGACCAAGGCAGCTTTGGCAAATGAAAAATTGGGCGATGTTCAGGCGGCATTGAAGGCATACAACGAGATCATCGATAAGTATGAAGAATCTGCGGAGTATCACAATGCACTCAAACAGAAGGCTAAATTGGAAGCAAAACAGAAATCAAGTTAATTGTAAAGAAATAAAGCTTAAAAGGGATAAAGTCTGCAAGCTTTATCCCTTTTTTTATACCAATACACAATGGCAACATCAAATAAAAACCTAAGCTCGTTTACCGAAAAAAATATCGATAGGATCAATAACAAGAAATTTGGGATTGTAGTTTCGGAATGGAACAATGAAATCACAGATGCATTGTTTGAAGGGGCGTATAGTACTTTATTGGATTTAGGAGCTAAAAAAGAGAACATCATCAAAAGCTATGTGCCGGGAAGCTTTGAATTGTCGCTGGGTGCTCAATGGATGGCTAAGCAAAAAGAAATTGATGCTGTCATTTGCCTGGGTTGTGTGATCCAGGGAGAGACTCCGCACTTCGATTATATCTGTCAGGCTGTAGCAAATGGCATTACCAATGTGGGTTTAAAATATGATAAACCTGTTGTTTTTGGTGTGCTGACCACCAATGATCAAAAGCAGGCAATGGATCGGGCAGGAGGAAGACATGGGAATAAAGGGGATGAAGCAGCCGTTACAGCTGTAAAAATGTTAGGATTTTAATAATATTTTTCTTTTATAGATCGCAAGATGAAAGTATTAAAATTTGGAGGAACATCAGTAGGAAAGCCTGATAGAATGCATCAGGTAGCATCGATCATCACAAATGATGATTCAAAAAAAATTGTCGTATTGTCAGCCTTATCCGGCACCACCAACTCATTGGTTCAGATCGGTGAATTTTTAAGTCGAAAAATGCTTAAGGAGGCCGAATCAACAATAGATGATCTTTACAAACATTATCTCGATTTTTGTCCTTCGCTGGTAGAAAAAAAGGAATACAGGAATAAGGTAAGGTCGATCATTGATGAACACTTTACTTTTATCAGATCTTTGCTAAACCGGTCATTTTCGGGAGTATATAATCGGGAATTGCTGGCACAAGGTGAATTGATGTCAACAAAAATGTTTCACCAATACCTTCAGGAAATCGGTGTGAATTCGACACTTCTTCCGGCTCTGGAATTTATGGCCATCAATCAAAACGATGAGCCGGATATGGATTATATCAAAAGCCACTTAAAGGATTTGCTGGACAATACCGAAGAGGCAGACATATACATTACGCAGGGATACATATGCCAAAACGCGCTGAATGAAATTGACAATTTGAAAAGGGGAGGGAGCGATTATACGGCTACGTTAATTGGAGCAGCCATCGATGCGGAAGTAGTACAGATCTGGACGGATATTGATGGCATGCATAACAATGATCCCAGGATTGTAGACAAAACCTACCCCATTGCTGAGTTGTCATTCAATGAAGCCTCAGAGTTGGCTTATTTTGGAGCCAAGATCCTTCATCCATCTTCCATTCTTCCCGTACTACAATATAATGTACCCGTACAACTAAAAAACACTATGGAACCAGACGCACATGGAACGCTCATCAGTTCAGAGGAAAAGACTAAACAGGTAAAGGCCATTGCAGCAAAAGATGGGATTACCGCAATAAAAATTAAGTCTACCCGAATGCTGCTGGCTTATGGCTTCCTGACGAAGGTGTTTGAGATCTTTGAGAAGTACAGGACTCCCATCGACATGATCACCACATCAGAGGTAGCTGTTTCTTTGACAATTGATAATGATGAATATCTAAAGGAAATAGTCGAAGAATTAAAAATATTTGGGCAGGTCACCATTGATAAAAAGCAGACCATTGTCTGTATCGTCGGGAACCAGATTGCCGAGAAAAAAGGATTGGTCAGGAAGATTTTTGATGCTTTGGAACACATCCCTATCAGGATGATTTCATATGGTGGAAGCAAATACAATGTTTCTGTCTTAATCGACACCAACTACAAAAAGGAAGCCCTGCAAGTGTTGAATAAGGGCTTGTTTGATCTCTAAAAAGCCCAGACCTTCTAAGGTCGACCCTTTTTGAGGTGAAATGCTGGGAAATCGCTTTGAAGAATTTCACACATTGAAATAAAACTCAAATTTTGACTTGAACTATACAATCATTCTCCTTTTTTGAGGAGATTCAATGCCATTAAATTAAAGGGGGTTTTACTTAAAAACTATATAATTCAAGTCAAGATTTCGTCAATCTCAAAGTTAAAAGCGATTCCCCCGGCATAAATGTCAGATAGAAACAGAATTTAAAAAATGTTTTATCTGATAAATTTCATTGTGATTGATAATTGCATTAGCTTAAAGATACCTTTTTGAATGAGTGATCGCTGGTATGAAAAAGTTAATTCTTTTCCTCTTAATCGCAATGACAGGAAATTCCTATTCGCAAAATTTTGATATCCAGGGGCACAGGGGCTGCCGGGGTATCTTACCGGAAAACTCTATTCCGGCCTTTAAAAAAGCCCTGGAGCTGGGAGTTACAACGATTGAACTGGATGTGGTTGTGTCAAAAGATCAGAAAATTGTGGTGTCCCATGAGCCTTATTTTTCTGCTGGCATTTGTAGCGGACCTGAGGGAAAAGTGATTACGGATGAAAACGAAAAAACCTACAATATCTACCAACTCAACTATGAAGAAATCAAGGGGTTTGATTGTGGCTCCAAGGGTAATTCCAGATTTCCTGAGCAGGAAAAGATGGTTGTATACAAGCCTCTTTTGGAAGAAGTCATAAAAATGAGTGAGGAATATTGTAGTGAGATAGGCAGGAAGCCGCCATCCTATAATATTGAATTAAAAAGTTTGGAGGAGCAATATCAAACTTACCAGCCTGTCCCAAAGAAATTTTGTGATCTCGTCTTTGATGTTATCCGAAACCTCGTGCCTGTCACAAGGATTACCATCCAATCTTTTGACCATGAAGTCCTGAGATACTGGAAAATAAGCTACCCGCAATATGAAATAGCTTTGCTCGAGGGGAGTATTTCAAACCCCGATAAAGCCATCAGAGAACTGGGGTTTGACCCTGATATTTACAGCCCTTATTATAAATTGCTCAATCAGAAAAAAGTCCGCGATCTGTTTGACAGAGAAATAAAAGTCATTCCCTGGACGGTCAATGAAAAGGAAGATATGAAGGAATTGGTTGAGTGGGGAGTAAATGGCCTGATAACCGATTATCCGGATCGCTTTGCTGAACTTTACCCTGAGAAGATGGCCCAATAATTTATCTCTTTAAAAAATTACTCTACATTTGCACTTTTTAGTTTTAGGAAAGTAAGAAAATAATCATGAATAAGATTTTAGGAATAGGGAATGCACTGGTCGACATTTTGATGCAAATAGGAAATGATAAGATCCTTCAGGAATTGAAATTGCCGAAGGGAAGTATGCAGCTAATTGATCAGACCACTGCGATAGAAATTGAAAAATTTACCAATAAGTTCTCCAAGGAAATAGCTGCGGGCGGATCTGCTGCAAACACCATCAATGGTTTGGCGAAGCTGGGCGTCGAGTGTGGCTACATTGGAAAAATTGGCAATGACCTGTTTGGCAAACTGTTTTCTGAAAACCTGAAGGCCAATAATATTGAAGCTCATTTATATACTGGTACTGTTGATACAGGGCGTGCTAATACATTTATCAGCAGAGATGGTGAGCGCACTTTTGGGACATTTCTGGGATCTGCTGTGGAGTTAGGTGCTGATGATCTCTCAGATGAAATATTTAACCAATATCAATTTCTTCATATAGAAGGGTATCTGGTTTTTAATCATGATTTGATAGAGCGCGCTTTATCAATAGCCAAATCAAAAAATTTGAAAATTTCCCTTGATATGGCAAGCTTTAATGTGGTTGAGGCTAACCTGGATTTCCTGAGGGAAGCAGTTAAAAATTATGTCGATGTTGTATTTGCCAATGAAGAAGAAGCCAAAGCCTTTACCGGTAAGGAGCCCGAAGCCGCTCTTGATGAAATAGCTGAAATGAGTGAAATAGCCGTAGTAAAAGTTGGAGAGCATGGTTCATTGATAAAATCGGGCGACAAAAAATACTTTGCGAATGCCATTTCTGCCAGTTGTATTGATACAACAGGAGCAGGTGATCTTTATGCCGCAGGATTTTTATATGGTTTGACAGAAAACCTGCCTTTGGATCAGTGTGGACAAATCGGCTCTGTTTTGGGAGGTAATGTCATCGAAGTCATTGGCGCAACGATGAATGATGACCGATGGGACAATATCAGGTCGGGATTAATGCAGGCCAAAAAGACATCAGGCTAGCTTTTTAGTGTGTGAATGCATTAGTGTGTAAATGCAAAAAAGATCAACCAGGTCAATATAAAGAGTGGTAACAAAATCGGGATAGAATACCTGACAATGTATCCGAAAAACGATGGCATTTTTATTCCGATTTGCTCTGCAATTGATTTTACCATAAAATTAGGTCCATTACCTATATAAGTAAATGCACCAAAGAACACAGCTGCGATAGAGATCGATTTTAGCATGAGGACAGAATCATCGAAGACACCTCCTTCTGCAAATTGTGTGACCTGAGCAATACTGTTTATATCTGCACTTTTAGAAGCCATTCCTGCAGCAAGGAAGTTCAGATAGGTAGGGGCGTTGTCCAGAAACCCTGAAAGAAATCCTGTCCCCCAATACAAAGTATTGTGATTGATCAGTTTTGCTCCGGTTGGCGACTGTGCAAAATTTCCGACCAGCTCCAGGGCCGGGATCATGGTAGCGAATATTCCGACAAAAATATAGGCAACTTCCCGGATGGGCTCAAAACTAAATTCATTGGATTGGAGAGACTCACTATCGGCATATCGATAAGACAGGTAAGCCACAGTTAACATGATAATCTCCCTAAGGAAAGAAAATTTTTGTCCATGATAATGTATGGCAGGAACCCAGTCAAATACATTTGGGTCAAGAAAAACCGCACCTACGACTAATCCCAGCCAGATAAAATTCTTGCTGCCTTTTAATGTGACTTTATCGGTAACGACAACTTCTTCGTCAAGAAGATTATTTTCCTCGCTTTTATTTTTCCCATCAAACCAATAAAATATTGCGGTGAGCAAAATAACCCCAAATCCCCATGCAACAATATTGTGAGTCAGCGTCCAGAAAAAAGGAACTCCTTTTAAAAAGCCGAGAAAGAGTGGGGGGTCTCCAATTGGAGTCAATGAGCCACCAATATTACTGACTATAAAAATAAAGAAAATAATATGGTAGGCTTTGATCCTGTTTTTATTCAGTCGGATATAGGGGCGGATCAACAACATCGATGCACCTGTAGTCCCGATGATGTTAGCGATTACAGCGCCCACCAACAAAATCATTGAATTGGTCATAGGCGTTGCCTTCTTGCTCACATTTATCATGATCCCGCCGGAAGCGATAAATAGTCCGGCTAATAAGGAGATAAATTGCACATATTCAAAACCTGCATGGACAGGTCCATGCGAATTGTCCAGCCCAAATATGTAGTAAGCGATTACAATGGCTGCCAGGGCAATTGAAATCTTAGGATAGTTCTTGTGCCAGAAATGCTCATAAAAGAGTGGGCCCGTGGCGATCATCAAAAGAAGAAGGATAAAGGGAATAACTGCCCAGAAAGGAGGTCCATGATGTTCGCCACCATGATCTTCATCATGACTTTCCACTTTTTCGTCTGAAGGATGATCTTGATAGGAAGATTCTAATGAAACAATACTTTCCTCTGCATTGTTAACATTGGAATCTGAATAAACAGGATTGAAGAATGTAATTGCAAAAAAAAAGATTAATAAAATGGTGTGTCTCATCGATACGCTGTTAGTCAATCCCTGCTTACGAACATTATTCATAATGCTTCAAAATCGAGGCTAAAAATGAGAAAAATATAAATAATTACAAATATTAGGGTTTACAAAAAAGACGGTGAACACATTATTTTCATATTCTTAAAAGTAAATTAATCCACAGTGCAGGTGCTCACTTTAAGTTGAAAAATCAGAAAATCAGTGAGTTATTGACAATTACACCTCCTGAGGAATTTTGACTCGCACCTGTGACACTTTTTAAGGTATTGATTTTGTTTTGATACCTCATCAAACCCAAATACGCGAAAACCAGAGCTTCTTTGAATGAAATGATGTTGCTTTCAGGAACGATACATGCTATTTCCTCTCCTAAATATTGCTGAATAGTTCCAACCAGGAACTCATTGAATGCCCCTCCGCCTGTCACCAACAATTCTCCATTTTGTTTTGCAGAAGCGCTTTTGATGCTTTGGCTGATTTGATAGCCAATGTGATGGCAGAAAGTAGTTAATTTATTTTCAATGGAAGAGGGGTCATTTTCCAATACAGGAATGATGTTTTGATTTACCCACTCAACACCAAGAGATTTTGGTCCTTTTTGCCCGTAATAATCCTGATTGTTTAATTTTTGAAATAGTTCATCCACCAAACTTCCCACAGAGGCTAGTTTTCCGGATTCATCAAATTCAAGTCCTTTTTTTCCGGATAAATGATTTAGCACAATATTGGCCGGGCATATATCGTAAGCCACTCTTTCATGCTTGTCGTCAAAGGAAATATTGGCAAAACCACCCAGATTCAGACAGAAATCATATTCGCTGAAAAGCATCAAATCACCAAAAGGAACCAAAGGCGCTCCCTGGCCTCCCAGTGCAACATCCAGGCTTCTGAAATCACCGACTACCGGTATTCCGCCCTCCCTGTAAATGTCAAACAGGTTTCCGATTTGCAGGGTGAATTTGCGATGTGGCTGATGAAATACCGTATGACCATGAGAGGCAATCAGATCAGGTTTTAAACTATTTTTAGAAATAAAACCTTTTACCTGATGGCCGATCCATGTTCCCAATTCATGATCTAGGGCTGTCAGATCTTCCGCGGAAAGAGCATAACAACTTTTTAATTTTTTTCTCAGGGCATCAGGATAATCAGCTGTTTGTGCATGTAAAATCTCAAACTTCCATTTATCAGTCGATGTAAAACGGCAATAAGCGATATCCAATCCATCGACAGAAGTTCCAGACATCAAGCCGATCACATGATAATTTTCCTTGCTATTTTGCATAAGGGTTTTCGAATTAACATTTTTTAATATTTCAGCTAATCTATTTCTATTCTTACCACTTACAATTTTATATTTTTACGCGGTTTTTACTATGCAAATCAGGAATATCGTCATCGACAAGGGAAATACGCTCATTAAATACGGGATATTTAATGATACTGAAATACTTGAATTAGGTGAGGTAAAGAGTTCAGGAGATATTTTAAAGATCGTTTCCGATCATGTTCCCGATTACATTATGTACAGCAGCGTATCAAAGAAAAATAAAAAACTTCTGACCAGGCTGCGCGAAGAGACAAAAGTTTTGAAACTAAATCACAAAACTCCATTGCCATTTATTAATCATTACCAAACTCCTAAAACCCTTGGGCCGGACAGACTGGCAGCAGTTGCCGGAGCTTTCCACATGTTCAGAGATCAAAACACCCTTGTCATTGATACAGGAACTTGCGTAACGTACGATTTTATAGATGCTGAGGGGAATTATCATGGCGGTGCTATTTCCCCCGGACTGCAGATGAGATCAAATGCACTCCATTATTTCACGGCTAAACTTCCTAAAGTTGAAATGACTCCGGATGCTGAAGTAATTGGAAAGACTACCGCAGAAAGCATTAATAGTGGTGTAGGCAATGGCATGTTGATGGAGGTCCAGGGAATGATCCGCTATTATGAGGAAACTTTTAAGGATTTGCATGTCGTCATTTGCGGAGGAGATTCAAATTTTTTTGAAACTAAATTAAAAGGTCACATCTTTGCAGTCGCAAATTTGGTCTTGATCGGTTTAAACAGGATTTTACTTTATAATATTGAGAATTTTGAGGATTTTAATTAGCACAATATTTTTTTGTTTTTTGATTTTATCGGCAAAAGCACAGCATTCCGGTTCGCCTTACTCGATCTATGGGGTGGGAATTTTAGAGGATAATGAAGTGACATTCAATAAGCTAAAAGGCGGATTGGGAATAAGTTCGCCCAAAACTTATGTGATCAACAATGTAAATCCTGCGCTCCTTGCACTCAACAGTTTTACCATTTTTGATTTTGGTGTCGAATATGACCAAAGAACCGTTGCAACGGACTCTTTGAGTCAGGACCAAAAAGGAGGTGGATTGAGCTATATTAGCCTTGCAGTTCCGTTAAAGACCGGGAAATGGGGGTTGAACCTTGGAGTAAACCCTTATAGCATCATCAAATACAATATAAATTCCGAAAGGGATATATTCAACGATACAACTCAGGCATTATATGAGTATATAGGTGATGGGGGATTAACCGAGGTTTACATCCAGTCCGGATATAAAATTGCGAAGCCCTTGTATATTGGTTTCAAAGCTGCCTATTTGTTCGGAAGCAAAAATACCCACACCGTGATTAGCCCGGAACCCGCCACCAATGCATTCAGCTCGGCCCTCTTCCGGTCGGAAAAGTCTAATGGCTTTTTATTTGGTTTTGGTGCGGCTTACATTAAGGAATTTAAAACAGAAGGGAATTTTCTAAGTGTAGGAGCAATTTATGAATTAAACACAAACTTAAATACAACCAGGGATGAATGGTTAGGAAATAATTCTGATGTTGAAATTTCAGATACTGTGAACCTGATCGTGGATGGAGCAAAATCAGAAATTACAGTACCCAGAAAGCTTGGTTTAGGGATATCCTATACAAAGGAGTACAAATGGAGCATTGGTTTGGATTACTACATGCAGGATTGGTCAGATTTTAGTAATTCCGCTGGTTTAAACGAAGGGATGACCAGGTCAAATAAGTGGATACTGGGTGGAGAGTATACTCCTGATTTCTTTTCGGTCAATTCATATTGGAAAAGGGTAACTTTTTTAGCAGGGATCAGGTTTGTAAAGACACCTCTTTCACTCCAAAATGAGGATATTAACAATTTTGGTATTAATTTTGGAGTATCACTACCGTTTTCAAATGGTTCTACCGTGAATCTGGGTTTCACCGGTGGGCGGTTTGGTACGACGAATAACAACTTAATTAGGGAAAATTATTTTAAAATAAGCCTGGGTATTAGCTTTAATGACCAGTCTTACGGATGGTATCGAAAACAAAGAAAATTTAATTAAAGACTAGAATTATGAAATCGAAATCTTTTGTTACGCTGATTGTATTAATGACTTTTTTTGCCTTGACAGCGCAAGCTCAGCCTGGATGGAAATGGCCTGACGATGAAGCAATGGCTGAAAAAGCAAAAGAAAAAAATGCTCTGTATACAGACGCACTTAAATCTGATGATTTTAGAAGAGCTGCCAACAATCTTTCCTGGTTGTTGACAAATGCACCCGATCTGAATAGTTCCATCTATATCAATGGTGCAAAGATCTATGAAGGTCTGGCTGAAAAGGAAAAAGATCCTGCAAAATTGAAAGTTTATGTAGACTCGGCACTTGTGATGTACGATCTAAGAATTAAATATTTCAATAAAAAGGCAGATGTACTGAATAGAAAATCTTTTTCTGCTTATAAATTTTATAAAAGTGAGCCATCCAAATACAAGGAATTGTATGAATTGTTTAAAGAAACAGTAGACCTGAATGGTGAAGAAACCTGGGATAATAATTTACTGGCATATTTTGATGTAGTCAGGAGATATCAAAAGGCAGAGTCTCCGTTTTCAAATGATGAAGTGCTAGATCTGTTTGCGCAGGTGGAAACAATTTTATTACGAAAGAGAGAAACAAATAAATCTCAGCCAGAAAGAGTAGACATGATTTTGGATCAAACCCAAAATATGCTGGTTGAGATGATTGATGTAGACTGTAACTTTATCGTCAACACTTTGGGGCCAAAGTTTACTGCATCACCTGACTTAAAGTTGGCTAAAACCATTTTGAGACTATCAGTTGCTGGTAAATGTATCGATGAAGCACCGGTGGCTATTGAAGCTGCAAAATATATTTTTGAAAATGAGAAGAATGAGTATACGCTTGCAAAAATTATTGCAGGTAATTGCTATGAAAGATTAGATTTTGATTGTGCAGAATATTATTATGACCAGGCTGCTACTTTGACGGATGATAATCAGCTGGAAGCAGAGGCTTATTTATCGCTGGCTAATATTAGCTTGAAAAAAGGCAGCAAAGCCAAAGCAAGGGATTATGCCAAAAAGGCAATTTCGATTGATCCGCAAAATTCATCAGCAGCCAGCTTTATTGGTGCCTTATACATGAATAGCTATAATGATTGCAAACAAGGTAAGGACCCCGTTGTTGATAGGGCGGTATTTATAGCTGCTTATAACTGGTATCAAAAAGGAGGCGATGGCTCAGGAATGTCAAAAGCTAAAGAACAGTTTCCATCAATGGAAGAGATTTTTACCTGGAACTATGAAATAGGGCAGGAAATTTCTTTGAATTGCTGGGTCGGCGAGTCAGTGAAGCTTCAAAAGAGAGATTAATATTTATAATACTTAAAAAAGCGGTCTGCGTAAAAGCTGACCGCTTTTTTTATTTTTCGTTTCTTTAACCGGGGCTAAAATATTTTTATGAACAATCTTTTTATTCTTGTTGTATTGCTGTTGTTGATTTCTTGTTCGGGCAATAACGAGAATATTCTGAATATACCTGAATATGAGGGCCCAATTTCTGAAGTTTATGACGCTACCCATTACTACAGCGATTCGGCAGTTGTTAAATTAAAAATAGAAACACCTGTCCAATGGGACTTTGAAAACGGCGATCAGGAATTTCCGGAAGGGATCTTCATCGAGTTTTTTGATAATCTTGGCCAAACTACCAATACGCTAAGGGCTGACCACTGCAAATACACATTTGAGGATAAGGTATATAAGGCAACTGGAAATGTGGTGATGAAAGGGATAAAAACCAATGAGCAGCTTAACACGGAAGAGCTTTTTTGGGACATGGACAAGGAGAGGGTTTACACAGATAAGTTTGTCATGATCGAAACCGAAAACCAGATCGTCAAGGGAAATGGGCTGGAATCCAACCAGGATTTTACGGAATGGGAAATAAAAAATAGTGTAGGGACCATTTCACTCGATGATAAATGAGTGTTCTTCAGTCAATTGTTTTTTCCCTTTCGCTAGCCTTTCTGATTATTGGAGTTCATCAAACATTTACCATTGGTTTTTTTGAGTCCTATTGGTTATTTATGATAAGTCTGGTATTATTGTTTTTGTATAATTATTTGAAAAGGAATAAGGACAAATCAACCAAACAGGAAAATAAAGGGAAACGTAAACAAAAATCTAATAAAAAGAGAAAGCGCTAGATGGAAACCACTCATCTCATATTCATTATCATTTCTCTCATATTTTCTGCATTTTTTTCTGGCATCGAGATCGCTTTCATTTCTTCGGACAAATTGCAGATCGAATTGGGAAGCAAGCAGGGGAATGTTAGTGATGTCATCATTGCGAAGTTCCTGAAAAAACCTAGCTGGTTTATCAGTACTACACTTATTGGTAATAATATAGCGTTAGTTGTCTATGGCATTTTTATGGCTTATTTGTTGGTACCTACCATACAGTATTACCTTCCCGATAATCTGAGGTTGGAATGGTTGGAGCTATTGATTCAGAGTATAATTGCTACAGCCATTGTGCTCGTAACCGCTGAATTTACTCCCAAAAGTGTCTTCTTGTTTAATCCCAACAAGATGCTATCCATCTTTGCATTGCCAATGTATGTGATCTATTTCATCTTGTATCCGGTGGTATGGTCAATTGTTTTATTAACCAGGTTGCTATTACGTGATATTCTGAAAGTGGAATATTCGGAAAAACAGCCGATTTTTGGATTAACAGATCTCAATCATTTCATTAAAAAAAATCTCAGAGCCGACGAAGAGCAGAAGGAACAGGAAGTAGATACGAAAATTTTTACCAATGCGCTAGAATTCAAAACAATAAAAGTGAGGGAATGCATGGTGCCGCGGACGGAGCTGATCACGGTAGATATTGAGGATTCCATTGATGACCTCAACAAGGCTTTTATCGAAAGCGGATTTTCGAAAATACTGGTCTTTAAGGAGTCTATTGACAACATCATAGGATATTGCAATTCATTGGAGATGTTTAAGAAACCTCAGAAGATAGAAAGCATTCTCAATCCGATCACCATCGTTCCTGAAACCATGCTTGCTTCTGAGCTCATGATCCAGTTTATCACTGAAAGGAAAAGCATTGCCCTGGTAGTAGACGAATTCGGTGGAACTTCCGGCATTGTGACGATCGAGGATATCATTGAGGAAATATTTGGAGACATCCAGGATGAGCACGATGAAGACATGCTGGTGGAAGTAAAAGTAGACGCCAACAACTATTTATTTAGCGCAAGGCAGGAGATTGACTATCTGAATGACAAATATTACCTGGACTTACCACAAGGAGATTATGATACCCTTGGTGGTTTGATCTTAACCATTAATAAGGATTTTCCGGAGGTCAACGACCAGATCATATTTGACAGGTTTAAGTTTACAATCATATCCATTGAAGAGAATAAAATCGACAAAATAAAATTGACAATAGACGAGGGCGGTGTAACCTGACAAAAGGCTCAACAATTGAGTAGTATATTTTTTGATTTTGACAGACTAAACACCTATTTTTGCCGCTCTTTAATCAAAAATATGTATGGCACTGATTAATAAAATTAGACAGCGAGCAGGACTTGCGGTGGGGGTAGTAGCGGTCGCTATGGGATTGTTTATCGTGGGAACGGATCTTTTTAGCTCAACTTCGAGCATTTTTAATAAAAATGACACCACAATTGGCGAAATAGCAGGAGAAGATGTAGACTATGATGAGTTTCAGCAAGAGCTTGACCAGATGATCTATAACTTCACGATGAGGTCAAACAGGAAGCCTACCGAAAATGAGCTTTACACTTTGAGACAGCAGGCGTGGGAGATGCTAATCGTGAAGCATGCTTTTCAACAGCAATATGATGAGTTGGGAATAGAAGTAACCGATGATGAACACTGGGACATGATCCAGGGCAATAACATCGATTTCAATATCAGACAGTCATTTGCCAATCCGGAAACAGGTGAGTTTGACAGGAATCAGGTACTGATGTATCTACAGCAACTCAATCAGGTTGAAGATGATAATCCGCAAAAACTTGCATGGAGCATATTTGAGGAAAGCCTGAATCCGGGAAGAATGAGGATCAAGTATGACAATCTATTGGTTCAATCAACTTATTCAACAGATGCAGAAGCGCAGAATTTTTATCAGAGCGAAACCTCGGTTGCTGAAATAAAATATTTATATGTTCCTTACTATACCATAGATGATTCTTTGATCAGCTATACGGATAGTGACCTGAGGGCTTATTATAATGAGAATAAGGACAAATTTGAAACCGAAGAAAGCAGAGGGATCAGTTATGTGACCATGCCAGTGATTCCTTCCTCAGCAGATACTGCATATTTCAAAGAAGAAATCGATAGGGTTCGTCAGGAATTCATCGAAGCTTCGGATGATTCGTTGTTTGCGAAAGCCAGGTCTGACACAAGAAATTTCTATGGTACTTATACGATTGATCAGCTGCCGGAAAGACTATTGGCCAACTATAGCAACTTGTCTGAAGGAGATGTGAGAGGTCCTTATTACGTAAATGGATTTTTGACCTTGTACAAAGTTTCTGATATTGGCGAAGACACTGTCGAATCGGCAAAAGCCAGACATATCTTGATTAAATGGGAAAATGATACGGATGAGGCAAAAGCTGAAGCCCGCGCAAAGGCAAACAGGATCATTCGTCAAGTGAGAGGAGGAGCAGATTTTGCCGAATTAGCTCGTACCGAAAGTGAAGATCCAGGTTCTGGCGCCAAAGGAGGTGATTTGGGATGGTTTGGCAGAGGAAAAATGGTGAAGCCTTTTGAAGATGCCGTATTCAATGCTAATTCTACAGGTTTGATCAGTCAACCAATAGAAAGTCAGTTTGGATATCACATTATTGATGTGACGGAGGTTAGCAACAATACTTCATTCAAGGTTGCTACTATTGCCAGGGAAATCACTCCAAGCGATGAGACGGTTAACGAAGCTTACTTAAAAACCGAGCTATTGGCAAGTTCTAGTAGCAATTACGATTCGTTTGTTGAGAATGCGCAGAAAGAAGGCTATAAAGTTTCTACGGCTGAGAATATTGGTAAAAATGACCGAAGAATTAATAACCTGAGTGATGCAAGGCCGGTGATTCAGTGGATGTATCGTGATGCTTCAGTGGGTGATGTGTCTTCTGTTTTTGAGCTGGATGATGAATTTGTTGTAGCAGCATTAACAAGCCAGATCAGCGAAGGTGTTTCCGATTTTGAAAATGTAAAAGATCAGATTGAAAATATTGTTAAGAATGAGAAAAAAGCAGAATACATTTCTCAAAAGCTTAATTCAATCGAAGGAACGCTTGATGAAAAAGCCAGTGAATTTGGCCCTGAGGCAAACACCTATTCATCAAGTGATTTGAAATTATCATCTAACTCTATCCCAAATGTCGGTTTTGTGCCTAAAGTCGTAGGAACTGTATTTGGAATGGAAGAAGGACAGGTTAGTCAGCCGATCGATACCGAAAATGGCGTTGTTGTGGTTGAGCTGCAGGCTTTGACGCCAGCACCGGAAATAGCAGATTATTCATCGTACAAAAGTCAGCTGGAACAACGTAATTCAGGTCAGGCCTCCTATGGCATTTCCGAAGCGATCAGAGAGAATGCTGACATACAGGATTTCCGTTACCGGTTTTTCTAGAAAGATTAAAAAAACTGATGAGCTAAACCTTCACGGGTTTAGCTTTTTTATTTCATCTCCTAAAGTTTAGCGATGGCAAAATCTTATGAAGCATTTCGTGAGAAACTTGAAGCAGAACATAAATGGCCTGCTTTGTACATGTATAAGTTTATTGTGCCAAAAGAAAACGAGGAGAACTTTTATAGCTTGTTTCCAAATAAAAAATGGAACTGGGAAGTAAAGCAATCTAAAAACGGAACTTACATAAGCTTTACAAAGAAAGTTATGATCCATTCAACCGACGAGATCATCGAAACTTACAAACTTGCCCATTCCGTTGAAGGTATCATCGCACTTTGATCATCTTGGGTATGATTCAATGATCTCTTTCAAATTATTTTTTACCTCGCTTATATCCGTTCCATCATCCGGAGCGGTAACGATGGTTTTGAGCAGATCATTTACAATGCTGCCTTTAAAACCCAGGCTTTCAGCAAATTCCGAAACCACTTTTAACTCAGAATCTTCCACGACATTATCCAGGTAGATCATGTATACCAGGTTGTATAAATGGCCAAGGAGATTTACTTTTTCCTTGGTATGAGCCAGGTTATCCTCGGTGTCTATGTATTTGACCACCTCACTTTCGTTCACATTTAACTGAACACCCCATTTAAAAAGGCAGGTGACGTATTCTTTTGATAAGGGGCCGGTATTCAAAAAATGATGGTAAATATGAAAAAAACTATCTTTTATAGATTTGTATTCTTCTTTCGTAAGATTATCCTTAATTTTCATACGTTCAATATTAATATTCTAAGTTAAGCGTTTATCAAAGAAAAATTTAACAAGATTTGAATAAAAACGAAATAATATTAACGATCGTTCTGCTTCTTTCTCTTACCTTCTCATGTAATTCTGATAAATCATCCAATAGTGATGAAGAGACAAATCTTGCAGATTCTATTGTCGAAAACAACAATCTGACTGAATTTGACAGTAGTGAAATGGTAGAGGAAAGTGAATTTATTTTCGATACCAGGGAGCGTGAGAAATGGCAAAATCCTACATTGGTCTTGCAAAAGCTGGGAGATATTGAGAACAAAAAAATAGCGGATATTGGCTCAGGCACCGGATATTTTACCTTTCCACTTGCGTTGAGGGCCGATAAGGTAATAGCAATAGACATCGAGCCAAAGTTTCTGGACTACATCGAGGACCAGAAGGCAGATTACTCTCCAAAAATTGCCAATACCATCGAGACACGCCTGACTACAGAAGACGAGCCCAGCTTACAAAAAAATGAAGTGGACATAGCTTTTATGGTAAATGTGTATTCTTATTTGCAGAATAGGGTGGAATACTTACAAAAAATTAAAACCGGGCTGGCTAGAAATGGTATACTATTGATAGTAGACTTTAAGAAAGGGAATCTGGACATCGGACCTTCCGACGATTTAAAGATTGCATCCAGCCAGGTTGTCGATGAATTAAAGCAGGCAGGGTTCAAAATTGTCGAGGAAGACACAAAAAGCCTGCAATATCAATACATTATAAAAGCGAAATAAATCACACACTTATGTTTACAGAAGCTGATAATAAATTGAAAGCCAGTTTTAAGTTTAAAGATTTTAAAGAAGCCTTTGCATTCATGACCCATGTGGCCCTCGTGGCAGAGAAGATGGATCATCATCCTAATTGGACGAATGTTTACAACACCGTAGAAATTGATCTCATGTCGCATGATGCAGGTGATGTGGTGACGGAAAAGGACCACAAGCTTGCCAGGGCCATTGAAAAAATATATCAGTCTTATAACTAACCTTCATTGGACAACGGCAAGACATCTCTTTACCTGATTCCCACGCCCATTGGAAACCTTGAAGATATTACTTTGAGAGCTTTACGAATATTGAAAGAGGTAGACCTGATCCTTGCTGAAGATACCCGTACCACCGGAAAGCTGCTTAAACATTATGACATAAAAAACACCCTCAAGAGCTATCATATACACAATGAACACCGCGAAGTGGAAAAGCTGGTCGAACAGATGAAAAGTGGGACGATGATGGCGGTTGTGACTGATGCGGGAACTCCGGGCATTTCAGATCCCGGGTTTTTAATTACCCGTGAAGCGATAGCCAACGGTTTGAAAACGGAGTGCCTTCCGGGAGCAACAGCTTTTGTCCCGGCATTGGTTAATTCAGGGTTTCCGAGTGACAACTTTGTATTTGAAGGTTTTCTTCCACATAAAAAGGGAAGAAAAACAAAGCTGGAAAGCATCGCGGGGGAAAGTCGCACAGTAGTTTTGTATGAGTCCCCTCATCGGCTTTTGAAGTTGTTGGATCAGCTGTCGGAAGTTGTGGGGGATGCACGCAGAGTTTCCGTATCCAGAGAACTGACCAAAATCTATGAAGAAACGGTCAGGGGGAAACCTTCGGAAGTAAAGGAATATTTTGGAAAGGGAGATGTTAAAGGAGAAATTGTTATCATTATCGAGGCAAAAAACAAAAAGCAATGACCACGAAAAAAGCGACCAAATCGGATATTGACAAAGACCATGTTTTGAATGAAGTAGTCAAAATAGCCAGGAGAACAGGCGAATTTATTCGGCATGAAGGCGAGAATTTTGACCGTTCGAAAATAGAGGAAAAAAGCATGAACAACCTGGTTTCTTATGTGGATTTTGAGGCAGAGAGAATGATTGTTCAGACGCTGAAATTTACGATTCCTGATTCAGGGTTCATTGCTGAGGAGGGGACAGCCAATGAAAAGGCGGATGAATTTAACTGGGTGGTTGATCCTTTGGATGGCACAACCAATTTTCTTCATGGACTCTCACCGTTTTCCGTCAGCATTGCACTTATGCAGCATGATGAAATAATTTTGGGTGTGGTATACGAAATTACGAGGGATGAATGCTTTCATGCAACCAATGAAAGCAAGGCTTTTCTGAACAGAAGGGAAATTAAGGTCTCTCCTGTCAAAGATTTTAAAGACGGATTATTCATAACCGGGTTTCCTTACAAGGAATTTTCGAGGATTGATAATTTTCTAAATTCCATGAAATTTTTTTCGGAGCATACTCATGGTCTTCGCAGGACGGGTAGCGCCGCTGCTGATATTTGCTATGTAGCGAGTGGCAGGTGTGAAGGGTTTTATGAAATGGGATTAAGTCCATGGGATGTCGCTGCCGGAGCGCTAATATTGCAGCAGGCAGGTGGAAAAACCAGTGATTATAAAGGGGGAAAGGACTTTCTTTTCGGGGGTGAAATGGTTGCCTCCAATGGTAACGTACATGACGAAATGGTCAAAGCCATGCAAAAATTTTATTAATCCGAAAAAGGTTCTTTTATTCAGCTTAGATAATTGTAATTTTGAATATGGTTCAGGAGATATTAGTCGGGATACTTTTCATCATAGCAGTTGTCTATTTGGCGATGGTTTTTAGAAAACAAGCCAAAGCCAAATCGAGTTGCGGGAGTGCGGGTTGTAAATGCGAACCGACAGATTCTGATAAAATTAATAGAAAGAAAAAGCAGGAAAGCCCCTCCAAGCAATTTGTGTGAGTCAACGTTAAGTTCGTAATAAGTATAATCTATTCGTTGTTAAAGTTGGCAATTGGCAAAAGACAGTTGGCAAAACATAAATGCGACAATGTGCATGATGAAATTATTTCCTGGGCATTTACTTCTCCGGGCTTTCTACCATATGATTCAACATTCGTCCAACTTCTTCCGACTTTTCAAGCAGTTCCTTACATTTCTCGGACGTGATATAGTTGCATTCCTTTGCAAAGTCCAGTGATACTTGGGTTTCGGTATTTTCCATATCAGAAGCACTCATTTTACTCGAGAAATGCTTGGGGTATGGTCATTTCCTATATCCTTCACCGATGGCTCGACAAACAGCACAAGATGATCTTCTTATTTGGTCTGTTAATTCAAATTTTTTTTCCTTTGGAAATTGTTTTGATAAGCCCTTAGATCACGAAAGCTTCCTGTCATAGATTTTATTTTTTTATTTATTTAAAGTTTTGATTGTATTCAATATCTCTATATTGTATTTAGTTCAACTTGACTGCCAACTGCCCTTTGCCATTGCTACTACATTTTTCCAACTCTACATACTTCAAACAAAAGGCGTAGTTCCTTCTGTGCAGTTCTGACAAATATCTATTTCCTTGCGGGATTTTAGGATAGCCCTTCGAAACTGTGAATATTTCTGATTTTTCCAGATCTCAGAAAAGGAAGCATCGGTGATATTTCCGAATTGATGACTGGCATCTTTATCAAAACAACAGGGGGTTATTTTTCCATCCCATGTCATCACGCACGAATGCCACATTTTCCAGCATTGGTTGAGCAGTTTGTTTTTTATGGAATAATGACCGTTGTTCTTTTTTCGGTAGCGGGAAAATTTTTCATTTTCCGGAATCAATGGTGAACCATTTTGGTAATCATAGATCTGGGCAGTTTTAAAAGCCACCTTATCCACTCCCAGTTCATTGGCTAATTTTTTTACCTCTGCCACCTGGTGCTCATTGGGCTTGACAACCAAAAATTGAAAGACTAACTGTGGAGTTTTGGAATTCAATTCCTTCTTCCATTTTACAATATTTTTGGTTCCGTCTATGACCTTTGTTAATGATCCGCCTACCCGGTACTGTTCGTAGGTTTCCTGTGTTGCTCCATCAATTGAAATGATCAATCGGTCAAGTCCGCTTTCCACTGTTTTCCTTGAGTTTACATCATCAAGATAATGCGCATTGGTGGAGGTAGAGGTATAGATGTTTTGCTTTGAAGCATAATTTACAAACTCAAAAAATGATCTGTTGAGGTAAGGCTCTCCCTGAAAATACAGGATGAGGTACAAAAGGTCATGTTTAAGTTCATCAATAGCTTTTTTAAATATCTCGAAAGTCAGCATGCCCGTCGGACGGGTAAATGATCTCAGACCACTCGGACATTCCGGGCATCGCAGGTTACAGGAAGTTGTCGGCTCGATGGAAATACTGATCGGCTTACCCCATTGCATGTCTTTTTTTGTCAGTCTGGACAAATAATAACCGGACAGCAATTTTAAACCGTTGAAGACTTTCCTGGGTGAAAGTTTGGAGGCCAGGTTGATGGTATCGTCAATACTTAAAATCAAGCGATCTTCGTTTAGTAGCTTGTAAAATTAATTGTAATTTGGCCGGATCAAAACGGGATGGAAGATGAATAGATTAATTGTAGTTTTTCTGATAGTGTTGATGGCAGCTTGTCAGATAAAGAAAGAAGAAAGCATGACAAATAATAAAAAGAAATATGTGAACGATGCGCATTCATATGCAAATCCAAATGAAGCTGTCATGACTCATCTGGATCTCGATCTCGATGTGGATTTTGAAACAAAAATCATCTCCGGAGAGGCTAAAATTACCTTTGATACTTCGGACAGCGCCGAATACCTTATTCTTGACACCAAAGATTTGGAAGTAAAAAGCATCTGGGGCGAAAACGGTGATGAAGCCGAATTTGAGTTCGGAGAGAAAGATCCGATCCTTGGACAAGAATTAAAAATTAAAATCCCTTCAAACTCAAAAGAAATTACTATTATCTATCAGAACAGTCCGGATGCTGAGGCGATTCAATGGCTTGATCCCGTTCAAACTGCTGATAAAAAGGCCCCGTTTTTGTTCACCCAGTCTCAGGCAATCCTTGCCAGGACCTGGATCCCGCTACAGGATTCTCCCGGCATACGCTTTACCTACAATGCCCGCGTTCAAGTTCCCCAAAATCTCCTTGCATTGATGAGCGCGGAAAACCCTCAGATCAAAAATGAAGAAGGTATTTATACATTCAAGATGGAACAACCCATTCCGGCCTACTTGATGGCTTTGACTGTTGGGGATGTGAAATTTCAGTCAATGGGAAGCCGAACCGGGGTTTATGCAGAAACATCCATGCTGGAAAGAAGCGCTAAAGAATTCGAAGATACGGAGAAGATGATCGGGATCGCCGAAGGTCTTTACGGGCCATATCGATGGGATCGCTATGATATGATCATTTTACCCCCTAGTTTTCCCTTTGGGGGAATGGAAAATCCCCGTTTGACTTTTGCAACTCCGACAATCATCGCTGGCGACAAAAGCCTGGTTGCGCTTATTGCACACGAATTGGCACACTCCTGGTCGGGAAACCTGGTAACAAATGCTACCTGGAATGATTTCTGGATCAACGAGGGTTTTACCGTGTATTTCGAACATCGGATCATGGAGGAACTTTATGGGCATGACTACTCGGAGATGCTGGCGTCACTGAGTCAGCAGGATCTGAAAAATGAAGTCGAAAATTTTATAGCAGAAGGCAAATCAGACGACACGAAGTTGAAACTGGATCTTGAAGGCAGAAACCCGGATGATGGTGTGACATCCATTCCTTACGACAAAGGCTATTCGTTTTTAAGATACATCGAAGAATTAGTGGGGAGAGAAAAATTTGATCCCTTTCTGAAAGAATATTTCAATGCACATGCATTTGAGACCATGACCACTGAAGGTTTTTTAACCTATCTGAAAACCAATCTCTTTGAAAAAAACGATATTGATTATCCTGAACAGGAAATTCATGAATGGGTTTACGAACCAGGCCTTCCTTCAACCTTGCCAAAAATAGCATCCGACCGATTTGCTTTGGTCGAAAAGCAACTAAATGAATACCTTGGTGGAGGAGAAATAGCTTCTTTGGATACGGATCAATGGACGACACATGAATGGTTGCATTTCATCAAAAGTTTGCCGGAAGATCTTGATCCTCAAAAAATAGAAGAATTGGATACTACATTTGGTTTTACAAAAAGCGGGAATTCTGAAATTCTCCATGCCTGGTTTTTGAAAGCAATCCAATATAACTACACAGCTGCCTACCCGACAATGGAAGAATTTCTAATTCATACAGGCCGAAGGAAACTTCTAACCCCACTTTACAAGGAGATGCTCAAAGACGAAGGAACGAAAGATATGGCTTTAAAAATTTACGAAAAAGCCAGGCCGAACTATCATTTCGTTTCAAGAAGTACAATGGATGAATTGTTGGAAGTGGATGAAGAAAATTTTATTCAATAAATTCCCCATGCGTATTTTCTATGATTTTCCTGGTGATGAATGGAGATCTTTTCATGAGATTCACGGCAAAATTGGAGGATCGCTTACTTCCAAATAAATTTTGAACCATTCTTCCAAGAGAAAGCCGGAAGGAAAACAGCTTATTCCATTTTCTTTCATATTCCGATAAAATTTTAGAACGGTTTGTTGCTAAATCATCTTTATTCAAAATGATCATTTCCGCCAGAATTTTGGCTGAATGGATGGCCATTGCCATGCCATTTCCGCAAAGAGGGGTGATTAGCCCGGCAGCATCACCGATCATGGGAACATCATTTTCAACAACCTCTTTTTTATCGAATGAAAATTCGTTGATCACAATTGGATCGGTAAAAAGGAAATTGGAATTTTCAAAAATGGGTTTCAAAAATGGGTTTTTAAAAAGCACTTGTCGCTCCATTTCTTTAACATTTCCAAACCTTCTCAAATGTTCCCGCTGTCCCAAATAGCACAAATTATAGGTTTCATTTTCCACTTTGCTGATCCCGCAATAGCCTCCCTCAAAATTGTGCAAGGCAATACTATCACCAGGAAAATCAGTTTTTATGTGATATTTGACGCCTAAATACCCGGTTCGTTTGGAAATAAAACCCCTGTTCATGGATTTATCGATCGTGGACCGTTTGCCATGAGCGCCAATGACCATAGTACATCCCACCTTTTCTCCGTTGCCCAGTAATACTTCAAAACCCTCAGCAGTTTTTTTGATTTCTTTGACCTGATTTTTCAATAAAAACCGGGTCCCTGCTTTCTCCGATTTTTTATACAAAAATTCGTCAAAGCGATATCTTGATATTCCAAAGCCCCCCATGTCGAGGGTGGCAGTCGCCATTTTTCCGGATACAGAGGTAAGCATGAAATTTTTGATCTGCGCTGGATCAAAATCTTCTGGGTAAAGACCGGTCCGTTCTAAAAATGGTTTGACTTCATTGGAGACGTACTCCCCACATACCCGATGAAACGGGTACTGATTTTTTTCAATAACCAAAACGGAGAGACCCGCACGACTTAACAGATAAGAGCATATTAATCCGGCAATTCCACCACCAATTATGACAACCTGATTCAAATTAAATAGTATAAAAGTTATGGGGTATGGATGACATCATCGATCAGAATTTTAATGAAGGGCGAACAATAATCCTACGTTAAAAATGTATTTTTATTAAAACTAAGATTTATCCACTTGTTAGTGAAAGCAATCAAATTATTTTTAGTTGTATTCTTATTCACTTCATCCAATTTATATTCCCAAAAAGTAGCTCTTGTATTAAGTGGTGGGGGTGCAAAAGGAATTGCTCATATAGGGGTGATCAAAGCGCTTGAGGAGGAAAATGTTGCCATAGACTATGTGGTTGGTACGTCTATGGGAGGGATCATCGCCTCGTTGTATGCGGCGGGATACAGCCCTGAAGAAATGGAAAAACTTACTAAATCTAAAAGTTTTCAAAATTGGATTAATGGAGATCTGGAAGAGGGTTACAATTACTTTTTTCATGAAAAGGATAAAGATGCCAGTATTTTGCATGTAGGTGTTACACTTGACAGTACGCTTAGCACGAATCTTTCCACCAAAATTGCCAGTGATATTTCCCTCAATTTTGCTTTGAGTGAGCTTTTGGCCCAGTCATCTCAGGCTTCGGGCTACAATTTTGATAGCCTGATGATACCTTTGCGTGTGATTGCTGCAGAAATATTTACCCAGGAAACGATGATCCTGAAAAAGGGACATATCGAGAATGCCGTGAGGGCATCCATGACAGTTCCATTTATTTACAGGCCGATCCAGGTAGAAGATCAATACCTTTTTGATGGTGGTATTTACAACAACTTCCCGATTGATGTAGCAGTTGAGGAGTTCGATCCGGATTTTCTGATAGGTGCCAATGTTTCAGAAAAAGTCTTTACAGAATATCCCTATGACGAGGATGAACAGCTCATCAGTCAGTCACTTTTCCTGATGATCCTTGATAAGTCTGATCCGGGAATGCTGAATGATATTGGCTTGTATCTTGAGCCTAATATTACTGGCGTAAGCGGAATAGATTTCAATAAAGTTGATCAGTTGATTGACAGTGGATACGCATACACGAAAAGGAGATTGCAGGAATACAAGGAAGAAAAACCATGGAGAAAGCTGGAAAAAGAAGAAACAGATAAAAGAAGAAAAGCATTTAATGAGAGAAAAAAAGAGCTTGTTTTTAAGGATGTGAGGTTTACAGGATTCACTCGCTCCCAGGAGACCTATCTCAAACAATTTTTTAAACTTGATCGCAGAGGAGAATTATCGTTCGAGGATATTAAAAAGGCTTACTATCAGATCGTTTCAGAAGAATTTTTCAATAATGTATATCCAGCTATAAACTTTGAAGAAAGTCTTGAAGCATTCGTGTTTGAATTAAGGGGAAAGAAGAATAAAAACCTGGAAATTGACCTGGGAGGAAATATTTCGTCCCGTAGTTTCAGCGCAATCTATTTAGGCCTTGGATACAAAACTTTTACAGGGCCATTAATAGAACACAACCTAAATTTTTATTCAGGTCGGTTTTATCAGTCTATTGGTTATGCGGTAAGGGGCTATTTTCCGGGAAGCAATTTTATTTACCTGCAGCCTGAGGCATATTTTAATAAATGGGACTTTATTAACAGCCGTGATGTGATTTTTGATGCGACCAAGTCGGCTGTTGTTGAGCAGATAGATAGAAAGGTTGGTTTGACAACCGGTTTTGCGCTTGGTGTGCGATTCAGGGGAGAGCTGGAAGGCTCGTATCTTAGAAATACTTACGAATACAGCAATTCGGAAACGATCAACGCAAACGATACACTGGACATAACAAGATTCAAAGGATGGAAATTCGGAGTTAAGATTTCAGCTGAAAATTTTAACCGGAAAATGTACCCCAGTGATGGTCAAAGGTTCTCTTTAAAAGGGTTTTATTTTACTGGGAATGAGGATTATGATCCGGGAAACACCTCTTCACAATCAGTTGAAAATCAGTCATTTGAAAGAGATTGGTTTGTTGCACAACTCGAGATAGAAAAATATTTTAATATTTCCCGCAACTATAGTTTTGGGTGGGAGTTGAATTCAGTGATCTCAAATCAACCTTTTTTTGCGAATTATTACTCTTCTGTAATTGTCTCCCCGGCATATTTTCCACTTTACGATAGCAGGACTTTATTTCTGAAAAACTTCCGGGCACATACATTTGGCGCGGGTGGAATTATGAATGTGTTCAAAATAAGGAGAAACCTGGATCTAAGGCTGGAAGCTTACGCTTTTGTTCCGTTCAAAGAAATTATCAACAACGATCAAACCCCCGAATATGGAGAAACGCTACAAAATGTTTACCTGTCAGGCACAGGAGTTGCTGTTTTTCATAGCCCGGTTGGCCCGATTAGTGCCAACGTAAACTATTACGATGATCCTCAACAAAAGTGGGGTTTTTATTTTAGTTTTGGATATTTGCTTTTTAATAAAACGGCGATGGATTAACCCGGGAAATTCAACGAATTTTCCGAACTGATGATTAGATCAGTATTTTCAACCCGATGGGTCAGACGATACAATGGATGTCTGACCCTGACAAAATCTTCATAAGCCGACGTTTAGCAAAATCCTGATCACAAATGAGTTTAAGTTTATTTTCATCATAAGTGAAGAATGCAAACATTCCTCAAATTGGGGAGTAAGGATTTTGATAAAGTCGGGGTTAACCCGAATAATTCACAACAATAGTTTTGCAAATCGTCGGTTCGTGTTAATCCTTTTGAACAGCCAGGTAATCGGGCTTGAAAAATACAATCCTCACAGCTTCAAATACCAGGATCAAAGCAAGTACCAATAAAAACATAGCGATAATTCCGATAGCGGTGAAACCCGATTGATAGATTAGCTGGACCAATGCCCACAGGGTCATGATCAGCATAAATACCATCGGCAGGGCAACGAATAAAGTCTTTTTACCAAGCCTTTTGAGCCAGACAAATACGACCAAAAGTGCCAATCCTGCTAATAGCTGGTTGGTGGCGCCAAATACCGGCCATACCGCCCTCCATGCGGGTACAATGTTCCCCTGGGCATCATATATGGGAATGAAAGAAAAGATTAGCGGAGCAGTAAGGGTAATGGCAGTCGATAGATACCTTACATTTTGTCCTTTCAGATCAAAAAATTCTTCAAAAATGTATCTTCCCAATCTGGTGCTGGTATCAAGTGTTGTCAAAAGAAAAGTTGATACGGCAAGTATTCCAAATGATTGACCTACTTGTGCTGGCAAACCGATCGTGCTCAAAAAATTACCCATTCCATTGCCGAAAATAGCCAATGGGTCACCGCCGAGGAGAGCATCATTTTTCGTCAGCATCACAACCCCGAAAAGCGCTATGACTGCGACAAGCCCTTCGATCAGCATCGCTCCATATCCGATTTTTCTGGCGTCTGTTTCGACATTCAATTGCTTGGAAGTGGTACCGCTGGCGACGATCGAATGAAAACCGGAACATGCCCCACAGGCAATGGTGATAAACAAAATAGGAAATAATGTTCCGCGGTCAATATCTTTCCAGACTGTAAATGCAGGGTATTCGATGGTACTAGTTCCAAAAAGGATCCCGATTAGCGCCCCGAGAATGCATGTGTATAGCAGAAAAGAGGAAAGATAATCTCTTGGTTGAAGCAATAACCATACGGGCAGGATGGCGGCAAAAAATGCATATAAGATCAAGATGACATTCCACCATTTTCCCGGATTTTCATTGAAGAAAGCTGGTAAGATATGATCATCCATCGGGAATTGATGCCCAAAGAATATCCCACCAAATAATAAGGGTACAAAGATCAGGGAAGTCCAGAACAAAGGTAATTTCATTTTATAGGAAAACATCCCAAAGGCCAACGCCAGGAAAATAAATAGAGTTGAAGAAGTGCCTACTTCGGGATTTGTGACAAAGGTGGTAGAGGTAAGGTCGACAAATACAATGAGGATATAGATCATTGTCAGCCAGATAAATGCCAGGAACAGCTTAAAGGAAAGAGGTGTCATGTATTCATTGGCGATCTCGGCGATCGATTTTGCTCTGTGCCTGATGGATGCAACCAATGCAGTGTAGTCGTGTATTCCGCCCACAAAAATTGACCCGATGACAATCCAAAGAATAGCCGGTACCCATCCGAATGCTGCCCCTGCAATGATCGGCCCGACGATAGGGCCCGCCCCGGCGATGGAGGAAAAATGATGTCCCAGGAGAACAGGTGTTTTGGTGGGAACCCTGTCTATCCCATCATATTCTGTATGACTGGGGGTAATTTTTTTGTCGTCAATTTCAAAAGTCTTATCCAGAAACCTACCATAAAGACGATAGGCCAAAAGAAACAATGCAATGACTGATATGAATATGATTGCCAGCATAAAAAATCTCCTTCAACTGGAAATTTACTATTTTTTCATGAATCCGGCTGATTTATTGGTGACAAAAATTGTTGGGTACCAATTGACTGTTACTAGTTACGGTTTTTGAGCAACCAGCAACTTAAAACCAGCAACCAAAAATTTAAAGACTGCTAACCTCCGCTTCCCTTTCAATCTTCTTCACCAAACCCTGCAACACTTTTCCTGGTCCGGACTCAATAAATTCTTTTGCGCCATCTGATACCATTGCCTGGACCGATTGCGTCCATTTAACTGGTCCCGTTAATTGATCAACTAGATTTTTCTTGATCTCTGAAATATCAACCGATGGTTTAGCTGTCACATTTTGATAAACGGGGCAGGTTGGTGTTGAAAATTCTGTATTCAATATGGCTGTTTCAAGTTCGACTTTGGCTGGTTCCATGAGTGGAGAGTGGAATGCTCCACCAACTGGTAGGGGAAGCGCTCTTCTGGCTCCGGCTTCTTTTAGCTTTTCACAAGCAATGTTGATCCCTTCAATACTTCCGGAAATAACGAGCTGGCCCGGACAATTGTAGTTGGCCGGAACGACGATTTCATCAATTTCCGAACAAATCTTTTCCACCACATCATCGTCAAGTCCGATAATAGCAGCCATGGTGGAAGGGTTTTGCTCACATGCTTTTTGCATGGCCATTGCACGCGCAAATACCAATCTCAGGCCGTCTTCAAAAGTAAGGGCGCCGTTTGCTACCAGAGCAGAGAATTCACCCAATGAATGTCCGGCAACCATGTCAGGTTGGAAAGAATCATTGATAAGCGCATTGATAACGGAATGCAAAAATATAGCGGGTTGGGTGACCTTGGTTTGTTTTAGTTCTTCGTCTGAACCAGCAAACATAATTTCAGTTATCTTATATCCAAGGATGTCGTTGGCTTGTTCAAATAATTCTTTTGCTTTGCCTGATTGTTCGTAGAGGTCTTTGCCCATTCCTGAAAATTGGGCTCCCTGACCGGGAAATACGTATGCTTTCATTCTGTAGTCTGTTTCTGAAACTGCCGTAAAAATGGCAGAAATTAGCGAGGTTAAAAAATTTATATTTAATTATTGGGTCAATCCAAAAATCCATGGTCAATGTTTATGAAAGCTCCAATGTACAGTGGATCAAATGACAAATAAATCACAAGAATAAAAAAATTCCTATACCAAATGTTTTGATAATCTGATCATTGCAGATTGATATTTATTTGTTGCTTGTATTTTGAAAATTGTGGTTTTCCTGATTGTACTTTTTCATTCCTAAAAAATTTTGCTTACTTCTAATTATTGATCACCCTCCGGACGACTAAACAAATTTGCTTTCCAACTCCGGTGTGGGGATCATACACGCATCTTTTTTCCCAAACCATTTGTAACGGTTTCTGGCGATGTAATCGTATACAAAATCACGAATCGGTCGAGGAACAATAATAAAAGCATATAATAATTTATGTAATCCTGAAAGATCCTTGGCAATTCTCAAAGCCGCAGTACTTTTAAAATAAGATATTCCGTTTTCAAATAGCACGACACTTTTATACTCCTCAACCAAATTATTAAGCAGAGATTTTGCCGTGTCAGATTGCAGAGCAGAAAAATAAAAATTGTTCCGGCGGTCATGACGGATGATATATTGAACGGAGCTGTTGCACAGATTGCAAACACCGTCAAAAAAGATGATCCGCTTGTTGATAAGGTGGTTGTTAGCTTCCTTTGTCAATCTTTATCCAGCCTTTGAATTCCTTTACACGCTGCTTAGGGTCGAGCATATCAAACGTCACCGTAGCTACGTAGTAATAGGTGCCATTTGCTACAAGGCTACCATTATTTCCAATGCCATCCCACTCGATAAAGATGCTGTTTTCGCCACCGGATTCGTAATCAAAAATCAGCTCCCCCCAGCGATTGTACACTTCAAACAAAACGGATTCCACAAATCTTGGACAGTACTGATAAGGACTTTCCGAATCATAAGGGTATTCTCCAAAAGCCTGGAAAACATCATTGCGGCTATCCCCATTGGGCGTAAAAATATTTGGAAGGACGTAAATCGGGCAATTGTCATTGCACATCGGCTCCGTCAATTCACTTTCATTTCCGGAACGGTCAACTGCTGAGATCCTGTAGCAACCCTTATAGGAAGATATATCGTCATGGACAAAAGATGTATCCCGAACAAAAGCGATGATTTCATAACCGCTTTCGCTTCCATCTTCGGAAAAATAAACGTTGAATCCGCTGACATCAAACCCACAGGTATCATTCACTTCATAGGTCCATGAAAGAATATTTTCGTAGTCATTGAAATCACATAATTCCTGCTGGATATCTTCACAACTTCCTTCCAGGTGAGAATTAACCACAACCAATTCAGGAGGTGTACATGGTGGTATGGAATCATTAGGCTGTGCACAGATCAACTGAGAGTTATTCTCCAGTGGAGCCATGATTTTTTCATTGCCATATGTTCCCCTTGTGGTAATGTAATAGCAGTATTCAATCTTATCATCTAATATTCCTTCTCCGGTTGCGGATCCATCATCCAGGTAGATTTGTCCATCAACAAACACATTTGTACTGTCAATGAGCACGAGCTGGTCAGGATCTCCATCGATTACATTATCCCGATAGACCAGATGCATGGGGAAATTTTGAGCAAAATTTGACCATGGTGTGTTAGCGCTCCAACTGATCTCAATGGCTCCTTTTAATGCGGAGGCTTCCAATCTGACAGATGATGCTACCGCTGATGTATCTATTATAACACCGTTTGCATCGTAGGTGATCACAAAGTAATTATAAACATTATCGAGTGTATTCAAACCTTCGTCGGTAAATGTAGTATCGCTGAGCATCCCACCGCCTAACAGCAACGTGCCCGGGGTGTCAAAACCATTTCCTCTGTAAAGATCATAAGTATAAGGTCTTGGATTGGTGGTAGTATCTGTACCGAAAGGAGAGGTCCACCTGACAAATATTTCACCACTGTTATCATCGTTTACTTCGATGGAGACATTTGTCATTAAGGCGTCGATTTCCTCTTCGAGCAACACACAGGTTTCTTCAGAAACAACACTTTCCATGTAGTCAGGTACATTAAAGGTGGCGACGATACGGTAGCAGTATTTTACCCCGTAAAGCAGATCGGGATCATTATCCGTGAAGGAGGTTGAATTAGCACCAACCTCTCCTATTAGTTCGTAATCGGCGTTTTCAGGGATTCCCAATTCACAATTTTCCGGCATGTAGTCATAGCTGTCTACCCGTCGATAAATTTTTATCGTTTCAGCATTGTCGCATTGGTAGTTGTCCCAGCTTAGGCCAACAGAATTTTCAAAACCTTGCTCGGCCAATAGCCCTTCAGGAGGCGGCCCGACTACGCGGATTTGCCAGGTGTCATAATCTGCCAGTTGAATTCCATTCAATGTATCAATGGCTTTAAAATGCACGAAATAGGGCAAACTGCTTATTCTGTTGCAGGTGGTCTGCCATGCAAAATCACCTGAGGCAGGTGAAGACTGGTAGACTGGAGGATCGGGAGTGAATGTTGCAGGGTTTGTCGGGAATTCATACACAACCCCAAAGCTGGAGATCTCAACGCTGTCGCCATCCGGATCTTCGGCCATGATTTCGGCTTCCAGCAAATTGCCGGCTACGACACAGGTGTCAGGAGGAAGGATCAGCTCGGGCCTTTCGTTGTCGCAGTCGCTGATAAGCACCTGCATGTCGCGTATCACATAGCCCATATTGCGATATATTCCACCTATTTTTTTCCACTGTATCACTTTAAAAGCAAAATTGTATTCTCCTTCCCCACCTGGAGCATCCCAAACAATATCTCCGGTAACCTCATCGATGGTAAAGGTCGCTGGTCCGTTTTGTTGTTCATTTTGGGCCCCGTAGGCATTAATATCATGAACATTTGGGAAGCGATAATTGGTTACTTCTTCTGTCCGGCTTTGTTTGGGAATGGTAAATTCGTAGGATAAACTATCACCATCTATATCTACCGCGCCTGCATTGTGTAAAAAGGCAACACCAATACATCCTTTGTCAATTGGTGGGTTTAACAGGATCGGACTGTTATCGCAACCGAAAGATGGATCAATACGGATCACGGTCTCTACATAAAAGGCATTGTTAACGGACCCGTCTATGTTTACAATACCATCGTTCCTGTTTTCTTCACGAAAGGAGATCACATATGTACTGGGTCCTGGAAATGTGTGATCCCGGTAATAAATTACTTTTTCAATATTGTCGCCTAATAGTTCTCTTTCGTCCGGCTGCTGGCCCCTCAGGTCCAGATCTTCAAAAGTGCCATCACCAAAATCAATTCTTCCTAAACCCGGCTCTACTCCTTCTGTATCGACATACATGATAATGGTAATGAGATACCTGTTTGACGGACAGGAAATTTTAGTTGCCTGGATCTCTCCTGCTCTTACGTGGGTGGCGTTTGCCTCGTAGCAGAGCATACTTATCCAGGAAAAAAGAAAAAAGGGTACTAGCCGCTTCATAATGGACCACAGTTAAACTCAATAATAAAATTAATTTTTTAATTTTTTATTATATAGAGAAACACAAAAAATAAACAAGTTGTTGTACGAAAGACCTTAGGCCAACAGATTTTCCAGCCTTTTTTAAACCAGAGTTCGATTCATGATGTGTTGTTTTTGCTTGAAATGGCTTTAATCTTCCTCCTCGACAAGCCTGTTCGGTCTATAGCGGGAAGATACAGAGGTGGGTTTGCAAAAAGAAGTTCATTTCAAGCAAAAAAACACCTGGAAAAACCATTATTGAAAACCTACTTATGGGAATTACCCACTCCAGCCTCGCCAGGCCGACCTAACTCCTCGCATGGATCAGAGCCATTGCATTCTAAGGCAGCATTAAATTTTAACCTGTAAAAAACGCAAATATTCCCCTTTTGAAAGGGGTGAAGGGCATAGCCGTCAAGCTAAGATATAACTAATTGATAGTCAATATTTTATA